>ERZ842401.222-NODE-222-length-78292-cov-13.565167_pt1 | contig 78292 bp, 67 predicted proteins | sample MGYA00521270_ERZ842401 | MGnify/ENA primary metagenome ERZ842401 (study PRJEB31892, sample SAMEA3878208) | bioreactor metagenome | biome: Moose rumen | place: Sweden | collected 2011-10 | study: EMG produced TPA metagenomics assembly of the PRJEB12797 data set...
CTTTTGCTGCGCCCAAAAGAAAAGTTGCCAAAAGAAAAGGGCGTTCAACCGGCAAGAAAACATCCTGTTTTCGTTGCCGGCGGTCGCCCATCCATGGGCGACCGGGTTTCGCCACCCGCTGTGTTTTTTTTATTAAAGGACTCCTTTTGTCGAAGGAACGTCCTTATTTTTTTTGTCGACATTAACAGCCGCCCGCAAGGCATGTCCCAACGCTTTGAATATCGCCTCAACTTTATGATGAGAATTTTTTCCGTAAAAAATTTTTACATGAAGAGTTATCCCCGCGTTGAAAGCAAATGCCCGCAAAAATTCTTCGACAAGTTCCGTATCGAAATTTCCAATCATCGGAGCAAGCTCGCCGAGTTCACAAACCAAAAACGGTCGCCCGCTTATGTCCAAACTCACAAGAGCCAAAGTCTCGTCCATCGGCAGAAAAAAAGTTCCGTAACGAGTTATGCCGCGCTTTTCGCCCAAAGCCTCTTTCAACGCCCCGCCGAGTGCAATTCCAATGTCTTCGACGCTGTGATGCCCGTCGACTTCCAAATCGCCTTTGCAAACAACTTTCAAGCCGAATTGCCCGTGCGCCGCAAAAAGATTCAGCATATGATCAAAAAATCCAATTCCCGAAGAAACTTCTGCTTCAGAAAATATACGCTGAGATTCAGCACAATTATAAATGGTATCCTCTCCTGCGCCACTGCAAATTGTACAATGCCCTCCAAAATAATTGTAAACATATTCATTGCCATTATCGTCTGTGTTCGTTTCGTTGTCATCCTCGCTACAGATATTGAGTATCTTGTCCTTTGCTTCTTTAACAGTGATTGTACCGTTTCCAACTTTGATAATGACATCCTCGCCGCTTGTTTGTTTGGTGTAATTGCCAAAAATTTTAAGCGTGACATTCTCGTCGTAACCGTAAATAATCTCGTTGCCGTCGCCTTCGTGATAAACAATAACGCTTACATTGTTGTTGTCGAGTTCCGCGCAGTCAAGATTTATTTCAACAGTAACGTCTGTTTCTTTCGTCACACGATTTATTTTGCCAATCCTCATTTTCCTTCCTCCAAAAAATTTTTTATCGCAGAAAAGACTTCGTCATTTTCGAGCCGCGTTCCGATTGAAATTCGCAAACAATTTTTCAAGCCAAAAGCGTTAGGAGAAAAATATCTTATGCCAATGTCCAGCGACTCCAAATAATTTTTAAGTTCTTCCGCTTTGTCGAGTCTGAACAAAATAAAATTCGTCTCCGACGGAAAAACTTCGACGCCCGATAATTTTTCAAGCCGTTCGAACATGCGTTTGCGCTCGGCGATTGTCATTTGAAGGCGCGGAATAAATTCGTCGCGCATTTGATAAACAATGTCCGCCGCCGCCAATGTCAAAACGTTCATGTGATAAGGCATAAAAGTTTTGTTGATCATGCGCGTAACTTCGGCTTGCGCTATCATGTAGCCGACGCGGGCTCCCGCCATGCCGTAAGCTTTGGAAAAAGTTCTGGCGACAATCAGATTTGGAAATTTTTTTACAAGATTGACTGCCGACTGCCCGTAAAATTCAACGTAAGCTTCATCGAGCAAAAACGCGCAGTCAATCGAAGCCGCAATTTTTTCAATCTGCGCGGGCGTCAAAGCATTTCCGGTAGGATTGTTCGGGTTGCAGACGACGGCGAGCGACGCGCCGACTTCGCGAATTTTTTTTATGAAGGCGTCAACGTCGAGATTAAATTTTTCGTCCAAGTCGAAGGGAATGCCTTCCGCGTCCGCCGCCTTCGCATAAATTTTGTACATTGAAAAGCTCGGTTGCGGATAAACAATTTTCCTGCCCGCGCCGCCGAAAGCATGAAAAACTTTTTCTATAATCTCGCTCGACCCGCCGCCCAATAAAATCTGCGCGGAGTCAACAGAAAAATTTTTGGCAATCTGCTCGACCAGCGAATAATATTCCTCGTTGGGATAACGATTGAACGCCAGCATTGCCAGCCGATTTATAACGCGCTCTTCGACGAGCGGCGGCAAGTTCAACGTCGATTCATTCGCATTGACTTTGATCCGATAATTTTTTTCCACTCCGTCATACGACGGCATTTTTTCCGGTTCATTTCTGTAATTCAACATTTGCAAAACCTCTTGAAAATTTTTTGCGCATTATATCATAAAAAATTCCCCGACGTTCAATCGGGGAATTTTTTTGTTGACGAAAATTTTTTGGGCAAGTTCAACGTCGATTTATTCGCATTGACTTTGATCCGATAATTTTTTTCCACTCCGTCATACGACGGCATTTTTTCCGGTTCATTTCTGTAATTCAACATTTGCAAAACCTCTTGAAAATTTTTTGCGCATTATATCATAAAAAATTCCCCGACGTTCAATCGGGGAATTTTTTTGTTGACGAAAATTTTTAATCGAAAATTTCTGCCGCGCTGAAGAAAATAGGAATTTCCCGCGCCGAACTTTCCGGGCTGTCGGAAGCGTGAACCGCATTTTTGGTTTTGTCTGCGGCATAAAGTTTGCGGACAGTTCCTTCAGCCGCCTCAGCGGGATTTGTCGCGCCGTTCAGCTCGCGAACTTTTTTAATCACGTCGTCGCCGCCGAGCACAACCGCCATAATCGGCGCACTCGTCATAAACTCGACAAGCGCGGGATAATACGGGCGTCCGATGTGTTCGACGTAATGTTTCGCCGCGAGTTCGAGCGTCATCTTCATGACTTTCGCCGCAAGAATTTTAAAGCCCGCGTCTTCATAAATTTTCAAAATGTCGCCCGCATGATTTTTTCCGAAAGCGTCGGGCTTAATGAGTACCAAAGTTTTTTCCATGAAAATTCTCCTTTCGATAAAAAGAATATACGCCGTTATTGCTTGACGGTCAACACCAAAAAAGATAAACTGCTTAAAATTAAATTTTCGGAGGGAAATTTTATGCAGGTAACTAAAACAGATTTGGAAGGCGTTTTAATTTTGGAGCCGAAAGTTTTCGGCGACGCTCGCGGCTGGTTTATGGAAACTTGGTCGGCAAGAAAATTCGAGGCGGCAGGTTTGAATTTTAATTTCGTGCAAGACAATCAATCTTATTCCGCGCAGAAGGGAACTCTTCGCGGCTTGCACTATCAGACGGCTCCTTTTGCACAGGCGAAACTTGTCCGTTGCACTCGCGGAAAACTTTTGGATGTTGCCGTTGACATTCGCGAAGGCTCCGAAACTTTTGCGAAATGGGTTGCCGTCGAACTCACAGCCGAAAATAAAAAGCAACTTTTAATTCCCCGCGGCTTCGCGCACGGCTTTTTGACTTTGACTGATGATGTCGAGATTCAATACAAAGCGGATAATTTTTACGCGCCGGCTTGCGACGGAAATATCCGTTGGGATGATCCCGAAATAAATATCACATGGAACTTCCCGCCGACAATTTTAGCGGAAAAAGATGCAAAAGCTCCGACTCTTCGCGAAAGATTGGAACGCGGCGAATTGAGATTTTGATCATGGAATTTACAAAAGAACAACAGACGGCGATTGATTCACGCGGCGAAAATTTATTGATAGCGGCGGCGGCGGGCGCGGGCAAAACCAGAACTCTCACCGAGCGCGTCGTGAAATTGATTGAGGAAAATTTTTGCGAAGTGGACGAAATGTTAATCATGACTTTCACGAAAGCCGCCGCGCAGGAAATGCGTTCGAGAATTCAAGCAAGATTATCCGAGCGTTTGCAAACAGAACTTGATGAAAATAATCGGGCGCGACTTGAAAAGCAAATAATTCTTTTGAGCGGCGCGCAAATTTCAACCTTCGATTCTTTTTGTCAATCAGTTTTGCGCAGAAATTTTGCCCGGATTGATTTGGATCCGAAATTTCGTCACGCAGACGATAATGAAATTGCCGTTTTGAAAAAAGAAGTTATCGAGGAACTTTTTGAGGAAAATTACAAGAGCGGCGACGAAACTTTTAAAAATTTCACGGACGCTTTCGGCGGCACGGTTCACGGCGACGACAGAATCCACGAGATGATTATCGACTTGCATAATTTTTCGCTGAGCCTGCCTTATCCCGAAAAGTGGCTTGACGGACTCGCCGCGCCTTACAATCTGCCCGAATCTGCGCGGCTTGAAGATACTGCTTGGTTCAAAGAAATTATCGCGCCTTACATTTCGGAAACTCTGGATAAAATTTTTTCCGAATGCGCCGAAGCCGCGACTCTCGCCGAAGAAAATAATGTCAAAGTCAATGTCATCCGCGACGATTTCAATCAGCTGAACGATTTAAAAAGTTCTCGCGGCGATTGGGATAAAACTTTCAAAAAAATTTGGGCGATTAACTTAGGCAGCTTCGGCGGCGGAAGATTTTTGGGCGACAAAAAAATTATCAAGGATAAAATTCAAGCTCTGCGCGACGGTTACAAGGCTAAAGTTAAAAATCTGCGCGAAAAATATTTCCTTGCGAAGGAAGCCGAAATGATTTCTCATGTCCGCGAACTTTTCGAGCCGATAAAGGAACTTATTCGCGTGACGAAAGATTTTGCAAAAGTTTTCGCCGAAGCAAAACGTGAACGTGGCATTATCGACTTCGCCGACATGGAACATTTCGCGCTGAAAATTTTTGACGACGCGCCCGAAGTCGCCGCCGCCTATCGCGAAAAATTTAAATTCATAATGGTTGACGAATACCAAGACACAAACGGCGTGCAGGAAGCGATTATCGAAAAAATTTCTCGCGGCGACAATTTGTTTTTTGTCGGAGATGTCAAGCAGTCGATTTATCGTTTTCGGCTCGTCGACTCCGAAAATTTCAAAGGCAAAATGAATTCTGATTGCTATCGCTGTATCAATCTCTCGAAAAATTTTCGCAGTCGGGAAAAAATAATCTGCGCGATTAACGAAATTTTCAAGCGGCTGATGAACAAGCGGGCGACGGAAATTGATTATGACGCGGCGGCGCAGTTGCAATTCGGCGCGAGTTACGAGGTCGGGGAAAATTATTTTGACGAACGCCCCGAATTTTTTTACATAAAAAAGGAAGGCGGCGCGGATGACGACGTTAAAGACATTGAAAACGAAATGCGTTTTATCGCGGATAAAATTCACAAGCTGATTGCGTCGAAAAAATTGATTCGCGACGGCGAAAATTATCGTCCCGTTCAATTCAGAGATATTGTAATTCTTCATCGCTCGCCGAAAACTCAAGCCTTTGAAATTCTCGACACGCTGAAAAAATACGGCGTGCCCGCCTATGTTCCCGACGAAGAAAATTATTTTCGGGCGACGGAGATTCAAATTATCTTGAGCTTGTTGCAGATTTTGGATAATGCGCGACAGGATATTCCGCTTGCCGCCGTCATGATGAGTCCGATTGGAAATTTTTCTGCGGAAGAACTTGCCGAAATTAAAATTGCGAATCCCGACACAGATTTTTATACGGCGGTAAGTTTGGGCTCGGATAAGTGCAAAAAATTTTTGTCGAAGATAAATCTTTGGCGCGACATGGCTCGACAAACGGGCGTCCCGGAACTTTTGAGCACGCTTTATCGCGAGACGGGCTATTATGATTCTGTCGGCAGAGAAAATCGCGGCGAGGCGCGGCAGGCGAATTTAAGAATTTTAATTGACCGTGCCGCAACTTTTGAATCGGCAAATGCTCGCGGCTTGTCGAGATTCATTGAGTTCATAAAAAAAATTCAAGCTCTCTCAAAAGATTTGCCGACGGCGACGATTTTGGGCGAAAATGAAAATGTTGTGCGCGTCATAACGATTCACAAAAGCAAAGGGCTTGAATATCCCGTTGTATTCGTGGCGGGCATCGGCAAGCAATTCAACAAAGACGATTCTACAAAGGGAATGATTTTCCGACATAAAAAATTTGGAATAGGAGTGCACAGGACGCCGAAAAATTCTCAGCTGAAAATAAAAACTTTGGCGACGCAGGCGGTTTCAAAAAAAATCGCGGATGAATCAATCGCGGAAGAGTTGCGGCTTTTGTATGTGGCTTTGACGCGGGCAAAAGAAAAATTGTTTTTGGTCGGAACGACAACCAAAAGTGCGCTTGAAAAATTAAAACCCGTTGACGTGCCGGGCGATTACGAAATTTTATCGGCGGGAAAATTTATGGATTGGCTGTTGCCGATAAAAGACGCGCTGAAACCGTTCATTGATTCGCAACTTGTCATTCAGGAAGAAATTTCGGCGATAAAGGAGCGGTCGCTGGACGAAGCGCAGGAAAAAATTTTCTCGGCTCCCGAAAAACTTTCGCCTTCGCCGCTTGCAAAAATTCCCGCAAAACTTTCCGTCACGGAACTTAAACGCCGCGCCGAAGAAGAGGAATTGCCGCAACTTCAGGACTTCGCGTTGAAAAAATTTATTTACCGCCGCCCAAATTTTATGCAGAAGAAAGAAATATCGGGCGCGGAATTCGGCTCGCTGATGCATAAAGTCATGCAGAGTTTGAATTTAAGCGGCGACTTGTCGGCAAAAGGAACAGCCGCGCAGATTGAAGAACTTGCAAGGCGCGAAATAATTTCGGCGGAGCACGTCAAACTTATCAAGGCGGAAAAAATTTCAAAGTTTTTTTCAAGCGAACTCGGACGGCGGCTTCTCAATGCGCAGGAATTTTATCGCGAAATGCCTTTCAGCCGCTTGATTGATGCGCAGAGATTTTTTCATGTCGAAGAAAAAATTTTTATACAGGGAATAATCGATTTGCTGTTCAAAGATTCTTCGGGGAAATGGATTTTGCTTGACTACAAAACCGACCGCGATGCGGAAGACATCGGCGAGCGATACAAAATTCAGATTGAACTTTACGCGGCGGCGGTTGAGTCTCTTTTGAAAATAAAAATCGCCGAAAAATATTTGTACCTGCTCAACGGCGGGCGATTGGTCAGGATGTGAATCATGAACTGCAAAAAAATTTTTATACTGTTGCCGATAATCTGCCTTATGTTTTTGTCGAAGGTGTCGGCGGCGGACAACGACAAAGTTCAAATGCTGAAGGAGGCTTACGCTCTGCAACAGCATTCGGAGGGCGGCTGGTTTGCCGAAATTTATACCGCGCCTTTCCAACAAAAAAAGAAAAGGGCAACTGCCGGAAGTATTTATTTCCTGTTGGAGAAGGAAGATATTTCCCATTTTCATCAACTCGATTGCGACGAGATTTGGTACTATCATGCGGGTTGCGGAATGAAAATTATCGTGTTGCGGGACGGACGGGCGGAAGAATTTTTGCTCGGCATTGACGCGGAGAAAAATGAACAGCCGATAATCATTGTGCCTGCAGGTTCCATTTTTGCCGCCGAAAATATCGACAAAACGAGCTACACATTTATTTCTTGCGTCACAACGCCGCGTTTTGACTACAAAGGTTTTCGGCTGATAAAAAGGGCGGAGCTCAAGAAAATTTATCCGCACTTGTCCGAAGAGATTTTGCAGATGGCTTACTAGATCGTGTTGGTAAATTCAAAGTCATAATGTGACGAGGAATTTTTTCGACTGACGAGGCGTAAGCGCGACGGCGTAGTTCGCTACGTCTAGCGCGCAACAACAAAGTCAGGCGGAAAAATAACCGTCACCTGTAAAGTTTATCAACAGCCCCTAAAAAATTTGATACGGAGGATTTAAAATGATAAAAGTTTTGGTGAACGGCGCGTTGGGGCGCATGGGAAAAACTGTTTGCGGCGCAGTCAAAGCCGATTCCGAATTGGAATTGGTCGGTGCGGTTGATATTTTTTCGGGCGAAGTCGAAGGCGTGAAAGTTGAGACTGATCTTGACGCGGCGTTGAAAAAATTTTCGCCCGACGTAATGGTTGATTTCACGCGCCCAGCTGTTGTCTTCGATAACGTGATGACTGCGCTCAAGAATAAAGTTTCGCCGGTAGTGGGGACGACGGGTTTAAGCGACGAGGCTAAAGAAAAAATTCGCGAGGCGGCAGAAAAAAATCAGACGCCCGCATTTATCGCGCCGAATTTTGCATTGGGCGCGGTGTTGATGATGTTGACGGCGCAGAAAATTGCAAAGTACATGCCCGACGTTGAAATAATTGAACTTCATCACGACAAAAAGCTCGACGCGCCTTCGGGCACAGCCGAGCTTACGGCAAAAATGATTTCGGAAGTTCGTCCTTCGCACAAGCAGGGACATCCCGAAGAAGTGGAGAGACTCCCGCACGTTCGCGGCGCAGATTTTGACGGGATAAAAATTCACAGCGTCAGACTGCCGGGCTACGTTGCGCACCAAGAAGTTATCTTCGGCGGGCTCGGACAAACTTTGACGATTCGTCATGACTCGACGGGCAGAGATTCTTTTATGCCGGGCGTCGTGTTGGCTTGCAAAAAAGTTCGCAACCTGCGCGGCTTGACGGTCGGCTTGGACAAAATTTTAGACTGATGAAAAACTTTTTGCTTGACGCAATTTTATTCGCGGTGTTTTTGGCGGAGTTGAGTTTTCATTTCCTGCCGAAAATTCTTCACGAAATTTTAGGCGTGATATTTATCGCGCTGATAATTTTTCACGTGGCGATAAACTTTCGCCGAATCTTTTCGCTCACGAAAAAAATAACGCCGCGAAAATTTTTTTCCTTAGAAATAAATGTCGCGCTGATAATGGGAGCGGCATTAATTTTCGTAACGGGCATTTGCATGTCGAATTATCTTTTTCCCGACGCGGCAAATCCTTTATTGCGGCGCAACATGACAATTCATCAACTGCATGTTTCCGCGCCGTATGTCATGATGATTTTAATAGGAATGCATCTCGGACTTCATTGGCGGGAATTTTGGCAGAGATTTTTGAATCTTGTCGGCTTGGAAGAATTTTATCAAAGGCGAAAGATATTTTTCAAAGCGGCGGCGGTAATTTTATCGGCGATTGGCTTTGCGGGATTTTTTTTGAATCGATTAGCGGCGCGGCTCGCAATGAAACATATTTTTGCGACGCCCGCAACCGATTTGCCCGCCGCGATTTTTGTTTTGTTGATGATTGGCGGCGTGGCATTTTTCGCGCTGATAACTTTTTTTGTCGACAGGAAATTTTTTCGTTAAGGAGGTTATGAGTTTGGACACAAAAATTGTAAAGGGAATGCTTTTGGGCTTGGCAACGGGCGACGCATTGGGAGTTCCCGTCGAATTTGAATCGCGCAGATTTTTGAAGAACAATCCTGTTGTGAATATGCGGAGCGGCGGCTCTTGGGGACAAGAGGCGGGCACTTGGTCTGACGATACGAGTTTGACGATAGCAGCGATGGAAAGCATTTCGCGGCTGAAGAAAATCGATTATCAAGACGTGATGGAAAATTTTTTGAAATGGTACGAGCGCAGTTCTTTTACGGCGACGGGCAACAGATTTGACATTGGCAACACGACTCGCTCGGCGATTGTAAGGTTTGCGAGAAAACTTTTGCCGCCGACGAAATGCGGCGCGACTGAAAGAAATTCCAACGGCAACGGCTCTTTGATGAGAATTTTGCCCGCGACTTTTTTTCTTTATGCAAAATGCGGCGGGCGATTGAACGCGGACGCTCTGGAAATTATTCATGAATTTTCCGCGCTGACTCACGGGCACATTATCAGCCGCATGGCTTGCGGAATTTATTCGCTGATAGCCGCGCAGATTTTGAACGGGAAAAATATTTCCGAAGCGTTTTTGCTCGGCATGGAGGATGCGAAAAAATTTTACGGCGAAGACGCGGCATTTGAAAATTTCTCGCGACTTTGTGACGAAAATTTTGCCGCTCTGCCTGAAGAAGAAATTTCTGCGTCGGGCTACGTTGTCGACACATTGGAAGCGGCTTTGTGGTGCCTTTTGAACACCGCCGATTACAAATCTCTTGCGTTAAAGGCGGTAAATTTGGGCGAAGATACAGATACGGTCGGAGCAGTTGCGGGCGGACTTGCGGGAATTTTTTACGGCGCGGAGTCAATTCCCGCCGAATGGCTCGCGACTTTAAAGCGGCGCGATTATCTTGAAAAAATTGCGGAAGACTTCGCCGCCGTCTTATAAAAAAATTTAAGCCCCGACAAAAGTCGAGGCTTTTTTATTTCAAAAATTTATTTTCAGATTTTGGTCGGGGTGACAGGATTTGAACCTGCGACATCAAGTTCCCAAAACTTGCGCGCTACCCCTGCGCTACACCCCGATGCGGAAAAAATTTTACACAATCGCCGCCGCCATGTCAAGGAGCGATTTATCTCTGACAGTCAGAATAACTTCGAGATCGCCTTGAAAATCTTTAATCGCTTGGACGGCAACTTTCAGTGCGTCGGCAGGCGGATAGCCGTAAATGCCGCTTGAGATCAGCGGGAAGGCGATACTTTTCAAATTATTTTCGGCGGCGAGTTTCAAGCTGTTTTCGTAGCAGGAGCGCAAAAGATTTTCTTCGCCGAAATTTCCGCCGTTCCAAATCGGTCCCGCCGTGTGAATTACAAATTTCGCGGGCAGATTAAATCCCGGAGTAATGACAGCCTCGCCCGTTTGAATCGGCGCAAGGGAGTTGCAAGCCGCCTGAAGTTCTTGACGCCCTGCCGCTCTGAAAATCGCGCCGCAAACTCCGCCGCCCGCCCGAAGCCCGGTGTTCGCCGCGTTGACAATCGCATCAACCTCAAGCGTTGTAATGTCCGCGTTCAAAATTTTAAGCATGATAAAAATCCTCTCTCAAAAAATCTTTCCACATTTTAACTTTCGCCTCCGAAATTTTCAACCAAAAAAAGTTTTCTCAAATGCTTGACAATTCGGGTTGGGGGGGGGGTATAATAGCGTAGGAAAATATGTTTTAGTGTTTTTGTTTTGATGAGAGGAGCGGATTTTATAGAAAAGCAGTCGACATGCGAAAAGAATTTTTTGTAAAAGATAAGGAGGATTTTTTGTTATGGCAATTAACTTGGGGACATTTAACGGCACGAGCAAAGCCGACACAATCGAAAATTATTTTGACAACGGGACGATAAACGCGCTCGGCGGCAACGATACCGTTTACAACGAAGGCTCCAACGTGACAATCAACGGCGGCGCGGGAAATGATTTTATTTATAACATAAGTCTTGCCGCTGATGTCTCGATAAACGGCGGCGCGGGTGATGATTATATCGACAACGACGGTGACTACGTGACTATAAACGGCGGCACGGGCGATGATTCAATTTACAACGGCGGAGAAAATGTTCTTTATCAATATGCGTCGGGCGACGGCAACGATTTTATCGGCGGCTTTGATGACACTTCGACGCTGAAAATTACCTCGGGCACGGTCGACAATATAACTTCAAACGGCGAAGATATTTTCATAGCGATAGGCGGAGCGACAATTACGCTGGGAGGCGCACTTGGGCTCGAAACTCTGAATATCATCGACGCCGACGGAAAACAAGTTGCATTTAATTTTAACGGCACAGAGGAAGGGGATTCTGTCAGTAATTATTTCGACAACGTAACGATAAATGCGCTCGGCGGCAACGACACTGTTTACAACAGAGGCGACTCAGTGACAATCGACGGCGGCACAGGTAACGATTCTATTGACAATTACGGTTCCAATGTTTCAATCGACGGCGGCGCAGGGAACGATTCAATTATCAACTACGAAGGCTCAAACGTGACAATTAACGGCGGCACAGGTGACGATTATATTGACAACTATGGTAACTGGGGCGCAAATGTTCTTTTCCAATACGCGTCGGGCGACGGCAACGATTTTATCGATTTTATCGGCGGCTTCAATGACACTTCGACGCTGAAAATTACCTCGGGCACGGTCGACAATATAACTTCAAACGGCGAAGATATTTTCATAGCGATAGGCGGAGCGACAATTACGCTGGGAGGCGCACTTGGGCTCGAAACTCTGAATATCATCGACGCCGACGGAAAACAAGTTGCATTTAATTTTAACGGCACAGAGGAAGGGGATTCTGTCAGTAATTATTTCGACAACGTAACGATAAATGCGCTCGGCGGCAATGATGAAGTTGAAAATTACGGCTCCAATGTTTCAATCAACGGCGGCGCGGGCGATGACACAATTTGTAACGTAGGAAGTGATGAAGGCGGCTGGGCTGAGCACGTTTCAATCAACGGCGGCACAGGCAACGATTCAATCAACAACGAATATGGAGACTATGCCTCAATAAATGCTGGAGCTGGCAACGATTTAATTTCCGACAGAAGTTGGTATTCTACACTCATTGGCGGTGCAGGCAACGACTCAATTATCATTAACGGCGACTCAGTAACAATCGATGGCGGCGAAGGCAATGATTCTATTATCAATAACGGCGGCGGATACGTTCTTTATCAATATGCATCGGGCGACGGCAACGATTATATCAGAGGCTTTGATGAAAGTTCGACGCTGAAAATTACCTCGGGCAAAGTCGACAATATAACTTCAAACGGCGAAGATATTTTCATAGCGATAGGTGGAGCGACAATCACGCTGGAAGGCGCACGCTGGCTTGAAACTCTGAATATTGAAGAAGCTGATGATCCGACACTTTTGACACTTACAGATTCTGATAATGCCACGATAACTGTTGATTCGGAAGTTGTAACAGCCGATGCTTCTCAACGTACCAAAGCAATTAAAATTACGGGCAACAAACTTGATAACTCAATCGTCGGCGGCAGCGGAAAAGATACACTTTATGGCGGCGACGGCGCAGATTCACTTGTCGGCAACGCGGGTGCGGATAAACTTTACGGGCAAAACGGCAATGATATTCTTGACGGCGGCGCGGGTAATGATTCTCTCAATGGCGGTGCAGGAAACGATACGTTAATTGGCGGCGCAGGAAATGATACTTTCACGGGCGGCGCAGGAGATGATTTATTTATCACAAACGCGGGCAACGACGTTATCACTGATTATGCGGCGGGAGATAAAATTTCTGTCAACGCGGCGATAGCTTCTTCGTCAATCAAAGGTTCCGACGCAACCTTTAAAATCGGCTCAAGAACTTTAACCGTAAAGAACGGCAAGAGCAAAGAGATAACCTTCATACAAGCGGACGGCTCCGAAAGGACAATCATAGGCGGAGCTTTCTTGGCTGACAATTCAACCGCCGCGAAAGTAACAATGTCCGCCGCCTGGCGTGAAGTTGCGGACGCTACCGAACGTACAAAGGCAATTAGAATTGTGGGCAATGCTCAAAATAACACAATCTTCGGCGGAAGCGGCAATGACACGATTTACGGCGGCGACGGTGACGATTCTATTCTCGGAAATGCGGGCAACGATAAAATTTACGGACAAAACGGAAATGATACCTTGATTGGCGGCGCGGGCAACGATACTTTCACGGGCGGCGCAGGAAATGATTTGTTTGTTGTCGACGCAGGAAATGATTTTATCGCCGATTACGCGGCGGGCGACAAAATTTCCGTCAACGCGGCGATAGCTTCTTCGTCAATCAAAGGTTCCGACGCAACCTTTAAAATCGGCTCAAGAACTTTAACCGTCAAGAACGGCAAGAGCAAAGAGATAACTTTTATAAAAGCGGACGGCAAGGAACGGACAATTATTGGCGGAGCTTTCTTGGCTGACAATTCAACCGCCGCAAAAGTAACGATGTCCGCCGCATGGCGTGAAGTTGCGGACGCCTCGACTCGTACCAAAGCCATTAATATCGTCGGCAATGCTCAAAACAATTCAATCTTGGGCGGTAGCGGCAAGGATACTCTTTACGGCGGCGACGGCAATGATTATTTGGTCGGCAACGCAGGCGCGGATAAACTTTACGGACAAGCGGGCGACGATACGCTTATTGGCGGCGCAGGAAACGATTCGCTCTGGGGCGGCGACGGCGCAGATACCTTTATCTACGAAACAGGCGACGGCAACGATGTCATTTTCGGCTTTGATGAGAACGACATACTTAAAATTACCGGCGATTATTCCGCTTCGTATGATTGGAAAAATAACAGCATTGAATTTAAAGTCGGCGACGGCTCAATCACGCTGAAAGATTTTAATACCGGGACTTTTAACGTCAACGGCGATTCTTATGTGCTCGGTCTTGTCAAGAAATAAAAATCTGCGCGGAAAAAATTTTTAATCCCTCCAAAGTCGGAGGGATTTTTTTATTCGACATTGTATAATGGGGAAAATTTTTTAGGGAGATGATCTCTGTGGCGATTTTTGAAAGTAAAGAAAATTGCGCGCTGATATTCGGCGGCGAAGGTGATAATACCATTCACAGTTCCGGCGATAATTCTTTGCTTGTCGGCGGCAATGACAATAACATTATCATTTCCGAAGGCGGCAACTCAACTTTAATCGGCGGCACGGGCAAAAATACTTTTACGGGCGGCGAAGACGGAAATATTTTCGTGCACAATGACGGAGCCGCAGACCTTATCACGAATTACAATCAGGCGGAAGACATAATCATTTTGGCGAGCGGCAGTGTCAAAGAATCTGTGAAGAGCTCGGACGATGTTATTCTTACAATCGCGGACGAAAATAAATCTCTCGGAAAAATTACGATTCAAGGAGGCGCGGAAAAAATTTTAACGATTTATGATGAAGAATTTGTTACACAGAGCAAAGAAGCTTTCCTTGACATTTCCGACGCTTACATAACGGCGGCAGTCAAAACTTTTGAGGAAGACGAAGACGTTCAAAGCATTTTAAATGACGGCGCGGACAGCGAAGTTCTTTCGGAAATTAAAGCGGTTGACTCCGAGCTTGCCGCGAAAATTGCGGAGAGTTTGAAACTTTCTTATGAAGTCGGGAAAAATTATTTGGCAAGTCAAACAGAAAATTCTTTGGTTGTCGAGCCCGCAGACGCCGCCGAAGGCATGGAAGCTTATCAAAACACGATGAGCGCACTGGATTTTGAGGCGACAACTCTTGTTGAACTTGCAAATATCGGCAAAGTCGGTGCGGCAGGAGAAGTTTTCGGAAAAGCTTTGTCGAAAGTCGCGCAACCTTTATCTGTTGGAATGTCCATTACGTCTTATGCCGCTTACAGCTACATGCTTTACAACGAAAATTTGATTCCTGCTTGGGAAAATATAGGAGATTCCGGCGGGACGCTCTTTGAAAAGATTGCAAAGATTCGCTCGCAAAACTCGGAGATATTTGACGGCTGGGTTAAAAGTAATGTCGACGTTGTCTTTGCTGTCGGCGGGGCGGCGGCAGTAGGAATTATGGGCGCGGCGGGCGTTGTCGGTGTTCCCGTGATAATTACTGCCGCCGCTTGTTATGCGACTCCCGTTGCAATAAATTGGTTTTACGATAACGTCCTTGCGAAGAAATTCAACGAGGCTTCGGGCATTCCCAATAAACTCAAAAAGAAATTGAAGACAACAGACAATCTCAATTCGTTTTATTACAAGAGAAATGATCTTTACAACGACAAGGACAACGTCGTCTTTTCGGGAACGGCAATAAAAGATGCAATGTACAACAGCGGCTCCAATGTTATTATTAACTGCGGCGGGGGCAACGATGCAGTTTCAAACTATTACGGCGTGAAAAATGTTTTAGTCTATGGCGGCGCGGGAAATGATGCGTTAAGCGGTTCGACAGTTTACGGCGGCACGGGCGACGATACATTGATGGGAGAAATTGTTTACGGCGGCGAAGGCGACGATTTCATTTACGGCATGATCGCTTACGGCGAAAGCGGTGACGATTATTTTTCTGTAAGTCAGTCAAACTCGACACTCTACGGCGGCACGGGCAATGATACGTTCAGCAATACTTCAAACAACGAAGTTTTAATCATAGGAGGCGCGGGAGACGATTACGTTTGGAACGACGGCGGCAAATCTTTGACAATCGACGCGGGCGCGGGCAATGATATAATCGAAAACCACAACGAGAACATTTCAATTTTGGGCGGCGAAGGCAATGATTCTATCGTAAGCGAAGGTCTTTACGCTGATAATGTCACAATCGACGCGGGCGGCGGCAACAACACAATTTTTGGCGGCGATACAATAAAAGCGGGTTCTGGAAATGATTATATTATTTCAGGAGCAAACAGCTTAATCGACGCGGGCAACGGCAACAATACAATCAGCGGCGACGTCTACGGAGATAAAGTCCAAACCGGCACAGTCAAAAGCGGTTCGGGAAACGATTTAATTTCGTATTTTGCTTCAATCGAGGCTGGCGCGGGCAAAGATACAATTTTTGTCGGCGGCGGCTCAACGGTAACGGGCGGCAAGGGAAATGATATTTTCATTTGCAACGGCGGGAATAATACCATCACCGACTACACGCCGAGCGATAAAATTCTTTCCACTTTAAGTTATGGCGGTTATCACGTCGAAGGCTCCGATTTAATTTTTGATCTTGATTACGAAGATTCTTTGACGATTAAAAAAGGCGCGGGCAAAGCGATTAATTTTAATTCCGGCGTCAACTTTTATACAGAGGAAGGAGTTTTTGACAAAAATAAAAAAACCGTCCTGCTCCAAAGTTCGACGGGAAATTTCAACGCAAAAAAAATCTCCAGCCTCGCGAGTATCGACGGCTCGCAGACAGGATCGGCATCAATCACGGGCAATAACAAAGCCAATCTTATCGTCACGGGCTTAAGCTCGACAGTCGCGGGCGGCAAGGGCAACGATACAATTTTTGCAAGCAGCGGCTCGGACGTTTTTGTTTATGATAAAGGCGACGGCAAGGACATTATTTACAATTTCGGCGAAAGCGACGCGATAAATCTCGGCTCCAATGCGAATATTAAGGATTTCAAAATTAAAAAAGACAATGTGACTTTCAAAATCGGGAGCGGCTCAATCACAGTCAACAATCTCACTTCGGGAATTAATTTCAACGATACCATTTTCAGCAACGGGATTTTCATTTCTGACGAAGGCGCAAAAGTTCTAAGCTCTTTCAGCGGGACAATTAATCTTGAAGAATTTTGGGTTTCAAAGGCGGACGCCTCTCTTGCCAAGAAAAAAGTTTCGATAAACGGCACGGGTTGGGCTGATTCTTTGGTCGGCGGCAACGGAAAAGATACTTTGCTCGGCGAAGGCGGCGAAGACACTCTCTATGGCGGCAAAGGCAATGACATTCTTTTTGGCGGCAATGAAAATGATTCGTTATGGGGCGGAAAAGGAAATGACACACTCACGGGCGGCGAAGGTTACGATACTTTTGTTTTCCGCGCAGGCGAAGGAACCGATGTCATTACAGATTTTTCGGAAGATGACATGCTGAAAATTTTGGACAAAAAAAATGCCGCCGTCGATTTCAAGAAGGCGACATTCAAAAATGATACTCTTACGCTCTCGGTGAACGGCGGCGGCAAAATTATTCTCAAAAATATTTCCGAGGCGACCTCGATAAATATCAACGGAACGGATCATATCGTAAGAAACATGATTTAAAAAGACATTGCGGGTTAATAATTCACGGGCGCACAGGGCAATGCGTAATGCATAATTCATAATGAAAAAAATTACAGCGGTTGGTTAAGACACGGGCGCACAGGACGTGCGCCCGCCGGCAACAAAAACAGGATGTTTTTATTGCCGGAAACGCCCCCGCGAGGTGCCTTTTCTTTTTGCTACTTTTTCTTTGGGCAAGCAAAGAAAAAGTAGATCCTAAAAATAAATTCCATGATTGAATCCAATCGAAGTGGTTAGCCGCCGCCTCGACAGTCGGTTCCGCGAATCCACGCTTTGACAAAGGGGGGATTTTTCTTCCTCTTTGGGCATGCAAAGAAAAAGTAGTTTAAAAAATAAATTTCATGATTGACTCAATCGAAGTGACGAGCCGCGCCGAGAGCAGTCGGTTCCGCGAATCCACGCTTTGACAAAGGGGGGATTTTTCTCCTTCTTTTTTTGGAAAAATTTTGTTCAGAAATTTAAACTCATAAGCACTTCGCCCGAATCAAGATCGAAAATTTGAATTTTCTCTTCGTCAATGACGGCGACACTTGTTTTTTTATCTGCGCGGTTTGAAAGATAAGGCGAAACGGTTCCGGGATTGAGGAAAATTGTATCGCCGCGCTTTTCGAGAACCGTTGTGTGAATATGCCCCGTGATAAAAATATCTGCGCGGAAATTTTTTGCCATTGCGTCTTTATCGGCGTCGGTCGGCAATTTGTGCCCGTGATTTATAACGATTCTTTTTCCGTTCGCGAAGACATGAGAATACTCTGAAAGCACGGGAACTTTCAAAACAAGCTGATCCACTTCGGAATCTCCGTTGCCGCGAGCAATCATGAACGGAATTTTAGATGCGTTAATCAAATTCGCCAGCGCTTTAGGATTGTAATCGTCGCCTTTGTAATTCGGATTGTTCGGTCCGTGATAAAGCACGTCGCCCGCATGAAGAATAACTTCCGCGTCGGCGAAAAATTTTTCAATCGCAAGAGCAACCCTGTCAATGTAGCCGTGCGAATCAGAAATAACTCCAATTTTCATGTTAAAACTCTCCTTGTTGTTTTTTAATGTGGCGGTTTTCACACTTGAAAATGTATCTTTTATCGGGTAAAATGTCAACCGACAATTTATCCCGCAAGGGATTTTTGCTTAAAAGAAATTTGGGGGTGAGTGTTATCGCTATTACTATCGCAGCAGTCATCATTGCAATAATTCTCGGCGCATTGGGCGGTTATACGGCGCGAAAAAGAACAGCCGAAAAACAAATCGGCTCGGCAGAAGAAGAAGCGCGGCGCATAATCGACGAGGCGCGAGAAAAATCTGACGCAGAAAAGAAAGAAGCCATTCTTGAAGCTAAAGAAGAAATTCATAGAATGCGGCAGGATCTCGACCGCGATACCAAAGAAAGACGCAACGAACTTTCACGGCAGGAACGGCGGGTTGTTCAGAAGGAAGAAAATCTTGACAAAAAGCTGGATTCACTGGAAAAAAAGGAAGTTCTTCTGAGTAAAAAAGAGGCGAGGCTTAACGAATCGCAAGCTCGATTGGATGCAATGCAGGAAAAGGAAGATGCCGAATTGGCACGCATTGCAGAACTGAGCCGAGATGAGGCGCGAACAATCATTATGGACGAAGTTGAGGAGGGACTTAAGCACGATAAGGCGGTAAAAATCAAAGAATATGAAGCGCAAATTAAAGACGAGGCGGACAAAAAGGCGCGTGACATTTTGAGTACGGCAATTCAACGTTGCGCGGCGGATCATGTAACGGAAACAACGGTATCGGTCGTATCACTGCCGAGCGACGACATGAAAGGACGAATTATCGGGCGCGAAGGCAGAAATATTCGGACGTTGGAGACGGCGACGGGCATTGATTTAATAATCGACGACACACCCGAAGCGGTTATTTTATCGGGCTTTGATCCCGTCAAGCGCGAAATTGCCCGCGTTGCATTGGAAAAATTAATTTCGGACGGGCGAATACATCCTGCGCGGATTGAAGAAATGGTCGAGAAAGCGACTCGCGAGGTCGATAACCGAATGAAAGAAGCTGGCGAACAGGCAACTTTCAAAGTCGGAGTGCACGGAATTCATCCCGAACTGATAAAACTTTTGGGGCGGCTGAAATATCGCACAAGTTACGGACAAAATGTTTTGAGTCACTCAATCGAAGTGGCATTGCTCGCGGGGATTATGGCGAGTGAACTCGGCGTTGATGTCAATTTGGCAAAACGCGCAGGACTTCTTCACGACATAGGAAAAGCTGTGGATCATGAAATGGAAGGACCGCACGTGACAATCGGCGCGGATTTGGCAAAACGTTATCGCGAAAATAAAAATGTCATCAACGCGATAGCCGCGCATCACGGCGACGTTGAAGCGACTTCGGTCGAGGCGGTTTTGGTAGCGGCGGCGGATGCAGTTTCGGCGGCAAGACCGGGAGCGCGGCGCGAAAGTTTGGAAATGTATTTGAAACGGCTGAAAATGTTGGAAGAAATAGCCGAATCGTTCGAGGGCGTCGAAAGATGTTTTGCTATTCAAGCCGGGCGCGAAATTCGCGTTATGGTTAAGCCCGACAAAATTGATGACGCGGCGGCAGTTACTCTGGCGCATGACATTGTTAAAAAGATAGAAAAGGATTTGGATTATCCCGGGCAAGTTAGAGCAACGATCATTCGTGAAGTTCGCGTTGTCGACTACGCCAAATGACATTCCTAATTCCTAATTCATAATTCCTAATTGCTTTTCAAAGGGGGTTGGAGCGGTGTTTAATTTTCTGAAGAAGGCGAAGAAACCCGATCCCGACGCGGGACGACTTTTGGCTTCAATTTTGTTGGTATTTCCTGCAGTTCAATCGGTGACTTACGATTCAAAAGATGAAACGCTTGAATTCTCCTTTGCATTGAACGGGAAATTTTCACACGAAGATTTTCAAAAGTTTTTGAATCATGTTGCGGAGTCTGTGGAAACTTTTCATCACTTGGAAGGCTTGAGTGGCGCGACGATTGAACTTAATGTCGAAGGGATTTACGGCACCTGCTTTTTGAATGTACGGCGCGACGTTGCCACTTTGACTTGTCGGGAATTGTCGATGCTTACCGAGCTGGCGGAAAATTATTTCGGCGACAGATTGATTGAGGAATATGACGAAGGGCTTATTCCGAATGAAGAATATTTGATGGAGCAGGAAGATTTTTTGGAGCAAAGTTTAAATAACATGCGGCAACTTCGCGTTGAAGGGAGATTGGTCGGCGTCCGCGAGCGCGAACGAGTTTTGGTTTATTCTCGATAGTGAGGAGTGAAATTTTTGCGGATATTGATGGTTGGGGATGTCGTGGGCAGACCCGGCAGATATTTTTTTATGGAACAGACGCCCGAACTCAAAGCGGCGAAAAATATAGATATGGTAATAGTCAACGGAGAAAATGCGGCGCACGGAAAAGGTTTGACGCCCGGAATTTTCGCGGAACTTGTTCGCGGCGGCGCGGACGTCGTCACGACGGGCAATCACATTTGGGATAATCCGACCGTCTTACAAATTATTGATTCGGAGCCGTTTTTACTTCGTCCCGCAAATTATCCCGAAGATTCGCCCGGCAAAGGATTCTGTATTTATCCCGTCGGCAAAAAGAAAATCGGCGTGATTAACATGTCGGGAAGAACTTTCATGCAACCGCTTATGGACGATCCTTTTCGGCTCGGAGATAAAATCGTAAGTTTCCTAAAAAAGAATTGCGCCTTGATTTTTATCGATTTTCACGCCGAAGCGACCAGTGAAAAACTTGCCTTCGCGCATTACTTCGACGGGCAAGTTACGGCAGTCGTCGGAACTCACACGCATGTTCAAACGGCGGACGAAAAAATTTTGCCGAAAGGCACGGCGTATATCAGCGATTTGGGAATGGTCGGCGCGGAAAATTCTATTTTGGGCGTGGAGATTGAACCCGTGATAAAAAAATTTTTGACGGGGCGTCCGAGCAAATTTGAAGTCGCCGAAGGAGCCGCCGTCTATTGCGCACTTTTGATTGAAACCGATGATAAAACCGACAAAGTCATTAAGATTGAAAGAATTTTTATCAAACCATAAACAACTGCTATTAAAATGTGAAATAAAATATATGCCAAAATCGACGAAGGAAGTGAAGGATTTAAACTAAGTTTGAAGAATTAACAGGGAAAATAATTTAGACGCAGAAGGAGCCGCAGCAGGTAGAAAACCACTACAACACGAAAATGCAACAAGAGAGGAGGATCAATCATGGAAATTCTGAAGGTATCAGCCAAATCTAACCCCAATTCCGTCGCCGGCGCACTCGCGGGAGTAATTCGCGAAACCGGAAGTGCCGAGATGCAGGCGATAGGTGCCGGAGCGCTGAACCAAGCGGTTAAAGCAGTTGCCATTGCACGCGGCTTCGTGGCACCGCACGGCGTAGACCTCATCTGCATTCCTGCTTTTACGGACATTGAAATTGACGGGAGCGAACGTACTGCTATCAAGCTCATAGTCGAACCGCGTTAATTCCTTGGCAATTTACCTCGTCTCGGCAATCAACGTAGTATCAAAAATTTTTTCCGTGTAAAGGCGGACATTCAAAATCATGGAGGCGAAAGATTAATGGCGGGCGATTTGCATACTCACACGAATTTTTCTGACGGATCTTTTTCTCCCGAAGAACTGGTCGTGGCGGCTAAAAAAATCGGTCTGCATTATCTGGGCATCACCGATCATGATACTGTTGACGGTGTTCGTTACCTTTACGAAAACGGGCTCTATCCGGGCAGGGGCGTGAATATAATTCCCGGAATTGAGCTTAGCGCAAATCATCCCGAACGAGATATTCACATTGTCGGTTACAACATTGACATTTATAATGAAGCCCTCTTGGAAATGATTGACAAGATTATTGAGGCGCGCTGGGAAAGATTCAGCGAAATTATCGGCATCCTGCAGGCTAAGAAATTCAACATTCGCGAGGCAGATGTTTTGAAAATCGCGGGAACCAGTCGCTCAATCGGTCGGGCGCACATTGCGCGAACTTTGGTTAGAATAGGCGCGTTTAAAAGTGTTCGAGACGCTTTTGACAAAATGCTTGGCAAAGGAAAACCGGCTTATGTGCCGCGTTATCTGCCCGAAGTCGACGAAGTGATTGATGTTATTCATCAGGCGGGCGGAAAAGCCGTTTTGGCGCATCCAAAACTTGTCGGCGACGATGAACTTGTTGAGGAGCTTTGCAAGAAGATGGACGGGCTTGAAGTTTATTATCCCTTTCACAAGCCGTCGGAAGTTCAGCATTACTTTTTCTTGGCTAAGAAATATGATTTGCTGATAACGGGCGGCAGTGATTTTCACGGAACTTCGTCCAGATTTGTTAATGAGCTCGGAGAGTTTACGATAAGCGATGCTCTTGCCGAAAAATTTTTCGTCGAACCTCGAAATTAGATTGACAACATATTTTGAACAAAAAAATCCGTCTCCTGTTGAGGCGGATTTTTTCATTTCTTGCGGAGAGTGTCCCCTTTTTCCTAAAGTGGACTACGCAAAACCATCTCGGCTACTCGTTGATTCGATTCATTCAAAATAATTTTTTGTCGTTTAAACTTCTTTTCTTTGCTTGCCCAAAGAAAAGAAGCAAAAGAAAGGGCACCTCGCAGGGGCGTTTCCGGCAATGAAAACATCCTGTTTTCGTTGCCGGCGGGCGCACGTCCTGTGCGCCCGTGTCTTCACTACCCGCTACAATTTTTTCCATTACTCATTACTAATTACGCATTACGCATTGCGCATTGCCTTTTTATCTCCCGCAACCGTAACGCCCGCAATAATTTTCGTCGTCACAATCTGCGCCGCAATAATAATTTCCATAATTCCCGCCGCAACAAAGATTTTCTTGTTCGCTTTGTGCTTCGCTGAAAGAACTGAATCCTAAAAGCATTAACGCCAACAACGCGCCCGATAAAAATTTTTTCATTCTAAAATCCTCCTTAATGATGATGTTTTTTCTGATACCACCAAGCCCAACCGATTAAGGCAACCGCAAAAATCACAACAATAATTATCCGCAAAAAACCTTCCTCGTGCAAGATGGCGTCGTGTCCGATTATCGCTTCAATCCCCGTCGAAGGAAATTTTCCGACCAGCGACGCCAAAAAATAATCTGCCAAACTCATTGAACTCAACGCGCCTGCCGCATTCAAAATCCCGCTCGGAACATACGGCACCATTCGCGCTATCAGCATGACAGTAAATCCGTTTTTCGAGCTGTACTTGTCGACAGAGCGAAGTCGCTTGCTTTTGGAAATTATTTTCCTTGCGCTGTCGCGGAAAAAAAATCTCAGCAACATGAAACTTATCGTCACTCCGACTGTCTCCGCTATCACCGATAAAATTATCCCCGGCACTATTCCGAAAATCAGCGTGTTCGCCGTTGAAAAAATTATCGCGGGCGGAAATCCTATCGCGTTGACAAAAAGCGTCAGCAAAAAACTGAACACGACCGCCAACGAGCCGTAACTTTTTATGTACTCCGCCGTCTCGACGATGTCGCCGCGTGAAAGCAATTCAAAAACTTCGGGCAAAAATTCCGGCGCGGCAAGGTGTATCGACAAAAAAAGCATGACGATTAAAAAGGCGGCGGCAATTTTGACTTTGAACATTTCCTTTTCCCTTCTCAAAAAATCTTTAGGGCGTCATTATAACACGTTCGGAGAAATTTTTTTGCAACGCACAAACTTTTTTGTTATCATGAAAAAAATTTTTTGGAGTTGAGTTAATGAATTGCGGTTTGATAATCCCGACGCTCAATGCGGGCAGTCAATTCAAAAAATTGCTCGAACAAATTGCCGCGCAGTCTTTGCCGACAAAAAAATTAATCGTCGATTCGGAATCAACGGACGGAACTGCAGAACTTGCAAAAAATTTCGGGCTCGAAGTCTTGACGATACCGCGAAAAAATTTCAATCACGGCGCGACAAGACAATTTGCCCTTGAAAAACTTTTGCCGCTCGACGTGATTATTTTTTTGACTCAAGACGTTTTACTCCGCGAGGAACAATCGCTTGCGAAGTTGGTAAAAATTTTCGGCGAAGATAAATCTGTCGGCTTGTCTTACGGACGGCAACTTCCGCATGAAAACGCAACCAATGAAGCAAAATTTCTGCGCGCCTTCAACTATCCGCCCGAAAGTCAGTTGCGTTCTTTCGACGACAGAAAAATTTTCGGACTGAAAACGGCTTTCGCGTCGAATTCTTTTGCGGCTTATCAAGTCGCGGCTCTGCAAAGCGTCGGCGGCTTCCCGTCAAATGTGCCGCTCTGCGAGGACATGTATGTTGCGGCGAAAATGCTTCTGCGCGGGCTGAAAATTTTTTACGCGGCGGACGCGCAAGTTTATCACAGCCACAATTACACGGCGGCGCAGGAATTTCGTCGCTATGTTCAGATTGGAAAATTTCATGCGCGGGAAAGTTGGATTCGTGAAAATTTCGGCTCGGCGGAAGGCGCGGGAAAAAAATTTGTCTTTATGAAACTTGCCGCTTTGGCAAAAGAAAATCCGCTTGACTGCTTCGGAGCGATTTTCAGAGATGCCGCAAAATTTTTCGGCTACAGGCTCGGCAGGTTGAAAGGATAAAAATTTTTGACATCCGCCGCGAAAAGTGCTATCTTTTTCGACAATCTATTTTGAAAGGAGGTGTGAACATGGACTTCAAAAATCTTAAAGCAAAACTCGAATCGCTCGGCTACGGCGTTATGTGTTTCGAGACGGCTGACGCGGCGGCTGATTATCTTGATGAAAAAATTCATGATAAAACCGTCGGCTTCGGCGGCTCCGTCACGTTGGAGCAAATGGGGCTTTTTGACAGGCTCGCGCTCAACAACGAAGTTTTTTATCATAACCGATTGCCGGGCGGCATTTCCAAACTCGATATTTGCAAAAAGGCAAATTCCGCGCAGGTTTATCTGTCGTCCGTCAACGGCTTGGCTGAAACCGGCGAAATCGTCAACATTGACGGCAACGGCAACAGAATTTCCGCAATGCTTTTCGGGCATGAAAAAGTTTATTTCGTTATCGGCGAAAATAAAATTGCCAAAAATCTTGACGCCGCCGTTTGGCGAGCCAGAAACATTGCCGCGCCGAAAAATGCTCAGCGTGTCAAGGCGAAGACTCCTTGCGCGATTAAGGCGGATAAATGTCACAACTGCGAAAGCACCAACAGAATTTGTCGGGCAATGTCGGTTTTGTGGGGAGCTCCCTTCCATTCCAATTTCGAGATTATTTTGATTAACGAGGAGCTGGGATTCTAACTTTGAACAGAAAATTTTTAACAAAAAATTTTGCGGGCGGCAACGTGACGTTGCATCCAAAAAGTGCGTTCGAGCCGAAGAAATTTTCGATTTGCAACCGCGCTTTAAGCAAAAAAATTTGCGGGCGACCTTTTAAAGGCAACGCCCGCTTTTCATTTGTTTCATAAAGTATTGAACGGCTAAATTTTTTCTGTTATAATTTCATCAATGCCGCTCCCTTGACGGCGGTAACGCTTGAGAAGGGAGGTGAGATTTATGGAGATTCTTATTCTTCTCGGCGTGACTGCAGTCGGTGGAACAATTGGTACCGTTATTGGCGGTCTGATCCTCGACTACATCCGCTATAGAACGAAGTAAGCGGCAGCACCGGCTTATTGCCCCAGACAATCGGATTCACTAACCGATTAGGCAAAACGAAGCCCCGCACGGGTCACTACTCCGGCGGGGTTTTCGTTTTGATGAAACTTTTGGTGAAACCTATGGAACTACGATTCTCATTCTTCTCTTCGCCGTTAATCTATCACAGCTCCAAAATTTTGTCAAGAAAGAACGAAACCCCTGCGCGGTTCATCACTCCGACAGGGGTTTTCGTTCGGTGAAAAAATACTTGAACTGCGATCTTCACTCACTGCAGTTGTTTGCTTTTCAAACACTGAAAATTTATCACAGCTACAAAGTTTTGTCAAAAATTGAACGGCTAAACTTTTTCTGTTATAATTTCGCCAATGCCGAACCTCTAAAGGCGGTAGCTTGACGCTCGAGGAGGGAGGTGAAAATCATGGAGGATATCCTCATCCAGCTCGGCGTAAAGATAGCCGGCACCGTCATTGGCGGAATCATTGTCAGCTACATCCGTAAGAGATGGTTTTAAGCGGCAGACACTCTTTCAACTGATTGCCCCTGACTAATCGCAGTCGCAGCGGTTAAGGCAAGCGAAACCCCCGCACAGCGTCGCATTTCTGTACGGGGGTTTTCGTTTCGGTGAAAATCATGTTGGAACTGCTATCCTCATCGCAGTTGTTTGCTTTTCAAACACTGAAAATTTATCACAGCTTCCAAATTTTGTCAAGAAAGAACGAATTAGCTGTTAGCTTATAGCTTATAGGGAATAGTTTTTTCTATCAGCTATCACCTATCACCTATCAGCTATCGCTTTGTAGAGTTTCATCAGCTCGGCGACAAGGCGCGGCTCGTCGTTCAAAAAATTTTCAAAGCCGTAAGCCAACGCTACCGCCAAATCGTTTTCCTTGTGCGCGTCGCGTAAATCTTTCGGCATTGTCGCTTCGTCGTAGAGTTTTGCAAAAGTCCAATCGGGAAAATCTGCGCGGACATCCAAAATTTCTTGCGCCGTCTGTTCAATGCGCCGCCTTTGTCGACTTGTCGGCTCGCACCACACAAAATTATTGTAAACAACCGTCGCCGAATAGCGATACCGACTTTCCAATCTTCCGCAGACAGTTCTCATCCATGCCATATGAATTGAACTCGTTAAAATTCCAAAATGATAAATCTGCGCGGCGGGAATTGTCAATGTCGCGTCGCTGGCAATGATTTTCGGTTCCAAAAAGCCAATCGGAATATATTTTCGATTTTCTGAACTGACTCGCGGAATCAAAATGTAATTTGTCTTCGGTTGAGCATTTTGATAAAAAAGAGAGGCTTTATCGGCAAGCTTGCGAGTGCCCGCGCTTTTGCTCGCCAATCGATGTTCACGAACTTTTTCGACCCGCTCCAAAACGAGCGGCATTTTTTCTATTTCAGACATTGGCACGCCTTCAAGCCACAAGCAATAACGTTTTTTATCATGAATAAATTCTTCCGCTCCGACATAAGAGAAAACATATTTCTGCGCGGCGGGCTCCAATTTTAAAAATGTTTCGAGTTCGTTGACTTCGATAATTAAATTTCCGCCGTCATTTGGCATACTTCCAAAACACATTTTCGGCACAAAATCTTGAAGATGATTCGGGCGGCTCTCTACAAAAATATCTTCGCCGTCAACCAGATAGGCATTGATATTTTCGGCAAAAATTTTTTTCTTGCCGTCGAAAATAATTTTGGGCTTGTCGTTGGGCGCGGAGCTGAAGCCGACAACGACGCAGTGCACATGCGCGGGATTTTCCAACTCGCTGTGCCATTTGAAAGTTCTGTGGCAAAAATCAATGTGAATTTTTTGCGCGAAAAGATTTTTCCAGAGCGTGCCGACGCTGTCGCCTTGACAAACCGAATTTGTAGAGACAAGCGCGGCGCGAATTTTTTTCTCCGCCATAAAATCCGCCGCCTTTTTATACCAGCAAGCGACATAATCAAGGTTGCCGAGATTTTTCCAGCCGTCGAAGATTTTTTGAATGTCTTTTGTTTGCTCGGAATTTTTCATGCGCGCCCCGACGAACGGCGGGTTGCCAATGACAAAATCGACTTCGGGCGCAATTTTTTTCCAATCGACGCGCAGAGCATTTGCCTTGACGATTGAAATATTTTTTCTCAACGGCAACTCCTTCAATGTTTCTCCGATAATCCAAGAAGTTTTTCTGAGCATTTGAATTTCGGCAATCCAAAGCGCGTCTTTTGCAACGGCAACCGCGAAGTCATTTATCTCAATGCCGTAAAATTGTCGCGGCGAAACTTTAACGGGATTTTTAGGAATTTCTGCAAAAAGATTTTTCAGCTCTCTGATAATCTCATTTTCAAGGCGGCGCAAGGAAAGATAAGTTTCCGTCAAAAAATTTCCGCTACCGCACGCGGGATCCAAAAAGTTCAGCGAGGCGAGTTTGTCTTGAAAATTTTTCAGCGCGGCAATTCGATTTTTCTTTTGCATACGCTTGATGTCGGCAAATTCTTCGTTCAAATCGTCGAGAAAAAGCGGGTCAATCACTTTGTGGATATTTTCAATGGCGGTGTAATGAATTCCGTCGGAGCGGCGGGTATCGGGATTGAAAAGTGCCTCGAACATTGCGCCAAAAATCGTCGCGTCAATTTCGCGCCAGCTGAACTTTATAAATTCCTCAAATCGCACTTCCAAAATATGGGCGCGCTCCAACGCGAATTTAAAATTTTGATTGAGCGGCGGGATGGGAATTTTTTCGTCAAAAAGTCCGCCGTCAACGTAAGGAAAATTTTTCAAATCGGCGCGTTTATCTTGTGGCGTGTTGAGTGCGTCGAAAAATTTTTGCAGGGCGTCGCCGAGTTCCTTATGTGAAAAATTTTTGAGGTAATCGCCGAATTTATCTTTGAAAAGCCCCGCGTCGTCGGCATAAAAACAAAAAACCAGCCGCGCACAAAGTTTGCTTAGAGCGTCGATGTAATCCTCGTCGCGCTTGGAATAATCCTTATCGAGTGCCGCGCAGATTTTGCGGACGATTTTTGCGGCGTCTGTCGAAATTTTTACTTCGGGATTTATCTCGGCATTGGGATTTACGATGAATTCAAGTTTTGCGAAGTCGTTTCGGAAATTTTCCAGTTTAAGAATTGTTGGGGAATAAATTTTTTCTCCCGAAAGAAATTCGAGCGAGTCCATTTGTCGCAAGTCATAAATCCTGAACTCGTCGAAGTTACAGATAATAATTCGGCGCGGACGCTCGGAATAAGTCAAAGCTTCGGCGTAACGTTTTGCCTGTTCAAAGGGCGTGAGATATTCTCCATCGGACTGCCGGGCGATTTTGTTTAAATCCGTGCCGAAAGATTTTTGTTCGATAAGAATTTTTGTTCGGGAAATGTATCCGTCGATAAATTTTGTTTGATCGTCGATTTTTACGCGCTTTTCAAAGTCAATAAGTTCTTCGGGCTCGGCAACGTCAAAAACTTTTCTTAGCAGAGTCAACCAAAATTTTTGAGTATCACTTTTTTCGTCGCCGCGTTCATGCCAAGTCACAGAAAAATTTCTTGCCGCTTCTTCATTCATAAAAAAATCCCTCCCGCCAATGCAATTAGGAATTATGAATTATGAATTAGGAATGAAGAACGCTTTTTAATTATTAATTCCTCATTCCTAATTCATAATTAAAAAAATCTCCCGCGCCGATTATAGCACGAGAGGCAACAATTTTTTCTTGAAAAACTTATGAAGTTATGATATTATTTCGATCGGCAGGTCTAGGTAGTCGGCTTCTTCCCTCGAAGGAAGGAGGTGACGCAAGATGGATATTCAAGATATTCAGAATGTCCAGAGTTGGCTTGGTCTCATTTGCCAAGTCGGAACTCTCGTCTTTGCGGCACTGACATACTTCAAAGGAAAAAAATAAGCCGTTGCAGCGGCTCAACAATCGCTAAGTAGTTACTAAGTAGTTATCAACGAGAAAGGAGCCGTTACCGACACCTGCCATAAAAATTTTCTTTTTTAACCGAGCAAATATTATCACGACGAGAAAAATTTTTCAAGTTATCTTTTCCGCTTGGTTTTACTCGGCGCGTCTAAAGCTTTGATAACATCATCTATAAATTTACGAGCCGCCTCTTCGGAAAGGACGGCTTGTTTTTCGTTCGCCGCAATTTCTTCGCGCAAAATTTTCAAACGCGGATCAAGTTTCCCCGCCTTGAGAGATTCAAGCGCGACTCTGTCGGCATTGGCAATTCTTTTGAACTGTTCCAGTTGCGGCTTACACTCCGACAAATATTTTTGCGGCAATTTTTTCAGTAAAATATCGGCGGCGCGTTCCATTTCGTCGATTTTTTTTTCGAGCGGCGCGAAGTCAAGAAAATTTTTTTTGCCCCAATCGTTCAGCAAATTGAAAGCCGCCGTTGAAAATTCTATCGCGTCGGGAGCCCCGACTTTTGCCCAAGAATTTTCCATGTGCCGCGAATGCTCCGCAAAAATTTTCATGCTCGGAGCCAATGCGCCGAATTGTTCATTCAAAACTTTATTCCAAGCTTGCGTTTCGTCGTAAGTGACGGGATTGTTCGCGTAAATCGCGCCCGTCGCCAAAGAAATTTTCGACAGCTGAACTTGTCCCATCGGATTGAAAAAAATCGCCGTCATTTTCGCCGTCGGAAGTTTTTCAATCGCGCCGAGTGCCAATTTCACGTTGCGATTGCCGTCGGGCGTCAGCGAATAATCGTTGACGGGATAATTCCACCAAATGCCGACTTCGCGTCCGAAAATTTTATTGACTTCGGCAAGCTCCTTATCGGTTATTCCGTCGCAGACAACGCCGCGCCCCGTGTACAAAACCACAATTCGCGGATCAAGATTCTCCGCCAAATCTTTTGTGTAAGGCTTGAGCTTTTCGCCCTTTACCATGTCCAGATAAAAATATTCCGTCGGAACCGTGATAAGCGGCGCAACGTCCTTGTACCTTCCGCGCAGATTTTTTTGCACACGATTTAAAAACTCCGCCTGCTCCTTGCCGTTTTCGTGATGATTGCCTTTGGCATCTTTTAAATCGTCAAAAAAAATTGCGAAGTCACGAACGCCGATTTGATACATTGCGTCGAGCTTGCGAATCATAAGGCGAAAATCTTCTTCGCCCTTGTCGCCCTTGTAATTCAAATCGAGTCCCGGCGAGACGGCGAAGATAAATCGGACATTATTTTTTTTCGCAACGGCAACCAGATTTTTCATTTCGGCGAGTTTGTCGGCGGGATAAGGCTTGCGCCATTGTTCGCGGTGATAAGGATCGTCCTTCGGCGCGTAAATGTAAGAGTTCAAATTATTTTTTCGGCAGAAGTCGATAATATCTGCGCGGTCTTCAAAAGTCCAAGGCGTGCCGTAAAAACCTTCGACGACTCCGCGCAAGGGAACAGGTATTGCCAGAGCTTCCCCGCCGCCGATTAAAATTATCGCAAGCGTCAAGAGAATTATCTTCTCAAAAAATTTTTTCATTGCTGTTGCTCCTGATATTGACGGAAATTTTTCAAAACGCAAATCGGTCTTTTCTGCGAGGCATTTCCGAAAGGATTATCAATCAACAAATCTGATGCAAGTTGAGCATTCATGCCCGCCGTTGCTCCGACAATCCGAGAACGTTTTAAATCATTAACGTCAGCTATCATTGCGCCGAAACATTTTAAGCGCGTCTTGAGATCGTCAACAACTTTTTCGGGATTTTCGGGACCGTAGACAACGCATTTATCAAAGGGCGGCATTGTTCCGGTTACGTCGTCGATAAGAGCCGCTTGACGCCCGCCCCATTTGTAAAACAGCCCGCGAAGTCCGACAACCTTTCCAAAAAAACCCGCAACCAATGCAAAGGCAACGCGCCATTCGCCTTCCTTTTCCATAAGAGCTTGCATACCGTGCGGCGTCGCCAAACTTCCGTAATCGGGAATGAATTTGCAACAGAGTTTTGCAAGGTTGCTGATTTTCATTTCATCGGGACGAATAATATTTCCCTGCGTTATCGCAACAACACTTTCGGCAACCGTGACAACGTCGTCGGGCGTGATTATGTCGCGTGTATACTTTTCTATCACGTCGACAATGTCATCTTTCGGCGTTAAAATTCTGGTTGTTATCGGAATAATTTCCACGTTCATAAAAATTTCTCCTTAGTCTTTGATAAGTTTGACGCCCAAGAGTTTTGAAAGTTCTTCGGCAGTCAAAATCACTCGCGCTATCGACCAATGCATGGGCGTCCGTCCGACTTCCCGATAAATAAATTCGATTGGAAAATCTACCATGCGGGCGACTGCTTCTTCCAACGAAAGATTTTTCCGCGCAGTCAATGTAACTTTCGCCACAAGATTTACGCTCTGCTGATGTTCCAAAACCAACGCTTCAAAATAATCATCTTCGCGAGGAACTCCTTCGCGCTCCGCCTTGCCGCGCACGTCCATTCCGTCATATTGCTCGAAAGGCAAAAGCGGATGGCAAATCGCGTCGACTATCATTGCGCTTTGAGTTCCTTCGTTGCGAAATTCTATCGTCGTTGAGATCGTCACAGATTTTTTGTAGCGTTTTTCGATTTTGAACGGCGAGCGGCTTTCGAGCTTCGGAACAACTTTTTCCTTCCTTCCTTTCAAATAAAGCCACAAAATCAACACGACCGCCAAAATTGCGAGGAGCAATCCTTCAAATATCATTGCCAAATTTTTTCAACCTCCGAATAAAAGTTTAATCAATCGAAGGATTTTACACGAAAACCATTTGCAAGTCAAAGTTTTAAGGGAAATGGGAAAAGGGAAATGGGAAAAGGGAAATGGGAAAAGGGAAATGGGAGAAGTCTTTTCCCTTCTCCCGTCGCCCTTTTCCCTTACTTGACGGTTAGCACTTTACCGAATAAAATATTTTCATTGCTGAAAGGAGTCTTGCCAATGACCGAATTGGAAAAACTTCGCGCAGGTTTGGAATTCGATTTCACAGACCCCGAAGTCGACGCACTGAAATTAAACGCCGTGAAACTCTGTCAAAAACTCAACGCAACCGACGTGACGGATTATGAGACCAAAGAAAAAATTATCCGCGAACTTTTTGGGAGCGCGGGAAAAAATCCCGTCGTCCTGCCCGTCTTCAACTGCGACAACGGAAAAAATATTCATGTCGGAGATAATTTCCTTGCCAATTACAACGTGACGATCCTTGACATTGTCGAAGTTAAAATCGGAAATAACGTGATGATTGCGCCGCACACGCTGATAACGACAATCGGACATCCCTTAAGCCCCGCCAAGCGCAGAAAAAATATCGGAGTCACTGCGCCGGTTAAAATCGGAAATGATGTTTGGATTGGCTCGAACGTAACGATTTTGCCGGGCGTGACGATTGGAAATAATGTCGTGGTGGCGGCGGGCGCGGTTGTCACGAAAAATATTCCCAATAATTCTCTGGTCGGAGGCGTCCCTGCGAAGTTGATTAAAACTTTGATTAACGATATTGAGGAGGAATGAATTTGGAAATTAATAAAGAACTTAACGGCTTTCGTTTGAAAAATTTTTCCGAAGTCGCCGAGCTCGGCGCGAAGACTTACGAGTTTGAACACATTAAAACGGGCGCGAAACTTTTTTATGTCGCGGCAGATGATGACAACAAAGTTTTTTATATCGGCTTCCGCACGCCGCCGAAAGATGATACGGGCGTTGCGCACATTGTCGAACACTCGGTTTTGTGCGGCTCGAAAAAATATCCTTTGAAGGAGCCGTTCGTTGAGCTCGTCAAAGGTTCGCTGAATACTTTTCTGAACGCCATGACTTATCCCGACAAAACCGTTTATCCCGTCGCCAGCCGCAACGCAAAAGATTTTCGCAACCTTCAGGACGTTTATCTCGACGCGGTTTTTAATCCCGTCATGTTGAAGACGCCCGAAATTTTGATGCAGGAAGGCTGGCATTATGAAGTAATTAGGAATGAGGAATTAGGAATTAGGAATGAAGAAGAGTTATCGTTGAAGTACAGCGGCGTTGTTTATAACGAAATGAAAGGCGCGTTGTCTTCGCCCGATGACATTTTGGGCAGCAAACTTTTGCAAAAAACTTTTCCGCAAAATTGTTACGGCTTTCAATCGGGCGGCGACCCCGAAGCAATTCCGAATCTCACACAGGAAAAATTTATCGCCTTCCATCAAAAATTTTATCACCCGTCGAACAGTTTCATTTATCTTTACGGCGACGTGGACATTGCCGAGCAGTTGGATTATCTCAACCGCGAATATCTTTCCGCCTTTGAAAAAATCGAAGTTGATTCGGAAATTTCCTTGCAACCGACTTTCGCCGAGATGAAAATTTTTGACGAAGTTTATCCGATTGGCGAAGAAGAATCCGCCGCCGAAAAAACTTTTCTTGCGTTAAATCTGGTTGTCGGCAACGTCGAAGATACTCTTACGAATTTGGGCTTGGGGATTTTGAGTCACGCGCTGTTTTCGAGCCCCGCCGCGCCCGTCCGCAAAGCTCTGATTGATTCGGGTTTGGGAAAAGATGTCGATGTCGGGCTTGAAGACGATTTGCGCCAACCGACTTTTACAATCACGCTGAGCGGCTCGGAAAAAAATCGTGCAGAAAAATTTTACAACCTTTTGAACGACGAACTTAAAAAGCTCGCCGACAACGGCATTGACAAAACTTTGTTGCAGGCATCGATAAATTTGATGGAGTTTCGTCTTCGCGAGGCGGACTTCGGGCTTGCGCCAAAAGGTTTGATTTACGGCTTGCGACTTTTGAAAACTTGGCTTTACGGCGGCGACCCGAATGCTTATCTGCGTTACGAAGAAGATTTGGCGGCGATTAAGCGCGGGCTTGACGAAAATTATTTTGAAAATCTCGTTCGGAAATATTTTTTGGAAAATCCGCACAAAGTTTTGATGACGCTCGCGCCCGATAAAAATTTTGCCAAAAAACGTGACGCCGAGCAGGCAAAAAAGCTTGCAGAAATTAAATCCCGCTTGACTCCCGCGCAGATTGAAGAAATTATCTCGACGACCGCGAAATTAAAACTCCGTCAACAAACTCCCGATTCGCCAGAAGCTTTGAAGACAATTCCGATTCTCAAGCGCGAAGACCTTCGCAAGGAGGCGGAGCATTTCCCGTTACAATTCCGTGACATTGACGGCGCGAAAATTCTTTTCAGCAACCTCGACACGCACGGCATAATTTATCTGACTTTTTATTTCGACGCCCTTAAAGTTCCGCAAGATAAAATTTGCCATGCCTACCTTTTGACGGAGCTTTTGGGCAATATCGATACCAAAAAACATTCCTACGAAGAACTTGCGATTCTTACAAATTTGCATGTCGGCGGCTTCGGAACAAATCTCCGCGCAGATCCCGAAAAAGATTCGCCGAATTCATTTGCGCCGCGCATGAAAGTTTTTGTCAAAGCGTTGGAATCAAAACTCGCCGAGATGACAGACATCCTCGCGGAAATTTTCAACGAAACAATTTTCACGAACAAAAAACGCCTGCGCGAACTTGTCGAACAGGAGCAAATCGGTTTTGAATTGAACTTACAAAACATGGCGACGCAAATAGTTTCCGCGCAGCTCGTCGCTTATCAAAATAAATCCGGAGCTTACAACGCCGCCGCTTTTCTGCCTTACAACAAATTTTTAAAAGATTTGCTTGCGAACTTCGACGAGAAATTTGAAGATTTTGTTGACGAATTGCGCGACGTGTTCAATCGCCTTGTCAATCGCAACGGCTTGATTATCAGCGTGACGGCTCCCGAAGAGCTTTACAAAAAATTTGTGCCGCATCTCCACAAACTTTTGAAGGGAATGACGGTTGACGAATACCAGCGCGAACATTATTCTTTTCCTTGCAAGCCGAAAAACGAAGGACTTTATTCGCAAAGCCGCGTTCAATACGTCGGCAAGGGCGCGAATTTTATCGAGCTTGGGCACGAATACACGGGCGCGCTGAACATTTTGGAAACGATTTTGCGCTATGAATATCTCTGGATAAAAATTCGTGTGCAGGGCGGCGCGTATGGAGCTTTTGCGAGTTTCAATCGCAACGGAAATTTATTTTTCGGCTCTTATCGCGACCCGAATCTTTCCGAGACGCTGAAAACTTTTGACGGCACGGCTGACTTCCTTAAAAATTTCGACGTGAGCGACCGCGAAATGGACAAATACATTATCGGCACGCTGAGTAAATCCGACAAGCCGTTGACGCCTTCGCTTAAGGGACAAGTTGCCGCCGATTTTTGCTTGAGAAATATTACTTACGCCGACCGCCAAAAATCTCGCGATGAAATTTTATCTGCGCGGCAGGAAGATATTCGCGCCTTGTCTAAATTGGTTGCGGACTGCATGAAACAAAATTATCTGTGCGTTTTCGGCAATGAAGAGATTATCAAGGAGCACAAAGAAATTTTCGGCGAAATAAAATCGGCGACGGATTGACGAGGTATTGAACGAGCAAATGGATTTTGGAATTATAAATGAACAAACTGTTGATCTTGTTTCTACCATGCATGAAGCAGGCGTTCCTTTCGGCAAATCGCTTGCGTTGTTCGGCATAGGTTTCAGTCTTGGAAAAAGTTTCATCAAAATAAGACACAAAAAAGGGCGTGCGAGCGTTGCGATTGCCGATGTTATTCGTGACGTAATAATTTTTTTCATTCTGGGATATTTGCTTGGAGCAGTCGGTGTTGGAGACACACTTTCTGCCGCTGTCGATTCGGTGACTGAAACCATTGCGGAATTGTTGGGCGGCGAGAATAAAAATTTATCTGAGATTTTGTCGCAAAGGTTGCTCAACGGAATTCAATCTTCGGGCGCGGGAAGCAGTTCCATTGTTTCCGTAATCGCCGAGGCGATTCAAAAAGGAATAGTTTCAAGTGTTTTAATGTTTATAGGAAGCGCATTAATCGGAATGTTCTTTGCTCTGTTTTTCAATTAGGAACTAGGAACCAGGAACTAGGAACTAGAGTTTTCATTGCTCATTGCTAATTAATCATTACTAATTGCATTTTGGGGGGAGTTTGAATGAAAAAGTTACCATTTATCGGGGCGTGTGTGGCGATTGTTACGCCCTTCGACGAGACGGGAATAAATTTTTCCGAGCTCGGAAGAATTATCGACGATCAGATTGAAAATTTGACGGACGCGATTTGTATCACGGGCACGACGGGCGAGACTGCCACTCTCGACGACGAAGAACATAAAGCCGCGATAAAATTTGCCGTCGAGCACGTCAACGGGCGCGTCCCCGTCATTGCGGGCACGGGCTCCAACGATACTTCCTACGCAATTCAAATGTCTCAATACGCTGAAAAAGTCGGAGTAGACGCCGTCCTTTTGGTCACGCCCTATTACAACAAGTGCACTCAAAACGGACTCGTCGCGCATTATTTGAAAATCGCCGACAGTATTAATATTCCCGTGATTCTTTACAATGTTCCGGGACGCACGGGCGTTGACATCAAGCCGGAGTCTTACGCAAAACTTTGCAAACACCCGCGCATTGTCGCAACAAAAGAAGCCAACGGAGATTTAACTTCAATTCTTCGGACGCGCAAACTCTGCGGCGATGAACTTGCTGTTTATTCGGGCAATGACGATCAAACCGTCCCGATTCTCTCTCTCGGCGGAAGCGGAGTCATTTCGGTTTTGTCGAATGTCGCGCCGCGTGACACCCATCTAATCTGCCAAAATTATTTCGACGGAAAAATTGCGGAGGCGTCGCGTATGCAAATCGATTACTGCGATTTAATCGACGCGCTTTTCTGCGAAGTGAATCCAATTCCCGTCAAAACCGCAATGGGACTTTTGGGCTGGAACGTAGGAAAATTGCGTATGCCGCTCAGCGAAATGGAACCCGCGCATCTTGAAATTTTGAAAAACGCGCTTAAAGCTCACGGACTTTTGAAGGAGTGAGAATTATGCGAATGTCCAAGCAAGAACGGCTTCAGCAGAGTTACGAAAAAGACATGAAGAAACTTCTCCCTTACGGCGTGAAGACCGACGAACAAGGCAGATATTTGGTTCACATTGACAATTCAAACAACATGCCGAAAGCTTATTTTGCCGACAAGACGGGCGCGAGAGTAAGAATTACCGCCAATACTTTTTATCGCTGGCTTGAGGAAGGAAAAGCCGTTGAAGTCAGCGATGAAGAGTTGCCGCGCAGTAAAAAGAAAAAACTGAAAGTCTGAAAGGAGAATCGCCATGAAAAAGTTTTTAGCCGCGTTGGCAATGTTGGCGATATTTTTGACTTCGTCCGTCGCATTGGCGGCTTACGAAGAAAATATCGAAGAAGACGCCGACTTGACAACGATAAAGACAATGGCTGTCGCGATGCCGAATTTTTATAAAATGGAAGAGGCTGAACCGACAATCGACGAACTTACGAAATCGATTTACGCCGCCGGCAGAGACACTTCTTCGCACGACATAATTTCTTACGAGGAAATAGCCGCCGCCGTTCGCCGCGATACCGGCGTTGATATTTATTCGCTTGACACCGTCGAGGCAGAGAAAATTTTCAACGCGAACATTGCCAAATACGCCGATACTTACATGATAACGACCGTCGCCAACAATTCGGGCAGACCGTGGCTTTTCTTCTACGTTTACAATGCCGCCGACCAAAAACTTCTTTACACTTACAGTTTGCAGTCGAGTTCAATCGGCAAAAACGCCAAAGATTATCGCAAAGCCGCCGAAAATTTTTATAAACAATTCGACATGACTTCCGAGAAAAATTTGAGTAAGGAAGACAAAAAGAATGCCGAAGCCAAGCGCGAGGCGAAGGCTCAAAAACGCAAGATTAAAAAGGTGACTTACAAAACCGGGCAATCGAAAGCCGATTTGGTCAAGAAAAAATAGATGGAAAGATGGTTAGATTGAAAGATGGAAAGTAAAAGCTTTTCCACTTTCAATCTTTCCACCTTATGAACTTTCCATCTTATAATTTCATAACGCCAAAAAAAAATCCCGCCGAATTTTTCGACGGGATATTTTTTATTCGCCGTAAAGAATCAGTCTGACCATTTGCCCGAACTCGGATTTGTTTGAATAATGTTGCGGCGGACGGCTCGATTTATTCGATTCAATTTCGGCTCGCGTATCGTAGGAAAGAATTTTCGACCACAAAATTTCGTAAGTTTTTTCGGCGTGATTTATTTTCACGTCGTAAACGTACATGCGATTCAAACTCGCCTTGATAACCGCCATGTTCACATAGAAAATTGCCGAATTTTCGGTTTGCACGGTGTCGGCGTCGTAGTAATAGCCCGTATCTTCCATTGCGTCGATAAATTTCAAATTCTCCGCCGCGCAGGTCGAATTCATCATAAAAATTGCCGCGCAGATTATAAAAAATTTTTTCATTTAATCACTCCTCATACGCCGAAAATTTCCGTTATGAAAGTCCGCAAAACTTCCTGCATAACCGTTACATTCAACAGCAAGGCTTCGGCTCGCGGGCGCAGTTTCGTATAATGAAAAGTCGGATTGTGCGCAACCGTAAAATCTGTCGGGTAAGGTATCGGCTCGAAGTTGCAAAGATTGAAATTCAGAACGGCGCGGTTCATGTGAAAGGCACTCGTCACGAGCACGGGCTTTTTGAAATTTTTTTCGCGCAAAATTTCTGCGGAATATCTTGCATTTTGAGTTGTGTTGACGCTCTTTGTTTCGACTAAAATTTTTTCTTCGGCGACGCCCAAAGTTTTTAAAATCCGCGCAGATATTTCCGCTTCCGCGCCCGAATCGCTGTAAGTTTGTCCGCCGCTTACCAAAATCGGCACGTTCAAAATTTTTTGCAGTCTGACCGCCGTCAAAAGTCTGTTGGCAGGGCTCGCGCATAAAGCTCCCACGCCGTCAACGTCGGGCACTTGACTTATCGCGCCGCCGCCGAGTAAAACAATCACATCTGCGCCCAAAACTTCAATCTGCGCGGGCGGCATATAAGTTTTTTCCAACCAACCCATCAATCTTTCCGCAACCAAACTCGTACAAAGCAGATAGAAAATCGCCGTCCCGACCAAAACGATTAAAGAAAGTTTCCTGTCGATTCGGAAAAGCTTGACTGCCAACGCAACCATCAACAGAACAAAAATTCCCGGCGGCAAAATCCATGCGGCTCCGAATTTCAAAAAGTAAACCAAAAAATCACACTCGCTCGATTAATTTTTTTTCCATGATACAACAGCGGCGAAGGAAAAGCAATTAGGAACTAGGAATTAGGAACTAGGAATTAGGAGTTAAAATAATGTTGTCGATAAGGCGCGTCTTCCCGATAAAAATCGCCGCCGCCAGCAAACTTTCTCCTTCGACAAATTCTGTCTCCTCAAGCGAAGGATATTTTAAAAGCTCGATATAATCCGCCGAAATTGAAGGCTCCGTTGCCAATTCATCCGCCACAATTTTTTTGAGAGCGGCAGAATTTTTTTCGCCCGCAAAAAATGTCGCTTCAGCTTTTTTCAAGCCGCGTGAAAGTGCCAATGCAGAAATTTTTTCTTCCGAAGTCAAATAAGCATTCCGTGACGACAAAGCCAAGCCGCTTTCTTCGCGAACTATCGGCAACATGTTCACTTTCGGCGACAAATTCAAATCGGTTACGAAGCGTTTCACAACCGCGACTTGTTGGGCGTCCTTTTGCCCGAAGAAACTTTCATCCGCCTGCGTTATGTTCATGAGTTTCGTTACAACCGTTGCCACGCCGCGAAAATGTGTCGGGCGACTCGCTCCGCAAAGTTTTTTTGTCAAGCCGCCTTCGACATTAACATAAGTCGAAAAGCCCGCAGGATACATTTCTTCGGGCGAAGGATGAAAAATCGCGTCAACGCCGAGCAATTTCAATTTTGCAACGTCCTTTTCAAAAGTTCGCGGATAAGCGTCAAAGTCTTCGTTCGGAGCAAATTGCGTTGGATTCACGAACACGGAAACAATCGTAACGTCGCATTTTTCTTTCGACGCCTTGACAAGCGACAAATGCCCTTCATGCAACGCGCCCATTGTCGGCACGAGTCCGATAATTTTTCCTGCGCAGTGACATTCCCGCGAAAAATTTTTCATGTCCTTAACCGTTGTAAAAATTTTCATCTCAAATCCTCCAATCAAATTTTAGCCGCCAAATCGTTGACGGAGTGTTCTTCGCGCTTTACAAAAAAATTCGCAAGCAGTGAGCCCGATACATTGTGCCACACGCTGAAAATCGCGCCCGGTATCGCCGCCGCCGGATTGAAATAAATAATCGCAAGCGACGCCGCCAAGCCCGAATTTTGCATACCGACTTCAATAGCTATCGTCCGAGATTTTTTTGAATCGAGTTTAAAAACGCTTGCCAAGCCGTAGCCGAGCAATAATCCCAGCGCATTGTGCAAAATCACAATCAAAGCCATCAACGCGCCGACCGTCAAAAGTTTTTCTGCCGATAACGCAACCACGCCGCCGACAAGCAAAACTATCGCGACAACCGAGATAAGCGGCAAAATCGGTTGAATTTTTTTTGTGAACGCCGAGAAAAAATGATTCGCCGCCACGCCCAGCAAAACCGGTACCAAAACCATTTGCGCGATTGAAATCATCATTGCGGTTAATGAAACTTCGATTCGTGCTCCCGCGAAAAAATATGTCAAAAGCGGCGTAACAAGCGGCGCGAGCAAAGTTGTTGTCATCGTCATTGAAACCGATAATGCCAAATCGCCGCGAGCCAAATACGCTATGACATTCGACGCCGTGCCGCCGGGACATGTTCCGACTAAAATTACTCCTATTGCCAATTCGGGCGGCAAATTAAAAATTATCGTCAAGCCCCACGCAACCAGCGGCATGATCGTAAATTGAGCCGCCACTCCGATTAAAACTTCAACGGGATGTCTCAAAACTGCGCGGAAATCGTCCGTCGTAAGCGTCATGCCCATTCCGAACATTACGACGCCGAGCATCCATGAAACATACGAGCCGACCCAAGTTAAAGTTTCGGGAATTGTCGCGCCCAAAATTCCGATTAAGATAACGAAAATCGCCATCCTGTCGACTACGAACTTGCAAAATTTTTTCATAGCCAAACCTCCAAAAAAGTAAAATGCCTTTCCAACACAAACAAGAAAGGCACACTTATCCTCTGTTTAATTTTCGCCGTTCCTTGTCTCTGTCAAATGATCAAAGCAAGTACTTAAAAATTTTTTTATCGAAGTACGACTCTCAGAAGAGATGCCGTCTTTTGGAAAATTTCAAGCGGTTTTGGTTTTAAAGGAGGCGTCAATTTCTTCAAGAGATTTTTTCTTGCTTTCGACGCCCAAACTCAAAATGATAACCGAAATGATAACGAAGACCGACGCGAACATTACGAAAATCGAATTAATAGCCGCGCCGCCGACAAGCAGGACGCCGACCAACATCGGAGCGATCATGCCGCCGATTCTTCCGAAGCCTGCCGCCCAGCCCGATCCTAAAGCTCTTATCGCTGTCGGATAAAGTTCGGGCGTGTAAGTGTAAATGACGCCCCAAGCTCCGAGATTGAAGAAACTCATTGCCGCGCCCCAACCAAGCAATTCATAACTTGTCGCCGCATTGCCGAAGAAATAAGCACAGACGCCCGACATCAACAGGAAAAAAGACAAAGTGTATCGACGACCGATTATGTCTACCAAAAACGCCGCCGCTATGTAGCCCGGCAACTGCGCCAACGTCATTATCAAAACGTACTCGAAAGTTTTTACGACTTCAAAGCCTTGCGCAAAAACTATCGACGGCAACCACATGAAAATTCCGTAATAGCTGAAAACAATTCCGAACCACGCCAGCCACAACATGATTGTCCGCACGCGAAAAGTTTTTGTCCACAACGTCAAGACATTCAGCTTGAAAATCGGAGTAGATTCTTCTTCAAATTCTTTGTCGAACGGTTTGCTTGCCACGCCCAATTTTTTCTCCAATGATAAAATTATTTGCCGCGCCTCCTCAACTCTGCCTTTCGAGATTAAATAGCGAATTGATTCTGGCATGTGCAGACGAATTAAAAAGACGTAGAGCGCGGGCATTGCGCCGATTATAAACGCTGTGTGCCAACCGAATTTCGGAATCAGCAAATAGGAAATAAGAGCCGCCACGAGCCAGCCGATACCCCAAAAACTTTCCAGCAAAACGATAAATCTTCCGCGCAGATGACTTGGAGCATATTCACTCATCAAAGTTGCCGCGACAGGAAGTTCTCCGCCCAAGCCGAAGCCGACCAAAAATCTGAATACCAACAAACTTTCATAACTCCATGCCACCGCGCAGAGTCCCGTTGCCACGCTGTATAAAATTACCGTCGCCGCGAAAACATTTTTGCGCCCGAATCTGTCGGCGATTGTTCCCGCCAATACCGCGCCCAATGCCATTCCGATTAAGCCGACGCTCCCAATCCAGCCGACTTGTTCCGGCGTCAAGCTCCACTCCTTCGCCAAAATCGGCAACACGAACGAAATTAATCCTGTGTCCATTGAGTCGAAGAGCCAACCCAAGCCCGTTACCGCCAAAAGTTTGTAGTGGAACGAGCCGACAGGCAAATTTTCAAGACGATCAAGTATCAATTCAAACACTCCTTAAAATCAATGCGCAATGAATTTTTCATTCCTCATTCCTAATTCCTCATTCCTAATTGTTAAAGCGGTTTGCATTTTATTTCACAAGGAAAGAAATTGCAAGCCGTTAACCAAAATTTAAAGCGAAGGTTGATAAGCCGCGCAGGATAATGTAAAATATAAAATGTTTCACAAGGATTTTTTCACATTTGCCAAGGAGGCGATAAAGATGAATTTTGCGATCGTCGGTACGTTGAGTTCTTACGTCAAAACAAAAACTCTGACTTTCGCCGCGAAACACAAAATCCGCACGGGACAGACGATCACCAACTCGAACGGAAATTTTGTTTCGATAATGACTCCGTCATTCGGCAAAATCAGCGAGGCAGTTAAAACGTCAAATGCTCAAGCCAAACAGGCGAAACTCAAACGCATCAAACAAAAACTTATGAGCGGGAAAAAAATTTCGGATGAAGAGATGGGTTTTCTGCGCGTCAACGATCCGAAAAGTTATTCAAAGGCAAAACACGCCGAAGAAGCTCGCGAAGAACTCAAAGCCGAACTCAAAAAGGCAAAGAGCAAATCGGAGGCGCGGGAGGCAATGACTCGCGCAATGATTAAGGCGTCAACCGAAGCAATGGCTGAACTCGGCGCGCTCGGTCAATGCAACGGGGCTATGGGCGGCGGCTCGGCGTCAACTTCTCAAGGCGGCGAAATAATTTCAACGGGCGACGCGGGAGCAATTTTCGGCGGGAGTGAAGGTTCGTCAAATGCTCCACAAAGTCAAGCCGAAAGCAACGCAAACATTTCCGACGCAGAAAATCAAACTCTCGGCGAAGTCAATCAATCAAATGAGACTTCGGAAGAAAAAGTTTCGGGCGAAAAGATTAACGACAAGCAAGATGTCGATAAAAAATCCGACGAGAAAAATTTTTTCATACAAAAAAAATCGGACGCCGACTCAACCACGCCCGATGACATTATGGAAAAATATATCATGACAATTCGCGCTCTTGAAGACGAATGGAATCGCTTTGCCAATTCCGACGAGTATAAAAATTTGCCCGAAAATACTTTGGACGAAACGGAAGACGAAGCCAAGAAAAGAATTCGCCGTCAAATCTCCGCGCCCAATCGAAAATCAGTTGAGGCTATTGCACTTTATCGAAAATCAATGTTGTTTTCTCTAGAGGACTTATAAAATATTTTTTCTTAGAAAAAAATCCCTCCGCCGTTGGAGGGATTTTTTAATTCGTAATGCGAAATTTTTAAGTTATCAGCGGCGCAATGATTGAGATAAGCAACGAAGAAAAACTGAATCCGCCTTTGACGTTTTCGCGAGCAACAAGCGGCACTCTCGCAACAGGTTTTCCGTCATAACGCAAGACCGCCTCGCCCAAAACTTTTCCGATTTGAATTCCATTCTCCGCGTCGACAATCTTTGGCAGATCGTAAGTCACTTTTAAAAATTTTGCATCCTCGCCAGCCATAAGCGGAAAATTTAAATCGTCCTCCGCGCCGACGATAATTGTTGCCTGCTTGCCGCCGCGAACGAAAACAGTTTTCTCAACGCGATTTTTATCAATGGCATCAACCATTCGGACTCGTTCGAAGCCGTAATTAAAAAGAGCCGTCGCGTCGTCAAAACGAGTATCGTGGTCGGGCGAGTGCATGATAACCGCGATAAGTTCAACTTCGCCGCGCCGCGCAGAAGCCGTAAGGCAACCGCCCGCCGCTCGCGTCCAGCCCGTTTTAATTCCGTTCGCGCCCTTGTATTTGCCCAAAAGTTCATTCGTGTTGTTAAGCTCGCTCCATTTTTCTTTTGGATAAAGCCAGCGAATCGAAGTGCGTTTGGTATCGACAATTTCTCTGAATTCGGGATTTTTCATGCAGTAAGCGGCAATACGCGCCATATCTTTTGCCGTCGAATAATGATTCGGATCGGGCAGACCGTTCGGATTTTCAAAATTGGAGCTTGTGCAACCGATTTGCTTAGCCTTATCGTTCATCAATTCGGCGAAACGCGAAACATTTCCGCTGACGGCTTGGGCAAGAGCAATCGCGCCGCCGTTTTCGGAAACAAGCATGACGGCGGTTACCATTTCCTTAGCCGAAACAGAATCGCCCGTCGACCAATTCAGCGTGTTGTCTTCAGCCGTAACCGCATCATAGCCCATCATAATTTCTTTATTCGGATCGAGTTTTTCCATTGCGAGAATGCACGTCAACATTTTTGTCATGGACGCCGGCTCGCGGTAGGTTTCGGAATTTTTTTCGTAAATGATTCGTCCCGTTGACGCCTCAACCAAAATTGCCGAGTCTGCCAAAATTTTCGGCTCGCCTGCCGCCGCGCAGATTGACATTGAAAATATTATTGCCGAGAAAATTATTGCCGTCAAAAATTTTTCCAAGTTCATTCAAAATCTCCGTTCAGTAAAATTTTTACAAATTCTAGTTGAAAAAAATTTGCGCGTCAAGAAAAGCAAAGCTGAAGGCTGAAGAATTCATTTGACGCATTATTTTTTTATGTATATCGGCGACGTTGAAAAATCGCTCCGAATCTCTCGCGGCTTTTCAAACAACAGCCCGCGCAGATCGTTTGCCAACACGTCAAGCAATAAAATTTTCTGATACGGCTCCAAAAATCTTTTTCGTTCGTAAATGTCGCGTCTATTCAAATGTTTCGTGACTTTTGTAATTATCGGGACGGAAATTTTTTTTAGTAAGATTCTTCCGCGCTCGTTGAATGCCAAAACTCTCGCGCAAGTCGCCGCGTCCAAATCCGAAATTTCTTCCGCCGTCATGTTCAGCAAAAAATGTAAAAGCAATCGCCTTATTCGGCTTGCCGTGTATCTTTTTCCCGTCAAATTTTTCACGAGCTCCGAATAATTTTTTGCCGAAGCCGCCTTTATCAAGCCGAATTCCAAACCTTCCGTCATGCCGTAAATTTTTCTCATGTCTTCTGCGCGGGATGTTAAAATTTTTGTCATCAGCGGTCGGAATAAAAAATTTTCATCAACCAAGCCCGAAATTTTTTCTGCGCGGAGAACTTTTAAAGTTTCTTCGTCAACCTGCGCGGAAATTTTTTCCCACGAAGGATTTTCTTCGTAAAGTGCCGCCCGAATCGCCGACGCACTTGAAAATTTTTCTCGCAAAATCAAATCGTCGTAAGCCGCGCCCGTTCTTTTTATCGGCAACGGAGAAATTTTTTCCGGCAACCCGCGCAGATATTCAATCGCCAAAATCGTATTCGGTTGCCGCAAAATTTTTTCGTCAAGCCCCGTGACTTCAGATAAAATTTTCGTCACTGCCGCCGCATACGAAATTCCTTCCGCCATTTTTGCATGAAGTTTTTCTGCAAAATTTTTCTCTTTAAAGACTTTCGCCGCCGCTTTTAATTTTTCCAAATCCGCTGTCTCCGTTCCGAAAGAAAGTTTGTCGACGACGCCCAAGCTCTCCAAAAGTTTTATTCCGCCCCGCGCAAAATCCTGCGCACTTCTTACGGCACTCACGAACGGCAATTCAAAAACCAAATCTGCTCCGCCCAAAATCGCAAGCCGCGCCCGCGTCCACTTATCCAAAATTGTCGGCGAGCCGCGCTGTGTGAAACTGCCGCTCATTACCGCAATTATTTCTTCGTCACAAACTTTTTTTATCTCCGATATTTGATAAGCATGACCCGCATGAAACGGATTGTACTCCGCAATTATCCCCACCGCCATTTTCAAAACTCCCGTCTGTTTTCAATGTTTTTCTTGCAACAAAATTTTTATTGGTGTATACTTCGCCGCAGTTGGTACTTTTTATGAAAAAAATATGTATACATGGGGTGATTCTATTGAAATTTTCCAAAATAGGGAGATTCGTTACCGCCGCTTTGCTCGGCGCATTTGCTTTTTCAATTTCAATTTCGGCTGACGCCAGAATTCATGATCCGAAAATCGAAACAAAATCTGTTGAAAGGAAATTGCCGACTCTGCGCGAACGAGTCTCCGAAACAATGAACAAGTTCAAACCCGTCGAAAACCGAGAAGTCTTTAATCCCTTTGAAACGCAGGAAAAATTTTCCGTGCCGCAAACCGTCTCGACTTCAGACACTTCGATTATCGGCACGCCCATTGCCACTCAACAACAATGCGTTAAATATCTCCTGCGCAACAATCCCCACCCGAATTTAAAAGTTTCGGCGGAAGAAATTGTCGCCTATTACTACGAAGAAGGCAGCCGCGAGGGAATTCGTCCCGACGTTGCCTTCGCGCAGGCTCTCAAAGAGACGGGATTTTTTCGTTACGGCGGCGATGTCATTCCCGAACAAAATAATTATTGCGGGCTCGGCACAACCGGCGGCGGCGTCAAAGGAGAATTTTTCGCAACGCCGCAAATCGGAGTTCGTGCTCACATTCAACATTTGCTCGCTTATTCTTCGACAAGAAAACCGACTTTGCCTGTCGTCGATCCGCGTTACAGTCTCGTAAGGCAGGCTTACGGCTCAAGGACACTTGGAACTTGGCAGGATTTGAACGGTCGCTGGGCTGTTCCCGGCAGATATTACGGGCAAGAAATTTTGTCCATGTACAAAGATATTTTGATTCAGTGAGGAGTAATTTTTATGGCTGAAAAAAATTTAAATTGGGCGGTGCTCGGCGTTGGGGTTATTGCCAACGAAATGGCGCAAGCCCTTCACAAGCAAGGAAAAAATTTATACGCCGTCGCCAATCGCACTCATGAAAAAGCCGTTGCCTTCGCCGAAAAATACAACGTCGCGAAAATTTATGACAGCGTTGACGAAATTTTTACCGATGAAAATGTTGACGTGATTTATATTACCACGCCGCACAACACGCATTATCAATTCATGAAACGCGCTCTCGAAAACGGAAAACATTTGCTCGTTGAAAAATCCATAACGCTGAACAGCCGCGAACTTGATGAAATGATTGCTCTTGCCGCCGAAAAAAATTTGATTCTCGCAGAGGCAATGACGATTTGGCACATGCCGCTTTACAAAACTCTTGCGGAAAAAATTTCAAGCGGCGACTTCGGCAAAGTTCAAATCATCACGCTGAACTTCGGAAGTTTCAAGGAATATAACATGCGCAACAGATTTTTCAATCTCAATCTTGCGGGCGGCGCGCTCCTTGATATCGGAGTTTATGCGTTGTCGATTGTGCGTTTGTTTATGGCGGAGACTCCGAAAGAAATTTTAAGTCAATGGCTGCCTTCGCCGACGGGCTCCGATGAAATGGCGACGATTCTTTTAAAAAATCTGCGCGGACAAATGGCAACCGTCGCGCTGTCAATGCATTCAAAACAACCCAAACGCGCCGTCATAAGTTGCGAGAAGGGCTACATTGAAATTTTGGAATATCCCCGCGCAGATAAAGCGATTTTCGTTGACGCGGAGACGGGCGCGGTTGAAGAAATTTTTTCGGGCGAACGTCCCGATGCTCTCCTTTACGAAATGAACGACATGGAGTCCGCGATTTTAAGCGGCGACGCTTCGATTATGAAACTAAATTTTTCAAAAGACGTTATGGACATAATGACGGCTTTAAGAAAAGATTGGAATTTGCAATACCCGAATGAGGTTTGGTAAGATGTCGGAAAACAAAATGCAACGCGGGCTGAAAAACCGCCATTTGCAAATGATTGCGCTGGGCACGGCGGTCGGCACGGGTTTATTTTACGGCTCGACGGCAACAATCGCGCTGGCAGGTCCCGCCGTCTCGTTGAGCTATTTAATCGGCGGCATTATCATTTTTTTTATCGTGAGGATGCTCGGCGAAATGTCGGTTGAGGAGCCCGTAAGCGGCTCTTTCAGCTACTACGCCGATAAATATTGGGGAAAATTTCCCGGCTTTCTCGCGGGCTGGAATTATTGGTTTCTTTATATCATTGTCAGCATGGCGGAGTTGACTGCCGTTTCGATTTACGTTGCTTATTGGTTCCCCGATTTGCCCGCTTGGATTAGTGCTCTGATTTGTCTCGTCGTTATCACGGCGATTAATCTTGTGACTGTCGGCGCGTATGGCGAAATTGAATTTTGGATGGCGTTTATAAAAATTTCTGCGATTATCGCCATGATTTTGTTCGGCTCCTATTTAATTTTTTCCACCCCAAAACCTTTTCCCGAAAATTTTTCCAACTTGTGGGAACACGGCGGCTTTTTTCCGAACGGTTTAAACGGAATGATTTTTTCAATCGCGCCGGTGCTGTTCAGTTTCGGCGGCATTGAACTTTTGGGCATCACGGCGGGCGAGGCTGAAAATCCCGATAAGACAATTCCCCGTGCCATCAACCAAGTTATTTATCGCATTTTGATTTTCTACGTCGGCACAATGATTGTTTTGATGACTCTCTGGCCTTGGAATGAAGTCGGCAAGGAAGCAAGTCCTTTTGTTCAGATTTTTGACAACGTCGGAGTTTCAGCCGCCGCAAATATTTTAAATTTCGTTGTGTTGACGGCGGCGATAAGTGTTTACAATTCCGCGATTTATTCAAACTCGCGAATGCTTTACGGCTTGGCGAAGAGCGGCAATGCCCCGAAATTTTTTGAGAAACTTTCGCGGCGCGGCGTCCCCGTCAACGGCATTTTGACTTCTTCGGCGATAACTTTGCTCGTCGTCGTCATGAATTATCTTTTGCCGGGAGAAGTTTTCATGTATGTTTTCGCCGTCGTCACAGGCGCGGTTGTTCTAAGCTGGGCTTTAATCGTAATTACCCATTTAAAATTCCGCAGTCATTGCAAAGCGGCGGGCATTACTCCGAAATTTAAATCGCTTTTCTATCCCTTCGCCGATTATCTTTGCTTGGCATTTCTCGCGGGAATTTTAATCATTATGGCTTTGATGGACGACATGCGCCTTGCGGTTATCGTCATGCCGATTTGGATTTTGATTATTTGGTTCTTTTATCGCTCGAAAAACAAGAATTAAAGGAGATTTTTTATGGAAAGACCTGTGGAACTCAATTTTAATGAAAAAAATGTCTTGGAAAGCATTTACGGGCGTCAAAATTTCATCAGAATCGGCTACAACCCCCATAAACTCGAAAAAATTTTGGATTTGACGGCTCAGGAGAAAAAATTTTTCACAAGTAAAAATTTCTTGTCGCCCCATTTTTTCATTCAAACTCTTTATAAGATTGACGGCACTTTCAGCACGATTAAATTTAACAGCGTTGTCAGAAGAATGATTGGCAAAGAGGAAAATCTTCGCGCCAATTTCTGTAACGTCGGTTCTCGCACCGTCAAAGTTATAAAGCCGCTCATTTCTATCAAACCCGAAATTATTTTCCGAAATTTAATGAATATCGACAAAGACGAGCTCAACGACGAATTCAGAAAAATTTTGGAAGCCGATATGCGCCGAAATTTCGATCTCCGCTACGATTTATTGATGCGTTTTGCCGTTTACAAGACCGATAAGGAAGAATTTGCCGTGCTTGTGACTGTGGCGCAATTAATTTCGGACAGTTTTGACGCCGAAAAGTTTTTTTGCGAGCTTTTTGATATTACCGACGAAATTTCTCACGAAAAAACTTCGGACGACTTAAATCTTGACGCAAAAGATATTATTCGCGAATATTGGACTAAAATTCTCGATAATCCGCCGCCGTCGGCTCAACTGCCCTTTACAAGAAAATTGGGCGGCACTTATCGGCAAAAAGCTTACAGAACGAAGATTGACGCCGATATTTTCTCCGATTTACGCACTTTTTCTCAATCCAACAAAATGATTTTGACGGCTATTCTTCAAAGCGCATGGGGTTTTATGTTGCAAGCGATTAATAAGCGGCGCGATTGTCTTTTTTGCCAACTTTTGCCCGCAAATCGCCCCGATTTCTCAAATTTTTCGCTGAATGTTATTCCCGTCCGCCTGTCTTCCGAAAATAATTTAACCGTCGAAGAAATTATACGTCAGCAGTTTCGCCAGCTGGTCATTTCGCAAACTTACAGCTTCGATTGGGTGGAAATGGAGAATTTCACGGGCGATAACAGGAAATTGTTCGAGCACTTTTTGAGTTTTGCCGAGTTTCAAGAAGGCGAATTGGATTATATCGAAACTCCCGCCGATCCGCACGGAAAAATTATTTCGCGTAATTCTTGGGACGCGCAGGGTATGAAACTCGGCGTTTATTTCCGTCACTCCGAAAAAAATTTGTCGCTGACTTTTCTTTACGATGAAAGCAGTTTTGTCTTCAACGGCGGCGAATTGATTGCAAATCTGTATAAATTGGTGCTCCAACAGGTTCTTGTTGATAAAAATTCAAGATTTTCCGAGTTCATGACGAATCTTGACCGCAGAATTAAAAATTTAATTGAGGCTGAAGACATTTCTAACGAAGATTCTCAGAAAAAAATCCGCGATTTTCTTTCGCAACTGCCGATTTTGCAAGGGCGTTATGAAGGAACAATCGATTTATTCGCCGATAATTCCGAACTCGTTACGCGCTTTGAAGGCGACAGACTTTCCGGCGATTTTCTCGACCAAAAATTTATTTTCGTCATAAGCGGCAAACTCGCTCGGAACGTCGATACCGGCGACGGCTGGTACAATCCCATTGACATAGTCGGAAAAAATTCTTTCGTCAACCCGACTCATCTTTTGGATAAAAGGCGGCTGACAATTTCGGCGGAAGTTTTGACAGAGCAAGCCGAACTTTTACTTATCCCGCGCTCCGTTTTAATCGAAACTTTGAGAAAAAATCCCGAAGTCGCGCTCTCCGTCATGAATTACGCGCTGATTCAAATGGAAAAATATCAAATCCTTTGGTTGCAATCTTGAAAATTCCTCAAAATGAAAAGGCGAACTCAAAGCGAGTTCGTCTTTTTTGTTTGCAATTCAGCCCCGCAATCGTCGTTTATAAAGAAGATTTTGGTATTATTATTGGAATTGGAGGCGATTAAATCGGCAAAATCTTTCATATGCCCGCCGAGAATTACGATTTGATAAAATTTCGGGCAGAAAAAGTCGGCGGCATTGGTAAAAAGTCTCGATATTGATGAGAGATTCATATTTTGCCCAAAATTTTTTGATGTAGAGCCGCAAAAAAGTTTCGGCGGTTTCGAGTTCGATTTTTTCATCATCGACAATGGCAATATTCATGATTAAATCCCTCCCGAAATATTTTTTGACATTAAATCATAAATCTGCGCGGCTGTCACAATCATTTTTATGAAAAACCAATCACTTTTCATAAAAAAATGTTTGCAGTGTGATAAAATGCAAAAAAACTTGGGAGGTTTTACTGTGGAAAAGAAAATTTGCGAAATATGTCCGCATCATTGCCGCTTGGCGGCGGGCGAAGTCGGGAAATGCCGTGCGCGAATCAATGACGGCGAAAAAATTACCGCGCTGAATTACGGCGCGATAACTTCAATCGCGCTCGACCCCATTGAAAAGAAGCCGCTTTACAAATTTTTTCCCGGCAGTCGGATTTTATCTGTCGGAAGTTACGGTTGCAATTTGAATTGCCCTTTCTGCCAGAACTTTGAAATATCAATGGCTGATTCAACTTTCCCGACGCGGAAAATTTCTCCCGAACGGCTCGCCGCACTTGCGCAAGAACTTGTTCCGCAAAAAAATATCGGCGTCGCCTTCACTTACAACGAGCCGTTCATAAGTTACGAATTTATTCGCGATACGTCGGAAATTTTGAAGAAAATCGGGCTGAAATCGGTTTTAGTGACGAATGGAACCGTCGCGCCCGCCGCTTTAAAGAAAATTTTGCCGCTGATTGACGCAATGAATATCGATTTAAAGGGTTTCAGTCAAAAAATTTACGATTTTTTAGGCGGAGACTTCAAAACCGTTCAAAAAAACATAGAAATTTCCGCGCAGGCGTGTCATGTCGAAGTTACGACGCTGATTGTGCCGACAATGAATGATTCTCCCGCCGAAATGGAAAAAGAATCGGCATGGCTCGCGAATATCTCGAAAGATATTCCGTTGCACATCAGCCGATTCTTTCCGCGATATAAAGTTACGAATTTGCCGCCGACGCCCGTCAAAAAAATTTATGAACTCGTTGAAGTTGCCAAAAACAATTTGAATTACGTTTTTGCAGGCAATGTTTAAAAAATCTGCGCCAACATTTTATAACATTCCGCGTTGTAACGGAAAGGATTTGTCAAACTGAACACGACGACCGCATTTTCTTTGAAAAAATATTTTCCCGCGCCGTTATCGGCGAATTTTTTTCTTAAGGCAATGTCTCCGACGCTGAAACGGCAAAATTTTTTCCCGTTATAATCGAAGTCGCCGAAGAATTTTTTATGATCCTCCGCCTCTTCAACCGAAATGAATAAATTTTCGACGGGCAAAAGTAAAAGTGACTCGCGTTCGGCAAATTTTATGACGTTTGCGCCGAAAATTGAACGATCATCGTTGTAAAAAATTTTTTCGCGCAAATCGAAGCCGCGCAGGTTTATAACCTCCTGCAAAGTCACGCGCCCGACTTTTTGCCAATAATATTTTTGGTTATAAAAAAAATTTTCCGGCTGAATCGGATTGTTCGCCGCTCGGTCGGAAAATTTTATTTCTGCAACGTCCAAAAGCTCAATCTTGGAGCCGTCGGGATATTTCAAATCGTCTGAAGGAACCGCATCCTCAAGTTCGGGCTTTTCGGAAATGGGACGAATCCATTTTCCCGTTTCAAAATCGACGCCCGCCACGCAAAAATTATTAAATTTCGCGCTCTCGGCAAGGATAATCAGCTTACGAATGAACATTTTCGCGCCTCACAGGTGAATAATCTTGACATCGCCCAAAACTTCGGCGATTTTTTCGGCGACAAGGCGTCTGTGGCAATTTTCGGGCGAAACTTCGGTACAAAGCAAGCAAAAATTCTCTTCCTGCGCATAATTTTTCAAAATGTAGTCGTCAATGTCTCGCGTCGCCATAAGCGCGGCAAAAGCCTCCTCGTATTCTTCCCAATTTATAAATTTTTTCTTGTAACTGTCCAAAATTCTTTCGGACGGCGCAAATTGCAAATCGTGAAAATAATCGATTTTGGAAATTGTGCGGAGAAAAAATTCTATGTCGGGAAATTTCGTGAAGCCGAGCAGTTGCGATTTGTTGTAAAGGCGCACGTCGACAACTTTTTTAACGAAATTATTTTCAAGGCAAGTGAAAAATTCTTCAGCCGTCATTTTCGTGAAGCCGATTGTAAAAATTTTGCGCATAAGACTTCCTCATTTCAAGAAAACGCGAACGAGATCATTTTTTGTGGCGAAGAGCATCAACATAAGCAAAAGCGCAATGCCGACGCGCTGAGTATAAGCAACGGCTTTTGCGCCGAGCGGCTTGCCTCTGACAGCCTCGATAAACAAATTTACGAAATGCCCGCCGTCAAGCGCGGGAACAGGCAATAAATTTATTATGCCGAGATTGATTGAGAGAAGCGCGGCGAAGTTCAAAAGGGGAATGAAACCGCGTTCGGCGACTTGCCCCGACATTTGCACAATTCCAATCGGACCGGCGAGATTTTCGGTTTGTTCGGGCTCTTGGAAAAGTTTTGCGATAGATTCAATCATGAAAACGGTAATTTCTTTTGTGTGATCAATCGCGAGCGTAAAAGATTCGGCGACAGATTTTCTTTCGTAAACAACGGAGCTTTGCACGCCGACAAGAACGCGCTTTTCCTGTTCGTTGTAAGTCGGCGAAACCGTAACTTCATTAATTTCTTCGCCGCGTTTGAATTTCAGAGAAATATTTTGTCCCGCCTCAATGTTTTTGAGTTTATCGGTAAAATCTTTCCAAGTCGCGACATCTTGTCCGTCGACGCTTAAAATTTCGTCGCCTTCTTTAATGCCCGCCTTTTCAGCCGACATGCCTTCAATCACGCCGCCGATAATCGGTTCGGTTGCAGGTTGTCCTTCGCCGAGCGTCGCATAAATCGCAAAAAATAAAACTATCGGCAGAATAAAATTCATCGCCGCGCCCGCCAAAATGACAATCATTCTGGACAAAACGGGCTTGGCACAAAAACCGCGCTCGCCCGCCGTGTTGTTTTCGGGATCCATGCCCGCAATGTCGTTGAAGCCGCCCAGAGGAATTGCACGCAGGGAATAAACGGTTTCGCCGCGCCGCTTGCTTATGAGTTTGGGACCGAAACCTATTGCGAATTCATCAACGCGCATCCCCGTCATCTTCGCCGTGATGAAATGTCCCCACTCGTGAACCAAAACCAAAAGTCCGAAGACGAAGACCGCCGCCGCTATCGTCAAAATCAAAATTTTCCCCTCCCGAAAAATAATAAAGAATTAGGAATTAATTTTCGTCTCCATTCCTAATTCCTAATTCATAATTCCTAATTGAATTCAAGCGATGCCCGACAAAATTACAAAGTAGTAAAAGGTCGGCGCAGTGAAAAGCAAGCTGTCAAATCTGTCGAGTACGCCGCCATGTCCCGGCAAAAAAAATCCCGAATCTTTTACGCTTGCAAATCTTTTCAATACCGACTCAACCAAATCTCCGAGCGTCGCCGCCAATGCCAAAACAAATCCCGCGACTGCCATTTTGATAAGCGGCAAGCCGAAGATAAAAGTTCCGACGACAAGCGCGGTTAAAATCGTTCCGAAAATCGAGCCGAGAAAACCTTCAACGGTTTTGCCGGGGCTTATCGACGAGGCGAGTTTGTGAGAACCGATAGCCGAGCCGACGAAGTAAGCAAAAGTATCGCTCGCCCAAGTGCAGGCGAATAAAACCCAAACCAACGCGCAACCGGCGTCGACATTTACATTTAATGAAAGATTCAAATTCAAATCGATTGACGGCAGAAAATCCAAAAACTTTCCGAGACTTCCGAGATCAAATTTGTCGAGCAAAGTCGAATTGTTTGTTGCAATTTCTTTGACGGTTGTAACTGCCTCGCCCGGTTGCGGCTCGTCCGTCAAAAAGCGCAGGAAAATCAAATGCGCGAACGGCAAGCCGATATACATTATCCCCGCGACGGAAACGCAGGCATCTGTCGGACGCGTGCTCCCGCGCAGAATTACCGTCAGCAAAAAAATTGCCATCATGCTTAAAGTCAAAACTGCCAAAAGTTCTTCGGCATTGCCGAGCCACGCACAACACAAAAGCAATATCAAAGCCAGCGCGCCGAAAATGTAAGTCGTAATGACTCCCGCCCGTCTGAACGCGCTTGAATATTCATGCCATGCCAAAAGGGATAAAAACATCGCGAAACCCGCAAAAGGTGCGCCGCCGTATTGAATAACGAACGCCGCAACGGCAATTCCTATAATCCCCGTGATAATTCTTAAAGCCAAGACTTCACTTCCTCACTTAGTTTTTTCAAGTTCAGTTATTCGTTCTTGCAGTCTCATGAAAATTTTTTGTTGCTCAATCAAATCGGCAAGAAGGATTGATAATAAAACGTCATGTTCTCCAAAAATTTCTCCGAATTCTTCTTTAATCGCCCCATAAATTGCGGGCATTTTTGTTTTGCGACTTGCCTCAAACAGGCAAGATAACCTTGTATGAACAAAATTTTCCAAAAGGGCGCAACGATATTGAGGATTTTGCTTGAAAAAATCCGTCTTGTTCATCAAATTATCCAGAGTTTTCAAGCCTTTAATCAGCGGATTGATCCAAAAATTTATTGTTTGCGAAGGCGTTCGCTCGATTCGGCTTATCGAATTTTCCGTTTGACGAAAGACATAAATAACATTTGGAACACGCAGAAATTTTTTTGCACAAAACAATAATCCGTAAGTCCAAAGCTCGTCCTCAGATATTTTAACATGCGGAAAAAATATTTCATGTTCGATAAGAAAATCGCGCCGAACAAATTTACTCCAAGGCACTCCGTGAAATTTGCCGGCAATTATTTCGTTTATTCGTTCTGCCAAATCTTCAGTTTCAAACGTCGGTTCATTGACAAGCCTTCCTTTTTGTTCGCTAAAAATATAAATTTCACTCAAATCGGCACTTGCCCTGTAATATTTTTCGCAATAAACAACGTCAACATTATAATTTTCGGCGAGCGAGTACATTTCTTTAAGAGCAGTCGGAGTAATCAAATCGTCGGCATCCATGAAGAAAACAAATTCGCCGCGTGAAAGATTCATGCCTTTATTTCGCGGCGCGGCTCCGCTGCCCGAATTCTTTTCCATTCGCGAAAGAGTCAATCGCCCGTTGAATTTATGAAGATAATTTTCAACGACCGCGCAGGATTTATCGGTTGAGCAATCATTTACGACGACAACTTCAAAATCTTGGAAAGTTTGCACCAAAAGACTTTCAAGACATTCGGCAATAAATCTTTCCGCGTTGAACATGGGGATAATCACAGAAACAGCAGGATAATTCGCCATAAAATTTTCTCCCTAATTGCTGATTGAGCCGAAGCGACGAGACCTTTTGCCGAAGTCAATCAGCGCGTCGACAAATTCTTCGGGCGTAAATTCGGGCCAAGTCGTGTCGGTAAACCAAAATTCGGCGTAAGCGGCTTGCCACAATAAAAAATTGCTGACGCGCAACTCGCCGCTCGTTCGAATCATCAAATCGACGGGCGGTTGCCCGAAGGTGTCAAGCTCTTCTTCAAAAATCTGCGTGGAAATATTTTCAGGCAAAAGTTCTCCGCTCTGCACACGCCGAGCCAATTTCTGCGCGGCACGAATAATTTCATCTTGCCCGCCGTAATCTGCCGCGACATTGAATTTAACGCCGGTATTATTCTTCATAAGTTCAACCGAATCGCGAATCAATTTTTGCAACGCGGGAGAAAAATCTTCCGTGCGTCCCAAAAATTTTATGCGGACGTTGTTCTCGTGCATTTCGAGTTTTTCGCGCTCCAGATAATCCGAGAATAAATGCATTAAAAAATCAACCTCTGCGTGAGGTCGTTTCCAATTTTCGGTAGAAAATGCATAGACAGTCAAAGCCTCAAGATTGAGATTGACTGCCGTTTTTAAAATATTTTTGAGCGTCTTGACGCCGGCGGTATGTCCCGCGCTCCTTAAGAGTCCGCGACAATTTGCCCAACGTCCGTTGCCGTCCATTATTATTGCCACATGTCGCGGCAATTTCGATTTATCGACTCGCGCAAGCAAGCCGCCGTCGCTTTCCCACATCTTTAAACTTCAATTAGGAATTATGAATTAGGAATTAGGAATTAAAATCGTGCCTTCATTACTAATTCCTAATTTCTCATTCCTAATTGCCTTTCAGACTTCCATAACTTCTTTTTCTTTGGTTGCCTTCGCGCCGTCGACAAGTTTAATGTATTTGTCAAGGAGCTTTTGCATTTCTTCCTGCGCGTCCTTGCGGTCGTCTTCGGTAATTTCTTTGCCCTTCTCAAGCTTTTTAATAGACTCGTTGGCATCGCGGCGAATATTGCGCATTGCAACTTTGGCTTCTTCCGCCTTTTTGTTGACGACTTTGACGAGTTCTTTTCTGCGCTCTTGAGTCGGTTGCGGAATTGCCAAACGAATTACAGTGCCGTCGTTATTGGGCGTCAAGCCGAGATCCGATTTTTGAATGGCGCGTTCAATATCCCTGAGAGAATTTCTGTCGTAAGGCTTAATCATAATCATGCGCGGTTCGGGAATGGTAACATTTGCAATTTGATTGACGGGCGTCGCCGAGCCGTAATAATCAACCATAACTTTATCAAGCAAACTCGGAGCGGCGCGTCCTGCGCGGAGTGTGCCGTAATCTTTTTTCAAGCCGTCAAGAGTTTTGTTGAGTCTGTCTTCAGCCGATTCAATGACTTTCTTTGTCATAAAAAAATCCTCCTATTCATTACTCATTACTAATTGCTCATTGCTAATTAACCGTAGTGCCGATTGTCTCGCCTATGGCAACGCGATAAATATTTTCGTGATTGTCAATGTTGAAAACGACAAGCGGAATGTGATTGTCCATGCAAAGACTTGTTGCGGTCGAGTCCATGACGTGTAAACCGAGATTCAGAATATCAATGTAAGAAATTGTGTCGAATTTTTTTGCGTCGGGAAAACGATTCGGGTCGCAGTCATAAACGCCGTCCGTTCCCTTCTTAGCCATCAAGATAACGTCCGCCTCAATTTCTGCCGCCCGCAATGCCGCCGTTGTGTCTGTTGAAAAATAGGGATTGCCCGTGCCGCCGCCGAAGATAACGACGCGCCCTTTTTCCAAATGACGAACTGCGCGGCGGCGAATATAGGGCTCGGCGACTTCGCGCATTTCAATCGCCGTTTGAACGCGAGTAAAAACTTTCAACTGTTCAAGGGCATCCTGCAAAGCCAGCGCGTTCATAATCGTCGCCAACATTCCCATATAATCGGCTGATGTCCTGTCCATGCCTTTAGCCGCGCCGCTCAAACCGCGCCAAAGATTTCCGCCGCCAACTACGATTGCAACTTCCAAGCCCGCCTCGTGAACTTTTTTAATCTGCCGAGCAATGCTCTCGACGACGGGAGGATATATGCCGAAATTTTTTTCTCCGGCAAGAGCTTCGCCGCTCAACTTCAGAACTACACGTTTATATTTCATAAAGTCAGACCGCCTCCGTTTGCCGCCAATTTTACAAGTTGAAACAATTCCTGTCAATAATTTTAGGAACCAGGAACCAGGAATTAGGAACTAGAGATGAAAAGATTGGGAGATGGAAAGATTGAAAGTAAAATAATTTGTGATGAAAAATTTTGTAGCGGTTGGAGAAAACCCGGCGCACATGGACGTGCGCCGCCCGCGTCCGCCGCAGGAAGCGGCGTAGTGGGGCAAACGCCCTTTTCTTTTGGGCGCAGGAAGCAATTAACAATTTGTAATGCGTAATTCGTAATGAAAAAGATTTACAGCGGTTGGTGAAGACACGGGCGCACAGGACGTGCGCCCGCCGGCAACAGAAACAGGATGTTTCTATTGCCGGTCAAACGCCTTTTCTTTTTGCTACTTTTTCTTTGGGCGTAGCAAAGAAAAAGTAGGTTAAACTTACAAAAATGATTTTGAATGAATCGAACCAACGAATAGCCGAGATGGTTTTGCGTCGTCCACTTTAGAAAAAAGGGGACAAAAAAGGGCGGTTGAGAATTTCTTCCCAACTGCCCGAAATTTTATTCAGCCGTTAATTTTTTTCTTGTCAATTACTTCTTGGTACTGCCGCTGTAGGAAATGGCACTTTGCTTGACGAGACTTGTCGGAGTCATGGAGAAGTCCGCGTCGCTTGCCAAATAGCCGTTGCCCGAAGCGGAGACAATTTCACGGAGAGTACCTGACTCTATGTTAAAGGAGAAGGTTTCTTCCGTGCCCTTGTTATTAAGAGTCGTAGTAAAGTCATCAGATTGGCTACCAAGATCTTTCAGAGTAATCGAGCCATTGCCGACTTTGATAATGATGTCGTTTTTGTTACCGTCGCCGTCACCGTCGCCGATTGAGAAGTTGTCTGCTGTCACAGAGACATTTGTAAGATTGATCTTGTCTTTCGCTGTATCGAAGTTCGCGATAACATCATTACCATTGCCGTTTGCGTAAATGAAAGTATTTCCGCCCTTGCTTTCACTGTCGAAGTCAACAAAGTCATCGCCGTTGCCTGCATTGACGGACACGCCCGAACCCAAAACTTTGATGCTGTCCGAAGTAGAGGAGCCGACGATGTTTGCATCTTTATAATCTGCCTCGAAATTGAAGGAGAACAAGCCGCCGCCGAGCGTAACACTGTCATTGAGTTGCGAATTCGTCAAAGTGATTGTTCTGGTCGCGGTGTCGACAACACTCTTGGGAAGTTCTTCCACTTTGACGCCCTTAATCGTCGTGAAAGCTTTGTCGGAAGCTACGGATGCGGTATAAGCTACGGATTTTCCGTCAACACCAAGCATGTAACCTTCTTTTGTTATCTTTCCGTAAAGAGTAGCCGTGCCGCTCTTGACAACCAAAGGATCTTCTTCTTTCAATTCCACTGTCGGAGCCGCAATGCTGGAATGAAGAGCAACATTGTAGCCGTCGCCCGTGATATTGACGGCTGAAGTACCGAGTTCCGCAGAAGTCAAAGTAACGATATTGCTGTTGCCCGTGATTTTGGCACCGTTCTTAAGCCCTTTGATTGTCGCAAGATTCTTGGATGCGTCTGCGGCAGAGTAAGTGATACTCATTCCGTCACTTGCAACCGAATAACCTTTAGTCTGCGTGCCTTTCAGAGTCGCGTTCGTGCCACTCATGCTCCAATTATCAGCCGTCACTATCGTGGAAGCATAATCGAAAGTTTTTTCACCGGTTCCAAGAGTTTTATTGACGGTATCATTGACGGTGAGAGCAGTACTGAGTTCGAGTTTATAGCCCTTATAATCGTCAGCAGTACTGTTGATTTTGAGAGTAACCTTCGCGGAGTCGAGTTGCCCTGCGCCCAAAATGATCTTTTTATTAGTCGTATCGAAAATGCTCGAATTGGTATGGTCGATTGTGGCACCGCTTTCAATGCCGCTGAGTGTCAAATGAGTTGTGCCTTTCGTCGCGGCATAGTAAACAATCGCGCCGTTACTGTCGAGATCGAAATAATCTTTGTCGTAAGTTTTATAAACGGCGGTCGTTTTGTCGGTAACCCATTCGGTTGCATTTTCGGCGTATTGAGTAACGTCTTCATCAAGTGCGAGTTGATATTTGCCCGTGCCGCTGACCGAAACTTTCTTGGCACCCTCAAGTGCATCTTTCTTTACCGTGATAATCTTGTCATCGGCATCGAAAGTGACGAGTTCCGTATAGTTTGGCTCTGCGGCAGTGCCCGTGTTAATGCCCGCTTTGATTGTGCCGTTGTCATCGTAAGCCTCAACTTTGGAGTTCAAGCCGCTGATTGCCGCAATGGCGGTGTTGGCCGCTTGTTCCTTTTGGAAGGTGAATTTATTTTCGTCTTCATTGAGGTTGAAGCCCGAAGAAATGTGTTGCGTAATTTTCAGCGAACCTTTGTTGCCTGTCCAAACAGGATCGTCTGCAACAGGTTTAAATTCGGCGTCATCCTCGAATTTGAAGCTATAGTCCGTGCCGTTTTTAATCTCGATATTCGACGTGGCAAGGTAGGAGTCAGGCAACGAGATCGAGTACTCTGTTTTGCCCGTTTCTTCGTTGTAACCCAATTCTTCGAACGAAATTTCGTCGACAGAATGGAAAACGTTTTTCTTCGCTGTTACGTCTTCGCCCTTGTCATTTTTACCGGTTACGACTTCTTCATTCTTGACGATGTAGCCGAGTTGATCTTCAAGCGTAACTTCTGCCCCTGTATCCGTATCCCAAGCTTTATCTTTGGCGGTGAAACGTTTGATGTCTTTGTTCAGCCCGCTGATTGTTACGAGAGTCGTGCCGGCATCTTCCGACTTGTATGTAATGCTCTTGTTGTTTTCGGACGCTTTGTTTTCGTAACCTGCATCCTTGCCGTCCTTGAGAACAATAGTCGAGCCGTTGTAATACCATCTGGGAGCTTCAAAGGCTTGAGGATTGAGAGCTTCGTCAACTTCCAAGTTGTAAAGAGTGCTTGTGATCTTGACTTCTTTGGCGGCGAGCACATTTTTCTCTTCACCATTGTCATCAAATTTTTCTTTCGTTATGGTGATTATGCCGCTGTTTGCAACGGGCTTGCCGTCTTCGTCCAGATCGAGTTCGCCGACTTCAATACCGTATTTTGTCGCAAAAGCTTCCGGAGTTAAAGGAGCGTCTTTGGCTACTTCTTTACCATTCTTTATCTCTGTGTCTGTCCAAGTGGTAACGTCATTTGAAAGCCCCGTGATTGTCGCGACAACAACTCTGGTAGTTCCCGATTTTTCCTTCTCGTAAGTGACGCTCTTGCCGGTCTTCTCATCGATTACATGCCCATCACTGACATTATGCCAATATTCGGCTTTACCTTTGCCGTCGACACTCCAGAAGTACTCTCCGTCTGTGGGAGTAATAGCATCTTCTTCATCTTCAGCGAAAGCAAATTTATATTTGTCGTTGTTGCCGAGCGAAATTTTCATGGTGTCGAGAATGCCTGAACCCAAAATGATCGTTCCGTCGGCAGCGGCAATGCCGTTCGCCGTATCTGCTGCCGTAGCTTCGATAAAATCGATAAGAGTATCATCAAGCAGGTTGCCGTCGTCGTCCGTTTCAAGACCTTTCTTCAAGCCGCTGATCGTTGCACGAGTCTGGAGATTTGCATTGGTATGATAAAGCGTCTTGTAGTCGGTAATGTTGCCGTTGTTGTCTTTCTTGTAATACCAACCTTCGGTTGTGCCTTCTTGGAGAAGAGCTTTGCCGGACGCAGAATCATAATTGATATGCAGATCGCTGGTAAGGGTATCAAATTCTTCCTCTGTTCCGTTGAGCGCGAGATCGTATTTGTCGGTCTTGGCAAGCGTGACATTCGAGGCACCGAGAACTTCTCTGTCAACTCTGATAATGTTTTTGCCGGTTTCGTCGTCCGTCGTGACTTCGATACCTTCAAGGAGCCCTTCTTCAGCCGCGAATCCTTTTTTCAAGCCGCTAAGCGTGGCGAGAACTTGAGGATTTTTCGCCTTATTGGCATCCAAATAAGTTACCGTCGTGTCATTGGTCTGGACATGTCCTACACCCGTCTTTTGAGTGTAAGTCGCCTTGGTGTCGTTTGTGCCCTTATTCCAAACAGCTTCTTCCGTTTCGGCGGCGGCATCTTCCGAAAGTTCGAGTTTGTAGTTGATGTCTTTTTGATTCTTGAGGACAACGTTCTTGGCGGCAAGTGCCCCTTTATCCAGCAAAACAAAGACTTTGTTGCCTTCCGCATCTTCGCCGACCGAAATGGCTTCCGTGAAGAATCCATCTGTCGAATCAACGATACCGATTTTGCCGATGTCACTTTCAAGGATATTTGTTTCGTCAACGTCGCTTTCTTTGAGGACTTTTACTGCAGTGGCGAGCCCGCTTATTTCGGTTTTGACTGTGCCGGCGGCGGTGTAGTTGATTGCGGCTACCGTCTGCGGATTATGTTCGGTGTCTTCGGGGTCTTCTTCGTTTGTAATGGTTTCCAAAGCCCAGCCCGCTGTGGTTTTTTCAACGTAAGTTGTGGTTCCGTTCTTGGGAGTCGTCCAACTGCCTTCTGTTTCAGACTCGGCAACGCCTGTAATGTCAAGTGAAAATTCGTTGTATTTTTCTTCGGTTGTATCATAAGAAACTTCGAGCGTAATGGCTTTGGCGGGATCTGTGCCGAGCACGTCTTCCGACAATTTGATTGTGCCGGATTCGTCGACAGTGATACCTTCAATCGTACCGTCCAGCTTGTCGGGAACGAGATTGCTCTTAAGCCCCGTGATTGTCGCGAGAGCATCTGCCGCAGTACCGAAACCTGCCGCCGTGTACGCGATTGATTTATCTCCGGTCTCAATCTCGTAACCCGGTGTCGAATATTTCACGAGATAATATTTCGTCTTGTCGCTCGCATCTTGAACCCAAGCAAGTTCTTCATTATCGTCTTTATTGGTAACCTCAAAATCGTCCTCATCTTCGAATGCCAGCGTGTAGTCGCTGCTCGTGACTGCAACAGGCGAAGTGGTGAGCGCGTCTCTGGACAAAATGGTAATTGTCGTATCATCAGTTCCGCCAGCTTCTGTAGCGAGCTCACCGATTTGAAGAACTTCAACGAATTCGCCGTCGTCATTGACGTAACCGATTTTGCCTTCAGCAGAGTCTCCGTCTTCATCTTTATCGTCTTTTGTGCCGACCGTGATACCGCTTGCAAGCCCCGTGATTACCGCGACAGTATCGCCTTCATCTGCCGCCGTGTAGATAATCGTATCTTCAGTTGCGTTGAGTTCGTAACCTTCGCTGGTGCCCTTCTTAATCGTGAGAGTAGTTGTGGCGGGAGTATTGGTTCTGGTGTTTGCGGGTACCACTGTGACGCTCGAAGTCAAAACAGCTTCGGGCTCTTTATCCGAAATGTCAGTGCCAAGAACAAGCTTGCCGCCGAAAGCACTTCCTGCCGAATTGAGACCGTCGGTGAGCGTTATGTTTTTGCCGTCAAATGCGCTTGCGTTTACCGTGATCTCTTCGCTACTTCCCACGACAGCCGCAACAAACTCGCCTGCGGCATTGTAGGAACCGAGATTGCCGTAGTTTTCGTCGTCTTTGTCGGTGATAAGGAGACCTTTCTTGAGCCCGCTGATTTTTGCAAAGGAACTGTTTGCCTCGTCTGCAGGATAATTTTCCCCTGTGTAAAGGATCTTGGTTTGATCTGCAACAGTTTCTTCTTCTACGACTTTGCTTTCGTAAGTGTAATAAGCGGGAGTGTAATGAACAAATCTGTAAGTGCCTGACGCATCGTTACTTTTTGTATCGTCAACCCAAACGTCCTTACCATCGGGAAGAGTGCCGCCGGCAAGACTGGTGCCCGTGGTTTCAACTCCGGCATCTAAGGCAAATATATAACCTGCCTCGACAGCTTTGTCGCTGAGTGTGACAGCCGTTGCGCCGAGTGCGCCTTCTTTTAAAGTGATTTCTTTTGTAGAGTCGTTGTAACTGATAACTGCATTGTCGCCGTTGAGATCTGCATCTTTGAGACCACTCTTAAGCCCGCTGACTTTCGCCATTTCCGCTTTTGATTTTGCGGCGGTGTAAGTAATTTTGTTGCCGCTGAGCGTGTAGCCCGCGTCCATGTCGCCTTTGAGAGTAGCCGTTGTGCCGCTGACAGACCAAGTCGGAGTGACGCCGCTCTTCAATGCGGGAGCGATAGTTGCTTCTTCAGATGAATCGAAGGCGAGCGTGTACGCTGAATTTTTGAGTTCGACAGTTCCCGTGCCGAGCGCGTCTTTTTTGATAATAATTTTTGTAGGAGGATCTTCACTATCAAAAGAGATAAGCCCTGTTCCGTCGGCAAAAAGCTCTTCGGCTGTGAGACCGCTCTTAAGCCCCGTGATTGTCGCAAGAATTACCGATTGATCCTTGTTGTTTGCATCTTTGACTGTGAAGTCTGCTTCCTTGTGATATTTGATTACGCCGTTTTCAATTTGGTAATAATCGGGAATAATCTTTTTGTAGGTTGCGGTTGTGCCGCTCAATCTCCAAGCCGCCACGCCTTCTTCAATGGAGTCTTTGTCGTAGTCGGCGGTGCTGTCCTTGAAAACAACTTTGCTTTCATCGGTAAGAGTTTGTGTGGTTAAATCTTCGGCAAATGCAAGTTCGTAAGGTGAGTTGCTGCCGCTGATTTTAATATCCGAAGCTCCGAGTGCGTCCGCGCCGATTGTGATGGTCGTTTTACCTGTTTCTTCATTTTTTGATTCGGCAGTTTCTATGGCCGCCGCAATCGCTGTTGCAGTTGTGTTAGTGTCGGGTTTTCTTACGCCGGTAAGAGTTACGAGAGTTGCGCCGTTTTTCGCCGCCGTGTAGGTGAGTTTCTTTCCGCTGCTGTCGAGAGTGTAGCCGGCACTCATATTGCCCTTGTAAGTTGCGGTTGTGCCGTTGACAGACCAAGTCGGAGTGCCTTCGGGTTCTTTAATGTCTGTGGTATCAACTTTCAAAACATATTGACTTGACGTGAGCGAAACGGTCTTGTTGTTAAGTGCGCCGTTTTTGATAGTGATTTTGCCGATTACTGCATCAGCAGATTCATTAGTTTTTTCTGTTGTAGGATCATCTTCTTCTACTGCCGCCTTATACTCATCGCCGTTTTCGATAGAAATAATCTTTTCTGTATCGTCAGCACTTGCATAAATTCCGTCGGCTTTGGCAACGAAACCGCTCTTGATACCCGAAATTGTCGCGAGAGTTTTGGGGCTTGTGTCGGCTGTGCACGTGACAACATTTCCGTTCAGCGTGTAATAAGTGGTTGTGGCTTCCTTGAAATAAGCCGTCGAGCCGCTGATTGTCCAGAAAGTAGCTTTCTCAGAGTCTGTTTGTAAAGGAACGTAGCCTTCTGTTCCAATATCATTGTCGATAGCGAGTTTGTAGTCGCTTGCATAATCTTTGCCGAGCGTGAGAGTAGCCTTGCTGTTGTTCGTCGTGGCGAGAACGTTCTTTGAAAGCGTGATAATGTTTGAAGGTTCGCCTTCCTCTGCTGAAGGATTATCGCCGACAGAAATTCCGCTAATCTCGCCTGAATCAAGATAACTGTTGAGATCTTTGGCAAGCCCTTTGATTGTCGCGATGGTTGCGGTTGTTCCTTTGGTGTAAGCGATTGATTTTGCGTCCGCCGCAAGCGCATACTTTGCAGAGGTATCTTGCTTGTAAGTTGCGGTTGTGCCGCTGACAGCCCAATATTCGGTTCCCGGTGTGCCGCCGACAACGCCGCTACTTCCGTTTGTGTTAGAGCCGAATGCGAGCGTGTAGCCGTAATTTGAGGAAACAGCTATCTTTGAAGTGCCGAGTGCCTCTTGATTTAAAGTGATTGTGCCTGTGTTGTTGGCAGTGACGGCTTCGGTGAAGCTTGCGTTTCCGCCTTCGCCACTCTTGACTCCGATTTGCCCTTCAGCACCAACACCGTCCAACTCTGTGACATCATCTTCAGTGGTTGTGTAGAGTCCGCTCTTAAGTCCGCTGACTGTCGCCAAAGTTTGTTCTTTAGCAGCCGTCGCCGCCGTAATGTAGGTAAGAGTTTTGTCGTTGGTTTGGAACCAACCTTCCTTAATGGTGCCTTTGACAGTGAGTTTTGTACCTGAAATAGTTGCCGTTGCACTGGTGATTTCGGCTTTTTTGGTGACACCGCTTGCGAGTGCGAGCTTGTATTTGCCGCCGTTGCTCAACGTGAGAGTCACCTTCGAGGTACCGAGCAAGTCGTCATTCAACTCGATGGCACTGACGCCTTCGCTGTCAGTTGCTACGATAACGTCTTTAAGATCCTCTGCCTTGAGTCCACTTTTAATTCCTGAGAGTTTTGCCACCACCTTTGAATTTTCGTCGTAGTAGGTCGCAGTCGTGCCGCTGACGACCCATGTTGGTGTGTACGCCATGATAAATCTACTCCTTCCTTAAAAAAAACCAAAAACTTCCTTGTAAGCAATTTGTATTATATCAATCAGAATCAACTTTATCAATAACTTGCGAAAAATTTTTTTCGAACAAAAGCAGGAGAAAAAATCCCCCCTTTGTCAAAGCGTGGATTCGCGGAACCGACTGTCGCGGCGTTGGCTCACTACTTCGATTGAGTCAATCATGAAATTTATTTTTAACAAACTTTTCTTTGCTTGCCCAAAGAAAAGTTACAAAAGAAAGGGCACCTCGCAGGGGCGTCGCCGCTTGAACATCCTGTTCAAACGCGGCGTGGTGGGGCGGCGTCCATGCCGCCCCTTTAATTTTTCGACCACCCGCGATATTTTGAGCGTTTTTGTCAACCGCAACAGATTTTTCATTACTAATTACTCATTACAAATTGTCTTTCGTCCCCCTTTTTCCTAAAGTGGGCACGCAAAACCATCTCGGCAATTCGTGACTTTGATTCTTCAATCATGAATTTTATTTTTAACAAACTTTTCTTTGCTTGCCCAAAGAAAAGTTACAAAAGAAAGGGCACCTCGCAGGGGCGTTTCCGGCAATGAAACATCCTGTTTCAGTTGCCGGCGGGCGCACGTCCATGTGCGCCCGTGTCTTCATCACCCGCTATTATTCTTTTCATTACAAATTACTAATTGCTTTTCCTTCGCTCAAAGAAAAAGTAGCAAAAGAAAAAGGCATTCGCCGCTTGAACATCCTGTTCAAACGCGGCGTCATGGGGCGGCGTCCTTGCCGCCCCTTTAATTTTTCGACCACCCGCGATAATTTTTTTTCATTGCGCATTGTTTTTCCTTAGTTCCTAAAATCCTTATTGAAAAGCTGAAAAGTTTATGATACACTTCGCCGCATGAAAGAAGGTGATTCAGAAAATGTCGGCTTTAAAAAAAATCGGCTTTATCGGAACGGGAATAATGGGCGCGGCAATGGCGGGGCATTTGATGGACGCGGGCTTTGAAGTCAGCGTTTACAACCGCACGAAGTCGAAGGCGCAAAATCTGATTAATCGCGGAGCACGTTGGTGCGAGACGGTCGGAGCCTGCGCGGCGAATCAAGATGTTGTGATAACTATCGTCGGCTACCCGAAAGATGTTGAAGAAATTTATTTGGGCGCGGGTGGAATTGTCGAGTCCGCGCAGGCGGGAACTTATCTCGTTGACATGACGACTTCGTCTCCGATTCTTGCCGAGAAAATTTTTGCGGCGGCGCAGGAAAAAAATCTTCATGCGGTTGATGCTCCCGTTACGGGCGGAGATGTCGGCGCGAAAAATGCAACGCTTACAATTTTGGTCGGCGGCGCGGAAGAAGATTTTCAAACTTTGCAACCCGTCTTTGCGGCGATGGGAAAAAATATCGTCTACGAAGGCGCGGCGGGCGCGGGACAAAAAACAAAAGCCTGCAACCAAATTGCGATTGCAGGCACATTGGCGGGAGTTTGTGAGGCATTTGCCTATGCCAAAGCTTCGGGGCTCGACGTGGAAAAAGTTTACTCGGCGATAGCGACGGGCGCGGCTGGCTCTTTCCAAATGACGGGCGTCGCCAGAAAAGGTCTCGACGGCGATTTTAATCCCGGTTTTATGCTGAAACATTTTGGAAAAGATTTGGCGATTGGCAACGAAACGGCTACGGCTTACGGAACGTCGCTCCCGATTTTGGCAATGGTGCTCCACGAAGTTCGCAAGCTCGAAGAATCGGGCAACGGCAACTTGGGAACTCAAGCCTTGCTGAAGTATTACGGCGTTATTTAGAATTTTTTTCTTGCGCGGTGTCTTCGTCAGCTTTTTTTGCGGCTTCTTCAGCGGCAAGTTTCGCGGCTTCTTCGGCGGCAACTTTCGCGGCTTCTTCTGCGGCGGCTTTCGCGGCTTCTTCGGCGGCGGCTTTCGCGGCTTCTTCTGCGGCAAGTTTCGCGGCTCTTTTCGCGGCGTTTCTCGCAAGAGCCTTCTCGCGCATAATCGCTTTCGTTTTTTCCGAGTGCTTTTTGCCAAGGTGTGATTGACGCATTTGAGCTTTTGCCTCTTCTGTGTGCTTTTTGCCGAAGAAACCATTTTTTTCGCCACTATGTGAGACAGACATTTGCGCACGTGTTTCGTCAGTGTGCTTTTTGCCTTTAAACGGACTGGGCTTGCCGTAATTGGGATTTTTTTCGCCGCTAACGCCGATAGCAATTTTTGCACGCGTTTCGTCGCTGAGATGCTTACCGTAATTTGGAGCGTTTTCTCCGCTAAGTTTGGCGGACATTGCGGCTTTTGCCTCGGCTGTGTGATGCTTACCGTAAAAATAATTTTTTTCGCCGCTTACATCTCTTTCGGATGCTTTTTGACGAAGTATCTTGCGAGTATCTTCGGACACGATGGTATTGCCGATACCGCCATACGTCTTGTTGTAGCCGTTTGGAAAAACGCTGTTGAAGAAGGAGATCCAGTATTGCTCGCGCTCACTAATCAGTTCTGATGGCACGTTTTCTTCGACAAGCCACCAGTCCCAATTTCCGTCCCAGCCGATTCTTTGGATTTCCTTGTCGACGAATTGATCGCCCTTCTTGTGCTGATAAATGCGTCTTGTGACACGCCGTTTGGTGACGCCCACGTAGTGCATATTGGTAAGTCGGCACCAGAGCACGTAAACGGAAAAATAAATGACCGTTTGACAATCCTTTTCGTTTTTGCTACTATTCATGTGAAAACTCCTTTCTTGGGGTTTGAAGCTCCCCTTGCTATTTGTGATTTCATGTGAAGTTTAGCAGGGGGCTAAATTTTTGTCAATTACAAGGAGTGAAAAATTTTGTTAGATGAATTCAAAAAATTCGCTTTACGGGGCAACATTTTGGACATGGCAGTAGGTGTCATAATAGGCGGCGCATTCGGGAAGATAGTTTCTTCGTTCACGTCGGATATTCTCATGCCGCCGCTCGGACTTATGCTTGGCAAAGTAGATTTCTCAAATTTTTATATCAATCTTTCGGGCACCGAGTACGAATCATTTGCCGCCGCCAAAGAAGCGGGAGCTCCAATCATAGCTTACGGCGCATTTTTGAACACCTGCCTTGATTTCATGATCGTAGCGGTCGCGATTTTTATTCTCATTAAACAAGTGAATCGTCTGTTGCCGGCACCGCCTCCGCCGCCGGCACCCAATCCGCGCAAATGCCCGTTCTGCCGTGAAGTTGTGGCAGACGACGCGACCAAGTGCCCGCATTGCGCTTCGGACATCAAAGGGAAATAGTTTTCCGGACATAAAAAATTAACCCCGCCGAAATTTCTCGACGGGGATTTTTTTTGTTAGCTGATAGCTGATAGCTTATAGCTGATAGTTCTTGGTTGCCTTTCAGTGATGGAGCTTTTGAACTTCTTCCATAAGGTATTCGTTTTTGATTTTAATGTAAGTGCCTTTCATGCCGAGCGATTTGGATTCGATGACGCCCGCCGATTCAAATTTGCGCAGGGCGTTGACGATAACCGAACGAGTAATTCCGACGCGGTCGGCGATTTTTGACGCGACAAGAAGTCCTTCGTTGCCCTTCAACTCGCTTAAAATATTTATCGCCGCTTCCGCCTCCGAATAACTCAAAGTCGCCAGAGCAATTTGAACGGTAGCTTTTTTGCGCGCCTCAATTTCAACTTTTTCCGTGTGGTCACGCAACATTTCCATTCCGACAACCGTCGCGCCGTATTCAGCCAAAAGCAAATCGTCATCCGTGAAATTTTCTTCGTGACGAGAAATAATCAGCGTGCCGATTCTGCGTCCCACGCCGTAAATCGGGACGATTGTAAAATTTTTCCCCTTGACGGGCGAGACATAATTTTTCGGATTGGCTTGCGTGTCGTCGAAACGATTCAGCCACTTGACATAAGCTTCCGGGAATTTTCCCTTGCGAAGAACTTCATCAACCGCCGAATCATCAAAATTGACGAGCGAGTAGCCGTAAATGTCGCCGCTTTTGTTGGCGATGTAAATATCGGCGTCGAGAACGTTGCTCAAGACCTTTGAGATGCCGTCATATTCCACAGTTTCGGAACGCTGGAGCAGCTTGTTAATTTTCCTCGTTTTCTCCAAAAGCGTTATCATATTTCAAAACTCCCCTTTGAAAGATTTTTTGCCTTGCTCAATATCCTACGTTTATACTAACACGAAATTTTATAATGTCAATTTAGTTTTCAGAATTTTTCATGCAGTTCTTGACGGCGGGCGGCAAAAGTTGTAAACTTTCAAACAAACAGAGCAGAAATGCTCCGCGAACGTTTTTTTGTAATTAAGGGAGGAATGCCAAATGGGTAACCGCAGGAAAATTGTTGTCGTCGGAACTTCAAACGTCGGCTCGGCAGTCGTGAACAAACTCGCCGATTTCCAACTCGCTTCTGAAATCGTTTTGATCGATCTCAACCAAGACAAGGCATGGGGCGAGGCAACCGACTCCAGCCATGCAACCGCTTGCGTCTACAGCACAAATATTAAATTCCGTGCCACCGGCGACTACAGTGCCTGCAAAGGTGCAAATATCGTCATTATCTGCGCGGGTCCGTCAATTCGTCCGGGCGAAACTCCCGACCGCTTGAAACTCGCCGGCACAAACGCAAAGATCATGAACTCGGTCTTCCGCGCAGTTGCCGAACACACCAAAGAAGCCGTCATCATTCTTATCACAAACCCGCTCGACGTTGCAACCTACGTTGTCAGCAAAATTGCTGATGAGATCGGCTATCCGCGCAATTTGATTCTCGGCACAGGCACAATGCTTGAGACTTATCGTTTCCGCCGCATCCTCGCCAACAAATACGAAGTCGATCCGAAAAACATTAACGGCTACGTTCTCGGCGAACACGGCAACGCGGCTTTCGTTGCTTGGTCAACAACGGGTTGCGCAGGCTTCCCGCTTGAAAAACTCGACGAATATTTCCGTCACACCGAGCCGCTCGATAAGAAAGCAGTTGAACAGGAACTCATTCAAGTTGCTTACGACGTTATCAACCGCAAAGGCTTCACCAATACGGGCGTTGCAATGGCGGCTGTTCGTTTCGTCAAATCGGTTCTTTACGATGAACACACAATTCTTCCTTGCTCGGCAATTATGGAAGGCGAATACGGAATTAAAGACGTTGCGCTTTCGATGCCCCGCATGATCTGCGCTGATGGCGTTATGCGCGTCTTTGAAATCGCTCTTACCGACGAAGAACTTGAAAAAATGTATGCGGCTGCCAAATCCGTCCGCAGTGCTCTTGACGGCGCAGGAATCAAATAATTCTCGACGAACAAATTTTCTTGCATAAAAAAAGCCCCTCCGAACTTGAAGGGGCTTTTTGATTTTTAATGCGAAGTAAAAGCTGAATCAAAGTGAAGAACGGGCGCACAGGACGTGCGCCCGCCCGCAACGAAAACAGGATGTTTTCTTTGCGGGGCAAACGCCCTTTCTTTTTGGCAACGTGACGTTGCATCCAGATGTCGCGTTCCAAGTTTTTAAAGACTTAAAGTCAGTAGCCGCACCTTGCTGTTCCCCCGCTTTTTAAGCGGGTCTTTGGGCGTAGCAAAGAAAAAGTAGGTTAAAAAGCTTTTTCTTTGAAACCTTTCTTTAGTGCGCGAAAAGAAAGGGTTAAGCGTACTTCATAACGACGCCGCGAATCATGTCGCCGACTTTTTTTGTATGATCAAGAGCCTCTTCAACATCCTCCAAAATATCTTTCCATTTAATCAAGTGAATAACCGCCCGGCTCGCTCCGTGTTCTTTGGACGCCTCAACAGCTTCATCAAACAAAATTCCAATATCAGAACGATAAATCAAATCGCCGCGACTTTCATTGTCCGAAATTTTGTGAACAGCGTCGAGAATCTCGCGCTGATTTTTTTTCACGTCAGAGAGAAGTTTGAACGCCTTAACCAATTCCTCCGTGTTTTCAAGCAAAAGTTTCGTCAAGGCATGACTGCGCTTGGTGGCGTGCCCCGCATGATACATTATAATTCTTTGCAACGCGCCCTGCATCATGTCAACGCCGTTGGCAAGTTCGCCCGCTATCGCAAAAATATCTTCGCGGTCAATCGGCGTGATAAAACTCAAATTCAACTTGTTGATAATTTTTTCGTTGACAGAGTCGGCGGCAGACTCCAAGCCCAAAATGTCTTCAATCCTTTCAAGTGCCTGATTCGGATCTTTTATCACGTCGTCAAGCAACTCCGCGCCCAGATGAAAAAATTTCGCGTTCTCCAAAAATAAATCGAAAAACTCCGTGTCCTTGCGAGAGAAATTGAACATTTAAACCTCTCCTTTCCCGCATATGATACAAAAGACGGCGCGGCATGTAAAGCGGCTAAAAAATCGTTGACATTTTTTGGCGAGTGTATTATTTTGAGGAAAAATTTTTTGGGAGGAAAAAATATGGTTATCGGCGTATCGAAGGAAATTAAGAACAATGAAAATCGCGTAGGCTTGACGCCTGCCGGCGCGGATGCACTTGTTAAAGCGGGGCATAAAGTTTTAATCGAAAAGGGCGCGGGCATCGGCTCCGGTTTTGAGGACGAAGATTATTCTGCAACGGGCGCGGAGATCGTTGCGGACAAGAAAAAAATTTTTGACGACTCGGAACTTATCATCAAAGTCAAAGAGCCGCTCGAACCCGAATACGATCTTTTTCACGAAGGACAAACTCTCTTCACTTATTTGCATTTGGCTCCCGAACCTGCCCTTACAAAAGCTTTGCTCGATAAAAAAGTTACGGGCATTGCCTATGAAACGGTTGTCGGACGCGACGGCAGAACGTTGCCTTTGCTCGCTCCGATGAGTGAAATTGCGGGGCGCATGTCAATTCAGCTCGGCGCACAATTCCTTGAAAGTCAATACGGCGGACGCGGAGTTTTGCTCGGCGGCGTCAGCGGCGTTGCGGCGGGACAAGTCGTCATTATCGGCGGCGGAGTTGTCGGTACGAACGCGGCAAAAATTGCACTCGGCATGAGAGCGCGTGTCACTATCATTGATCTGTCGATTGAACGCCTCCGCTATCTTGATGACATTTTCGGCGGAAAAGTTTGTACCGTCATGAGCAATTCTTACAACATTGCGCAATGGACAAAGCAAGCCGACTTGCTTATCGGCGCGGTACTTGTTCCCGGCGCGAAAACTCCGCAACTCGTCACGGAAGAAATGGTTAAGAGCATGAAGAAGGGCTCGGTTATTGTCGACGTTGCGATAGATCAAGGCGGCTCGATTGCCACTTGCGATCATGTCACAACCCACAGCGATCCGACTTTCGTAAAACACGGCGTGATTCATTATTCCGTTGCAAATATTCCGGGCGCGGTCTCCAGAACTTCGACGCTCGCCCTCACAAATGCAACGTTGCCTTACGCTTTAAGAATCGCGGGCAAAGGTTGGAAGGCGGCTTGCAAAGAAGACGCGGGGCTTGCAAAAGGTCTCAACACCATTGACGGCAACCTTACAAATAAAAATGTTGCGGAAGCTCTCGGTCTTGAATATGTTGACTATGCAAAATTCCTTGCGTGAATAAATTTTTTCGGATAAAAAAATTGCCTGTCATAAGCGACAGGTTTTTTTTATTTGACAATGTAAACGGCGATCTGCTATAAAGAAAAAGTATTTTTTTGAAAAAGGATGATGCGTATGAAAAATGTTGAAGAGCACAAAAAATTGCTGGCACAAATTGCGGAGCTTGAGAAGGACAGTACCAATTTTTTTGACGTTGAGAAGGAATTTTTTCTGATTGATTCAAACAATCTCTCCGAAGTCAAAACGAAATTTTACGGCTATTCGATTCAAGCGACGGGCATTTACGAACAGGACAATTTGACGGAAGATGCCGTTAAAAATTTGGACGGGCGCGGTTGTTATGTCTATGTCGAAGTCAAGGACGGGCAAATTACAATCAAGCAAGACGTAAACGGTTGCTGGGGCATTTATCTTTTTCGACACGGAGATTATTTCGCGCTGAGCAATTCTTTTTTCCGTCTGCTTGATCATGTAAAATTTCTTTACCCGCTGACTGTCAATCGCGATTATTGCAATTATCTTTTGGTTAATAAAGTGAGCAGTCATTCTTACTTTGAAACCGCCGTCAATGAAATTCGGCTCGTCGAAAGAAACGCGGTTTTTTACATTGACACGGCGAAGAAACAACTTGAGATCGATCTGATTGATTATCGGGAGCATACACTTTCTTTAAATTCAAAAGAAGGCGTTGCAAATTTAGACAGCTGGGTTGATATTTGGAGTAACGTTTTACGCGGCGTCACTCATCATACAAAATTTTTTCAAGCCACTCTGTCGGGCGGCTTTGATACTCGTATCTCCTTTGTGTTTTTGTTAAATTCCGGAATAGATTTAAACAAGATTCGTATATATTCAAATGAAGACGGTCTCCATACCCATAAGGAAGATTTTGCCATTGCTTCCCAAATTGCCGAACACTACGGATTTAAACTAAATCAGCCGCTTGCCCGCCGCCAATTTTTGAACAACAGTATTTCAGATACGTTTGCTATTGATTTATATGTCAAGCAAACATTCAGCAATTTGCCCTATTACGGGAGCGCAAAAGCCATTGATAAATCATACTCTCTTGAAGGAGCAGGCGGAGAAATTATTCGCGGTAATTGGCTTCGCTTCGGCTCGATGGAAAAATTTTGGCAACGTGAACTGAGAATAGGATCGAAGTCGCGCATTTTGTCTCGTGAAATTTCTGATTCCGTAAAAAACATTCTTGAATCGGCTTTCAGTGCCTTTCGAGATAAATACAAAATTGAAGATCCCGATTCATTATGGCTTGCGCAATATTTGTATCAAGATACACGATGCAGACATCATTTCGGAAAGATGATACTGAAATCTTATTTTGCCAATGGTTTGACTTTCTCGCCTGCACTTGATCCCAAAGTGAAGACTTTAAAACTTGAAACTTCAGAATGTCCGGATCCAAAATTGCTGATAGCATTATTATTTACTCGCTATGCACCGGATTTGTTGAAATTTCCTTTTGAAGGCAAACGCTCCATTGCGCCCGAAACCATTGCCTGCGCCCAAAAATTAAACGAACGCTTCCCGCGTAATTTTTTATCCGATAAAGATATTGGGGGGGGGTTCCGTTCAATTTACAACCGCGAGATTTGCAAGCCGAGAAAATTTTTGCTTCGGGGAAAAACAATAAATCTTTTCCGAGAGAATTTCCTCAAGCTTGCTTGAAAGCGGTTTTTGAATCGAGCAGAACTTTCGGATTGTTCACCGCTTATTTCGACGAAGAACTTTATCGTTATGCAAAGGCTTATTATGAAAATCATGTTTTCGAGCGCAGTTGCTATATGTATGCCGTTTTCGGAGTCACAAAGGTTTTGGAGAACGTCGAGATCAGTCAGCGCAATCATTTGCCTTATCGTGACATGCAACGCTTCCTTGAACAAGATTTTGCGATAATTCATGAAGATAAAGATAAGCAACTTCCCGATAAGTTCAAACCTTATTTTACCGGCAGATTGGACGTTAAATTTATGTCGAAGGAACAAACGGATTTTCAAATTGTTTCCGCCTCTGACGAAGAAGTCAAGATAGAAAAGCCCGACTGGTTCAACAAAGACGGCGTCGGTTACGTGATTCAATCTTATATCGGAGAATTGGAATTCACAGCTAGAGCCAAAACCGCAGGGAAAATTAATTTGTATCTCAGAGGCTCGGATGTTCGCAGTCCCGAAGACAATTCCAAGCGCATTCCTTATTGGATTGACTTCACCAAGTTCATCGTGAACGACAAAATTATTTTCGACAAAGTTATTCCCGTTTGGCACGACAAACCTTATATTTATAAAATGGACGTCAAAGCGGGCGAAGAAATTAAAATCCAAGTGGAGTGGCTCCCGCACGGAAATAATTAGGAATTAGGAATGAGGAATTAGGAATGAAGAA
>ERZ842401.223-NODE-223-length-78245-cov-8.729556_pt1 | contig 78245 bp, 59 predicted proteins | sample MGYA00521270_ERZ842401 | MGnify/ENA primary metagenome ERZ842401 (study PRJEB31892, sample SAMEA3878208) | bioreactor metagenome | biome: Moose rumen | place: Sweden | collected 2011-10 | study: EMG produced TPA metagenomics assembly of the PRJEB12797 data set...
AATGAAAACTTCTTGTTTTCCTTTCTTTTGCGCTCGCCTTGCACTATCTTTGCACGCATATTGTTTTAACAAGCCAAACAAATCTAACCTTAAAATACTATGAAGAAAGCACTGAACGCACTTGTCGTACTCTTGCTTCTGCCGCTCTTTGCCGCAGCACAATCCGAAGTTCGTTTTAATGACCTTACCCTCGCGCCGGTAGCCCCGCTACAAGTGGGCGGCACACAAGGCGTTGCCGCCGCGTTTGCTGGTGTACAGGGCGGAACGCTCCTTGTGGCCGGCGGTTGCAACTTCCCCGACACAGCAGCAGCCGATGGCGGGAAGAAGAAGTTTTATGCCGACATCTACGCCCTCGACCTCGCCGACACCGATGCCACGTGGAAAAAGATTGGCTCCTTGCCTAAGCCCATAGCCTATGGCGCCAGCACCTCCGTGGCCAAAGGCTTGGTATGCCTCGGCGGCACCACCGATGGCCTACAGAGCGAGACTGCTGTTTACTTAATCAACAAAAGCGGCAGCGTGGCCGAACTGCCCGCACTGCCTGTGGGCTTAGACCAAATGGCCGCCGCAGCCTCGGGCGACGTTGTTTATGTGGCCGGCGGGCTGTCAAACGGAAAAGGTGTGAACAAGGCGTACTGCTTAGATCTTAGCCAAAACAATGGGGAGTGGGAGGAGTTGCCCGATGTGCCTGGCCCGGCACGCGTGCAGCCCTGTGCCGCCGTACAGAGCGCGGCGGTAGGCTCAGCGTTTTATCTCCTCGGGGGCTACGACCCCGCCACAAAAAAGGCTGTGTGCGATGGCGTGGCCTACGATTTCAATACCAAGACGTGGCGCACCATTAGTGCCATACAGCCCTACGGCGAGCAGCAGACCGTGGCACTCATCGGCGCGGCAGCAGTGGCGAGCGGATGCGGACACATCGTCTGTATCGGCGGGGTGAACAAAGATATCTTTGAACAAGCCCTGGCCAACCCCGCCGAAGACTACCTCACCCACCCGGCAGAGTGGTATCAGTTCTCGAAAAACCTCATTGTTTACCAGACGATAACCGATGCCTGGGCACGCCTGTTTGAAGGTAAAGAACTGGCGCGAGCCGGGGCCAGCGTAGTGCCGGTAAAAGATGCCTTGGGCGGGATGCACTGGTATATCGTCAATGGCGAAGAGAAACCCGGCGTACGTAGCGACAGCGTCACCAATGCCAGCGTGAGCTATACCGCACATTTCGGGTTGTTGAACTGGGTGGTTCTCATCCTCTACCTTGTAGGAATGATAGGCCTCGGCGTTTACTTTATGCAACGGCAGAAAGGCGGCGAAGATTTCTTCAAAGGCGGCGGGCGCATTCCCTGGTGGGCAGCAGGCATCAGCATCTTTGCCACAATGCTCAGTGCCATAACGTATATGAGTATCCCCGCCAAAGCCTACGCCACAGACTGGACGTACTACCCGATGCAGATTTGTATCTTAATCGTCTCGTTCCCCGTAATAAAATACTACCTCCCGTTCTTCCGACGCCTCAACGTCACCACCGCCTACGAATATCTGGAACGGCGCTTCAACTATGCTACACGTTTTATGGCCTCTTTGCTCTTCATTGTGTTTATGGTAGCACGTACGGCGTTGGTTATCTTCCTCCCCTCGCTGGCAATGACAGCGGTAACGGGCATCGACATCTATATTTGCATCGTCTTGATGGCAGTGATAACAATAGTGTACTGCACCATGGGCGGCGTGGAAGCCGTGGTGTGGGGCGATGTGATACAAGGCATTATCCTGGTGGGCGGTGCTATTATTGCCGCGGCATACCTTATCGTGCAAACAGGCGAGAACGGAGCGAGCGACTTCTGGCAGATAGCCACCGACAACGACAAATTCCGTATGTTCGTCTGGAGTCTTGACTGGAAGAGTGCCACGTTCTGGGTGGTAATCCTCGGCGGGTTGGCCAACAACCTTATCTCTTACACCAGCGACCAAACCGTTATTCAACGCTATCTCACCACAAAAGACGAAAAGAGTGCCGCACGCGGCATCTTAACCAACGGATTGATGTCGGTGGTGGTGACCATCGCATTCTTTACCATCGGCACGGGGCTCTATACGTTCTTTAAGACACACCCCGCAGCGATGGACATCACGATGCAAAAGACCGATGCCATCTTCCCGTTCTTTATGATGAGCCAACTGCCGGCGGGCTTAGCCGGGTTGTTGATTGCGGCTGTGTTCTCTGCCACAATGAGTACCATAGCAAGCAACATCAACTCTATCTCCACGGCTTTCACCGTAGATTTCTGGAGCCGCTTCCGCGCTGTGACCGATGCCGGAAAACTCAAAACGGCACGCTACGCCGGCATAGCAGCCGGGCTTATCGGTATGTTCATTGCCATTCTGATGGCTATGGTGGACATACAGTCGTTGCTTGACTACTTCAACACCATCCTCGGCCTGCTTAGCGGAGGCATCGGCGGACTGTTTATGATGGGCATCTTCTTCCCGCGCATCGGAAGCAAAGCCGCGCTGATAGGATTCCTCTGCGGCACGGGTGTGGTGATTTGGATGAACTTCTGCACCCCGGCTTCGTTCTTGCTCTTCGGCTTTGTGTCAATGGCTGTCAGTGTGGTTGTTGCACTGTTGCTCTCCTACGCCATGCCACAAAGAGAGGAACAAGCCGGGCTTACCTGGCGTACACGCCCCGGAGCAGAATAATACTCGCTATCTGCTTCAAGTAAAGCAAACAAGGCGCAGCCTTCTGGTAACGCAGGCGGCCCGCGTGCAAAACGAAGCACGCGAGCCGTGTGCGCTCCCAGAAGCCTGCCTCGCTTGTCTTGAAAGGACTTTATGGGGCTAACCTTTGGAAATCGCAAAAAGATGTGGCTGCTATAGGGGTTGAGGGGTGGTTACATAAATGCTTTCAAACTTTTAGCGGACACCAAGATAAAGACCACTGATGTCCACAAGACAGACAAAATGCCGCCTGCCAGTGAAAGCGCATAAATCATAATCTGTAGCACACACCTTAGGATAGTTGGTTATAGGTTTTGTCATCTACTGGCTCTAACCACTCGTTACTCTGCTTGTCTCCGATGGCGATATGAGTTGTTAGGTGCTGAAACCAAAAACATTTCTGTGCGCCATGCCAATGTTTTACTTCGTCAGGAATGTCAATAATCACGCCGGGCGTAAGTGCTATAGCAGGCTTGCCCCATTCTTGATACCAACCACGTCCTGACACACAGATAAGAACCTGATGAGCTCCGTGATGGATGTGCCAATTATTTCTACAGCCAGGCTCAAAGGTGACGTTGGCATAATTGGCAAGGTTCTTTTCTCCAACGACATCATTGGCAGGTAGTATTGAAGCCAGATAGCTCCGGCCTGAGAAATACTGGGCGTAAGCGTCATTAGGCTGGCCTTTGGGCCAGTTACCGGTATTGGCATCAGCGGCACAATCTACTTGCGAATAGCCATTGTCCGATAACCATTGGCACAGTTCCTCCACCTGCTCTTTTGTGTTTCCCATATTCACAGCCCCGACCTTGTGGGCAGATAGCTGAGGCTCAACGCCCTTCAGACTGCTGAGGGCTGCAACAGTGATGAGTTCACGAACGGAGGGTGATAGTTGATTGCTTGCAAAGATATCGCCAAAGAGATGAGACTTTAGGTAGTAATCGTTTTGCGGGCAGAAATCGTAGTTGAAAGGACTACCACCAAGCAATTTTGTCTGCACACAAATACCTTGTTGCAAAGCCTGCTCAGCATCTTCCCACATTGCCGGATGAGCAAAGGGCTTGCCCTCGTTATCGGTTATTCCTTTGTTCTTACGTTCGTTAACCACTTTTTGCAGAGTGCCCAGTGCATTGAGCGAACGCGGAAATCCAGTGTAAGCATAGAGCTGCGAGAACGCGTCTTTCAATTCATTAACAGTTACGCCAGCATCCAATGCTTTGGAGATGGCTGTAGAGAGTTGCTTTAGATTGCCTTGCGCTTCCAACGAGGCACAGGCGCAAAGCAATAGTTGATGCGCTGTCAGCGTTTTTACCGAGTTATTCATTGTTTCGTTTACTTCAATCTTAATTGATAAAGGTTGGTCCTATCTATTTCCACGGTTCATAGACGGGGCTTTAACCGTTTGTCAGCTTTATGGCTCTTTTTGCTTTCAGTCTGTAAGTGTCAGCGGGCGTGTAGCCCGCTACACTCACTCTTCAACTGACAGACTGAGAGCAAAAAAAGCTCAGCAATCTGACAAAGCGAATTAATAGAACCCACCTAAAGAACTTTGTTTAGCCTGCGGTCAGAAAAGCCATAAAACTTTCTGCGCAGCGCAACAGACACTCAGGTTCTTCAATGAGTGGCTTTTAGATACTGCAAATCGCCGTACCAGTAAGAGGCGGTACAACCACCGTCTATTAGGAAGTCTGCCCCGCTGATAAAACGTCCGCGGGAGGACATAAGAAAAGCTGCCAAGTCTCCCACCTCGTCGGGGGTACCAGCCCGGCGAGCGGGCATACCCGCTATCATCTTCAGATAGCCGTCCTTGCGAGGACCGCGCAACTCATCGTTGGCTAAGGGAGTAATGATAATACCCGGGCTGATGCTATTTATGGTAGCACGGCGTAAGCCCCAGCGTGTAGCTTCGTACATTACTCTCAAAACGTTGCAACGCTTTGAATACTGGTAAGCCTTCAGCGTGTCGTTGATTTCTTTCAAAAAAGGAAGATTGAGCAGTTCTTCTACAGGAGTTGTGGCCAAAGCCTCGTTCTGCTCCTGCGGCAAGGCTGGCAGGCGATGACCGCTCTGCGACGAGATGATTACGCCAGAACCTCCTTGAGCAATCACTCTTCCGAACTCTTCTAATAGAACACTTGTGCCATAAAGGTCAACACGCAGGATTTCCGCTACTGATGCCTGCGAGGGAGATACGCCAGCAGCATTTACCACGTGGCACACCTCACCCTTGGTGTTTGCAAACTCCACCAATTGCAGGATGTCGTCTTTCAAGCCGAGGTCGCAACGGATGGTAGAACAGTTGAAACCGGCATCTTCCAGCGTGATGGCAGCGCGCTTTGCATTTTCTATATTGGAGTCGGCAAGCACGATATGTTTTCCTGCCGACACTCTTCTGATAATGGCCTGGCCTATACTGCCAGTACCTACCAAGACTGTTACTTGCTTTGTGTTATCCATTGTTTTCAATTAGATACTTTACAACCTGACGGGCACCGAACAAAACAGTCCCCGTATCGTTCTGATTTAACCCAAATCGATTATTAGCGTTTTGATGATTTCAAGTTCCTTTTTGAGCAGGTTTTTTGCGGCATTGAAGGAGTAATGGGGATTCTATTATGACTGAAAGGCCGTGAAAAAGATGCCAAAAAGAAAGTTATGAAAGGGTGAAACAGTCTAATGACCGATTTGGGTTTAATATCCGAGGCCTCTGAGCCATTTCTCAACCTTTGCTCTCTCACTGCGCACCTCGTGGCCATAGATGCTGAAGCCTTTAAGGACGTTTGCGTCGGGAAAGGCTTCTTTCACGTCCTCCACGCAGTTGGCCAGTCCGCTACCTTCATGAGTGGTGAAGGGAATGACGGTCTTTCCTCTTAAGTCATTAGCGTGTTTCTTGAAGAATGTGAACATCACCTGTGGATAGGTACCCCACCAAATAGGACCGCCAATGAATATCGTGTCGTAGGTTGAGAGGTCTATGTCGCCCTCGTATTCGGGCAGCTCCCCGTTGCGCGTCTCTTCTTTGGCCAACTTGATAAGCGGATCATAGGCCATACCATCGTACTTGTGCGTAACGATTTCAAACTGTTCCGCACCAGTTATTTCACTGATATAATCGGCAACAATTTTGGTGTTGCCCACCTGAATGTTTCCTACTGCGTAGTTTTCTCCCGCATGAGAGAAGAAAACAACCAATGCCTTTTCGTCTTTTGCCATAATCGTTGATTTGTTTGTTGGAGATCCTTTGATTGCACCGACTTCTTTTTTCGTGTTGCCTTCACAAGATGTGGAAGACAACAGACACAGGGTCGTTACAAGTAATAATTTCAATACGTTTCTCATAATGATTAAAATGTTTGTTTTCAACAGACTTTTGCTCGCCAAGGCAAAGCTAACGCTAACGCTCACTAATTCTCACCTGCGTACTTCAATCTTCACAAACTTTTTGTGATAGCACACAAGTGTGTTGTCAAAATATCCTTGATGTCTTGCTCCATCGTTAGGTTTCACGGTGCAAAAGTACAAGATTTTATCAACTGTGCAGTTTCACGAAACACGTTACTCTTTTCACTCATTACACAAATCGCGCGTTTATAATGTTATACAGGAAAAGTGTACCTTTGCCAAAAAATCAGTTAGATGAATACGTTTTTCAGATATTCCAGAGACTTCTACGATGTAAATTCCACAGAACTGAGCGACACTTGTATGCACTTGCTATGCTTATCTGGAGAGGGAAGTTTTGTATTCAATGCTCACTGTTACTACATCGTAAAAAACGACTTAGTGGTAATACCTATGCCTAATCGTGTAAGCAATCTGACAGGGTCTGTGGATCTACAGGTGGAGTGGTTTGCTGCTGACTATAAATTCTTACAAGGCCTGCTACCATCAAACAATTATAGCATTGGTGGCAGCATCTCGCTGAATCAAAATCCCGTCATCCATCTCTCAGACGTGCAAGCCAATCATCTCATTGATGATTTCCATCGTTTGCGCGACCGTATGAACGACAGCCGACATCAGTTCCATCATGAACTAATGGGCTGTCTCTGTCTGACAATGATATACGATATCTTCGATGCACACGCACAACGTGAAACCATCGATACTCAGACCAATCGCACGGCTTATATTGTGAAGCAACTGATGACACTGCTCGCCACGGGCATCAGCCGCACAGAGCGAGATGTAAGTTATTATGCTGAGCGGTTGAATGTGTCGTCCAAATACCTCTCAGCCACTACCAAACGTGTTACAGGTCACACCGTCACGTCTTACATCGACCGCCACACCATACCCATACTGAAAGACCTGCTCAACGATGAACATTTATCCCTTACACAGATTGCAGAACGTATGAATTTTACATCTCTCTCCTATTTCAGCCGTTATTGTACCAAGCATCTTGGGCAGTCGCCGAGCGACTATAGGAAGAGCCTTCAGCCAAAGTTCTTCAAGTTACAGGAGCAGTAAAAATGCCCTGAAAAGGCGTTGTGCCACCAGTCCAGAGCAACGCCATAGGGAACGTGCGTCCTAAATTATTGCACTTTGAAAAAAAGGAAAGCGGGAAAGAGTAATTCTTTTTCGCCTAATATGGTATGTAGGGTTTACAAGAGAGTAAAATTAGGCGTTTTTTTTCAATGCTTTTTTTGCAAATGTCCAAAATAATTTTATGGGGGGGGGGAATTTTTGGACTTTTGCACACGCAAAACCTGTGGTATTATGCTCGGCGATGTGGAAACTTGGGAAGCCCTCCCCCAAAAGTCGGATGCTACACGGGTTCTCCTCCAAACATTTTCTACTGCACGGCTTCCAAGAGAAAAAGGTAAGTTGCAGGATACGCACTGTGTCAAAACATTCAATAGAAAGAAAATCATACACCATGTTAAGAAAAGCCTACATCAGATTTCTCCTTTCGTCCATCTTTTTTATCAGCATCAGTGCTGATGCTCAGGTCACTTTCATCATTGGCTCTCAGAGTTCTGGAACAAACCAGAGTACGGGTTTCCAGCACAGTTCGTCCACATGGGAAGGCAATGAGGGCAAGAGTGGCTACATCAGTGAACAAACGGTAGATGCCACCTCGGGTGCCACCGCGCAGATAGCCCTTGTGTCATCCCCAGACGTTTGGTTCCCATCGGGCGACGCGGATTATCCGCTTGAAATTAGGATGACCGACATGCAAGTGATTAGTGGCCCGAATATCCACATCTACAACGGCTTCGTCATCAAGAGTGTGAGGATCTCACTCAAAAATGCCTACAGCAACACTCTTTCAGATGGTAACCACGACAACTTCTTCAGCATAAGCATAGGCGGCAACTCGTTAAACGTAGGTCCTAACAACGAAATCTCCTCAACCTACACGGTGACAACACCAGGCAGGCCTGCCCCGTTCAGCAACCTCCTTCAGTTACCCCTCATTATAGAGCGTGCCGCCGCAATATACTTTGACCGTAGCGTGGCAGGCGACAGAACAGCCATACAGGATGTGAAGTTGCTGGCAAAGATAGAAATAACTGTTGAAAAGGTTAGTCAGAACGTGATTTACAAAATATACCGCCATTTGGACAACGGCACGGAGACACCGCTCCTTATGGGCGATTACTTCCTCCACCCAGGCAACTACGACAATAACGAGAACAACGCATGTTTTACGGACACCGTAGTGCAGTATGCAGGCCAGAGTCCAAGCCTGGCACCCACACTCTACCGCAAGGGCTGCCTCTACGGATACGACTGCGCCTATATAGGTGTCAATGAGTCGAGTTACGACGGCAACGGCTACTATCTGGTCAAGACATACTTTGCCGTGGACAACGCACAACTGCCGTTTCAGTATTCTTTTCCCGATTTCGACCCACGCGATTACTCAACGAGGCCAGAAATTAACACAGCCATTAAAAACCATAATCCTGAATTTCGCTACAACCTTACCTCCAAAGATATCGTCACGTTTACCAACGGCGAAGAGCATCATATTTATGAGAAAATAGATGAGAATAAAGCTACAGCCTATAAAACGAGTGCACGCACTATCTGCTTCATAGGCAATCCCTACAACACCATCCTCTTTTCCCCAGACGGTACAGGAAGCAATAATCTGAATACGTTGTACTACTATATGCCGGGAACAAGTTCAGACCCGTATCTGTACTTCGGTCTGCTGCCTGCAAAGGAAAGTCTCGGTAGCACATTGGAAAACCAGTATTTCGCGGTGCGCGACAACCTGCCGACCAATAAACAATACGTTGACTATTACTATTTAGGTTGTGGAACGTCCACCACCACCACGCGACCGACATCAATAATTCGCGGAAGACAATATAGTAACTCAAGCAGTACTTCTACAACCTCTGTAGATCACCCTTCACACTACAATATTGACCCGAGCGACGGAGCTTTCTACTACACTTACTCCACAGGCTCAACCCATGTGTGGCCCGAAGGCTTTATGCTCTATGCCGAGCCGCGCACCGAAGACAAGACGTTGAGGTTTCACCAGGTATATGTAGATGCAGACGGAAACAGAACCGCCGATGCGCCATTCCACGACTTGGCCACGGGGCAATCTTTCACCGTTTATACGAACAATGCTTACAAGGAAGGCGACCCGATAGTCTTTCCTACAAAGTATCAACTGCCCTATTACGAGTACGAGTACTATACCGACTTGGCTTTAACGAGCCAAGTAACGGTAGTGGATGCTTCATGGACCACACAGGATATCTATGTCAAAATGACTTGGAACGGTCCGTTCGTTTTCTCATCGGCAGACGATAGCAACGAGCATTGGTACTACCTCAAACTGAATAGCAAACTCGTTTCTGCCGAAGGCTACCACCCGTATAAGATTGAAGACATTGCCACGGCCACCGTTTCTCCCATACACCTCTGGAAGTTCGTGCGCAACGATGACTTCACCGTTACTATCAAAAACCGCTGGTTTGGCAATGACTACAGCCTCATGCGCATCAATAAGGACTACGGTCGCAACAACATCACGGCATTCAACGGCTATACAGGCCCCGTGATGCGCCACAACAACCGCGCCGGGCAGCCCGCCATAGGTGATCCCACGATGCTCATCTCAGACAAATGGCTCGTAGTGCGTAGTAGTGATGATGTCTTCGGGCTTGAAGGTGTTACCTACGGCGACCGTCAATCTACCTCTATGAACATCTGCGACTATCGTGGCACTGGAATGATGCGCTATTTCCGCAATCCGGCCAACCTTCAAGAAACATCGCGCCTTGAAGTAGTGCCTTTCGGAAATTGCCCCGTGTCCTCCGCACTACTAAGCAGTTACGTAACGCGCTGTGAGGCACAGGCTGGAAACCCCTTCGGCTTCAAGACATCTGGTATAACGGGCAACACCGATGAGGAGAAACTCACCAACCCCGATAACTACGTGCGTAGTTTTGAGGGCTACTACCGCATACGACTCGGCAACGGCTCGGTCAACTATGCCCAGGTGCGCGCCAACACCACGTCAAGCCAGGACGTGGAAAATAAGAACGTAATCACCCAGGTAAAGGCACGCGCATGGCTCACCCAGACTACGGCTGTCCCAACACTCGACGATGCCACAGCCATCTTCAACTTTGACGCGCTGAACGATGCTACCTCACCGATATGGAACGGCCACGTCAAGGGCGAGACGTTCTCCCTCAATACGGCCATTGCAGCCCCATTCACCGATGTGGCTGCAGGCTATTTCAACAACTGCACCGTTTCCATTTATCCCTCAGCTCTCGGAGAGGCAATCTTTGTGGCTGACTCCTGGGATGGCGGAGAGACGCACTACGGCAACGGCTCAGACATGATTCTTTCGCATAAGTCGCCTACCTCTTCGGGCTACAAGTTGATACTTGAGTCGGCCTACGTCAGACCCACACCTTTCCTCATAGAGAGAATAACCGACTACGGCGTGCGTATGACACAGATAGGCGGTTCGGGGCCAGCATACGGCTCGCTCTACGTACCCTTCGACCTCGTCGTGCCCGAAGGCGTGACACCCTATGTGGCCTCTGCTATCAACGAGAATGAAGGCACGGTGACTATTTATCCTGCAACGCTCTTAGAAGGTCGCGTGTTGCCCGCATCAACACCCGTCATCATCATCTCCAACGATGATATGGCATCTACCACACTTACCTTCGCTATCAGCGGCGACACTCCCTCCACGCCCACACAAGGTGCTAACTCCGCAGGTAATAAATTCAATGGCACATACCACGCTTTTACCGTCCCTAAAATAAATGAAGGTGTAGATGCAAACAACCTTAACTACTTCAACGAAACGGAACACGATGTCATCCGCCTCTTCGGTAAGGGAGGTTCGGCCAACTGCGCCGGTTTCTACGCCTACACGCTCGACAAGCACCACAACGTACCTGCCAACCGTGTAATACTCGATAATCAAGACACAAATATAAGCCTCACCCGCGTGGCTACGAGCGTGATTATGATTGTGGAAGAAAATGACTCAACCGGCATCATCACAGACGTGAGTGCCATCATCACCGCCGACGGACGCGACACCGCCCCCGAGTATTATGACCTGCAAGGCCGCCGCGTGCTGCATCCCACACAGGGAATCTATATTGTTAAGTCTCCACTACTGGGAGGCAAGGGAAGAAAGGTCGTAATAGAATAATACTCCACTGAGAAAAGAAACAAACATGAAGAGATACTACATAATACCCGTGTTCCGCGTCATAGAGTTACAAAATGCCTCGCTCTGTCAGGGTTCCACCATACCCGACAGGACAGGCGACAACTCTGACGACCCGCCGCGCAACGATGATGACGATGTTTTCACACGTAAGTTTAGTCTTGACTGGGAATGACGCACGCCGCGCGCCTCTGCACGAACCATTCCCTTACAGCGAAAGTACAAGCCATAATGACGATGTAATTCAAGTTTCGCAAGTAATATAAAGCCCCTACGGGGCAACAAGCCACCAGCCCGGGGCAACGCCCTGGACTGGTGGCTTTAGTTCTTGTCGGAGCGCACGCGGCTCGCTCTGGGAGCGCACGCGGCTCGCGTGCATCATCATTAAACGTAGTCCGACCGTGTTTATAATCCGTCCGATACATTATCTCTTTCCCGCTTTTGCCCTCCTGAAGTTGATGGATTGGTTTTGATTCAAGTTTAGGTGGGTTCTATTCATTCGCTTTGTCAGCTATGTCAAACTTAACCGTGGAAATTAACAGAACCCACCTTAAGTAAATGGTTGGCGAAAGGTACAACCGTCGCGCCATCGTGAACAACCGTAGGCTGTATGTCCTTTGATGATTTTTCCTTCGTGACAAAGCGGGCATTTCATACCTACTCTTACGCGCCGCGCCTTTTCTGTTCCGTTGTTGTGAGTAGCTGATGTTGCAGCCTTAGCCTTGCGTGCGGGGGTGTGTGGCGTTTGTGATTTCTTGTTAGATTGATTGGCTTGGGTAGATGTTTCATCCGTAAAGGAACGGCGTGTGTTGTCGGCAAGGACTTGTACGACAATTGAGCACACCATTTGTTTCAGTTCGGCGATAAATTGTGGCGCACTGTATCTGCGATGTTCAATATCGCGTAATTTTTTCTCCCAGAGCCCAGTAAGTTCGGCACTTTTTAAGAGTTCTTCGTGGATTATTGTAATAAGTTCCGTTCCTGTTTGTGTAGCGAGGAGCGACTTGCGTTGTTTCACGATGTAGCCACGTCTAAAAAGCGTCTCAATAATGGCTGCGCGTGTTGATGGGCGGCCTATGCCATTTTCTTTCAGTACATCACGCAATGTTTCATCGTCAACAAATCGCCCTGCGGTCTCCATCGCCCGCAGTAGTGTGGCTTCTGTGAAATGTTTAGGCGGCTGAGTAAATTTTTGTGCCAAGGAAGGGTGGTGCGGACCGCTCTCTCCTTTTTGAAAAAGGGGTAAGACACGTTCTTTGTCGGTTGTGTCGGCCTCCGGAGTGTTTTCTGTCGCCTCAGCATTGGCGGCAGTTTGTATGACAGCGTGCCAGGCATGTTCGATGATGACTTTGCCACTGACGCGAAAGGAAACCCCTGCCGATTCACCCAGTACGGTTGTTGTGGCAAAGCGACAATCGGGATAGAAATTGGCGATAAACCTCCTCGCGATAAGATCGTAAACGCGACGTTCGGAGTCTGTGAGATTATTAGGCTCAACGCCCGTTGGGATAATGGCGTGGTGGTCGGTTACCTTGGAATCGTCAAAAACTTTCTTTCTCTTCAGTAGCGGCCTACCGCGAAGCGGCTGGAGCTCGTTTGAATAATACTTGGCAATACCGTTGAGTGTGGCTTTACACTTAGGGTAGATGTCGTTGGGTAGATATGTGGTGTCAACGCGGGGGTAGGTGGTGACTTTCTTTTCATAAAGCGTCTGCACGGTACGCAAGGTTTCTTCGGCACTGAGTCCAAACTTTTTATTGCATACCACTTGCAGGCTGGTCAAATCAAATAAGCGCGGCGGAGCTTCTGTGCCGTTTTTCTTCTCCACCTTTGTGATGGTGAAGGGTGCTGTCTGTATTTTCTTGAGTGCTTCGCGTGCTTCGTCTTCTGTCTTGTATCCTCGTGTGGTAGTTTTCTTCTCCGCCGTTTTTTCCGATGTGTGCGTTTCGTCTTCTTCGGGTTGCTCCATTACCGCGGTAAAAATGGTGTCGCGATATTTGGTGGTAAGCACCCAATAGGGTTCGGGTGTGAAGTGGGCAATCTCGTAGTCGCGCCGAACAATAAGTGCCAGCGTCGGTGTCTGAACGCGTCCCACGGAGAGAGGTTGTCGTCCATAGTGTTGTGGACGATATTTGAGCGTATAGAGGCGGGTGGCGTTCATTCCCAGAAGCCAGTCGCCAATTGCGCGGCATAAGCCGGCTTCATAAAGGGGTTGATAGTCTTCTTCAGGTTTGAGGTTGCTGAACCCCTCACGTATGGCTTCTTCGGTGAGCGAGGATATCCACAAGCGTCGGACGGGGCATTTAGCCCCTGCCTTCTGCATCACCCAGCGTTGTATCAGTTCGCCCTCTTGGCCGGCATCGCCGCAGTTGATAATCTCGTCGGCTTGCTGCATTAGTTTTTGGATGACAGCGAATTGTTTGGCAACGCCTTGGTCTTGTTTAAGGCGAATAGCAAAACGTTCAGGCATCATAGGCAGGCTCCCCAGTGTCCAGCGTTTCCACAGTGGGGTGTAGTCCTCAGGGTTCTTCAGCTCGCAGAGATGGCCAAACGTCCATGTCACTTGGTAACCATTTCCTTCCATATATCCGTCGTGCCTGTCGGTGGCACCAAGTACGCGTGCTATATCGCGTGCTACACTGGGTTTCTCAGCGATACAAACTATCATAGGCTTTGGGTTGAGGTGCTTTGTATGTTTATGCCGTTTGATGAGAGCGTCCAGATGGTGTCGGCTTGGAGCGCAGCCGTGGGGTGGTGGGTGGTAAAGATAATAAGTTTCTTTTGCCGACGGGAGAGGTCTTGAAGCAGGTTTAGGATTTCATCTGTCGCCACGGTGTCAAGAAAGGCTGTGGGTTCATCAAGAAGTATTACGGGCGTTTGTGTGGCAATGGCTCGTGCAAGGAGCACACGCTGTTGCTGCCCGTCGCTAAGTGCTGAGAATTGCCGGTCTTTCAAATGCGCTATGCGACACAGTGTTATGGCTTGACTGATGGCAGTGCGGTCTGTATCGGTAGTGGGCTTGAGAAAATGGTGGTGGGGTAGGCGTCCGAGGGCTACGACTTCTTCTGTGCGCATCAGAAAGGTGTCGGGGCGTTTCGTGAACACGATGCTCACGTGTCGGGCGAGTTGCTTAGGCCTCAACGCTGCGAGAGGCTTACCATTCCAAGAGATTTGTCCGCTGATGGGCTTTTGCAGCCCGCAAAGGGTGCGCAGCAAGGTGGTTTTGCCTGAACCGTTTTGTCCCACGAGTGCTATACATTGGCTCGTGCCGGCTTGAAGGTTAAGGGGCGGTGTGAGTGGTTGACTACCTTTATACCCTATAACGAGGTTTTGAGCGAGGAGCATAATGGTATCTTTTAGCAGCCACCTATAACGTTTTCCTCCTTAACTACAACCCCGCAGTGTTTTATCACGCAGCGGGGTAGTGGGTTCGGTGTGTGTAAGGACTTATTGTGCAACTTCTATCTTGAGTATTCCGCCATTGATAGGTGAGAGCGTCACGTGTGTTCGGAATTGTGAGTTAAAGAGGTCGCCGCCGAGGTTTTCTATGCGTCCGTACTGTGCCATAGGCACCATACCGCTAAGGTGTGTGCCATTTTTTGAGGTGAGCGTGATTTCTACGTTGCCTGGGGCGTAGTAGCGTAGCGTAGAGGTGGTGGAGGGTGTCTGCTGCGAGGGTGGTGTGCTGAAGTTGAAGTTGAGGTAGTAAGGCTCGCCACTCACATCATCGCGGTCAACCAGTCCGAAGTACTTGCTGAAACGGAACGCAATGTCGCGTACGCCACGTTCGGGTTGTGGCTCATAGTCAACGGTGATGACGTGACGCTCCTTCGTTTCGTAGCCAAGAAAGAGGCGCAAGAGCCCTGCTTCCTGGCGGTCAAGGGTAGAGAGCATCAGTTTGAGTTGTGTACCATCACTGGGCATAAAGTCGGCTTGTCCTTTCGAGAGTGCGGCCCGGTTCTCCCGTATGTCGTAAATCTCCTCGGCTGCGAGTTCAGCCATCTTCTGTGTACTACTGGCAGCGAGCATCTCTTGTGTTTTATAGCCGCCGAGGTCGTCGGGGGCACTTTGCAGGGTGACGACGCTTGGCGTGGCGAGTTGGGGCATCGGGGCGGGTTCGCCATTGATAGATAGAAGTGTGCCATCGGGTGCGAGTTTGACAAAAGGTGCACTGCTACGTTGGTCAAAGCGTATGGTGTAAGCGTGTGCGCTGTCAGCAACGCCGTAGGGCAACAACGCCAGCGATGTGATTTGCCACGTGTCATAGTCTTGCTGTGTAGCATTCGGCTCGCGCAGGTATTGGTCGGCATAGGGTGCCAGCTGTCCAGCGTGGTGTGTGGTGCGTTCTGCTGTAATAACGATTTGCAAGCGTGTGCGTGGCAGGAAATAGGTGATGCCATCGGCGTGACTACCTGATTTGCGCTCTGTGACGTGCGTCTGTGCTCCGAGAGATAGCACAACGATGAGGAAAAGGAGTGTTGAAAAGAAGTGTTTCATTATAAGTTATAGTGTCAGAATTGTTGAAGCGAGAGAAAGGCTTGTGGCAGGTGGTTTATGATGTCTGAGGCTATGACGCTGTGATGTCCGAGGTGTGTGGCGGCCATATCGCCGGCGAGGCCATGGAGGAACGTACCGAGTTTGGCGGCATCATACGGGGCATAGCCTTGCGCTAATAGTGCTGTGATAATTCCCGTGAGTACATCGCCACTTCCTGCCGTGGCAATAGCATCGCTGCCTGTGGTGTTTTCGTTTACCGAACCATCGGTATCAATCACATAGGTGGGGTGGCCTTTGGCTATTATCACGCGGTGTAGGTTGCGGGCAAGGAGGCGTGCCACATTTAGTCTATCAGGGTCGTTGACCGGCTCGCCCACAAGACAAGAGAGCTCGCCGAGGTGGGGTGTCAGAATGGCTTTTTCTGGAATAATACTCGTGTCGGACAAGTTGGGAAGTAGTCTAATTGCATCGGCATCTACAACGTGTGGAATGAGGCTGTGCTCCACAAAGAGATTTTCCAGTGCCTTGGCTGTTGCGTCTGCCAACCCCAGTCCTGGCCCAACGCCTATTGCTTTGTAGCTCCCCTTCGGCGACTTGGTGAAAAAGCCTGCTTGAGCGTTTTCGTCAAGGCTTACTATGGCCTCGGGTACACCGCTCATTACTATTTGGCGCAAACTTTCGGGGACGTGAACTACCACCTTTCCTACACCGCTTCTAAGGCAGGCTTTCGCAGCAAGTATGGCGCAACCGCCTATCGTGTGGCTGCCGCACACAAGCATTGCTGTGCCAAACGTGCCTTTATGACCGTCGGCAGGTCGAGGACGGAGCAGTGCTCGTGCCGCTTGGATTGTAAAGGTTGGGAGTTCTGGTGTCATAAAGAATGTTTAGAAAGGCCACCAACGGCGTTTGCGCTTTGGTTGTTCGCGCTCCTCGTCGCTATAGAACTGTTCGGCACTGATACGCTTTGTTATTATCTCGTAGATAGCTCCCCAGTCGGGGCGTCCGCCTACGGTGGGTAAGCCGCCGAGGTTGCGGTCGTCAATAAAAACCTCGGCTTTGAGTTTGCGGGTATAGTGGCGCGTCTCGGTCGTTTCTTCTGGAAATTCTTTGTTGGCGGCGTAGAGTTGTATGCCGTGTTGCTCGCACCACGCTACGGCTTCGTCAAGCAACCGACCCTCTCTTACCGACCAAAGCACGATTTTGTGTCCTTCTTGTTGTAAGCGGCGCAACGTAGCGGTAGCAAAAGGTATTTCCTTACCTATTTCTGGGTAGCGATGCTCCACAATTGTTCCGTCAAAGTCAACTGCTATATACATAGTTCTGCTGTTTTATGGAATATGCTTATCAAGGAGTATTTTTGTGTCGTATGGTGTGCATTGTTGTAGTGTGGAGTGCTGCGCGGAACGGGGCGAGGCGGCTTCCTGTGGCAGCACGAACGAAGTATGTGCCATCGTTGTTGAGTAGGAATAGCGGTGAGGCACTACTTGATGTTATGGTGTGCGTCTCGTAGTAGCCCTGTAGCGGTGGCGTAGTGGCGGTGGTGAGTGTGCCGTTGAGGGCAACGAACGTGACTTCGGTGGCGGCGTTGTCTCTTGGACGGAAAATGATGCCTTGGCCTGCGCTTATCGTTGTTACGGGACTGAAGTACACTGCCTCGTCATCGGTTTCGCTTACGGCTTCAACCTCCACCTCTGCGCCTGCCAGGGCTGCAAAAGGCAGGGAAAGCGTCTCCCAGTTGCCATCGCCGACGAGCCTCCTCACATAGCGCACCTGTCCTGCGCTTATGCTGATGTCGGCTGGCAGGCGTAGGGCTACACGGTCGGTAAGGGTGGCGGGAGTAAGGAGTGTGTACGTGGCATCTTTTGTAACCACGAAATCCCATGTGTTTGGTACAAAACGTGCGTCATCGGGATTAACAATGATAAGGGTGTTCTGCCCCTCGGGACGCTCAGTGAATGTTTGCGGGTGGGCAGGCAGGGGGCAGGCAGTGAGGTCAAGCCAAGTAGCACCTTGCCAATCCAGTTCTGCGAGTTCCAATGCCGAGAGTCCGCCACTTATTATAAGAGTGCCTCCGGAGATTGTCTGTGTGGCTTGGGGCGTGACGGGCAATAGCCATACGTTCTGGCTCGTGCCTGCTGCGGCCTCTTCCGAGGTGAGTGTGGCGAAATGCTGACTTGAAGGGATGTAACGTAGTGCACGTTCGCCTTGCCAGAATGTTCCATCGTTTAGTGTCCAAACAACTTCTGTGTTTGTAGCGTGCAAGTCAGCATCAAGGTATTGCCCTGCGGCGTTGAGTAGGGAAAAAGTGTTGGCACTAAGCACGTTGGCCTGCCATTGCAATGCAGGAGCAGAGGCGGCAAGGGTGGCATTGGAGAGCAGGTAGTCGGTGGCAGAAGCCGTGCCATCGGCGGTAAGCATCTTGTCGTTACTGAAGATACACACCGTGCTGCCGGGGTCAGGCATTGTAGCTTGGCCATGTAGCGAGAGTGTGGCTTGTCCGTAGCGATAGAGATGAAGAGAGAGGGTTGCACCACTCCCGCTTTTGTAGTTGCCAAACACGTAGTATAGTTTTCCTTTGATTGTTGTCAGTGTGAATGAGAAGTAGCGGTCGCCGTCCAACGTGTTTCTTAATACGAAAGTACCATCGCTCTGGGTAATGCTGTAGGGAATAGCCTCGGAGCGATTGGTCGTAAGTTGTAGAGCCGTTTCAGTGGCTCCTTTCGCTACATACTTTTCATCGTGTTTAATAAAGAAGTTCTCGCCGGTTTCTTCCAATGTCCAGAGCCACGTCGGGTCTTGTACGCTAAGGGGATTGCCTGCTACAATATCGGTGTTGGAGGCATTGAAAAAGTTTCCTCTTGCTTGGCTTTCTGCCACATAGAAACCGCCATCCGTTGAGTATGTCGCCCCGATGACTACTTGTAGCCCGTCTTGTAGCCACGCCATTCCGCTAATGGGTACGAACTCGGCTGGGAGGCTTACCGACAGGGAGTTGGCACGACCCATTAGCACGCCTAAAACAGACAAAGCGAGCAAAAGTATTGCGAGGTGTTGCGAATGTGGTTTCACAAAAGGTATAAGCGTGGCAAGTTTTATTTCTTCAGTAGGCGCAAGAGGTATTGGCCGTATTGGTTCTTGGACATAGGCTGGGCTATCTCGCGAAGTTTCTCATCGGAAATCCATCCCATTTTGTGGGCGATGCCTTCCAGACACCCCACTTTCAGCCCGGTGCGTTTCTCTATGACTTCTATAAAGGTGCTGGCCTCACTGAGGCTGTCATGCGTTCCCGTATCGAGCCAGGCGAAGCCACGTCCGAGGGTCTGCACCGTCAGGCGGTCTCGTTCGAGATATTCTTGATTTACGGTAGTGATTTCCAGCTCTCCGCGGGCTGACGGCTTGATACGTGCTGCTATGTCAAGCACGTCGTTGGGATAGAAGTAGAGGCCTACCACGGCGTAGTTCGACTTTGGCAGGGCGGGTTTCTCCTCTATGCTTACGGCATGGCCTACATCGTTGAACTCCACCACGCCGTAGCGTTCGGGGTCGTTTACTCGATAGCCGAAAACGGTGGCACGGTTTTGCTCCTCTGCCGTCTTTACGGCATTGTGAAGCATCGTCTTCATACCCGAGCCGTGGAAGATGTTGTCGCCGAGTACCAGACACACGCTGTCGTTGCCTACAAACTCTCGTCCGATGATAAATGCTTGTGCAAGGCCATCGGGTGAGGGCTGTTCGGCGTATGAAAGACGGATGCCGTAGTCGCTACCGTCGCCGAGTAAGCGACGAAACATTGGCAGGTCGGTTGGTGTGCTGATAATAAGGATCTCCCGAATGCCTGCGAGCATTAGCACAGACAAGGGATAGTAAACCATTGGTTTGTCAAAGATAGGAAGGAGCTGTTTACTTACGCCTTTCGTGATGGGGTAGAGGCGTGTGCCGCTTCCGCCAGCGAGTACAATGCCTTTCATTATAGGAATAGTGCTTTTTGAAAAGATGCGCAAATGTAGTGCATTTTTATGTTTTAGCAAAGGTTCTGTTGGCTTTTACACGATTGCAAGCAAGGCTCGCCACAATCCCGGTAGGTGTTTTGGCCAATGTTTGCACAGAACGCGGGCTTTGCTTTGGAATGGCTTTGTAGCGTGCCGACTTTGTTTGCGCAGGAAGGCGATGCTTTCGTCTTCGTTAGGCAAGGGGCCGTGTTCCTGTTCCATTTTTCGAAGTATCAACATGCAGCGTGCTGCCAGAGCGTTCCAAGCAGGCTCAAGTTCTTTTTGCTCCGAGAGGCCCTTGTACAGGAGGATGTCGGTGTCTATCGCTATAATCTCTGTGACGAGTGCTTGCCTGTCGTCCCAAAGCGTGCCGCCGGTGATGCTTTCTTCGTGGCGGTAGATGCGGTGGTGTATGGTGTTGAGCCACTTCACGCTACGGGCTGTCATAACGAGCCGTACGCCAAGTTCTAAGTCATCGCCTCGTGTGAGGTTTGTGTTCCAAAATGTATTGGTGGGCGGCAGGGCAAAGAGTGTGCGCCTAATAAGGCATGTTTGTGTGGATATGACGCTGCCGAGTATTTGTGCCGGCACTGTGGTGGGTACGATACGTCGGCGGGCTTTTGTCTTTCCGCTTGGGAATACCATCCTTGTACGCGCACAAATCATATCGTAACGACCGAGATAGGGCTGAGCTTCGCGGAAGAACGTGGGTGAAATCTCATCGTCGCTGTCAAAGAAGTAGATATATTGGCCGTGTGTGGCGTGAAGCCCCCGGTTGCGTGCAGCGGCGGCACTATGTTCGGGTTCGGAGAGGATGGCTACGTTCATAAATCGACTGCTGTACTTGTTGCGAAAGTCCTCACAGATTTTCAACGAGTTGTCGGTGGAGCCGTTATCTACGAGTACTATCTCCAATGCGTTGTAGTCCACAGCCAGTAGCGACTCTAAAAGTCGCGGCAGTGTCTTGGCGCGGTTGTAGTAGGGGATAACCACAGAGATAGGTCTTTCGGGGTGGGGCGTTCGTTGAATATATCGGATGCCTTGTGCCAATAGTCTAAGCTTCCACGTCTTTTCGCCCCAGGGTGCTAAGAGCGCATATTTAATACTGCGTAGCCAAGCCCCCCGCCGTCCGTGTATCAAGCGTAGTGCCGCGCCTTTACTGCGTAGAAACTTGGGGTGGCGTTGTAGGCGAGTATCGGTGGTGTTGTTGTTGGTGGAGAGGATTGTTTCTGGAACGAATAAGATACGATGTCCGAGTGCCGCGCTTTGGTATAGGAAAATGTCTTCTTCGCCGCAGACGAGTTCTTTGCTGCCCAGTCCGAAACGCAGGTCGAAGAACGGGGTGTCGTATCGCAGCCTTAGTGCTATCTCTACCGATGATGCCGCATAGCCGCGTGGCCAACGGGCGTATTCCGTGGGCTTGGTGGGATAGTTCTTTAGCGGCTGGCCGTTGTAGTCCGTTGCTTGGAAACAAAGGATATCGCTGTTGGTATTTTCCTTAAAAGCACGAAGTATGATGTTAAATGCGTCGGGGCGAAAGCGCACATCGTCATCGCATAGGAGCGCATATCGTGTTGTGCAAGCGTTGAGAAGTTCGTTGCGACTAATGGAGAGTCCTGCATAATCCCGGGCAATCAGTTTCACATCTTCGCGCTGCAACTGCGGCAAGGTGTTGAGGGAGGCCTGTGTGGGTTTATGTGTCACTTGCCACAGCACAACATAGCATACACGTTCGTCCGGGGGTAACAACACACCCGGCACGTCGGCGAGGCGTTCGTTTATAGTACTTATAAGAACAGAAAGGGTGGGGGGCATGCGTAGGAAGGAGGTGTTTATCGCTTGCAAAGTTAGGTTATTTGCGCGAAAGGCATCTTGCTTTAGGTGCAAAATCACACAACAGCGGTCTGAAAGACCATTTGCTTATCGTGTCTTTCAGACCGCCGCTGTGTGTGGTTTGCTGCTCCTGTGGCACTAACCTATAATAATGTCTGGTAGTGCGAGCCTTGTATTTTATTTCGCGGTAAGTTTCACCTCGCTGCTACCGCTGGTGATGGCGGCTGTGGTGCCTGTGGCAGAACTTCCGAGGTACAGTCCGTGCCAAGCGGTGGTGGCATCGGTGGGTGCCGTAGTGCTGTAGCGCAGTGTGTAGGAGCCGCCACTCGTCATTCCCTTGGCGGTGAAGAGCGAGAGCGTACTGCTTAGCGTACTGGTAAGCCCGGGGAATGAGTACGTAACAAGATTGTTACCACTGGTATCGGCAAGGGTGTAGTATCGGCCTGAGCTATAGCTTATTGTACCCGTGTAGAACAGATAGCCTTGTGCTGCGCCGCTGATAGTAGAGCTGCTTCCGCCACCGCCGCCTTGTGCTGCACCGGCACTTATGGCGATGCCGTTGCCGGTGATTTGTATGTAGGAGTTGTTATCGCAGTCGAGGCCTTCTTCGGGGCTGCCTTTCGATGTGTAGGCAAACACGGCACCATTGCCAATAGTGATTGCACCGCTCTGGCCGGCGTTGCTGTCCACTGCGTCGTTGCCATACGACCAGCAAACAGTGATGCCGCCGTTGAAGAATATCTTTCCACTGGAGTTGATACAGTCATCGTAGCAATAGAAGTAGTGTTTTCCGCCTTGTATATAGATAGCTGTCTTGCTCTCTAAGCCTTCGGCACCATCGGTTGAGGTGCTCACTTCTGTGATGCCTCCATAAAGATATATGGTACCCTGCACTTTTATGGCTTTTGCGGAACTGCCACTGCTGCTTTCACCGCCGGGGCCTCCGCCGCCACCCCACATTCCTCCTCCGCCCGAGGAGGAACTGGAGCCGAAACTGCTACCCGTGGTGCTGACGGTGAGTGTGGGGCCGGTGCCGTCGGAGAGGCCTTGGGTGTAGGTGCCGCTGCTCTTGATGCCTTTGCCGCCGCTGCCCGTCATCTTAATGGTGATGGTGCCGGCGTTGAGGGCTATCTTTGTGTCGGCCTTGATGCCCTTGGCGGTGTAGCTGTCGCTGCTTCCCGTTTGTCCGGCACTGCTGCTTGTGATGTTGAGCGTGCCGCCGTTGGTGGTGACATTGGTGGCCGAGATGCCACGAATGGCGGCTCCCGTGGAGCAATTGATTGTAACACTGCCGCCACTCTGCTCATAGTCCTTGGTCTTTATGCCGGCACAGTAAGATGCATCGCTGTTGATAACTTGCATACCGCCTGTCGGGGTGAGAGTAAGTGTGCCTCCGCTGATGCTTACCGTGGCTTTCGACTTGATACCTTTGCTCATCGTGCCGCTGTTGGCCACCTTGATGGTGCCGGCGGCGATGTTCACGTTGCCATCGGCTTTGATGCCCGAGGCGTTGTAACCGGTGCCTTCGTCTTCTGAGAGGTCGCTCGTGCCGCCGTAAGTGTTGGTGACGTTGCTGAGCGTGTAGGTGCGTGTGGTGCCGCTGGTGGAATAGCTGTTGCTAATGGAATAGTAGACGTCGGAGCCGCTGGTCGGGCCGCTGAATGTGCTACTAACTATGGTGTAGGATGTAGAGCCGCCCCAGCCACTACTGTAGTTGTCGCTCTTGAAATAATATGTGCCGCTGGTGGCCTCGCCGAAGTCGTAGTAGTAGAACGTAATAGTGCTGTAACCATTGCTCTTGCTTACGGTGTTGGTGAGTTGGGCAATCTGTGTGCCGCTACTGTTGTAGAGGTAAACCTTGCTCCACACGCTACTACTTCCACCGGGGCCGCCGCCCCACATTCCGCCGCCGCCGCTGCTGCTTGTGGGCAGGCTTACATAGACGCGATAGGAGTTTTTTGTCTCGGTGTCGGTGCCAGAACTTGCTGTCTCGGCCGTGCCACCCGCTCCGTTGGCTGTGATGTTGACGATGGTGGTGGTGGAGTCTTGGTTGATAGTTATGTTACCGTCGGCGTTGAGTCCACGTCCGCCCTGAGCCGTGCTCTTTATGGTGACAGAGCCGCCGGAGATGGTGAGGTTGCCATCGGCTTTGATGGCGGCGGGATAACTGATGTCTGCACCGTCCACCTCTATGCTGCCAGTCTGCGTGACGTTAATTGTGCCGCCGCATATTTCTACATCGCCCTCGGCTTTAATGCCTTTGGCTGCATCGGCACTGGTAGTGAGCGTAAGCGTTCCGCCGCTAATGATGGCTTTGCCGGTGTTGTCTTCGTCCGTTTCTACGTTGCCGTCATCGTCCACCTCGTAGTCCACTTGGATAGCGTCATCGCCTACTCCGCTAATGGTGACGTTGCCTGCGCGTTGCTCAAAGTATTGGTCAATGTGGAGGCCATCGCCTACGGCACTGTTTACCACAAGAGACCCGGTGAAAGTCTTTTTTAGAAGCACGTACTCATTGCCTTTCAAAGCATGGTTGGTAAGACCTGTGATGTTGAGTGTGCCTGCACCTTTCATCTCGGTGTGTCCCTTGATGTGGAGTGTGGCTTTGTGAGACCCCCCGGCTACGTCGCTGAGTGTGTTTGTGCCATTGACTACGAGGTCGATGCGTTTGCCGTTTTTGATATGAATGGCAGGGCCGCTGGTGCTGGTGAGTGTCAGGTTGTTGAGCGTTACAGTGGCTTTATACTCGCCGTTCAGGATGAACTGTCCGTCGGTGCTTGTGCCACTAAGCGAGTAGGTTATTTCTCCCACGTTCTTGTCAACAAGCACGCTTTGGTCTATGCTCACGCGTGCGCCGCTTACCGTAGCATCGATGTAGTAGGCCACGTTGCCGGCAATCTTTACCGAGGCGGACGCATCGGTGTAGTCCACGCTGACGAGGTTGTCGGTCACGGTACTCTCGTCCACATACATTTCGTCAATGTCGGCAAGCGTGAATGCTTTTTCCATAATGGTGAGCGTAGTGCCGCCCGTGAAAGTCATATCGCCCGACTGCGAGGCGGGGAATTGATATGTCACGCTGCCCACACGCACGTTGAGCGTTTGCGCCGAGGCTGCAAGGGTGAGCAAGAGGGCCAGTATAATAGAGAACGTCTTTTTCATTGTAGGGAGATTTTTAGTTTGTTGCCGTTGTCGGCTTTAACGACATACACGCCTTTGGGTAGCCGTTGTGTGGCGGCTTGCACGGAGGGGAAACGCCCGGCACTACGTCCGTCGGCGGTGAACACCTCAACGGCGACATTGCTCTGTGCCGCAGCGAGGCTGATAAGCCCTGTGGCTGTGTCGGTGAAATACATTCGCGCGAGGGTGGCGGTGGTGAACAAGGCCGTTTCTTGTGTGTTGGCGGCTGTAAGTGTGCCATCTGCATAGGAGAGCGTCAGTCCTTGAACTGACATTGTCTTTACTTCGCCGTCAGAGGTCTGAAGGGCGAGGTAAGGATACTCGTCGGCGCGCGCTATTAGTACGCTAAAGGCGAGGACAAGAAGGAGGAAATGTTTTCTCATTATTGAAAAAATGTGTGTGTTTTTGTTTACAACGCGGCAAAAGTAGCTTTTTTGTTGAGTTTTGCTGCGCGAGTGATATTTGTAAAGGAAGTAAATCAGACTTTTTGCAACAATTTTTAGCCTTTTTGCTGTGTAATCTTTTAGTTTACTTTGCTTTCTGTGCCGCTTTGGTGATTAGCGGTGTGTGTGGACGCAAATGTATTATTTTGAAAGAATAGCACAAATTTGGTACGGGAAACGCGCCGCTTTTGTGTTTTTCTCACTATTTTTGCCGCATAAATAATACTGTTACCATGTCTGTCAGTAAGACTCGTCGCCACCTTGTGGACGTGGCGCGCGATTTATTCGCCCGAAAGGGGTTGGAGTCCACCACGATGAATGACATCGCCGCTGCATCAAAGCGTGGGCGACGCACGTTATACACCTATTTTCGTAGTAAGGAGGAACTCTATACTGCGGTGGTTGAAACCGAATTAGACCGCCTTTCTGAGAAGTTAGACGAGGTGGCTGCGATGGACATAACACCCGAACACAAACTTTTTATGCTGGCCTATACCCACCTAAATAGTACGAAAGAAACCGTAGGTAGGAATGGGTCGCTAAGAGCAGAGTTCTTTCGTAACATTTGGACGGTGGAAACTGTGCGGCGTGCCTTTGACCGTGAGGAGCGACACATCATTCGCCGCATCTTGCAGGAGGGAGTAGATAGCGGCTCGTTTTGTATTGATAGCGTTGCCCTGATGGCCGATGTGTTTCATTATGCACTGAAAGGTCTTGAAGTACCGTATATCTACGACCGTTTGGGTATCGGTGTTAACGAAGAGCAGGCTAAGGTGTTTGTGATGCGCCTTATCTGCCGTGCAATGGGCGTGAAAGAACCTGATATGGCCGATTGTTTGAAATAGGTGGCTGAAAGTATATCAGTGTTGTAGGTTATTATTACTCCCGACACTTAATTCTTATCCGTAACAATTTGAGGAGGGCAAAAGCGGGAAAGAAAGGAAAATATGTCGGACTAATTTTTAACATAGTAGGACGGAGTTTAAACGTAGTCCGATTGATTTTAAACTCGAGTGCTTTGATTTTAAAATCAACGCCTTTGATTTTAAAATCAATCGGATTGATTTTAAAATCAAAGCACTCGAGTTTTTTCGCGGTCGGACTACGTTTAAACACGGACGCACTACGTTTAAACACGGACGCAGTACGTTTAAACACGGACGCACTACGTTTAAACACGGTCGGACTACGTTTTTCGGTGTAATGACCTATTGGTGATTAAGGGCGTGAAGCGTTATTTGAGGTGCTTATCCAAGAATCGGAAGAATGTGCGTTGCCAAAGGATGCCGTTTTGTGGTTTTAGCACCCAGTGGTTCTCATCGGGGAAGAGCAACATCTGTGCATCGATTCCTAGCATCCGGGCTGCGTTGAAAGCACTTTCTGCTTGGGTGTATTCTATCCGGAAATCGCGTTGTCCGTGTATGCAAAGGATGGGTGTGTCCCATTTATCTACATAGAGGTGCGGGCTCTGTGCATAGGCTTTCTGCATTTCGCCCTGTGCCAGTTTGAGCCAAGGTGCGCCGCCGAGGTCCCAGTTGGGAAACCACATTTCCTCGGTTTCTACGTATTGTTGCTGCGTGTTGTAGATGCCGTCGTGGGCGATAAAGGCTTTGAACCGTCCTTGGTGGTTGCCTGCAAGCCAATAGACGCTGAATCCTCCGAAGCTGGCACCTACTGCGCCGAGGCGGTTGGCATCAACATAGTCTTCGGTGGCTAAATCGTCAATAGCACTCAGATAGTCTTGCATACATTGTCCTGTATAATCGCCGCTGATTTGTTCTAACCATTCCATACCAAATCCGGGTAGTCCGCGGCGGTTCGGTGCTATGACGATGTAGCCATTGGCGGCCATTATCTGGAAGTTCCAGCGATAACTCCAGAACTGCGACACGGGGCTTTGCGGGCCGCCCTCGCAGAAGAGTAGGGCGGGATACTTCTTCGTGGCATCGAAGTGGGGCGGATAAACCACCCAACAGAGCATCTGCTTGCCGTCGGTGGTCTTTACCCACCGTGCTTTCACGTCGCCTACGGCGAGGTCGTTGTATATGTCGGCATTGACGTTTGTAATGCGTCTCGGTTTAGCTCCTGTTTGGCGTATGGTAACTCCTGAGTTTTCAAGTGAGCTTCCATTTCTATGAAACATTTCCCCGCGTATGTTTAATTTGAAGATGTCATCAGGATATTGCATACTGTGGCGTTTCACGATGATATCTTTACCATCGGGTGTTATGCCACAGAGTACATAGTCGGCGGTGTCTTTGGGGGTGTTGGCTTGCTCTACTTTGCCTTCTAAATTGGTATAATAAACATTTGTACAGCCATGCCACACGCCTGTAAAGTAGAGCTCGTCGTACTTAGGAGACCATACAAATTCGTTGACGTTGCTCTCAAACGTCTCGGTGATATAACGCTTCTCGCCTGTCAAGAAGTCGTAAACGCAAAGTCGTTGACGGTCGCTCTCGTAACCATCGCGCTCCATAGATATCCAAGCCACATAACGTCCGTCGGGCGAGAACTGCGGATTTTGGTCGTAGCCCATGTTGCAGTCGCCATAGTTTTGCGAATTGACAGCTTGGTGTTCCAGGCTCTGTGTGGCATCACGCGAGGGGTCAACATAGTCGGCGGGTTTGCAGAGGTTGTAAGTGGTTTTGTGCTGTGCAACGTCGTAGAGGAATATGTCTGAATCGGTGCTGATGGCATAGTCGCGCCCGGTTTTTTTGCGACAGGTGTAGGCTATAAACTTACTATCGGGGCTCCAGGCCAATTGCTCCGCGCCTCCGAACGGCTCCATAGGACATTCGTAGGGTTCGCCTTGGAGTATATCTACAAGATTGCTGACGTGCCGTCCGTCAAAACTCCCTACAAAAGGATGAGGGACAGTCTTTACGTAGTGGTCCCAGTGTTTGTACATAAGGTCGTTAATGACCATTCCCGTGGAGAGCGGCAGGTCGGGCTCTGTGGCTTCAATGCTCGTTGTGGTGGGTACTTGTCGCACGAGGATAATCTTTGTGCCATCGGGCGAAAGGAGGTAGTCGTCTATGTCGTCTTCCACTTTTTGCTGCTCGCCGCCTGCGGCGGACACTACATAGAGGCTGCCACCGCGCAGAAAGAGTATGTGCTGTCCGTCGGGGGTGTAGGAGGCGTTGCTGCCGAGTGCCAGCTCGGTGTCGCTGTCTGCTGTGGTTCGTAGGCCTGTGGTGGTTTGATAGATACGGCTTGTGCCTTTGTTTTCCTCTTTGCTGTAATGCGTTACGCAGTAGAGTAGCCTGTTGCCGTCGGGTGAGATGTTTACGCTACCGATACGCCCCATTGCCCAAAGTGTTTCGGGTGTCATAAGGTTTGAGGCAACTTGTGCCGAGGCGGTGGCGGAGGAGAGCATTGCGGCAGCGGAAAGGAGTGTGGCGGAGAGTGTGGCTTTGATGTTCATAATGAAATGCTTAAGGGGAGGGGGGAGATGCGTTATACCAGCGCGAAAGCCACGTCCATCATTTGTGTAAAGGTCGTCTGCCTTTGTTCGGGTGTGGTAACTTTCCCCGTGAGTATCTCGTCGGAGATGGTGCAGATGGTCAGTGCGCGCTTGCCCGCCCGTGCAGCATTCATATATAGTGCGGCGGCTTCCATCTCTACGGCCATTACGCCCATATTTATCCACTTGTCGATATGGCCTTCTTCGCAGTAGAAATAGTCGGACGAGAGGATATTGCCCACTTTGTAGCGATAGCCAAAACGCTCGGCGGCTTCCACGGCAGCGCGCAAGAGGCTGAAGTCTGCTATCGGGGCATAGGTGCCGGGCATTTCGTATTGTGCGGCGTAGTTGGAGTCGGTGCAAGCACCTTGTGCTATTGCCAGGTCGCCGATGTGGAGGTCTTCGCTGTAGGAACCTGCCGAACCGACACGGATTATGGTGTCGACCTCAAAGAAGTGGAAGAGTTCGTAACTATAAATAGCGATGGAAGGAACGCCCATGCCGTGTCCCATCACGCTGACGCGTTTGCCGTTGTAGGTGCCTGTGAAACCGAGCATGCCGCGTACGTTGTTGAATTGTACGGCATCGGTGAGGAATTTTTCTGCCATAAACTTAGCGCGCAGCGGGTCGCCCGCCATAATGACAGTCTTTGCGATGTCGCCGAGTTGTGCCCCGATGTGGGGAGTAGGAGTCTGTGCCATAAGAGATTAAAGGTTGATTAGTTTTTTTAGTTGTCTGTTGGAATATATACGGGTAAAGGGAGTGCGCCGATTACCTTGAGCCTTGCTATTAAATATACAGCAAGAGTATGTCCCACACGGCAACGAGGTGGCAAATGCTACCGGCGAGGACAAAGAAGTGGAACACGCTGTGCATATAGGGGCGCTTGTTGAGGCTATAGAATAGTGCGCCGGTGAGGTAGCACACGCCCTCGGCCACTATCCAGGCTATTGCCGCTGTGCTCACGCTGTCGATTAACGGTTTGAAGCACACCAGTACACTTAGCCCCATACCGCAGTAGCAGAGCGTTTCGATGTGGCTGTGGTCGCGTAGTTTGATAAACGAGAGTGTGGTGCCCACCAATGCACAAAACCATACGAAAGAGAACAAGCTCCATCCCCAATAGCCTTGTTCGCGCAACGCCACGAGGGTGACTGGTGAGTAGCTCCCCGCTATGTGCCAGTAGATGGCGGCGTGGTCGAACTTGCGCCACACGCGTCGGCTAGGCCACGTCTGTGGCAGGGCGTGATAAATGGTGGAGGCGGTGTAGGAGCCTAACATACCAAAGAGATAGAGTGCCACGCCGAGGCGCGTCCATCCGTCGCCCTCTTTGAAACTCCACCACAGCAACAACACCCCGCATACGAGGGCGAGCAATATGCCGCTGGCGTGCGACCACGTGTTCCAGTGTTCTTCCTGACGTGTGTAGTGGATAGGCATGGTTAGAGGGCGAAGTCGGTTGTCGTGTCGAACTCGTGCAACATATCGGTGGTTGAGGCGGTGGCGGGTACGAGTGGCAGACGCAGGCAGTTGGCTATCGTTCCGCGCGTGGCGAGCAGGGCTTTAATGCCTGCGGGGTTGCCGTCGGCAAAGAGTGGCTTGTAGATGTTCTGGAATATGTTGTCCAGACGTTGGGCTTCTGTTTCGTCGCCATTCATTGCAGCGTGTACCAAACTACCGAAGGCTCGCGGGTAGGCGTTGCCTACGACGCTAATTACTCCCACAGCACCGGAGAGGATGCTTTCCTTGGTCAGCCCGTCGTCGCCACAGAGCACACTGAACCCCTCGGGCGCACCGTTAATAATTTCGCGTATCTGCGCCAAGTCGCCGCTGGCTTCTTTCACCGCTATGATGTTTGGGCAATCCTCGGCGAGGCGCAGACACGTCTCTGCTTTAAGGTTCACACCCGTCCGCCCCGGCACGTTGTAGAGTACAACGGGCAGCGGCGAGGCATCGGCTACGGCTTGGAAATGGGCATAAAGGCCGCGCTGTGTGGGCTTATTATAATATGGTGTGACGATGAGTACGCCATCAATGCCCGTGAGGTCGGCTTTTTTGAGGTAAGCACACACAGCGGCGGTGTTGTTACCTCCAGCACCGAGCAACAGTGGCAGGCGACCGCTGTTTACACGGCGCACGGTGGCAATAATGCGTTGTTTCTCGGCTTCGGTGAGGCACGGCGTTTCGGCTGTGGTGCCAAGCACGCAAAGAAAATCCGTGCCTTCGGCTATGTGCCAAGCCACCAGGTGTTCCAGTGCTGTGTAGTCTATACTGCCATCGGCCTGAAAAGGAGTTATTAGGGCTACGCCGAGACCTTGGAAAGGTTGCATAATTTTGGGGGGGGCTTAGAAGTTATTGTTTGCGTTGTTGTTTGCACTGATGAGTGCGAGGAAAGTGTCTTCATCCATAAGTGGTACACCGAGACTTTGTGCTTTTTCAAGTTTGGCCGGACCTATGTTGTTGCCCGCGAGGATAAAGGAAGTCTTTTTCGAGATACTGCTGGTGTTCTTTCCTCCGTGGCGTACGATGAGTTCTTTATATTCTTCACGGCTGTGGTGGGCAAAGGTGCCACTGATGACGATGGTTTTTCCCGCGAGCGATATGCCTAAGGCTTCCTGCTGTGGCAAAGATGTCTGCACGCCTGCTGCTACGAGGCGGTTTACGAGGTCGGCGGCTCGTTTGTCGGCGAAGAAATCTACGATGCTCTGGGCTATCTTCTGTCCGATGCCATCAATGGCTTGCAATTCTTCAAGCGAGGCCTGACGTATTGTGTTGAGCGAGCGCAGTGCCTCGGCCACTTGCTGTGCGGCCACACGTCCTACGAAACGTATGCCGAGTGCATAGAGTACGCGGGGGAATGCCACTTGTTTGCTCTCGGCAATAGCGGCAATGATTTTCTCGGCAGACTTGCGTCGTGAGCCGTCAACACCTTGGAGGTCTTCTACGCGCAGTTTGTAGAGGTCGGCAGCATCGTTAATAAGGCCGCGAGCAAAAAAGTCGTCAATTGTTTCTGGGCCGAGACTCTCGATATTCATCGCGTCGCGGCTGATAAAGTGTTCTACACGCCCTTTGAGTTGTGGCGGGCAGGCGGTGGTGTTGGGGCAGTAGTGTGCGGCTTCGCCTTCGTAGCGCACGAGTGGCGCACCACATTCTGGACATTTCTTAATGAAATCTACCTTGCGCCCTGTGAGTAGTGGACGCGCATCGTAGTCCACGCCAACAATCTGCGGTATAATCTCGCCGGCCTTTTCCACAAAAACGTAGTCGCCTTCGTAGAGGTCAAGGCTCTGGATGATGTCGGCGTTGTGGAGCGAGGCACGTTTCACGGTGGTGCCTGCCAAGAGTACGGGCTCCATATTTGCCACGGGAGTGACGGCACCTGTGCGTCCCACCTGGAATGTCACGCTGAGGAGTTTGGTGCGTGCGCGCTCGGCCTGAAACTTATAGGCTATGGCCCAGCGTGGACTCTTGGCGGTGAGTCCGAGTTGCTCTTGCTGGCTGAGGGAGTCAACCTTGAGTACAATGCCATCGGTAGCAACGGGGAGGCTGCGCCGTGCGGTGTCCCAATAGTCAATAAAGTCGTAGATCTCATCGAGGGAGTGTGCCAAACGGGTGGCGTTGCTTACCTGAAAGCCCCACATACGTGCTGCGAGCAGGTTGGCGTAGTGGCTGTCGGAGGGCATATCGTTGGCGAGTACATAGTAGAGATAGGCATCTAATCCTCGCTCGGCAGCCACGTGCGGGTCTTTGCTTTTTAGTGTGCCCGATGCTGCGTTGCGTGGATTGGCGAAGAGTGGTTGGCCGCTGGCCTGGCGCACACGGTTGAGTGTTTCAAAACGCTCCCAGGGCAGCAACACTTCGCCGCGCATTTCAAAGTGGTCGGGAGCAGCCACACCCTCACGCAGTTGGAGGGGCAATGTGCGAATGGTACGCACATTGGCCGTTACGTCATCGCCACGTGTGCCATCGCCGCGTGTCACGGCGCGTACCAGACGGCGGTTTTCGTAGATGAGAGAGATACTCAACCCGTCAAATTTCAGTTCGCAACAGATGTTGAATGGTGTACCGCCGAGCCCCTGCCTCACGCGCTCGTAAAAAGCCTGAACGTCCGCACGATTGTAGGTGTTGGCGAGCGAGAGCATAGGGCGTTGATGCATCACGGTTTGGAAGCCCTCGTTGCCTAAGTCGCTACCTACGCGCTGTGTAGGAGAGTTGGGGTCGTAGAATTCGGGGTGGGCGGCCTCAAGGTCTTGGAGCTCGTGCATCAGTTGGTCGAACGTTTGGTCGGAAATCTCTGAAACTCCAAGCACATAGTAGTTGTGGTTGTGGCGATGAAGTTCGGCGCGCAATGCTTCAATACGCGCTTTGCTTTCTTGCTCCTCGGGTAGAGGTGGCGGGTTGAAAAGGTCGTACTGCATAAAGGAAGGCCTTCTTTGGAACGCAATGACTTGTGTTTATGGCGCAAAAATAATAATTTTGCACTGAAAAATAAAGAACTCAGGCTTTGAACGTTTAACAAAGGGGCTATGCCTTATTCTCTTAGCCTGTTTTCAACCCAACAAGGAGTACTATGCGTATAGATATTATTACTGTGTTACCAGAAATGCTGGAGGGTTTTTTGAACACCTCTATCCTCGGTCGTGCTCAGCGTAAGGGACTTGTGGAGATCCACCTCCACAACCTGCGCGACTACACCACCGACAAGCACCGCCGCGTGGACGATTATCCCTTTGGCGGTTTTGCTGGAATGGTGATGCAGTGTCAGCCGATAGATGCCTGTATTTCTGCACTGAAGGCACAACGCACCTATGACGAAGTGATTTTCACCACCCCTGATGGTGAGCAGTTTACCCAGGTTACGGCCAACGAACTTTCACTGCAAAACAACTTAATAATCCTTTGTGGACACTACAAAGGTATTGACTATCGTATTCGTGAGCATCTTATTACGCGTGAGATAAGCCTCGGCGATTTTGTGCTTACGGGCGGCGAACTGGCGGCTGCGGCTTTTGCCGATGCTATTGTACGCGTGATACCTGGTGTTATAGGCGATGAGCAAAGTGCGCTGTCGGATAGTTTCCAGGACCACCTCTTGGCAGCCCCCGTCTATACGCGTCCGGCGGAATACAAAGGTTGGCGTGTGCCCGAGGTGTTACTCTCTGGCCACGAGGCGAATATCAAGGAGTGGGAACTCGCACAATCTATAGAACGCACCCGCCGTCTGCGCCCGGATTTACTCCGTGGATAATGCCACAACAAAAGCCCCGAAAATCGCTACCATACGATTTCGGGGCTTTTTCGGTTGCAAAAGATTTTGGCTCGTAGGTCTTATTTTGCAGCATGCATAATGACCGATACGCCACACTCTTACACTATTCCCTTGCCATGGCAATGCTTAAATTTCTTGCCACTACCGCAGGGACACGGGTCGTTGCGACCGGGGAGTTTCTCTTTTACAATAGGTTGCTGCGGGCCACGCGACCGTGTGTCGGAGGCCGCGGCGGCGCGTTGTGCCTCGTTTTGGCTGCTTGTCTCAGAGCCTTGTTTTGTCTCGGTGTAGCGGCGGTTAGCGCGTTGTTCCTCGCCCGCTTCCTTGAGGCGTTGCTCCTCGCCAGGCTGTTGTGGTATTTGTCCACGCATCAAACTGGAGATGCTCTGTGTGTTACATTCCTCTACCATCGCATCAAAGTATTTAACGCTTTCCAGTTTGAAGATAAGCAAAGGATCTTTTTGTTCGTAGGAGGCATTTTGTACGCTGTGGCGCAGTTCGTCAAGATTGCGTAGGTTTTCTTGCCACGTAGTGTCAATGTTGCGAAGAAGAATAGTCTTCTCATAGTCGCGAATGACAGAGCGGCAATTGGTCTCGTAGGCTTCGCGGAAGTTTGTGCGAATGTTATATACCGTCTTACCGTCGGTGACGGGAATAATGATATATTCAAAGCGTTGTCCCTCGGTTTCATAGTAGGGATGTACGACGCGGTCGGCTGTCTCTGCCAGGGTGTCTGTTCGGCGGTGTAGGTTTTCCATTGCGGCTTGGAAACTGCGCTCGTAGAGTTCATCGCGGTTTTTCTCTTCAAACTCTGCCTGTGTGTAGGGTATCTCAATAGCAAAGGTGGAGAGGAACGATTGTCGCTGTGTCTCCCAGCCGCCAGTCTCAATGACGGAGACCACTTGTTCCCAAATCATATTAGCGATGTCCATACCGATGCGCTCGCCCATTAAGGCGTGGCGGCGACGCTGGTAAACTACGGTTCGCTGTTTGTTCATCACATCGTCGTATTCCAACAGGCGTTTACGCACGCCGAAGTGGTTTTCCTCCACTTTTTTCTGTGCGCGTTCTATGCTGTTGTTAATCATCTTGTGTTCTATGACATCGCCCTCTTTGAACCCGAGGCGGTCCATTATCTTTGCGATACGCTCGCTGGCGAAGAGACGCATCAAGTTGTCTTCAAGGCTCACGAAGAAGACGCTGCTGCCGGGGTCGCCCTGTCGTCCGGCACGTCCGCGCAACTGTCGGTCTACGCGGCGGCTCTCGTGGCGCTCGGTGCCGATGATGGCCAAACCGCCTGCCTCGCGCACCTCCTCGGAGAGTTTGATGTCGGTGCCACGACCTGCCATATTGGTGGCGATGGTGACCATACCACGCTGTCCTGCCTGAGCCACAACGCCGGCTTCTTGCTGATGGAGCTTGGCATTGAGTACATTGTGAGGAATCTTGCGCAGAGAAAGCATCTTGCTTAAGAGCTCGCTCACCTCCACACTCGTGGTGCCTACGAGTACGGGGCGGCCTTGGGCTACCATTTCTTCTATCTCGGCAATTACGGCGTTATACTTCTCGCGCTTGGTGCGATAGACGCGGTCGTTCATATCGTTGCGCACCACGGGTTTATTGGTGGGAATCTCCACAACGTCGAGCTTGTATATGTTCCAAAACTCACCGGCCTCGGTGCTGGCAGTACCTGTCATACCTGCGAGTTTGTGGTACATTCGGAAATAGTTCTGCAAGGTGATTGTGGCGAAAGTTTGTGTGGCGGCCTCTATTTTTACGTGTTCTTTGGCTTCCACCGCTTGGTGCAGTCCGTCGCTCCAGCGGCGCCCTTCCATAATACGCCCCGTCTGTTCATCTACTATCTTCACAGCCCCGTCCATCACCACGTAGTCTTCGTCTTTATTAAACATGGTGTATGCCTTGAGCAGTTGCAGAATGGTATGTACACGCTCGCTCTTGACGGCATAGTCGCTAAGCATTTCATCCTTGCGGCGTAGTCGTTCCTCTTCACTCAGTGAGGTGTTGGCTTCGAGTTGCGACATAGCCCCCGTGATGTCGGGCAAGACAAACAGTTGTTCGTCTTTCACTTGGGCGGCCAGCCAAGCGTTGCCCTTATCGGTGAGATCTACGCTACGTTGCTTTTCGTCAACTACGAAGTAGAGCGGATCGGTGGCCTCAGGCATACGACGGTTGTTGTTCTCCATATAGATCTCCTCCGTCTTGAGCATACCGCTCTTGATGCCTTGTTCGGACAGGAATTTAATAAGTGGGCGGTTCTTAGGCAATGCTTTGTGGCTTCGGAAGAGTTGGAGGAAACCTTTCTCGCGCTCTTCTTTGTCTCCGCTTTGTATGAGTTTTTTTGCCTCTGCCAGATAGTTTGTGGCGAGTTGACGTTGTGTGGCTACCAGGCGTTCTACTAATCCTTGGTATTCCTCAAAAAGTTGGTCATCGCCTTTGGGTACGGGGCCACTAATTATAAGTGGTGTACGTGCGTCATCAATGAGTACGGAGTCCACCTCGTCCACGATGGCATAGTTGTGTTTTCGCTGCACGAGGTCTTTGGGCGAGAGTGCCATATTGTCGCGCAGGTAGTCAAAGCCAAATTCGTTGTTTGTGCCGAAGGTGATATCTGCGTTGTAGGCTTGGCGGCGCGCGTCGGAGTTGGGCTGGTGTTTGTCAATGCAGTCCACGCTAAGGCCGTGGAACATATAAAGCGGTCCCATCCACTCGCTGTCGCGCTTTGCCAGATAGTCGTTCACGGTAACGACGTGTACACCATTGCCAGTGAGTGCGTTGAGGAATACGGGCAGCGTGGCAACGAGTGTCTTACCTTCACCCGTGGCCATCTCGGCGATTTTTCCTTGGTGGAGTACTACACCGCCGAAGAGTTGCACATCGTAGTGTATCATATCCCACGTCACCTCGTTGCCACCAGCCATCCAGTGGTTTTGGTATATGGCTTTGTCGCCTTCTATGCGCACAAAGTCGTGAGTGGCGGCGAGGTCGCGGTCGAAGTCGGAGGCGTTGACGATGATTTCTTCGTTCTCGGCAAAGCGGCGTGCTGTTTCTTTAACGATAGAAAACACCTCGGGCAGGGCTTCTTCCAGTTTCTCCTCAAAGAGATCAAGAATTTCCTGCTCAATCTTGTCTATGCGCGTGAAGAGCGGCTCGCGATCTTCTATCGGTGTTTCTTCTATCTGCTTACGTATCTCAGCAATTTTTTCTCGTTGTTCTTTTGCGCTGTCTTGAATGTTGGCGCGTATGTCGGCAGTGCGTGCACGCAAAGCATCGTTGTCAAGTGCTTCTATGGCGGGTGCGGCGGCTTTTATCTTTTCCACCCAGGGTTGGATGGCTTTCATATCGCGTGTGGACTTGTTGCCGAAGAGTTTGCTTAGAAAATTGTTGATATTCATTTTTTAAGGATTTTATTGGTTGAAAGAGGTATAAAAGGTATAAGGTTTTGCATAAGTGAGAGGGGCGTTCTCTGGGATGTTGCTGCTTACAGGCTGTATTGACCTCAGAAGACGTTAAATATCTTACACCTATTTTATAATTGATAGCGGTTTTGCTGCGCAAGCGTTAGGCGCCCGAATGCGTATGGCTTGGCAGATTGTGGGCGCGATATAGTCAATGGTTGTGGGTGTGCTTATGGTGGTCGCTGTTAGGTTGCTTCCGAAAAAGATGATAGGGAAGGGTACGCCTGCTTCGCGCCAGAGGGGTCTTGAGTTATTGTCTTTGAGTCTCCAGCCTGGGCTTACCACGATGCGTAAGTCGCCACTGCGTTCGGCGTGATAGGCAGCACGATAGCGGCTGATGCCGGGTGTCCACGCCCCTTCTATTAGGCGGGTGGAGGTGTAAATGTCTTTTACGCCGCTTAGTTGTTGGAGAAAAACAGCGGCTTCGTTGAGTATGGTAGGCAGGCTGAGGGCTTTGTCTTCTATGAGTTTGCGGTCGAAAAAGAGTTGTGTGCCGCTTGATGTTAACACATATTTCCCTGCACCGTGCAAGGCTGCGAGGTACATATCCAAGAGACCTGCGGCACGTTCTATGTCGAATGTTCCGGTAGGAATGCGATAAGGGGAGAGGTCGCCGGCCTCTTCTTCGCTCGTGCCGGTGGAGGTAAGGACTATTAGTGCGCGCTGAAGCCCTACTTTCTTATCAATCGCTGAGAGGATGTCGGCAAGGGCGTGGTCAAGTCTTACGTAGGTGTCTTGCACTTCCATAGCGACCTCGTTTACCGGACGATGCAGATAAGTGCCTGCGTAGAGTGTTATAGATAGAAAATCGGGTGTTTCGTCTGTACCGAGTTGGCTTTTCTCTATGCACAATTGTGCCGTCTTGCCCACCTCATCGTTAATCAGTCCCGTGGTAAGTATATCGCGTACGGCACGCAGCCCTTCAAATCTGTGAACAAAAGGCTCCCGCACGCCGCGCGAGAGGAAATAACTGAAGTTGCCTACGTGGGCGTTTTGTGGTTTCCACACTTGGTTGGTAGCATCAGGGAGTATGCTCTCTGTGTTACGGTAGGAAATCCACGAGGGTAGCGCGCCGTAGTAAGAACTGGTACACCAGCGGCCTGTGGTTTCGTCTATCCAATAAGCACCATCGGCGGCGTGCCCACCAAGCAGCACTGCGGCATCGCGAAAAGGAGCAATAGAATATACCAGTGCGGTGCCTTCAGTGGCCACTTTTAGTTCGTCGCCAATGGATGTTACGAGAAGTTGTTTCGGCGATGAGGGCGACAACGAACCTACGCCCTGTACCTCTTTATCATCCACGCAAAAAACGGGGCGCAGGGTTTCTCTGTTGAGCCATTCCATACCTATGATGCCGTGGTCGGAAGGCATAGCACCTGTAATAAGTGTGGTGGCAGCGGCAGCGCGGTCGGTACCGGCGTGGGGTATTTCTGCCTGTGTGTATATCTGTCCTTCGCTTAACAAACGGCGCAGTCCATCGTTGCCGTAGAGAGGTGCGAAGGCTTGCATATAGTCGCTTCGTAACTGATCTACCAAGATACTCACCACTAGGCGTGGCACATCGTTCTCGGAGGCACGCTTCGCATTGGCTGGCAACGCTGATAGTGCCGTCATTGCTGCAAGTAAAGGCAGGAGCAAGCCGTGGCGTACAGGGATGGTGATGTGGGAGTTTTTATTGTTGAGCATAGCGAGGCTTTGAAAGTTTGGGGCGTAGCACAAGCCACGCGGCGCGTATAAGCAAACACAGTGCCAAAAGCAATGTTTCTGCGGGGAAGTCTTGTTTGTGAAGCAGTGCAAGAATATAGAACACGCCGAGCATTGCTATTTGCAACCAAAAATAACGTGGCGAGTTGCTGTGTCGAAAATCTTGTATCACAAACCATAGGAACACGAGTGGCAACGGATTGAGCCAAGAGATGAGTAGGTTGCTATCTACTGTGGGATGTTCACTGAAGCACAACATAAATGCGATGATACATCCCGCTATTCCCTGAAACAGCAACCATATGACATCGTAGAGCCACCACGTTTTGCCACTTCTCCACTCATAAAGCGTGACCGCTGTAGTAAGCAAAAGAAGCAAACAAACCCAAACGATGGGTGGCCAATGATTGTCTGCTGGTTTGTCGGGCAGGTCTGCAATTCTTATGCGTGTTGTCACCAAAGGGCGTAGCATTCCCGACGTGTCACGTACCTGTGCCGATTGCAGCAATTCCTCTGCCTCTATCGGCAGGAACAACTGGCCACTGGCATCAATCTCTTTGTCAGAGCCTGCGCCGAGGAGCATATCGTTGCCGAGTTGTGCCCAGGGGTGTCCTATAGTATATATATGGAGTGCTTGCCGATAAGTCGTTCGTTCTACTGTCGGTAAAACAAACTCGCCATTGAGTGCTTTTACTATTTGGCTGATAGCGCGCGTGGTACAATTGTCTGTGAGATAGTTGTAGCGATATGTCCAATTTTCAAGCATCGCTTGGTTTTTATTCTCTTCCAACGCTGCTGCGAGGCGGGTGGCTTCCTCGGGGGTGAGGTTTAGCACTTGTTCGTCTATCCAGCGTCCTTCATCGGTGTATAGTCTGTAGAAGTGCGCCATTGTCATAGGCCGGAGGGAGTAGTCCGTTTCGCCTAAGATAAAATGCCATACGAAATGCGGCCGCTTGAAGTTGAAATAGCCGTAGTTGTAAACTATGTCGTCGTTCCCCCACTTGATACGCAATGCGGTGTGCCCATAGAGTTCGTAGGTTTCGTCGCCTGGTGCACATGTCAAGAAGCTCGCTATGGGTGTTTCTTGACAGCAAAGACTTGTCGGATACAAAAAGCCTATGCACAATACTACCGCGAAGCATAGTCTTGTGATTGTATGAAATTGAAAAAAGTTTGTGCGTAGGCTCATCGGTGCAAAGGTACTATTTTTTGGAAACAATTTCAGCGAACGCTTCGGCTAAGGCTTGCATAGAAGGAAAGACCAAACTCGCTCCTGCGTCAAAGAGTGCTTTTTCGGGCAGTGGCCCAGTGTTTACGGCAATGGTAAAGATGCCGGCGGCTACTGCGGCTTGTACGCCGAGGGGTGCATTCTCCACCACTAAGGCTTCTTCTGCTGTGACTCCTGATTTTTGAAGTCCCATTAGGTATGGTTCGGGGTTGGGTTTTCCGTGTTGCACATCGTCGCTCGTCACCATACGCTCGCGGACGAAGCAGTTGGGATAGGCTTGGTTTAGACGTTCTAACAAACTCTGTTGTCCGCTGCCCGTAACCAGCGTAATGATAAGCCCTGCACGTTTAGCTTCGTAAAGCACCGCCTCCGCTCCAGGCATTTTTGGCGCGGGAGGCAGTGAGTTGAAGAGTTTGCACTTTGCCGCATAGATACGCTCCACCTCTTCTGTTGTGGCTTCGCGTCCCCAGCATCGGCGTGCCAGGAGGTCTATCGTGCCTTTCGCGGTACGTCCCTCGTGAAAGTAGGCTTCAGAGGCTGTGAGGTCTAATCCCACGTCTTGGCACACCTCCTCCCAACAACGCGCGTGGCCTGGCATAGAGTCAAACAACACACCGTCCATATCGAATAGAATGGCTCGCTTCTCCATCGTGGTGCAATTTATTGCGGGGAGTAGCTATGCTTGTATGCGTTTACGCAGGGCTTCGCCGTCGGCTTCATAGCCTGGCTTGCCGAGTAGGGCAAACATATTTTTCTTATAGGCTTCTACACCGGGCTGGTCGAAGGGGTTGACACCGAGGAGCAGACCGCTGATGCCGCAACCTATCTCAAAGAAATAAATCAGCTCGCCCAGCGTGAAAGCATCTAAGCGAGGCAAGATAATGCGTATGTTCGGCACGCCACCATCAATGTGTGCCAGTCGGGTGCCAAACTCTGCCATTTTGTTCACTTGGTCAACGCGTCGTCCTTCCAGAAAGTTCAGTCCGTCAAGGTTCTCCTCGTCGTGTGGGAAGAGAAGCGTCTTTTCTGGTTGTTCTATGCTCAGTACGGTTTCAAAGATGGTGCGTTCGCCGTCTTGTATCCATTGCCCCATAGAATGCAAGTCGGTAGTGAGGTCAACGCTTGCGGGGAAAATGCCTTTACCTTGCTTGCCCTCGCTCTCGCCGTAGAGTTGTTTCCACCATTCAGCGATGTAGTGGAGCTTGGGTTGGAAATTGGCCATTATTTCAATCTTCTTTCCTGCGAGATATAAGGCGTTTCGTGTAGTGGCGTAGCGCATGGCAAGGTTATCTTCATAGGGGATATCGGCGGCAGTGGCTCTTTCCATTTCTTGTGCACCTTGTATCAGTGCGGCAATATCAAAACCTGCTACTGCGATAGGCAGCAGACCGACGGGTGTCAGCACACTGAAGCGTCCACCCACGTTGTCGGGTATAACAAAACTCTTGTATCCTTCTTTGTCGGCTGTGATACGTGCTGCGCCGCGCTTCGCATCGGTAATAGCCACGATGACACGTCGTGCCTCTTCTTTGCCGCGTTGTTCTTCGCATTGCTTTTTTAGCAGGCGGAAAGCCAGTGCCGTTTCTGTGGTGGTGCCGCTCTTGCTGATGTTAATCACACCAAAACGTTGGTCTTTGAGTAGGTCGGTGAGTTCGGCTAAGTAGTCTTCGCTAATGTTGTTGCCAGCAAAAAGCACGGTAGGGCCGTTGTGTTCCTTGCGAAGCCAACTGAAACTATCGTTGAGGGCTTCTATCACGGCACGCGCACCAAGGTAACTGCCTCCAATGCCTGCCACAACCACGGTGTCACATTCCTGCCGGAGTATGTCGGCTGTGGACTGGAGGTCTGCCAGTATTTCGGGCGTAATGGAAGAGGGGAGGTGAAGCCACCCTAAGAAGTCATTGCCTGCGCAAGTGCCGTCTTCCAGAGAGCGGCGCGCAACTACAGATTGTGCTTGAAGGGATTTTACAGCGTCTTGGTTGAGAAATTGCTCAACGGCGGAGAGGTCTAATTTAATGTGGTTCATAGCAAAAAGGAGTTTTCTGAGTTCTTACGGGACTCTTACGTTATATAATTTGGTTGGTTTACTCTTTTAAGTTTTAAGCACTTCCAAACGTGCGAAGCGGAGGAGCAGATTTTTTTCCCCTGCTTGGTCAAAGGCAATACGTGCCTTTTCAATACCGCTTTGACTGGTGAGTTCTTTCACTATACCATTGCCAAAACGCTCGTGGCGTACACGGCTACCTATTTGAACCATTCCGTTCTCGGTGTTCGCAGAAGTTAAGGGTCTTGCAGCAGCGATGACGCGAGTAACGGGTTTGAACGTTGGTTTTAGTGGCTTAGCCCAGATGGATTTCTTGGGGGGGGGAACGTTCTGTTTCGGCGGGCTTACAGTATTGCTGTGCGATGTTTGAACATCGCCTGAAAGATATTCCTGATTGATCTCTTGCAAGAACTGACTTGGCGAGCAGAAATCCATTTTCCCATAGCGAAAACGGCGTGCCGCATGAGTGAGAAAACACCGATGTCCCGCACGTGTCACCGCTACATAAAAGAGCCTGCGTTCTTCCTCCATCTCGCGCCAATCCATAGTAGCAGAGGAGGCGGGGAAGAGCCCGTCTTCAAGACCTGTGACAAAGACGTTGTCGAACTCTAAGCCCTTGGCAGCATGCATTGTCATTACCGTGACGCGAGGTGTGCCATCATCTTTTTGGTCGGTGTCGGTGAGCAACGACACGCTGGATAAGTATTCACTCAGCGGTGCAATAGTTTCGCTCTGGTGTGTGTGGAGGTATTCTTCTTCAAATTGTCCGATAGCTCCTAACAGAGAGTCAATGTTTTCGCGGCGCGACTGTCCCTCTGTGGAGTTGTCTTTGATAAATTCGGCCTGCAATCCACTTTGTGCCAATAGCTCTGTAGTTAGGGATAGCACACTCTCTGTCTGCATCCTTTCGCGTAGAGAAGTGATTATTGATAGGAAATTGAGTAACTTATTCAAAGCGACCTCGGAGAGTTCCGTGTCGGACGTATTGCTGTTTTCTACCATTTCCCAAAGGCTGCAATTCTTTGCCGCCGCTGCAACAATTAGCTTATTCATCGTGGTAGTTCCGATGCCACGAGTGGGGAAGTTGACTACGCGGCGGAAAGCAATGTCGTCGTGGCTATTGATAATAAGGCGCATATAGGCAATGATGTCCTTAATCTCTTTGCGTTGGTAGAACGACATACTCCCATACACACGATAGGGGATGGCACGCTCGCTGAAGGCTTCTTCAAAAGCACGGCTCTGAGCGTTGGTGCGGTAGAGTACGGCAAACTCGCTCCAAGGCTCGTGTTCCCTGGCGTGTAAGCGTTGTATGATTTTTGCCACGGTAGCGGCCTCTTCTTTGTCGCTCATAGCAGCAACAACGCGTATCGGCTCGCCATCAGCCTCTTCGCTATAGACCGACTTAGGTATCTGATGAGCGTTGTAACTAATAATGCTGCCGGCGGCATTGACGATAGTCTTTGTGCTGCGATAGTTGCGTTCTAACTTAAAGAGTTTGGCAGTAGGATACTGCTTGTTAAAGCCGAGAATGTTGTCGATGTTTGCTCCGCGAAAACTATATATGCTCTGTGCGTCGTCGCCTACAACACAGATGTGGCTGTCGGGTCTGTCGGCCAATAGCGTGATAATACTGTGCTGGGCAAAGTTTGTGTCTTGGTACTCGTCAACAAGTATATAGGCAAAGCGTTCCTTGTAGCGTTGGCGGATATCATTGTGTTGTCGGAAGAGAAGAAACGTGTTCACCAAGAGGTCGTCAAAATCCATAGCATCCGAGCTGCGTAGCGTACGCTGGTATTCGGAATAGATGCTTCCCGTCTGTGGAATGTTTGCCGCTTTGTCGCGCTGATAACGCTCGGTGTCGTTGCGATATGCCTCGGGTAGCAACAAGCGGTTTTTGGCATCGCTAATGCGCGAGGCGATATGCCCTGGCTTATATATCTTGTCGTCTAAGCCACGTGCTTTGATAATTTGCTTGATGAGTGTCTTTTGGTCGTCGGCATCGTAGATGGTGTAGTGTTCGGTGTAGCCCAACACAGCAGCTTCACGCCTCAGAATACGCGCAAAGATACTATGAAATGTGCCAGCCCACAATTGTGTGGTGCTGCCTTCGCCCACCAGCGTTTCTATGCGTTCGCGCATTTCTCTTGCGGCTTTGTTGGTGAACGTCAAAGCCAGAATGTTCCACGGCTTAAAACCCTGACTTATTAGGTAGGCTACCTTATATGTGAGCATTCGTGTCTTGCCCGACCCTGCACCCGCTATCACAAGCGATGGGCCAGCGCAGTAGCGCACGGCCTCCCATTGCACAGCGTTGAGTTGAGTGGAGAAATCGGGTGAAGACATAAGAAAGGAAATGTATTGTCAGTGTTGTTTCCTTGCTGCCTGGTCGTGGGCAAGTTTTTCGCTGTAAAAGGCTACTTTGTCTGCGGCTTTGGCGCGTTCTATGGCAATGTTTTCATCGGTTGTCGCACGTCCTGTGGCATCAAGTCTTGCTACGCGTGAAGCGGCTTCGTGCATTTCTATGCTATCAAGAAGCAGAATGGCATCTTCGCGTGCATTGAGAGCATGGGGAAAGCGGGTGCGAATGTTTTTCACCATATTTCGCGCGGCATCATATCCACCGGCGTTGAATGCCAGTCGTGCCGTGTCAAGCACTGCCTGTGCCGCCGCTTCTTCTCTCTGGCGAGTATCGGCACTTGTGGGCGGGGCTGGTGGCTGCGGCTGAGCATATTGTGGCGAGGCAGAGGATTTGTCGCCTTGTGAACCGCACGATGTAATAAGGAGTAAGGAAATAAATAAGAGGAAGAAATATCTTTTCATAACGCAGGGATGCTGCAGGAAATGCTTTTGCTGGAGTGGTGCGACAGACAGAGGCCGCGCGTTGCACTTTGGCCTCTTTTATTTGCGAAGCAAAATTACTTCAAACTTGCTTTTTCGCAAAGTAAAAGCCGGCGAATTGGTTTTCTTTTAGTTGAATTGTGTATTTTTGCGCGTCCGACGACACATAAACTTGCTTATTTATTCGTTCAACTTCTACTACAATGCAACACACTTCTCTCAATGCCCGTCTCACGCTGATGAACTTCCTTCAGTTTGCAGCCTGGGGAGCGTATCTCACCTCTATGGGTGGTTTCCTTTTTGCCTCCGGCAATCCCGATATCATAGGTTATTTCTATAGCATTCAGGGCATCGTGTCTATTTTTATGCCCGCGCTCATTGGCATTATTGCCGACCGCTGGATAAACGCTGAGAAATTGCTCGGCCTCTGCCACCTCCTGGCAGGCGCGTTGATGATTGCTGCGGGCATCTACGGCGTGCAGGCAGGCGAGGCAATGAATAAATGGACGCTCTTCACGCTCTATTCGTTCAGCGTAGCCTTTTATATGCCTACGCTCGCTTTGGTCAACAGCGTGGCCTTTTCTGCGCTGACGCGTGCAGGGCTTGACACCGTGAAGGCTTTCCCGCCTATTCGCGTCTTTGGCACCGTAGGCTTTATTTGCACGATGCTCTTTGTCGATTTCGCAGGTTATCAGCACACAGCGATGCAATTCGTTGTGAGCGGTGCTATTAGTATTGTCTTAGCACTCTACGCCCCCACGCTCCCCACGTGTCCTACAAACGAGGGAAAGTCAAAGAGCCTGGTCGATGCTTTTGGCTTGAATGCTTTTAAGTTGTTCAAACAGCCACATCTTGCTCTGTTTTTCGTGTTCAGTTTCCTCTTGGGCTTGCAACTACAAATATCTAATGGTTTTGCCAACGGTTATATAAGCGCGTTCAAAGACCTGCCCGAGTTTGCCGAAACATTTGGCGCACAGCATGCTAATGCCCTTATCTCTCTCTCTCAGATTAGCGAAACGCTTTGCATCCTGCTTATTCCTTTCTTTTTGAGCCGTTTTGGTATCAAGCGTGTGATGATGATAGCTATGGGGGCTTGGGTGTTGCGCTTTGGGCTGTTTGGAACGGGCGACCCCGGTAGTGGCGTGTGGATGTTTGTACTCTCGTGTGTCGTCTATGGTGTGGCGTTTGATTTCTTTAATATCAGCGGTGCGCTCTTTGTGGACAAAAACACCACTGCCGACATACGCTCCTCGGCGCAAGGTCTCTTTATGTTGATGACCAACGGCCTCGGTGCCACAGTAGGTTCTTTGGCCGCTCAAAGTGTAGTAGATAGATATGTGAACACGCAGACCGAGGCTCTATCTATCGTTGACGGCTGGCACACTTCGTGGTTTATCTTCGCTGGTTACGCCTTGATAGTACTGGTGCTCTTTACTATATTATTCCACGAGCGGCGCGCAGAGAAAACGGCGTAGTGTCGTACGCTTTTGAATAACAATGAATAACAAGCCCCAATCGGCCGCAAGGTCTGGTTGGGGCTTGTTCTTATTCGCCTTTGCAAATGATGCTAAACGCATAAACACCTGATAAAAGGGCGTTGCCGCCGTTGTTAGCAATGTTGTGAAGCGGAGTATGTTGGTACGTAACTTTGCCCTCACAATGATGCAACTCTTGGCGAGCAAAAGTCTGTCGATGACAAACTTTTTTCTTTAATCTCATACTACTAATCATTATGTACAAACAACTTTTTATTATGGCTATGGCTTTGTTGGCCTTTGCCTCGTGTTCAAAAGAACATTATTTTTATCAGCTCTACGAAGTGGAGTCGCCCGATGTGCAAACGCTACCCGGGGTAATGGCCTATGATAACGACGACTGTCTCATTACCTACAACCTATGGTCTAATAGTGGTAATATGAACTTTGTTTTTTACAACAAAACCGACAGCGAACTCTATCTCGTGATGCCTAAGTCCTTCTTTATCCTTAATAATTTAGCATCAGACTATTATAACGGCAACATCAATACTATCACAGTGGCTCAACAAAACAGTGCTGTAAATGCCACGGGCCTTTCAGTAGGGCTTAGCGGATATGCCTATAACCATGGTAGTCAATGGTTTCCCACCGCTATTCAGCGGTTGAGTGCTATTGCCGAAATCAGTTCCAACAGCGTGTCCTACTCGCTTAGTGTACCCGATCAGGAGATAATTTGTGTACCACCTCGGTCTGCCAAATATATCAAGGGATTTGCCATCTCGGATTATGTACACAAAGTTTGTGGAAACGATGCTTACTTCATCAATTACCCTAAGAAATCCTCTTTTGTGGCAACCTATACCAACGATGAGACGCCGTTAATGATTAGAAATCGCCTCGCCTACGCCTTTTCGTCCGACGGTGAGGGCTTGAAACTTATTGAAAACACCTTCTTTGTGAAAAGTGTGTATAACTATAACGAAAAGGTATTTATCTCTAAAAAAAAGAAGGATTGCGAGGGAAATAATGTAAGATATTTTAACTATTATGCCCCGCAACGTTTCTACAACCGATATTTAGGCAGAAAAAATGCGTTTAACGACATGGAGCAGGTTGAGTATTACTCACTCTTCAACTGACAGACTGAAAGCAATAATAGCTCAGAAATCTGACAAAGCGAATTAATAGACCCCACCTATAACAACTGTAGAGGCTTAGTTCGTGGTTTCTTTATAGAGGCCACGAACTAAAATATACCCATCCGGAATGGGGCAAGCGAATCTGTTTCAAGAAAGAACCATCAGGCTCGATATTGATTGTCCTGACAAAGTCCTGATTGGAGAACTGCTCCGTCCCAAGCACATTAAAGGTGGAGGAGCCGTGTTTCGTCCCACCCGTAAAACGCCCCTGCACCACAGCCTTGCCTGCATGGAAATGGTATTCATCAATAGCTCCCGAAGGATAGTTCTTGAGTTTTCCGTTTACCACATGCTTCTCTTTGGCTATGCAGCACGTAAACGTCAGCACTGTAAATAGTGCGGTGATGATAGTTCTCTTCATTCTTCCTTTCCTCAATTTTGCTGGTTAATCAGATTTACGACGACTTTCACTATCACATCTTTTTCTTCGGTCTTGCTCTCTGCTATCATCAGTGTGAGAGCTACGAGGGTGTTGTTGGCAATGCGTTTGGTTCCATCGGCATTGTAGAGGATGCCATTCTGGTTGAGAAACCAGAGGAAGAGGGTTGCCGCAATGCGTTTGTTGCCATCGCTGAACGAGTGGTTCTTGGTGACAAGATAAAGAAGCATGTCGGCCTTCTCCTCAATGCTCGGATAGAGTTCTTGACCGTCGAATGTCTGGTAGATCTGCCCGATACTGCTCTTGAAGGAGTCATCTTTCTCGTTGCCAAAGAGCGTGCTGCCGCCAAATTTCTCGCGCAGTGAAGCGATGGCTTGCTATGCGCTCTCGTAAGTGGCACGGAAGCGTTCTTCGACAGTCGTGTGGCTGATGGTCAGGCGTTTGTAGTCGTAGTTGTCGAGCGTATCAAGGGCATAGGTATAATCCACCACCACACCTAATAATGAGTGTCCCTCTTCCGTCGTCAGTTCTTTCTGACTACTGATTGTGCGACCAAGAATTTGTACCAGCTGGCGCAACTCCGCATAGTGTTCTTGTACACGACGTTCGTTGACGGCATAGCCCTTGACGATATACTCTTTCAGCACTTTGTTCGCCCAGATGCGGAAAGCCGTACCACGCTTGCTCTTCACACGATAGCCAACGGATATGATGACGTCAAGGTTGTAGAACGCCACAGGCTGCTTGACTCCAACAACGCGCAAAAAATGCGTGTTGTTCTCTCGTGAGAGTTCACCTTCGAGGAACACATTGTTAATGTGCTTTCTTACGGTCTTCTCATCCCGTTCAAATAAGGCTGCTATGGTGTTGGCACTGAGCCACACCGTCTCGTTCTCCAGCTTAACGTCGATTTGTGTCTGCCCGTCGGGTGTCTGGTAGATGACTATTTTGTCTTGTTCCATACTGAATCCATTGTTTACAGGTGCTAGGTTACATCTTTCTCTTTACAACTCGCTTCAGTTCAACAGGTATTAATTCATTTGCTCCTATTTCTCAATCAATTTTATGATTGCCTCGCGGACACAAGCGGCCATACTTGGGCAAGGCGCATCGCTGTTTACGTTGATTCCGTCAGGAGCCACAAGCAGGTAGGTGGGGTAGCTATGCACGTTCAGGTGTCGAAGGTTATGAAATCGGAATAGACAACTGTCGCCTTCTCTCCTTGCACCTTGCTGGAGAGTTGGACGTTTCTGGCGCAACCGTGTCGGGCTTCACTTGTCCATATTCCACCAGAGCGACGAGGGCGAGCAGTGCGGTGATGATTGTTTTCTTGTTTATGGTTCTTTTTTTGGGGGCCAAGATAAATGGTGCTTGTATTATCGGCGTTCTATCTCGTCTATCACTTCTGCAAGGGCTTGCCAGTGTTCATCGGTCATGCTTGAAGCACTAAAGAGGCAGATGCCTGAGGCTCCCGCCTTGACGGAGCGGCGCACTGCTTCTTGCAGTTCCGAGGGGTTAAGTCCCCAGCCCTCGGGGTCGATGATAGAGTGTTTGGTGCGCCAATTCTTGCAGATAAACAACCCGCTAATAATGGGGATACGCCCCGCTACGCTTTTCACTTCTTCGCGCACCACTTTTCCCACCCAGCGCGGGGGTTCGAGGTAGAAGTCATTATAGTTCATAGGGAACAGGGCATCTATGTTCCACGTGTCCCAACGTTGGCGCACCATCCACGCGGCGTAACTCTTTGGGCCAGGAAAGACATCGGCACTTACTTTCTTGCCGCGTTGGTGTACGGCTTGGGCAATCTTTTCTACAAGCGAGCGAATAACGTTTTGGCGAAACTCCGCCCAGGCTTCTACCTTGGAGGGGTCGGCCACGGTGCGAATGTCTATGCCGCTCTGTTCACGGAAGTCGGCTACACACGCATCGCAATAGCAATAGTCGGCGGCGGGATATTCCTCGTGCATCACCAGCCCGTATTTATCCCAGAGCCCACGCGCCAGAATAACGTCCACATAGCGAATGTAGTCTAATTGCACCACATCGACATCGGCAATTTGAGCCACTGCCGCATATTTCTCTGTGAGCCATTGTTGCACCTCGGCGTTGTGCGGGTCGAGGGCGGTGTAGTAGGGTACATAGGCTGGTGCGTGATTGGCGCGTACGCCGAGGCGGTTCACGGCATACCACTCCGTGGGGCATCCGCTTTGTAGCATACAGGGTATCCAGGCCTGAAACTCCAGCCCCTGTGCTTTTGCCGCGCGTGCTGCAACGGCTATCTTTTCTGTGTTGAAGCCGGCGTTGAAACACACCCCCGTTACGCCGTGACTTTTCAAAGAGGCAAAAGCGGTGTTAAGGCTCTGCGGCGTGTCGGCCTCCGATGAGCCCTGCCACACATACAACGGCAAAGCCGTGGCAAGGCGTGACGTAGAAATGAGTACTAAGAGAAGAGGAAGAAAACGTTTCATCGTATATTCAATAAACAATAAAAGGATTAGTTCATAGCGCGTGCTTTGCACACCCGTTCGTAGGCTTCGTTGATTTGTTTGAGTTTCTCCTCGGCGTTTTGGCGGATGTCCTCGCCGAGTGTGGCTACGCGGTCGGGGTGGTGCTTCAAGACGAGCTTTTTGTAGGCACGCTTCAGTTCTTCATCGCTTACGTCGGGGCTTATCTCAAGCACCTTGTAAGCCGACTCCAGATCGTTCCTCCCCAGTCCGAGCAGGGAGTCCACCTCGTTTGCGTCCATCAGCATAGCGCGTGCAATGAGGCGTAGCGTAGCAGTTTCCGTGGGGTCTATGTGGCCGTCGGCTTTTGCTATGCCCACAAGGTAGTGGAGCAGTTGCAGCCGTGTGGCATAGTCAAAGTTGTCGGCAATCTGGCGTCCGCAGCCGTCGATGTCAATAGGGTGTTTGAAAATCTCAAGTAAAATATCGTTGGCTTGCTGTGCCGCCATCTCGCCAAAAGTAGAGCGGAAGAAGCGACGCACATACTCCATCTCGCTGTGCATAATCTTGCCGTCGGCCTTAATCACGCCAGCCGAGAGCACCAGGAGTGAGAATACGAAATTATCGCGTGCTACATTGCTCTCTCCGTTTGAGCGGCTGTAGCGGCGGGTGTTGCTGCCCGCCTCATTGTGGCTGAAGTATTCATTGTGAACACGCCTGTCGGTCTCATCAAGTAGAGAGGTCTTGCTGTCGAAGAGCGAGCCGAGTACATAGCCCAATAATGCCCCGAGCGGGCTGCCGCTTACCATAAAACCTATAGCACCGCCAAAAAAACCTAATATACCCATCGTCTTGTCGTTTTTTTTCCTGGTGGGTTCTATTTGAACCGTGGAAATTAATAGAACCACCTCTTGTTAGAAGGCTTAACGTGGCGGCAAAGTTAGGCTTTTCTTCCTTAACGGCTTGCAGCCTTTGGCACAATAATTGCTTTTTGGGCATCGTGAAAGAGAACTTTCGCGTTAAGCCCGAAGAGCAAAGCGAAGTTTGCTTCAGCATTGCTTTGGCGAGCATAAGGCGGTTGAAAACGAATAACTAAAACAAACTTTTTTAATCTTATGAAAGGAAATATCGGAATTACCACAGAGAATATATTTCCTGTGATAAAGAAATTCCTCTACAGCGACCACGAAATTTTTCTGCGTGAATTAGTAAGCAACGGCGTGGATGCCGTGCAAAAACTCAACACGCTGGCCACAAAAGGCGATTTCAAAGGTGAGACGGGCGACCTCCGTGTGTCTATCACGATGGACGAGAAGAAACACACACTCACCATCAGCGACAACGGCATCGGTATGACAGCCGACGAGGTGGATAAGTACATCAACCAGATTGCTTTCAGCGGTGCCACGGACTTCCTTGAGAAGTACAAAGACGACGCAGCCGCCATCATAGGCCACTTTGGCTTGGGCTTCTATAGTGCTTTTATGGTAGCAAAGCAGGTAGAGATTTTCTCTCTCAGTTATCAGGAGGGTGCCGAGGCCGTTCACTGGTCGTGCGACGGCTCGCCGGCCTTTGAGATGGAGGCTTGCGACAAAGCCACACGCGGCACCGACATCGTACTCCACTTAGATGACGACTGCCAGGAGTTCTCCCAAAAAAACCGTGTGCTTGAACTCCTGCGCAAATACTGCCGCTTCCTGCCCGTACCCGTCCAGGTGGGGATGAAAACCGACTGGAAAGACGGCAAAGAGGTTGAAACCGATGAGCCGAACATCATCAACGACACGACACCCCTCTGGACGAAACAGCCCAGCACACTCCAGGATGAGGACTACAAGAAGTTTTATCGCGACTTATATCCTATGCAGGACGAGCCGCTCTTTTGGATACATCTGAACGTGGATTATCCGTTCCACCTCACGGGTGTGCTCTATTTCCCACGTATCAAGTCGAACATCGACATACACCGCAACCGCATAAGTCTTTACTGCAACCAAGTCTATGTGACCGACCAAGTGGAAAATATCGTGCCCGAATTCCTCACGCTCCTCCACGGCGTGATAGATAGCCCCGATATCCCGCTCAACGTGTCGCGCAGCTATTTGCAAAGCGACCAAAACGTAAAGAAAATTGCTTCGTATATAGAGAAGAAGGTGGCCGACCGGCTCAACACCATCTTCAAAGAAAACCGCTCCGAGTTTGAACAGAAGTGGAACGACCTAAAACTCTTTATCCACTATGGAATGCTCTCGGAAGAAAAATTCTACGAGCGCGCCGACAAATTTGCGCTTTTGCAGGACGTAGATGGGAAGTTCTACACCTATGAAGAGTATCGCGACCTCATTAAGGGCGAGCAGACCGACAAAGATAAGACGCTCGTTTATCTTTACGCCACAAACCGCGACGAACAATATGCCTATATCGAGGCTGCAAAGGCTAAGGGCTACAATGTCCTGTTGATGGACGGACAACTTGACACCGCCCTTGTCGGGATGTTGGAACAAAAGTTCGACAAATCGCGTTTCAGCCGTGTCGATGGCGATACGCCCGAACGACTTATCCCCAAGACCGACGGACAAGAGCTCAGCCTCTCCGCCGACGAGACGCACCGCCTCACAGAAGCGTTTAAGAGCCGTCTGCCTCATATCGACAAAAAAGAATTTGCCGTCAGCGTGGAGGCTATGGGCGAGCAGCAGGTGCCCGTGGTGCTCACACAGAGCGAATATATGCGCCGCATGAAAGACATGAGCCAGTACCAGCAGGGAATGGCGTTCTACGGCGAGATGCCTGATATGTACGGCCTCGTACTTAATGCCGACCACCCCGCCATACGTGCTATCCTCAGTGCTATGCCAGCCGACGAGCTCGAGCAGATAGAGGGTGAGGTGCGCGGCCAACGTGCCCGAAAAGCCGCCGTAGAAGACACGCTGAAAAAGAAGAAAGACGATGAGCTCTCCGACGACGAGAAAGCCCTAAAGAAAGAGGCCGCCGACGCGCTGGCCGAGCAAGAGAAACGCCTCGCCGAACGCCTCGGGGCATTCGCACAGCAGAGTACAGCCATCCCACAACTTATTGACTTGGCTCTCTTGCAAAACGGATTGCTCAAAGGCGAAGCCCTTGCCAATTTCATTCGTCGCAGCGTGGATTTCGTGAAATAAATCCCCGAAATAATAGTATATTTCTTGCTGTCCGCTAAAAACTCAAAAAGGCATTATGCATTTTGAGTTTTTAGCGGACAGCAGTGTTTCCCTGAAGAACAAACGAATAAGGAAAACGAGCCACCGATTTGCCAAACCCGCTGCGCAATCGTGTGTTTCAATGAGTAATGAAAGGCTTCCAAGCAAAAAAAACGGTGAAACGCTTGCACTATTGCTGTGAATAGCCTACTTTTGCACCGCATTTGAAACAAATGCCTTGTAGCACCGTTAGCTCAGTTGGTAGAGCAACTGACTCTTAATCAGTGGGTCCAGGGTTCGAGCCCCTGACGGTGTACGCAGGCGGGGGAAGACGACAATCTTTCCCCGCTAACTTTTTAGGACGCTCGTATCGTTTTTTCTTTGCTAAAGTTGTAGCACAAAAACCCCAGGCGGTGTGTCCGAGATAAGGCCACTACCGTTGCGCAAACGGCTCTCGTTTTTATGAAACACACTTTCTTCCTGCTTCCTCTTTTTATGCTCGTGGCTTGCCAACAACCCATAGACGAGCGTTTGGCCGATGAGACGCGCCAATGGACCGAGACAAACTGCCCCAAGATTATTGACGAAATCACTCGCTTGGACAGTATGTCGTACGATAAGGCCTCAAAAACACTCCACTACTGGTACAGCGTCAGCGGCGAGGCCGACAATGATGCCTTTTGGCTCTGCTACGATGCCCAACGCCCACTCCACAAACAACAGATTGCCGACCAACTGCGCGTAAATACCGAAATGAAAAATATCGTGGCACAGAAGCGAAACATTCAGTATAACTATCGCTCCATCAGCACGCGAAAACTCCTATACGCACTGCAGGTTACGCCTGCCGACTACCAATAACCGCCTCATAAAGCCTGCACGAACATCTTCCGAGGCCGTTTCTCCTCCTCGCATCCTTTTATATAAAGAGGTGGTCTGATAATTTGAATTTTTGGGTCTTCTATGGCTGATTGTTTTGCCCTTGATGTAGGTCATAAATGGGTAAACTAATTTATTGAACGCCTCCAAAAAAATATACAACGCCCCCAAAAGAATATACAACGCCCCCAAAAGAATATACAACGCCCCCCCAAAAAATACATAGTCCGAGAAAGAATTCAAACTGTGACTATATTTGCAAAAATATAGCCTATATTTTCACGAATATAGACTATGTTTGTGAAAATATAGGCTTAATTTCATTTCTTTGTGCCTACTATGTTTTTCTTTGTGCCTACTATGTTTTTCTTTGTGCCTACTTTGTTTTTCTTTGTGCGCACCTTGTTAGTTTTCTAAGCGTGCTTTGAAGGACTTAAGTTTGTTTTGTTGGTTATTTGTGCTGAACGAGTGGATTAAAGTCAGTTTGTCGGTTTTTGCTGCGCTGCTGCGCCGGCGGCTTTTACTTTTTTGAGGAAATCGCTCGCGAAGATAAAGTCGGAGAGTCGTTGGTTGGTGCTACCGAGTACTTCGTCTTTCGTGCCTTCCCATTCTTTCTCGCCGGCGTGTAGGTAGAGGATATGATCGCCGATGCCCAGGACGGAATTCATGTCGTGGGTGTTCATAATGGTGGTTGTTCCGGTTTCCTTGGTGATGCTGTAGATAAGTTCGTCAATCACGAGCGATGTCTTGGGGTCGAGGCCGCTATTTGGTTCGTCGCAGAAGAGATAGCGTGGTTTCAATGCTATGGCGCGTGCTATGGCCACACGTTTTTGCATGCCGCCACTGATTTCGCCGGGGTACTTATCAATGGCATCCGTGAGGCCGACGCGGTCTAAGCAATACGCTGCTCGGCGGCGGCGTTCCTTATATGACTTGTCGGAAAACATATCTAAGGGGAACATCACGTTTTCCAATACGCTCAGGGAGTCGAAGAGTGCCGCGCTCTGGAATATCATCCCCATCTCTCGGCGCAAGAGTGTGCGTTCGCGTTTGCTCATTGTGCAGAAGTCGCGACCGTCGTAAAGCACCCTGCCACTTGTGGGGGTGAAGAGCCCAACGATGCATTTTATCAACACGGTTTTCCCCGAGCCGCTACGCCCAATGATAAGGTTGCACTTGCCGCTGTCGAACTGGCTATTGATGTTATGCAGCACGCTTTTGTCGTCAAACTGCTTGGAAAGGTCTTGTAGAGCAATCATGAGAGCAAAGAAGTGAGGAAGAGGTCGGAAAAAAGTATCAGCATAGAACTGCTCACTACGGCATTGGTGGAAGCCTTGCCCACCTCCACCGAACCGCCTTCGACGGTGTAGCCGAAGAAGGCGGAAACGCTGCTGATGATAAAGGCAAAGAAGAGGCTCTTTATCACACCCATCCAGAAGAACCACTGTGTGAAATCGTGTTGAAGGCCGGCGGTGAGGTCGGTAGGTGTAATGATGTGTGCCACGTATGCCGTGGCATAAGCCCCGACGAAGCCGCTCACCGTGCTGAAGATTACCAGAAGCGGTATCATTGTCACAAGCCCGGCTATCTTTGGCAGGATTAGGTACGAGGCGGAATTGACACCCATAATCTCTAAGGCATCGATTTGCTGGCTGGTGCGCATTGTGCCTAACTCCGAGGCGATGTTTGAACCCACCTTGCCCGAGAGTATCAAACACATAATGCTGCTGCTAAATTCCAGAAGCATTATCTCACGCGTGACGTAACCACTAACCCAGAGCGGCATCCAAGCGCTTTGTATGTTTAATTTGATTTGTATGCAGATTACCGCGCCGATGAAAAACGAAATCAGAAGCACGATGCCGATAGAGTCAACGCCGAGTGCAGCCATTTCTTGCAGATATGAGCGCAGAAACATACGCCACCGCTCGGGGCGTGAGAACGTGCGTCCCATCAGTTGCAGGTAGCGGCCTAAGGTGCGAAGAAAGGTGAGGATAAACATATTTGCTTGAATAACGGAGTGTGCTGTTGAATTGCTGTGCGTGCTGTTGTATTTAGCTAACGGTGTTTAGTTAACGTGTCGGACGCGGCGTAAAAGCCGTGCTTGCGGCGCAACAGCCTATTAGCCCGTGGTAACAAGAAATAGGCATTGCCTCTGTTCTTGCTTAAAGCCTGCAAGGGCTAAACCGCTGCAAAGATATATCCAAAAATACACTCCCCGACGCAAAACGTGAAAGTTTTCAAACCGTGCCAATTACCGCTTAACGGCGAGAGGCTCTTGTTGGACGAATTGCAACGCTCGGAAAATAAAAAACGTGTTGTCGGCCTCGCTGCGGCGAAAACGTGGGGTGTTTTCTTGGTGTTCCCTTTGTCTTGCACTACTTTTGCAGTCTATGAAAAGCCACACAGCAGGTAAACGAGAGCCGATTTGTGGTGTTGATAAGCGAAGGGCGTTGCCTCCGGAGTGGTTAGACGACATTCGCGAGGCGGTGCGTGTGATGCGTGCCGGCGGATTGGTGTTGATGCCTACCGACACGATATGGGGTTTGGCGTGCGACGCTACGAATGCCGCCGCTGTGGAGCGTGTGTTTGCCGCCAAGCGTAGGAGCGATGCCAAAGCACTTATCACACTGGTGGACAAGCCGGCGATGGTGAGCCGCTACGTACGCACCGTGCCCGATGCCGCGTGGGACTTGATGGACGTGGCCGATAAGCCACTCACGCTCGTTTACGATGATGCGCAAGGGTTGGCGGCGGGTGTCGTGGCCAACGACGGCAGTGTGGCTATCCGGGTGACGCAAGAGCCTTTCAGCCGCGCACTGTGCCAACGTATGGGGCGTGCCATAGTTTCCACCTCGGCCAACATAAGCGGCCAAACAACACCGCGCCGTTTTGCTGACATCAGCACTGAAATAAAAACGGTGGCCGACTATGTGTGTCGCTCGCGACGTGAAGAAACAGCCCCCAAAGCCCCTTCGGGCATTATTAAGATAGGACGTGGCGGCGAGGTGAAGATTATACGTTAGCCTCGGCGCAGACAGGAGTAAAACTTATCCAGTGATTGCAAAAATAAAAGTCATCCCGGCCTGGTGTGCTACCCACTTGAGTGAGCGGCAGTACCTGGTGCTTCAAGCCTTTATCGTAGGTGTGTTGGCCGCCATTGCTGCCACGGCGATGAAGTGGCTCATCGAAACCATCTCCCACGCTCTGACGGGAGGGCTTGATATCACCGTGAGCAACTGGCGCTATCTTGTCTATCCCGTCATAGGTATTGCACTTAGCGCACTCTTTATCCGCTTCATCGTGCGCGACGACATTAGCCACGGTGTCACCAAGATACTCTACGCCATATCGCGCCGACAGGGACATATCAAGGCGCACAATATGTGGTCGAGTGTCGTGGCTTCGGCACTGACCATCGGTTTCGGCGGTTCGGTGGGTGCCGAGTCGCCGATAGCCCTCACGGGCTCGGCCATAGGCAGCGATGTGGGGCGACGCTTCGGTATGGACCACCGTACCACGATGATACTCATCGGCTGCGGTGCCTCGGCTGCCGTGGCGGCCATCTTCAAAGCCCCGATAGCCGGCCTGGTCTTTACGCTTGAGGTATTGATGGTGGACCTGACAATGGCTTCGCTGCTGCCCCTGCTCGTGGCGAGCATCACCGCTACGTGCGTCACGTATGGCATTGGCGGCGGCGACGCGATGTTCCATTTCCAAACGTCGCTCTCCTTTGAGGTGAAAGACGTGTTGTCCGTGGGGCTGCTCGGCGTGTGTTGCGGTTTGTTGTCGCTCTATTTCACCCGCACGATGAGCCGCTTTGAGCAGTTCTTTAGCCGCCTACCGGGTATGTGGACGCGAATACTGACGGGCGGGGCCATTCTGGCAGGGCTTATCTTTCTCTTTCCCTCGCTCTACGGCGAGGGCTATAACACCGTGGAACTACTACTGAACGGACGGGCGCAGGAAGTGCTCAACAACTCGCTCTTCTACGGACGCTCTGAGTGGCTCATTCCTTATCTTGGGCTTATCCTTGTGGTGAAGGTGTTTGCTGCCACGGCCACCAACGGCGGAGGCGGGTGCGGCGGTACGTTTGCGCCGTCGCTTTTCTTGGGATGTATTGGCGGCTTTGTGTTCTCCACGCTCTGGAACAGTTATTTCCCCTCGCTCCAAGCCCCCGAGACGATTTTTGCCTTGCTGGGGATGGCCGGTGTGATGAGCGGTGTGTTCCACGCTCCCTTGACGGGTGTGTTTCTTATAGCCGAACTCACGGGCGGCTACGGACTCTTTATGCCACTGCTCATTGTGAGCGTAGCGAGTTACCTGACTATCGTGGCCTTTGAGCCGCACAGCATTTATGCGCAACGCTTAGCCCGTCGCGGCGAGTTGCTCACCCATCATAAGGACAACGCCATCTTGACGCTTATGACGCTCGATGCAGTGATAGACAAGCGTCAGCCGCGACTAACGCCCGATATGTCGATGGCCAAGATGGTGCAGGTGATTTCGAGAGGCACGGAGTATATGTTCCCCGTGGTTGATGTGGGGGGTGCACTCATTGGCGTGGTAAACATCAACAACCTGCGCCACTTGATGTATCGCACCGAGTTGTATAGGCAATACACCGTCGAGCAGTTGATGGAGAAGCCCGCGCAAGTGCTTCGTACAAACGATGCTATGCGCCTTGTGATGGACACGTTCGACGACACCAACGCCACAAAACTCCCCGTACTCGACGAGGAGGGACGTTTCGTCGGCTTCGTTTCCAAAAACACACTCTACGCCTCTTATCGACAGATTATGCGCGACTTTTCCGAGGAATAGGCTTCACGACGAATTAATAGAACAGACCTTAAACCAAAAGAAACACAATGAGAATAGTTTTTATGGGTACGCCCGACTTTGCCGTGGCTTCGCTTCGTGCTTTGGTAGAGGCCGGTGCCAACGTGGTGGCTGTGGTGACGATGCCCGACAAACCAATGGGACGCCATCAGGACACGCTCCAACCCAGTGCCGTGAAACGTTATGCCTTGGCGGTAGGCTTGCCCGTGCTACAACCCGCCAATCTCAAAGACGAGGTATTTATTGAGGAGTTGAGAGCCTTGCAGCCCGATTTAGGTGTGGTGGTGGCTTTCCGTATGCTGCCCGAAGCGGTGTGGAGCCTGCCACGTCTTGGCACGTTCAACCTCCACGCCTCGTTGCTCCCGCAGTATCGCGGTGCTGCACCTATCAACTGGGCAATTATCAACGGCGAGAGGCAGACGGGCGTGACAACGTTCTTCCTTAAACACGCTATAGATACCGGCAACATTATCTTTCAGCGCACCACACCAATCACCGATGCCGACACCGCCGAGACGCTTCACGACCGGTTGATGGCGATGGGAGCGGAGCTGGTGGTGGAGACCGCCAGAGCCATAGCCCACGGCACGCCAGCCGTCACGCCGCAGCGCGATGATGTCCCCCTGCATGCCGCACCGAAGATTTTCAAAGACACGTGCCGTATCGATTGGCACACATCGGGGCGTGAGGTATTTAACTTTGTGCGCGGCCTATCGCCTTATCCCGCAGCATGGACAACACTGGTGACAGGCGAGAAACGCACGGAGCTGAAGATTTTTTCCACTAAGTTCGAGCCCGCAGCGCACGGCAGGGCTATAGGTAGCATCGACACCGAGCAAGGGATGCGCGTAGCGGTGAGCGATGGCTTTGTCAGTGTCGGCGAGCTGCAGCCTGCGGGTCGCCGACGTATGGCCGCCGCCGATTATCTTCGCGGACTAAGAACGGAGGGCGTACTAATGATGGAATAACATAGCACAACACACACAATAGGCAAATGAAAAAGATAGCACTAATCACAGGTATCACCGGGCAGGACGGCTCTTTCTTAGCAGAGTTCCTGCTTGATAAAAACTACGAAGTTCACGGTATCTTGCGCCGCAGCTCCTCGTTCAACACCGCGCGTATTGAACACCTCTATCTTGACGAGTGGGTGCGCGATATGCGCAAAGCACGTCTTATCAACCTGCACTGGGGCGATATGACCGATAGCTCATCGCTCGTACGTATCATACGCGAGGTGAAACCCACTGAGATTTACAACCTGGCGGCACAGAGCCACGTAAAAGTGTCGTTCGACGTACCCGAGTACACCGCCGATGCCGATGCGCTGGGCGTGCTTCGCCTGTTAGAGGCCGTGCGCATCTGCGGGATGGACAAGACGTGTCGTATCTATCAGGCCAGCACGAGTGAACTCTTCGGACAGGTGCAAGAGGTGCCGCAGAAAGAGACTACACCGTTCTATCCGCGCTCGCCCTATGGCGTAGCAAAGCAATATGGTTACTGGATAGTAAAGAATTACCGCGAGAGTTACGGTATGTACTGTGTGAACGGCATACTGTTCAATCACGAGAGCGAGCGCCGTGGCGAAACGTTTGTGACACGAAAAATCACACTCGCCGCCGCACGCATCGCACAGGGCTTCCAGGACAAGCTCTACCTCGGCAATCTCAACGCTCTGCGTGACTGGGGCTATGCGCGCGACTATGTGGAGTGTATGTGGTTGATGCTTCAGCAGGACGTCCCCGAGGACTATGTGATAGCCACAGGCGAGTACCACACCGTGCGCGACTTTTGTCTGCTGGCCTTCAGAGAGGCCGGCATCTCCCTGCGTTTTGAGGGCGAGGGGCTGGAAGAGAAAGGCATTGACGAGGCCACGGGAAAGGTAGTTGTGGAGGTGGACCCGAAGTATTTCCGCCCGAGCGAGGTGGAGCAGTTGCTCGGCGACCCTACAAAAGCCCGCACACGCCTCGGATGGAACCCACACAAAACGAGTTTTGAAGAACTCGTACGCATTATGGTGGCGCACGATATGCGTTTCGTTCGCAAACTCTATTATCGGGCAAAAGAAGAGATATGATGCTATGCTGACGAAAACGAGTAAGATCTATGTGGCAGGCCACCGCGGACTGGTGGGCTCGGCAATATGGAACAACCTTTTGCAACGCGGCTATACCAATCTTATAGGACGAACGCACGAAGAGTTGGATCTCTTGGACGGCGAGGCGGTGCGACGGTTTTTCAACGAAGAGCAACCCGATGCCGTGGTACTCGCGGCGGCACACGTAGGGGGTATTATGGCTAATTTGAAGTATCGTGCCGACTTTATCTATCAGAACCTGCAGATACAACAAAACGTCATCGGCGAGAGCTTTCGCCACGATGTGAGCAAACTGCTTTTCCTCGGCAGCACGTGTATCTATCCGCGAGAAGCCCCACAGCCGATGCGCGAAGAGGCGTTGCTCACGTCGCCGTTGGAATACACCAACGAACCCTACGCTATTGCCAAAATTGCAGGGCTGAAGATGTGCGAGAGTTTTTCTCTGCAGTATGGCTGTAATTACATCGCTGTGATGCCAACGAACCTCTACGGGCCGCGCGACAATTTCCACTTGGAGCGTAGCCACGTGCTGCCTGCAATGCTACGCAAAATATATCTGGCTCATCTTCTTCAGAAAAATGACTGGACAGCCGTGCGACAGGACCTCAACAAACGTTCCGTCGAAAGTATAGACGGCAATGCCACGGAGCAAGAAATTCTTGACGTACTATATAAATACGGAGTAACACCTGACCACGTCACCCTCTGGGGTACGGGTACACCGCTGCGCGAGTTCCTTTGGAGCGAAGAGATGGCCGATGCGAGCGTTCACGTGCTTCTCAATGTGGATTTCAAAGACACTTATCCCGTTGGTGCCACCGAGGTGCGCAACTGCCATATCAACGTAGGCACGGGCGTGGAACACACCATTCGTCAGACCGCCGAGATGGTGAGGAATACCATAGGTTTTGAGGGAGAGATTTGCTGGGATGCCACTAAGCCCGATGGTACGCCGCGAAAGCTTACCGATGTTTCCAAACTCCACCGCCTCGGCTGGCATCATCGCATAGAACTTCAGGAAGGAATAAAAAGGCTCTATGCCTGGTACTTGGAGCACGAGGCTTAAGGCGGGGGCGATATCAACTATTATTGCACGTTTTAGCGGACAGCAATAGTTTTGGAAGCTCTTTCCTCGTGTAGGTTTGACTTTAAGTCTGTTGAAGCGACGCGCGGGTGCTACACCTCAAGGCAACAGAGGCAAAGAAACCCCAGAGAGGTAAAAAGCAGTCAGCCGGAGAAAGAGCATAAGTCCTAATTCATAGCACGCCTCCTTTAATAAGAAAATTCCCCGGCCTCGCTCTTAATAAAGAGTGAGCGCGCGCCGTTGTCTATGTGGCCAATTACTTGGCTGTCAATGCCGTAGTGTTGGCTGATTGCTATTACTTGTTCTGCGGCTTCGGCTCGTCGATCTTTGACATACTGAGACAAACGGATATATTTTTCTGAGGAATTCTGCGATTATTTCGCGGGAAAGTTGTAACTTCGCATACGGAAACGTGCGAGTCTGCTTACGATGGCTACGCCGACCTCTGTCGAGACTCGACCATCCAAGCGCGCTTGATAGTGCTCACTGCTCCATCAGTTCGGCCATTGATGCAAGCATTATGGCACTCGCTTAATCGCAGACTTGTCACCGTAAAATCAAAAATAACGAAGAAGATGGAAGCAAGGACTACAATATATCCACAGGAAGGACAACTGCTGGTAAACGTCAGCGATATGTCAATGATGAAGGACATCAAGAAAGCCATAAGCATGCTTAAGGGAGTAGCAGGCGTTGCACTGCCACGCCGTAAACGTATCTCTGCATACGAGCGTTCTCTGAAAGAACTTGAAGAAGGGCGCGTTTACGAGGCAAAGGATGTGGACGACCTTTTCAAGCAATGTTTAGAATAGAGCTATGTACACCATCAAGTTTACGGGAGAGTTTAAACGCCAGATGAAGATGTGTGAACGTCGTGGCTATGACATGGAGTTATTACGCGAAGTTATCCGAATACTTTCCACTGAGGGTAAGTTACCCGAGAAATACTTACCCCACATGTTACACGGTGACCGCAAAGGGCAGTGGGAATGTCACATCCAGCCAAACTGGCTGCTTGTTTGGAAACAGTACGATACGGAACTTGTTCTTGTCATGCTTAACACGGGTACTCACTCCGACTTATTCAGCAAAAAGTATAAGAAGTAGCCATAAGGCTTGGTGCTGAACTTCCCTTAATACCCCCTCAGAAAGAAAATTATCCGCCGAGATTCTCCGACAAGGAAGGAGAGCCTCGGCGGTGTCGCGTATATCCGTTTGGTCTCAGGACTGTCAAGAAGGCTTCAAAAAGACAAATTCGATTGCTATATCCGTAATTCCAATAAACAGGCGTTGCGGATACTTCTTTCAAAAAGTATGCACCTCTTAGTCGAAAAGCGACAATTTGTTGGGTGGCAGATTAACCGTTTCTTCAATGGGAGTGCAACTGGCTGGAAGCGCAGGAATCGCCCCCGCACATAGAAGTGCAAGCGGCACGCCTGTATAATTTTTGCACGCTATTCGCCTGCGTTCCCAGTGTTGCTATATGTGCAACACTTATAGGGTTTCGTTACTTCAAAAACTTGAATAGATTAGTTTTGAATTGCTCTTAAGCTATTTCTTGTGTAGGTTTGACTTTAAGTCTGTTGAAGCGACGCGCGGGTGCTACACCTCAAGGCAACAGAGGCAAAGAAACCCCAGAGAGGTAAAAAGCAGTCAGCCGGAGAAAGAGCATAAGTCCTAATTCATAGCACGCCTCCTTTAATAAGAAAATTCCCCGGCCTCGCTCTTAATAAAGAGTGAGCGCGCGCCGTTGTCTATGTGGCCAATTACTTGGCTGTCAATGCCGTAGTGTTGGCTGATTGCTATTACTTGTTCTGCGGCTTCGGCAGGAACATAGACTTCAAGGCGGTGTCCCATATTAAACACGCGATACATCTCCTCCCACGTTGTGCCGCTCTGTTCTTGAATGATGCGGAAGAGCGGTGGAATGGGGAAGAGGTTGTCTTTTACCACGCGGCAATCCTCGCCTACAAAGTGTAGCACTTTAGTCTGAGCACCACCGGTGCAGTGTACCATACCGTGAATGAGGGGGCGCATCTCGTTGAGCATCGTTTTTACTACCGGTGCATAAGTCCTGGTGGGGCTTAACACGAGTTGGCCTGCTGTGAGAGGTGTGCCAGGAACGGGTGTGTTGAGACGTAAGCTACCGCTATATACCAGCTCATCGGGCATAGCGGGGTCGTAACTCTCAGGATATTGTAGGGCGAGTGTCTTGCCGAATACATCGTGGCGTGCCGAGGTGAGGCCGTTGCTGCCCATACCGCCGTTGTAGCTCTTTTCGTAGGTGGCTTGCCCGGTAGATGAGAGGCCTACGATGACATCGCCGGGGCGGATGCGAGCATTGTCTATCACATCTTTGCGGCGCATACGGCAGGTCACCGTGCTGTCAACAATAATGGTTCGCACGAGGTCGCCCACGTCTGCCGTTTCGCCTCCTGTGGCATAGATGCCGATGCCTATGTCGCGAAGCCACTGCAAGAGTTCGTCGGTGCCTTCAATGATGGCGCGTATCACTTCGCCGGGGATAAGGCGTTTGTTGCGGCCAATGGTGCTACTAACCAAGATACCGTCCACGGCACCCACACAGAGCAAATCGTCGGTGTTCATCACGAGTGCGTCTTGTGCAATGCCTCGCCAGACACTCAGGTCGCCCGTTTCGCGCCAATAGCAATAGGCCAGCGAGGATTTCGTGCCAGCACCGTCGGCGTGCATAATGTTGCAATAGGCCTCATCGCCGCCGAGAATGTCGGGAATGATTTTACAAAAGGCGCGCGGATAAAGCCCTTTGTCAATGTGTCGGATAGCGGCGTGAACGTCCTCTTTAGCAGCACTTACGCCGCGAAGCATATAGCGTTCGTTGGCCATTAGTCAAAACTTACGGAAGGAGCACTCTGAGCATTGGCATCGGCTTCAAACTTGGCTTTCGTTTGGAAGCCAAACATACCGGCGAGTATGTTGCCGGGGAAGCGGCGTACCTTGAGGTTGTATTCCTCTACTACTTTGTTAAAGTCGTCGCGCGCCTTGTTGATACGGTTCTCTGTGCCTTCAAGCTGAGCTTGTAAGTCTTTGAATTGCTCGCTGGCTTTAAGGTCGGGATACTGTTCCTGCACCATCATCAGACGGCCTAATGCCTGTGAAAGTTCGCCCTGCGCAGCCTGAAACTCTTGGAGCTTTTCAGGGGTTAGATTGTTGGGATCTACTGTGATTTGTGTAGCACGTGCGCGAGCATTGATAACGCCTTCGAGTGTCTCTTGTTCGTGTTTGGCATAGCCTTTTACAGTGCTTACAAGGTTTGGGATAAGGTCGGCACGGCGTTGATACTGGCTCTGAACGTTTGCCCAAGCCGTAGTGGTAGGCTCCTCCATTTCTATGATGCCGTTGTATGTGCTGACGCACCACAAAATAATTACTAACACCAAGCCACCGCCAATGAGTAGGCCTAAATTTGATTTCTTCATAGTTTGTTATTTTTTTGTTTTGTTATAATCTTCTGTGGTGAGATGCTTAGAACCTCCCTCCGGCTCCGCCGCCTCCGAACGAGCCGCCTCCGAACGAGCCGCCACGAAAACCGCCGCCACTGCTCCAGCTGCGGCTACTGGCTGCGCCCGCCGCCGCCGCTGCTGCACTGTCGGCGATGTTTACTTTTTCTGTTGTCGTAAGTACGTTACCGCACTTGGGGCAAACGTATGTCACTTCGTAGGTTTTCACCGCGCCAATATGCGAGATAAGTGTGCGGCTTTGTGTCTTCATAAAGGCTTTGCACCGCGGGCATTTCTTCCGACCAAAATAGGCAGCGGCTCCCATACCTAAGCCCAACGCGCCAATAACGCCCAATGCTCCACTGAGGTCGTCATCGCTCTCTTCTTCGAAATTTGTGAACTCAGCATATTCGGGGGCTTCTTTGAGAATGCCATACACCACCTTTGCGGCGGCTACCATTGCTCTGCCCCACTGTTGTTCTTTGAGATAGGGGAGCATTACACGGTTGCCGATGCGATTGCACACGGCATCGGGCAGGATGCCCTCAAGCCCCTTGCCGGGGAAGATGCGCCACTCGCGATCGACGACACTAATAACAACGAGCAAACCATTGTCGGTGCCTTTCTTGCCGAAGCCATATTTGGTGAAGAGGGAGTCGCCCCAGGCATATACATCGCCGCCGGCCACACGACCCACACACACACACACCATTTCTATGCCGAACTGGTCGCGTAACGCATAAGAGATAACGTCAAGCGTATCTACATCTTCGCTTGACATCGCCTCGTCGGGATTGACCGTGTAGTTTAAGGAGTTGATGAGTTGTGGCATCGGTAGTTCATCTACCGTCCAAGCGTGAATGGTGTCGGGAAAAGAAACGGCGATTTGTGCCGCTGCGGGTATGATATATAAAAGGAGGGAAAAAAGCGAGGAAAGGAGAAAACGCATAATTGATAGAATACCGTTGGTTGCCCGTGCAAAAATACGCGTTATTTCTGAAAAGTGTAGATACTCTCGTTGAGTTTTTGGCGTATATTGTGCAAAAAGGGAGTAATAGGCTACATCTTTATTGTCTTGAGGCTTGTCGCCGAATTTCAGCCAGTACTATGGCGGTGGCAACAGCCACGTTAAGGCTCTCGCTGCTTTCGTTTGCCGGGGCGAAGCGCGGAATGGAGAGTCGTGAGCTGCAAAGGGCTTCTATCTCGTGCCTTATTCCGTTGCCCTCGTTGCCCATAACAATTACGGCGGGGCGAGCTACGTGGCTCTCAAAGAGATTGTTGCCCTGCATAAATGTGCCGTAGATTGTTGCTCCTTCGTTGGTCAGGTGTGTGAGTGTGGCTCGTAGGTTGGTATATATTACTTTTACACGTCCTAAGGCACCCATTGTGGCCTGCACTACTTTTGGCGCGAAACAGTCGGCGGTGTCGGTGGAAGCGTATATGGTGCGTATGCCCATCCAGTCGGCGGTGCGAAGGATAGTGCCGAGGTTGCCAGGATCTTGCACGCCGTCGAGTGCCAGAGCGATGTCGGCAAGCGGAGGAAGATTTGTTGTTTGTGTGGGTTTTTCAAAGACGGCCAAAACGTCTTGCGGCGACTGAAGTAGCGACAGGCGGTGTAAATCTGCCCGGTGGGTTACGCGCCGGCACTCCATATTATATATATAGTAGCCTGCCGAGACATCTGTGGTGACCAATAGTCGGCACGGGAAGTGGTGCATCAGTTCGCCTACCACCTTAGGCCCTTCGGCGAGGAACAATCCCATAGCATCGCGATTTTTCTTTTGCGAAAGGCTGCGAATAAGTTTGCCCTCGGCTTTTGTCAGGGGGGTGAGCGACGGAGTAGGGGAGGCGTTGTGGTTCATTGTACGGAGTAGGCTAATTTCTTGGTGACGCTGTGCGTGGATTTCTCTTCTTTCGGCTTTTTCCCGAGTAGCAGACGTAGCAAGTCGCCAAACGACAAGCGCGGCAAGGTGGCCTGCTGGCCTCGACCCGGTTCTATATTGAGGTAGGTGAGCTCCTGTAAAGCTTCGGACAACGGCGCGGCGGGTGCGTCTAAGTGTTCCAGGTCGGCTTTTGTCGGCATCAGCACGGTCACCCCTTGCGCTTTGAGGGTTTTTGCCAAGGGTGTAAGTAGGGTGTCGTAGCGCGCCTTGATAGTGGTGAGTGAGAAGTCCGTCCACTGGCTCTCGCCAATCTTCTGCACCGGGCGCAGTTGCACCACTGTAGCAGGTAGGCGTCTGAGTAAGTCGGGCAACAAGTTGAGCTCATCGGTGTTGGCAGAGTTCATTGTGTAGTTTAAGCGTATGACCAGTGCGGGGTGTGTGCGCTTTGCTTCGGCTAACAGAGCCACTAATTCCTCAAAGCGTGCGAACGAGGCACCGGGCATCATCGCTTCGTAGGTGGTGGGGGTAAGGCCATGGAGCGAGAGTGTCACCTCGTCTAAGCCGGCGGCAAGGAGGTCGGCAAGAAGTGTCTTAGTGAGCAGCTGACCATTAGTAGTCAGTGAGACGTATGGCACACTGTGTTGCTTTGCGCGCGCCACAACGGTTGTCAGTTGTCTGAAAAGCGTAGGTTCTGCGCCGCATCCTATTTGCAGTTTCAGTGCGTGCGGGAATAAACGCTCCGCCACGGTGTCCAGTTCCGCTTCGTCTATTATTCCGTGGAGTTCCTTGCGACGGCTCTCATCGCTAAAGTAGCACATACGGCAGCGCAAGTTACAAGCCAGCACCGGGTCGAGGAAGATGCCTATGTACCTACGTCCGCTTACCGATAGAAGCCACGCACCCAAAAGCCGAAGCCTCTCACTACGCACTACCGCCATACGGCGTAATAACTGATAGGGATTAACGTTCATCGCTGCAAAAGTACGAAAAACCTTTCGCGCCGCTATGATGTAAGACACTCAAACAAACGCCCGAAATACAAGAAATGATAAACCCACTCCGAGCGATACAAAGATTTTCTCTATCTTTGCACCCCGTAAATCGCAAATAAAGCAACAGAACAAGCGTATGGCAATTGAATTAAAGAACCTCACAAAGCGTGCGGACAACTATTCCGCTTGGTATAACGAACTCGTAGTCAAGGCTGACCTTGCCGAACAATCCGATGTGCGTGGCTGTATGGTTATTAAGCCTTATGGCTACGCTATTTGGGAGAAGATACAACAGTCGCTCGACCGTCGTTTTAAGGAAACGGGCGTGCAGAATGTATATTTCCCGATGCTTATCCCCAAGTCGTTTCTTTCCAAAGAGGCCGACCACGTTGAAGGCTTTGCAAAGGAGTGTGCCGTAGTGACGCACTATCGTTTGAAGAATGCCAGCGATGGTAGCGGTGTGGTGGTTGACCCCGAGGCGAAGCTTGAGGAGGAACTCATTATTCGCCCTACGAGCGAGACCACGATTTGGAACACTTATCGCAAGTGGATACACTCCTGGCGCGACCTGCCGGTACTCTGCAACCAGTGGTGCAATGTGATGCGCTGGGAGATGCGCACCCGTTTGTTTCTGCGTACGAGCGAGTTTCTTTGGCAAGAAGGCCACACCGCTCACGCCACACGCGAGGAAGCCGAGGCGCGTGCTAAGCAAATGATACGTTTGTATGCCGACTTCGTGGAAAACGAGATGGCCATACCCCTTGTGGTTGGCGTGAAGAGCGAAACGGAGCGCTTTGCCGGTGCGCTCGACACCTACACCATAGAGGCTATGATGCAAGACGGCAAAGCCTTGCAGAGCGGCACGAGCCACTTCCTCGGCCAGAACTTCGGCAAGGCTTTTGACGTGCAGTTTGTTGACAAGGAAAACAAGCTTGACTTCGCCTGGGCTACCTCTTGGGGCGTGAGTACCCGCTTGATGGGTGCACTGATTATGACACACAGCGACGACAACGGCCTCGTCCTCCCGCCGAACCTCGCACCCATACAAGTAGTCATCGTGCCAATATATAAAGGCGATGATGAGCGCACCGCCTTTGATGAGAAGCTCCAGGCTCTGGCCGACAGCCTGCGCTGCCGCGGGCTGAGTGTCAAGTATGACAATGCCGACAACAAACGCCCCGGCTTTAAGTTTGCCGACTACGAACTCAAGGGCGTGCCCGTGCGCCTCGTGATGGGGCGGCGCGACCTGCAGAACGGTACTATAGAAGTGATGCGCCGCGACACGTTGGAGAAAGAAACCGTTGCCATACAAGGCATTGAAGAGCGCGTAGAGACTCTCCTCGCCGACATACAAAAGAACATCTTCACCAAAGCCAAAACCTTCCTTGATGCACATATCTTCCCCTGCGACAACTACGACGAGTTCAAAGCACGGGTGAAAGACGGCGGATTCTTCCTCTGCCCCTGGGACGGCACGGCCGAGACCGAAGCCAAAATCAAAGACGACACACAGGCCACCGTGCGATGCATACCTTTCGATAGCGACCAAAGCAATCCCGGTATCGATATGGTTAGCGGCAAACCCGCTGTTTGTCGTGCCATTATCGCACGTAGCTATTAGAAGTAGTTGAAGGAGTTAAGGGGTTAAGCCGTTCGGCTGGTCAATAGTTTTCAGACTGTATGGCAGCGGCTTAACTCCTTAACTCCTTAACGATGTCAAGCAAACACGTTTATGAAGCACCTTTTGCTCTTTCTTTTTTCTTTTCTTGCCTTGCAGGGAACGGCTCAAGTACCTTCGGGCTACTACAAGCAAGCCGATGGCAAGAGCGGCTACAACCTAAAGACAGCCCTTTGCACGATAATTACCACAGGCCATACGCAGGTGGGCTACGACAATCTTTGGACGGTCTATAAGACCACCGATGTACGTGCCGACGGCTATCTTTGGGATATGTATAGCGATATGACCAATTTCTCTACAGAGAAGCCCAGTGGCAGCTACACCGCTGAAGGCGACGTGGCCAACCGCGAACACTCATTTCCTAAGAGTTGGTGGGGCGGAAGCAAGGCTATTCAGTATTCCGATGCTATGCACGTGGTACCTGTTGACGGTTATGTCAACAACCGCCGTAGCAACTATCCCTACGGCGAGACAAGTAGCCCCACCTATACCTCCCACGGCGGCTTTAGCAAACTCGGCCCTTGCGACCGCGCCATAGGCTACAGCGGCACCGTTTTTGAGCCCAACGATGAGTACAAAGGTGATTTTGCACGCATCTACTTCTATATGGCTACGCGCTATCAAAACGAGATAGCCTCGTGGAGCAGCCCGATGCTTGCAGGCAACAGCGACAGCGTTTATACCAAGTGGGCACTCACCATGCTTATGCGCTGGGCGGCGCAAGACCCCGTGAGCCAAAAGGAGATAGACCGCAACAACGCTGTATATAAAGCACAGGGCAACCGCAACCCCTTTGTGGACTTCCCCGGATTGGAGCAATACGTATGGGGCAGCAAGCGCGACACCCCGTTGCGTATCGCCGGATATACCTTCCCCGACGACGACACCCCCGGCGATGAGCCGCCTGCCGCGCCAGTCTTCTCTATTGAGGGCGGCAGCGTGATGCAATATACCACTGTTTCTATCACCTCTCCCGACGAACTGCCTCTACACTACACCACCGATGGCACGACGTGGCAGGAAGCCGACACGCCGCTGCGACTGAGCATCGACGAGGATGTAACCATCAGTGCCTTTTGTGAACAGCACGGACTACAGAGCGACACCGTCGTATATGCCTTTACTGTTGTTCCCATAGAGCAGCCCAACAGCAATGTTTTCACGCTGATAACCGATGTAAGCGACCTCGTGGCAGGCAGTTACTATCTCATAGTGAACGAGAGCAAGCAAATGGCACTCGGTCAGGCAAGCAAAGACGTGCGAAGCAACGTAGCGGTGGATATCAGCGAAAACACCATAATACTTACAGACGATGCCACACAGCAGCCCACCGTGCTGCAACTCGTGCGCTCGGGCGACTTCTTTTCCTTCTTCATACCGACGGAGCAAGCCTATCTCGCCCTCGTGTCCGATGCCAATAGCCTAAAGACCACCGATGATGTTACCGAGGACGGGGCGCAGTGGACGATTTCGTTCAGCGGAAGCACTGCCACGATAACCAACCGAAGGTACGACACACGCTACATCTGCTACAACAGTTCTTCGCCCCGCTTTGCCGCTTATAAGAGCAGTAGCCGCCAACAGCCCGTAGCACTCTATCGCGAGCAACAGACACCGACCGCCCTACACGCGCTACACCCAAACCAGCAAAATGCCGTGGAGATTTATCGCTTAGATGGCCGACGTGTAACACCCACCTGCCCCTTGCCTGCAGGTATCTATATCATAGGCGGCAGGAAAGTACTCGTAAAATAAGAGGTGTTCTATCAAGAAGGATTTATGTTCTTCCTTTGGCCGACCGCTATTTTTGAATAATCCTTCGGTTTGCGTAATTTTGCAGTCTGAAAAGAATAGTAACGATGGTTTATCCCGATACATTTGAACGCAAGATAGGCTTTGACGAGGTGCGCACGTTGCTGCGCGGACAGTGTCAGAGCACCCTCGGTACGGAGTTCGTGGCCGACCGTCTGACGTTTTCCAACGATTATAAAGAAATCACAGAACGCCTGCAACGTGCTGCAGAGTTTGCGGCCTTTCAGTACGAATACGCTGATGCCTACGAGGCCGACTTCTTTGACGTGCGCGAGCCACTGCTGCGCATTCGCCCCGAGCGCACGTATATGGAGGAGACCGACCTTGCCGCCCTGCGTCGCTCCCTTGCCACATGTGGCACGTTGAAACACCTCTTCGAGGGGAAAGGCGATGATGACGAGGAGGGCTTCCCCGCACTTGCCGGCTTAGCCGCCGACATAGAAGACTTTGACGACATCACCGCCGAAATAAGTAAGTTGCTAAACAAGTACGGACGCATCAAAGACACCGCTTCGCCTCAGTTGCTCACCATACGCCATGCTCTGGAGACCACCTCGCGCGGCATCTCCCACACCCTGCGTGCTATCATCAGCGAAGCACAGACAGCAGGCTATATCGACCGCGATGTTAACCCCACCATACGCGATGGCCGACTTGTTATACCCGTCGCTCCCAGTGCCAAACGCAAAATACGAGGCATCGTTCACGACGAGAGTGCCACGGGAAAGACCGTATTCATAGAGCCACAGGCCGTGGTGGAAGCCAACAACAAAATACGCGAGCTTAAAGGCGAGGAGAAGCGCGAAATCATACGTCTGTTGCAAGAGCTTTCCACGATGCTCCGCCCCCGTATCGATGCTATGCTCCAAGCCCTTCGCTTCCTCGGCCACATAGACTTCCTGCGCGCGCTAACCGCCTGGAGCGACACACAGGGGAGCATCGTGCCACAGGTGAAAGACACACCGTGCCTCTTCTGGACAGAAGCGTTCCACCCCTTGCTCAGACGCTCCTTGGAACAGAAAGGCTCTGAAATGGTGCCGCTTGATATAAAACTGCCGCCCGACAAGCACATCTTACTCATCAGCGGACCCAATGCCGGCGGTAAGTCGGTTTGCCTCAAAACAGTGGGACTTCTGCAGTATATGCTACAGTGTGGAATGCCCGTGCCAGTAGCCGAAAACAGCCAGTTCGGGATTTTTGAGCACATCTTTATTGACATCGGCGACGGTCAAAGCACCGATGACGACCTCTCCACTTACTCAAGCCACCTCCTGGCGATGAAACAGATGATGAAGGCCTCCACGTCGCAGAGCCTTTTGCTTATTGACGAATTTGGAGCCGGCACAGAGCCACAAATCGGAGGCGCACTGGCCGAGGCAATACTCTTACGCCTCGTGGAGCGCAAAGCCTACGCTGTCATCACCACGCACTATCAAAACCTCAAGCGTGTACCCGAGCAGTGTCCTACGGTGGTCAACGGTGCTATGCTCTACGACCGAGCCGCACTGCGACCCCTGTTTCGCCTCTCGGTGGGCAACCCAGGTAGCAGCTTCGCCATAGAAATAGCGCGTAACATAGGGCTGCCGCAGCAAGTGATCGACTACGCCGCAAAGCTGGTGGGCGAAAACTATATCCTCTCCGACAAATACCTTCAGGACATCGTACGCGACAAGATGTATTGGGAGAACAAGCGGCGGAGCGTTCACCAACGCGAAAAACACCTTGACGAAACCGTGGCGCGCTACGAGAACGAGGTGTCGCGACTATCGCTTGAGCGCAAGGAGGTGATGAGCCGTGCACGCGAAGAGGCACAAGAACTCCTCGCACAGAGCAACGCACGCATAGAGCGCACCATACGTACCATAAAAGAAGCCCAAGCCGAGAAAGAACGTACCAAAGCCGCACGCCGCGAGCTTGAAGACTTTAAGGCCGAGGTAAACCTCGTGGCAGACAAACAAGACGACAGCATAGCCCGGAAAATGGCTAAGATACGCCGCCGACAAGAACGCCGTAGCACACGAAACGCGGATGAAGCACAGCAGAAGGCTGCCACGGGGAACGACACCGGGCGGCACGCTCCTAACGAGGCCGAAGGGTACGACAATGAAAACCCGCCCAGCGTTGGCGATTTCGTACGCATTAAAGGACAAAACGGAGTAGGACGCGTAGAGAGTGTGTCGGGCGGACGTGCACGCGTGACGTTTGGCATAATGCGTACCTCAGTAACCATAGACCGCCTATTGCCCGCTCAGCCGCCACAGGACGACAAAACCACACAGGTAGCCACCTTCCTGAGTCGTAGCACACGCGATGCGATGTACGAAAAGAAACTGCGCTTTAAGCCCGAACTCGATGTGCGTGGCATGCGCGCCGACGAAGCAGTAAACACCGTGGCATACTTTCTCGACGATGCTATACAACTGGAGTACCCGCGTGTGCGTATCCTTCACGGTACAGGCACTGGCGCCCTGCGCGAAGCCATACGACAATACGTCAGCTCCGTGCGCGGCATACGTTCCTTCCACGATGAACACATACAATTCGGCGGAACAGGAATTACTGTCGTGGAAATATAAATCACAAAAACGTTAGTGCTGATTTCACAAACCACAAAAGGCTACGCGTCGTGCGTAGCCTTTTGTGGTTTGTGTGAGGAGCGAAGAATATCAGCGATAAATAGTTATTCACCTGCCAATTCGTCGGCGATGTCGTCAACGAGCTCGTCAATTTCGCCCTTGCTAAGTTTGATGCCGCGCTTGCGCAAAGCCTCAGCAATTTTTGTGCGTGTATCCATGCCCTTTTCGGGAGCAAAGAGAATACCGCAGGCAGCACCTACGGCTGCGCCGCCAAGAAAAGCGGCCAGAATGCTTAGTCCTCTCATAGTAATGTTTTTTTTTGATGAGTTAATAAGTATTGATAGTTCTTTAAGAATGAATAGTGCTTCCCTCAACACACGAGCCTGTTGCAACACAAGCGTATGACGTTGTTTCGTTTATTGGCCAGAGGTTTTGATTATTGTTAGGTTAAGCGTGCCAAATTTACGTAGAAAATCCGTGGCGCGCACGTTTTGAGGCTAAAAAACGGCTTTTTAGGCAGAAGAATATGCTGTTTAATGTTTTTTAAGAACGCACCACAAATAAATCTTCTATATTTGCACTACAAAACGCCATAGAGCCGCGTTTGCATCTTTTTTGAAACACACAACAATCAAAGGATATGAAAAAGACAACTTTCCTTCTTTTCGGCCTCGCAGCCGCCGTAACACTTACAGGCTGCAAATCTCGTGAATCGGCTTTTGCTAAGACCTATCAGCAGGCACTCGAAGAAGAGCAGAGCCGCACCGTTGAGGTAGTAACCACTGCACCAGTGCAGCCCGTTATCACACAGCCCGTGGAACCCGTTGTGACGGTGCAGCCCGTAGAACCCGTGCAGGTGATACAGCAACCCGTGCAGGAAGAAGTGGATCTCAGCGATGTACGCACTATTGACGGTACACTCGATGTAGTGAGCGGCGATGCATTGAGCACCTACAGCGTAGTAGTAGGCAGTTTCATCACCAAGAGCAACGCCGACGGCCTGATGGCACGCCTGCGCTCCAATGGCTACGACGCACGCGTGGTACTCACCAACGAAACTATCAACGGACGGACAGGATGGTACCGAGTAATCGCCTCCTCCAGCGACAATAAGAGCGAGGCCGCACGTACACGCGATGCACTAAAAGGCACTTACCCCGGGGCTTGGCTCTTGCTGAAACGATAAAATTCTTGACACTACAAAATAAGTCCGACCTTGTTTTTACGAGGTCGGACTATTTTTTATCACCGTCCGACTAATTTTTATCACCGTCGGACTAATTCCAAACTCGAGTGCTTTGATTTTAAAATCAATGGCTTTGATTTTAAAATCAACGGCTTTGATTTTAAAATCAATCGGACTATGTTCAAACACCATCGGACTATGTTTAAACACTGTTGGACTATGTTCAAACACCATCGGACTAATTCTTTCGATAATGAAACCTTGAGTCCGATTACTTACTTCTTTTGTGCTAAAAAGTGGGATTTGTTGATGTTTTGTGGTTAACTTTGCCACAACGAAAACCGCATATTCTTTTTTTGTATGTCTGCTCAACGTTCCTCCTTGCTTGGGGCGACACCCGAAGAACTCTCTGCGCTCTGTGTAAGCCTCGGTGCTAAACCGTTTGTCGGCAAACAGTTGGCCGACTGGCTCTATCGCCACGGCGTGGCCGACTTTTCTCTGATGACGAACCTCTCGGCAAAATTGCGCGAGGCTTTATCCGAGCAATACATTGTTGGGCAGATGCCCCACCGCCTCGTACAAGAGTCTGCCGATGGCACAAAGAAATATCTCTTCCCTACCTCTGATGGCCACGCCGTAGAGACTGTTTTTATCCCCGACGGCGAGCGTGCCACGCTCTGTGTGTCGTGCCAGGTGGGGTGTAAGATGGGGTGCGCCTTTTGTATGACGGGGCGGCAGGGTTTTCTCTCGTCGCTCACGGCAGGCGATATCCTCAACCAAATCTATGCCCTGCCCGAGCGCGAACGCCTCACAAACATCGTTTTTATGGGGCAGGGCGAGCCGCTTGACAACCTTGACAACGTGCTTCGCGCCGTGGAGGTACTCACCGCATCGTGGGGAAGGGCTTGGTCGCCACGGCGTATCACAATAAGCACCGTCGGACTGGCGGCGGGCTTCCCTCGTTTGCTCGCCGATACACGTTGCCATATCGCCGTGAGCCTTCACCACCCGTTTGCTGCCGAGCGGGCAGCACTGATGCCTGCCGAGCGCGCTTTCAGTATTCGCGAAATGGTGAAACAGCTACTACCCGTGTGGGGAAAGACCGCCGACAACCGCGATATGCAACGCCGATTGTCGTTTGAATATATCGTTTTCAACGGTGTGAACGATACGCTGCGTCACGCCGAGGCACTCGTCAGCCTGCTGAGTGAACTTGACTGCCGCGTAAATCTCATACGTTTTCACGCCATACCCAACACGCCGCTACAGGAAGCCGACGAAAGCACGATGCTACGCCTGCGCGACTTCCTCACCGCTCACGGCCTCTTCGCCACGATACGTGCCTCGCGTGGAGAAGACATTTTGGCCGCCTGCGGACTGCTGAACACAGCGGAGCATTGTTCGTAACTCCCGTTATAACGTTATAACGTCATAACGGGATAACGCGATAACGAATTCCTGGCGTCGTTCTTTCTTTCGCTTTCCTTTTTAGAAACAGAAATTTATGGAAACCGCAGGACGAGGCGCAAGCCGAGGTCGTAGTTGCGGCCGCCTGGCGTGAAGCTGTAGCGATAAGAGACGCGACAATTCCGCGCGTAGCTGTACCCGCTGCCGCCACGGTTCACGCGGTTAGAGCCTGAAGCAGCACCCGTAGGGTTCGTCTGAGAACTGCTGCTGTAAGAGCCA
>ERZ842401.224-NODE-224-length-78203-cov-10.920318_pt1 | contig 78203 bp, 89 predicted proteins | sample MGYA00521270_ERZ842401 | MGnify/ENA primary metagenome ERZ842401 (study PRJEB31892, sample SAMEA3878208) | bioreactor metagenome | biome: Moose rumen | place: Sweden | collected 2011-10 | study: EMG produced TPA metagenomics assembly of the PRJEB12797 data set...
TGTGAGGTCTCCGTGAAGTCTCGTGAAGTCTCACGTACATAGTTGTCTTAGAAAATAATTGAAGAATATGCGGTATCTAAACAGGCGTGAAGTGTGAAGTCTATTTTTTAATTCTCGCAAAAAACGTGCAGCATCTTTCGTTCCTAAGATAAGCATCTTTGTGAATCAGACAAGTTGATCCGTGTGCTCAGTCACGGCGATGACTGAGCTTCGTCCTCACCTTGACTGACCTCAGGCAAAACGGAGAATGACCTCAGTCATAATGGTGACTGACAGTATAGCAGCTACAGTCCAATGGAGTTTATCGAATGCTTACCTTTCATCGATCCCTAAATAAGATTTAGCAGAACACAAAAAAAGTCGCCCCATCTCTGGGGCGACTGTCTATAGAATTGAATAGTTGGCAATTACTCGGCCTTAGCTTCCTCAGCCTTAGCCTCTTCTGCAACTGGTGCTTCCTCAGCAGCAGGTGCAGCTGCAGCTTTCTTAGAGCGACGCGTACGAGTTGACTTCTTAGCCACCTTCTCCTTAGCCATGTTGTCATCATAGTCAACAAGCTCAATGAAGCACATTGAAGCGTTGTCACCCAGACGATGGCCAGTCTTGATGATGCGGGTGTAACCTCCTGGACGATCGGCGATCTTCACAGAAATCTCCTTGAAGAGCTCTGTAATGGCATACTTGTCCTTGAGGTAGCTGAACACTACGCGACGAGAGTTAGTGGTGTCATTCTTTGACTTGGTGAGAAGAGGCTCAACAAACTTCTTCAGAGCCTTAGCCTTCTCTACGGTCGTAGTGATTCTTTTGTGCTTGATCAGAGAAACTGCCATGTTTGACAGCATGGCATTTCTATGAGAAGCAGTACGACCGAGGTGGTTGAATTTCTTATTATGTCTCATTTTTATTCTTTATCTAATTTATATCTTGTAATATCCATTCCAAACTGTAGATTCAGACTCGCGAGCAAATCATCAAGCTCGGTGAGCGATTTCTTGCCGAAGTTGCGGAACTTGAGCAGGTCGTTCTTGTTGTACTGAACGAGGTCACCCAGTGTATCTACATCTGCTGCCTTCAAGCAGTTGAGGGCACGTACAGAGAGATCCATGTCGATGAGCTTCGTCTTGAGCAACTGACGCATGTGCAGTACTTCCTCATCAAACTCCTCATTACCATCTGTCTCATTGGGCTCTAGAGTGATCTTCTCATCAGAGAACAACATGAAGTGGTGAATCAGGATCTTTGCGGCTTCCTTCAAAGCCTCCTTCGGATGTATGGAACCATCGGTAGTAATCTCAAGCACCAGCTTATCGTAGTCGGTCTTCTGCTCCACGCGATAAGGCTCGATGGTGTACTTGACATTACGTATCGGAGTGTAGATAGAGTCGATAGGCAACACATTAACATCGGTGCAATACTGACGGTTCTCGTCAGCTGGTGTATAACCACGGCCTTTGTTAATGGTAAGATCTATCTGCATGGTTGCTTTTTCATCTAAATGACAAATAACCAGTTCAGGATTTAACACTTCAAATCCATTCAGATATTTACCTATGTCTCCGGCTTTAAACTCTGTAGAATTCTCGACAAAGACGCTTACTTTCTCTGTCTCGAAATCTTCAACTACTTGTTTGAATCGCACCTGTTTCAGATTCAGGATGATGTTTGTCACATCTTCCTTCACTCCTGGAACGCTGGCAAATTCATGTTCAACACCATCTATATGGATTGTGGTGATGGCGAAGCCTTCTAATGAAGAAAGCAGGATGCGGCGCAGGGCATTACCGATGGTAATACCAAAGCCTGGCTCCAAAGGACGGAATTCGAACTTACCGTACTTAGGATCTGCCTCCACCATTACGACTTTATCGGGTTTTTGAAATGCTAATATCGACATCTATTATTTATTATTTAGAATACAACTCAACGATCAAATGCTCTTTGATATTCTCTGGAATATCGGCTCTTTCAGGAACGTGCAGCAATTTACCTGTCTTAGAGCTGTCATCCCACTCTAACCAAGGATACTTGCTGTGATTGAAACCTGCCAAAGAATCGGCAATCACTTCGAGAGACTTTGAACGCTCCCGAACGCCAATCACCTGACCTGGCTTAACAGAGTATGATGGGATATTAACCACCTCACCGTCTACAGTGATGTGCTTGTGGCTTACCATCTGACGTGCAGCAGCACGTGTCTTAGCAATACCCAAGCGGTAAACGATGTTGTCCAGACGCTGCTCGAGCAACTGGAGCAGTACCTCACCAGTAATACCCTTCTGTGAAGCGGCCTTCTTGAACAGGTTAGAGAACTGCTTCTCTAAAACGCCGTAAGTATATTTAGCTTTCTGCTTCTCACGCAGCTGTACGCCATACTCTGAAGATTTTCTCTTTCTGCTGTTGCCCTGTGAACCTGGAGGATAGTTCTTGTTTGAAAGAACTTTGTCAGGTCCGAAGATAGCCTCTCCAAATTTGCGGGCAATTCTTGATTTTGGTCCAGTATATCTAGCCATTTTCTTCTAGTTTTTAATTGTTAATTCATGAACTTGTTGCTCAATTATACTCTACGTCTCTTAGGAGGACGGCAGCCATTGTGTGGAAGTGGAGTAACGTCGATAATCTCTGTAACCTCAATACCAGCGCCATGGATGCTGCGAATAGCAGATTCACGTCCGTTGCCTGGACCCTTAACATAAGCTTTGACTTTTCTCAGACCCAGATCGTAAGCGACCTTTGCACAATCCTCTGCTGCCATCTGAGCTGCATAAGGAGTGTTTTTCTTTGAGCCTCTAAATCCCATCTTTCCGGCTGATGACCAGGAAATGATCTGGCCTTCGCTGTTGGCCAGGGACACAATAATGTTGTTGAATGATGAGTGAACATGCAACTGTCCTACTGCATCAACCTTCACAACTCTTTTTTTTGCTGCAACTGTCTTTTTTGCCATATTAACAATTATTATTTAGTAGCTTTCTTCTTATTAGCAACTGTCTTCTTTCTACCCTTACGTGTGCGGGCATTGTTCTTAGTACTCTGACCGCGTACTGGGAGTCCAATACGATGACGAACGCCACGGTAGCAACCGATGTCCATCAATCGCTTAATATTCATCTGAACTTCAGAGCGGAGGTCACCCTCTACCTTGTACTCAGCGCCAATGATCTCACGGATCTTTGCTGCCTGATCATCAGTCCAGTCTTTCACCTTCAGGTCTCTGTCGACACCTGCCTTGTCAAGTATCTTACCTGAGCTACTGCGACCTATACCGAAAATATAGGTTAACGCAATTTCACCTCTTTTCTCTTGAGGCAAATCTACACCAACTATTCTTATTGCCATATACTAAATTATTTTATGCAAAAATAATAATATTATCCCTGACGCAACTTAAACTTGGGATTTTTCTTGTTAATTACATACAAAGTGCCATGACGACGAACGATCTTGCACTCTGGTGTGCGCTTCTTTATGGAAACTCGTACTTTCATATCGCTTATTATTTATATCTAAATGAAATTCTACCTTTTGTTAAATCATAGGGAGACATTTCCACTTTCACTCTATCACCAGGAAGAATCTTAATGTAGTGCATTCTCATCTTGCCTGAGATATGAGCTGTGATTTCATGTCCATTTTCCAGCTCTACACGAAACATTGCATTAGACAATGCCTCGACTATAACTCCATCTTGTTCTATTGCAGACTGCTTTGCCATAAATAAAAATCAAAAAACTTTATCTCCTAAAACTTCATCAATAAACTCGAACGATGACAAGATGTCGGCTTTTCCTGACGTGATGGCCATGCTGTGCTCGAAATGAGCGGCTGCACTGAAATCTAACGTCCTCACAGTCCAATCATCATTCTCTAAAACTACCTTTCTTTCTCCTAAAGTAATCATCGGCTCGATGGCGATGCACATGCCCCGCTTCAGCAATGGACCTGATCCCCGCTTTCCGAAATTCGGAACGAATGGATCTTCATGCATCTCACGTCCGATGCCATGTCCGGCAAATTCTCTCACAACACCATAGTTATGCCCTTCGCAATATTGCTGAATGACATACCCTATATCACCCACTCTCTTGCCTTCTACGGCTTCCCTTATACCTATGTACAGGGCTTCTTTAGTTACCTTCAATAGATTTCGGACTTCTTCTGAGACCTCCCCTACACAAAACGTGTAGGCCGAATCTCCGCAAAAGCCGTTTAGCTTTACTCCACAATCAACTGAAACTATATCTCCGTCTTTCAGCTCGACGTTTCCAGGAACTCCATGCACCACCTGTCCATTGACAGAAGTGCAGATTGATGCTGGAAAAGGAATACCTCCGTACGGATTTAGGTAACCCTTAAAAGTAGGTTCAGCGCCATTATCTCTAATGAACTCTTCCGCTACTTTGTCAAGTTCTGCGGTGGTAACTCCCGGTTGTAAAACCTTGGCAACTTCTGCAAGCGTTTTACCAACCAAGAGGTTACTCTTTCGCAGCAGTTCTATTTCATCTTCAGTTTTAAGAAATATCATTCATCAAAACTTAATAAGCGGCAACTCCACCTGAGCGACCTTTAATGCGACCAGACTGCAACAAGCCGTCGTAGTGACGCATCAACAAGTGACTCTCTACCTGCTGGAGTGTATCAAGAACCACACCTACCAAGATCAGCAATGACGTGCCGCCGAAGAACTGAGAGAACTCAGTCTGAACGCCAAACACACTTGCAAATGCTGGCATGATAGCAACGAAGGTCAGGAACAATGCTCCTGGAAGCGTGATGCGTGACATAATCTCATCGATATAGTCGGCGGTAGCCTTACCAGGCTTCACACCTGGGATAAAGCCATTATTACGCTTCATATCTTCTGCCATCTGCTGTGGATTGATAGTAATAGCAGTATAGAAATAGGTGAAGACAATACACAAAATAGCAAATACAAAGTTGTACCAAAAACTCCTAGAGTCGGTAAACGCCTGCATAAAGCTACTTGTGTTCTGCATATCTGTGAAGCCGATGAGAGAAATTGGGATAAACATGATGGCCTGTGCAAAGATGATAGGCATCACATTAGCTGCATTCACTTTCAAAGGGATGTATTGACGGGCACCACCAACTTGTCTGTTGCCCACAATCTTCTTAGCATACTGCACTGGCACCTTGCGAACACCCTGAACAAGCAGAATGGCCAATGCAACTACAACCAGCAATACGATAATCTCAATGAGGAACATCACCAGACCACCAGTACGCTCTGTCATACGAGAGATGATCTCCTGGAACAAAGCCTGAGGCAGACGGGCTATGATACCAATCATAATGATCAGAGAAATACCATTGCCGATACCCTTATCAGTAATTCTCTCACCCAGCCACAAGATAAACATACTTCCTGCAGCCAAGATGATAGTAGAAGTAAACATAAACAGAGTCCAATCTAAAGAAGCATTTAAGGAACCACCAGACTGATATCTCAGGTTAAGCAAGTATGAAGGTGCCTGCACTAACAGGATGAAGATAGTCAAATAGCGAGTGTACTGATTCAACTTTCTACGTCCACTCTCTCCCTCGCGCTGCAACTTCTGGAAATAAGGAAGTGCGATACCCAGCAACTGGATCACGATAGAAGCAGAGATGTATGGCATGATACCCAATGCGAAAATAGAGGCATTGGAGAAAGCACCACCAGAAAACATGTTTAACAAAGCCAAAAGGCCTTCGCTGGTTTGTTGGCGCAACTGCGTCAGCATTGCAGGGTTGATACCTGGCAATACGACATAAGAACCGAATCGGTAAATTGCCACAAACAATATGGTGATGAGGATCCTTTGACGAAGATCCTCAATCTTCCATATATTCTTTAATGTTTCAATAGCTTTTCTCATTGATTTAGAGTTTTACAACTTTACCACCAGCAGCTTCAATAGCAGCCTCAGCCGACTTAGAGAAGGCATGAGCCTGTACTTCCAAAGCACGAGTAATCTCGCCGTTTCCGAGCACTTTAACAAGATGCTTTGAAGAAATGAAACCTGCTGCTACAAGTTCATTAATACCCACAGTCTGCAAGTTCTGAGCCTCAGCCAATGTCTGAATAGTTTCCAAGTTGATGGCCTTGTAAGAAACACGGTTAATGTTCTTGAAGCCAAACTTAGGCACGCGGCGCTGAAGTGGCATCTGACCACCTTCAAAACCAATCTTCTTCTTATATCCTGAGCGTGACTTAGCACCCTTAGTACCTCTGGTTGAAGTACCGCCCAAGCCAGAGCCTGGACCGCGGCCGACTCTCTTTCTTGAGTGAACCGAACCAGCTGCAGGTTTTAAATTACTTAAGTCCATATTATAAATCTTTAAAAGTCAAACTTAATTACTTAACGATAGTTACCAGGTGCTTTACCTTTTCTACCATACCACGAATAGAAGGAGTATCCTCATGTTCAACCACATGATTAAGTTTTCTCAGGCCCAGTGAATCCAGTGTTCTTCTCTGAACTGCAGGTGCACCGATTCTACTCTTCGTTTGTTTAATCTTAATAGTTGCCATATATGAATCTCCTTATCCTTTAAATACTTTTTCTATACTGATGCCTCTGTTCTGAGCCACGGTGCGTGCATCACGCATCTCACTCAGGGCAAGGATAGTAGCCTTAACCAAGTTGTGAGGGTTTGATGAACCCTTTGCCTTAGCAAGCACGTCAGTAATACCAACACTCTCAAGTACGGCACGCATAGCACCACCAGCTACTACACCAGTACCATGGGCTGCAGGCTTGATGAAAACTTCTGCACCACCGAACTTAGCGGTCTGCTCGTGAGGAACTGTACCCTTCAGAACAGGAACCTTAGTCAGGTTCTTCTTTGCAGACTCAACGCCCTTAGCAATGGCTGCAGTGACTTCACTTGCCTTACCAAGGCCATAGCCGATAACACCATCTTCATTACCAACAACCACTATCGCAGAAAAACTAAAGGTTCTACCACCCTTGGTTACCTTAGTAACACGATTAATGGCAACCAATCTGTCTTTAAGCTCAGTCTCGCTTGAAACTCTAACTTTATTATTTTGTACTGCCATAATGATTAAAATTTAAGTCCACCGTTACGAGCAGCATCAGCTACTTCTTTTACTCTCCCATGATACAGATAACCATTACGGTCGAAAACTACAGAGGTAATACCTGCTTCCTGAGCTCTCTTTGCAATCAGTTCACCCACCTTGGCAGCCTGCTCTTTCTTAGGCATCTTCTCAGTCATACCCAGAGAAGAAGCTGCAGCTAAAGTAGTACCGCTCAGGTCATCGATCAACTGAACATAAATCTGCTTATTACTTCTAAATACAGTCATACGTGGGCAATCTGCTGTACCAGAGATTCTTCTACGTATTCTGTGTTTAATCTTAATTCGTCTTTCTATTTTTGTTGTCATAATACTATCATTTTAAAGATTATTTTGCACCAGCTGCTTTACCAGACTTTCTGCGAATAACTTCGCCAACAAACAATACACCCTTACCCTTATATGGTTCAGGCATACGGAAAGAACGTATCTTTGAGCAGATTTGACCAAGCAACTGCTTGTCGCAAGACTCCAACAAGATGCGTGGGTTCTTATTTCTCTCAGACTTGGTCTCTACCTTTACCTCAGGAGGCAACTGAATGAAAATGCTATGAGTATAACCCAGAACAAGTTCAAGCAGGTTTCCCTGATTATTGGCACGATAACCAACACCCACGAGCTCCAGCTCTGCCTTGTAGCCTTCAGAAACGCCTACTACCATGTTGTGTACCAATGCACGATACAGACCATGATATGCATGACGCTGCTTTGGATCGTCGTTCATCATCTCGTTATTCTCCTCGAACACGATATGACCGTCTTCCATAGTCACATTGATGGCAGGATTGATCTGCTGGCACAACTCACCCTTAGGGCCTTTAACGGTAATCACGTTATCTTTATAATCCACTGTAACACCAGCGGGAATAACAACGGGTAATTTTCCTATTCTTGACATTGCTAATCCTCCTAATTAATAAACATAACATAATACCTCACCACCAATCTTCAGCTCTGAAGCTTCCTTATCGGTCATCACACCCTTGGAAGTAGATATTATAGCAATACCTAAACCATTGATTACTCTCGGCATGTCTTTGTAACCAGTATACTTACGCAAACCTGGAGAAGAGACTCTCTTCAGGCACTTGATTGCGTTTACCTTGTTTACTGGATCATACTTCAAGGCAACCTTGATTGTGCCCTGTGGACCATCATCTACAAACTTGTAATTAAGAATGTAGCCTTTCTCAAAAAGGATCTTTGTGATCTCTTTCTTCAAATTTGAAGCAGGAACTTCTACTACTCTGTGCTTAGCCTGAATAGCATTGCGAAGTCTTGTCAAATAATCTGCAATTGGATCTGTCATATAATTAATAAATTAAATTAATCAGGACTACCCTGACAATATTTAAAACTAAAATTACCAGCTTGCCTTCTTAACTCCAGGAATCAGGCCGTTTGAAGCCATCTCACGGAATTGAATTCTTGAAATGCCGAACTGACGCATATATCCTCTTGGACGGCCAGTGAGCTTACAACGATTGTGAAGACGGATTGGGTTGGCATTCTTTGGGATAGCCTGCAACTTCTGTGCAGCCTCAAAAGCCTCTGCAGGCTCGCCTTTTCTAACAATCTCCTTCAGAGCAGCTCTCTTCTCAGCATATCTGGCGATTAACTTGGCGCGACGTACTTCACGCGCTTTCATTGATTCTTTTGCCATATCTCTTAGTTGTTTTTAGCGTTCTTAAATGGTAAGCCGAACTCTTTAAGCAGAGCGTAACCTTCCTCGTCAGTCTTAGCAGAAGTAACGAAGGTGATATTCATACCCAGGATGTGGCTGATGCCATCAACGTTGATCTCTGGGAAGATGATCTGCTCTTCGATACCGAGAGTATAGTTACCACGACCATCAAACTTGCTTTCAATACCCTTGAAGTCACGGATACGAGGCAGAGCCACGCGAACGAGGCGCTCCAGGAATTCGTACATTCTCTCACGGCGGAGTGTCACCATCACACCGATAGGCATTTGCTTACGCAACTTGAACTGGGCAACGTCTTTCTTAGAAATAGTTGCAACAGCCTTCTGACCAGTAATGGCAGTAAGCTGTTCGATAGCTTCATCAATAATCTTCTTGTCAGCAACGGCGATACCTAAGCCCTGATTGACAACAATCTTCTTAAGTACAGGCACCTGCATAGAAGAAGTGTACTGGAACTGAGCCTTCAACGCAGGAGCGATGCGCTCATTGTATTCTTTCTTAAGACTAGCAGTATTACTCATTACTTGATCTCCTCTCCTGATTTTTTAGCATAACGTACTAATTTGCCATTCTCGCCAATTCTACGACCGATACGGGTAGGCTTGCCTGTCTTAGGATCTACCACGTTCAGATTAGAGATGTGTATTGGAGCTTCCTGCTTTACAATACCACCCTGTGGGTTCTTAGCACTTGGCTTAGTGCTCTTAGAAACCATGTTCACGCCCTCAACGATGGCGCGCTGCTTCTCAACGAGCACCTTCAAAACGCGACCAGTCTTGCCCTTATCCTCACCGGCATTTACATAGACCAGGTCATTCTTTTTGATATGTAATTTACTCATTTCTTAAAACTTTAAAAGATTAAAGTACTTCAGGAGCGAGTGAAACAACTTTCATGTTTGCTGCACGTAATTCACGAGCAACTGGGCCAAAGATACGGCTACCTCTCAACTCACCTGCATTGTTCAGCAGAACACATGCATTGTCATCAAAACGAATGTAAGAGCCGTCTGCGCGACGTACTTCCTTCTTTGTACGAACAATCAAAGCCTTAGACACTGCACCTTTTTTCAAATCACTTGATGGGAGGACGTTCTGCACAGCCACCACGATGATGTCACCAAGTGAAGCATAACGGCGACCAGTACTACCAAGTACACGGATGCAGATAGCATCCTTGGCACCACTGTTGTCGCATACTGTAAGTTTGGATTCTACTTGTATCATAATTACTTAGCTTTTTCAATTATTTCTACTACTCTCCATCTCTTAGTCTTGCTCAGCGGACGAGTTTCCATGATGCGTACAGTATCGCCAACATTACACTCATTCTTTTCATCATGAGCATGGTATTTCTTTGTCTTCTTGACAAACTTACCATATAAAGGGTGCTTCTCCTTAAATGTAGCAGCAACAACAACAGACTTGTCCATCTTATTGCTGATAACAACACCAGATCTTTCTTTTCTTAAATTTCTTTCTTCCATGGAGCTGATCATTATTTGTTAAGTTCTCTTTCGCGCAATACGGTCTTCATACGCGCAATAGTCCTGCGTAATTTCTTGATTTCAGCAGGGTTCTCTAACGGAGAAATAGAGTGATTCAAAAGCATCTGATGATAATTAGCAACCTCAGCCTCTATTCTCTCTACCAAGTCATTGGTAGTCATTTCTTTAATTTCTGCTATCTTCATAACTCTTACGCATTATTGATTTTGAATATCGTAATCACGTCTTACTACAAACTTAGTTGTAATAGGGAACTTCTGAGCAGCTAAGCGCAAAGCTTCTTTAGCAACATCAAAAGGAACACCCTCAATCTCTATCAGAATGCGACCAGGATATACTGGGCATACCCATCCTGCAGGATCACCCTTACCTTTACCCATACGCACGTCAGCAGGCTTGCGAGTAATAGGTTTGTCAGGGAAAATGCGGAGCCATACCTGACCTTCACGCTGCATATAACGGGTCACGGCGATACGGGCAGCCTCAATCTGCTGTGCTGTGATCCATTTTGGCTCCAAAGCCTTAATACCGAATGAGCCGAAAGCCAAAGTAGTACCTCTGTAGGCATTACCTCTTCTGCCGCGGCCGTCTTGCGGTCTTCTGTATCTAGTCCTTTTCGGTTGTAACATAATTCCTAAAAATCAAATCAGGTTAACGATTATTTTTCTTTCTTTTGAAGTTCTTGCCACCATTAGCATTACCTGGACGGCCGCTTTCCTTAGTCTGGCTGAAGTTTGGTGCCAAATCACGCTTCTCATATACCTCACCACGGCAAATCCAAACCTTAACGCCCTGAACACCTACCTTGGTATGTGCATCGCACTGGCAGTAGTCAATGTCTGCACGGAAAGTATGCAATGGGGTTCTTCCTTCCTTATACATTTCTGAACGAGCCATTTCAGCGCCATTCAGACGACCAGAGATCTGCACCTTGATGCCCTCAGCACCCATACGCATGGTATTTGCGATGGCCATCTTGATGGCACGACGATATGCGATCTTACCCTCTACCTGGCGAGCGATGTTGTTGGCAACAATCACTGCGTCGAGTTCTGGGCGCTTGATCTCAAAGATATTGATCTGAATATCCTTATCTGTGATCTTCTTCAATTCTTCCTTCAGCTTGTCAACATCCTGACCACCCTTGCCGATAACTACGCCTGGACGTGCTGTGCAAATGGTGATAGTGACAAGTTTCAAAGTACGCTCGATTACGATTCTTGAAACGCTGGCCTTAGCAAGACGAACGTTCAGATACTTACGGAGCTTGCTGTCTTCCAACAGAGAATCTCCGAAGTTCTTACCACCGTACCAATTGGAATCCCAACCTCTTACGATTCCTAAACGATTGCTAATTGGATTAACTTTCTGTCCCATCTTACTTAATTTTGATCTTCGTTATTATTCTTAGCGCCAACGAACAAAGTCACGTGATTAGAACGCTTGCGGATTCTATAGCCTCTACCCTGTGGAGCTGGTCTCATTCGCTTGAGTGTAGCGCCACCGTCAACATATACTTCCGTAACAAACAACTCACCATTCTCTGCCTTGCGTTCGTTCTTAGTCTCCCAGTTAGCGATAGCAGAGCGCAACAACTTCTCAACTCTTGCAGCAGGTGCCTTTGAGGAGAACCTCAAAACGCCCAGCGCTCTGTTCACCTCCATACCGCGGATCATGTCCACTACGAGGCGCATCTTTCTTGGGGAAGTAGGAACATCTTGCAATTTAGCAAAATACATGGTCTTTTTGGCTTCTTTTCTTTTTTCAGCCGCTAATTTCTTTCTTGCTCCCATTATATTATTACTTTTATTATTCTAGTGAATCCCATTATTTACGGTTACCTGAGTGACCCTTGAAGGTACGTGTAGGCGCAAACTCACCCAACTTGTGACCAACCATGTTCTCAGTAACATAAACAGGAATAAATTTATTACCGTTGTGAACTGCAATTGTATGCCCAACAAAATCAGGCGAAATCATTGAAGCTCTGGCCCAAGTCTTTACAACATCCTTCTTACCAGACTCATTCATGGCAAGCACTTTCTTCTCAAGCTTAACGTTGATATACGGACCTTTTTTTAATGAACGACTCATAATTTACTCAATTTTATCAGGTTACTTCTTTCTTCTCTCAATAATATACTTATTAGACTGCTTCTTAGGAGCTCTAGTCTTCAAGCCCTTAGAGTAAAGGCCCTTACGAGAGCGTGGATGACCACCTGAAGCACGTCCTTCACCACCACCCATTGGGTGATCAACTGGGTTCATTACGACACCACGGTTGTGAGGACGACGTCCTAACCAACGAGAACGTCCTGCCTTACCAGAGCTCTCCAGACCATGGTCTGAGTTACCCACGCTACCTACTGTAGCCTTGCATGAAGACAGGATCTTACGAAGTTCACCTGAAGGCAACTTGATCACGCAGTAGCTACCTTCTCTCGAAGTGAGCTGTGCGAAGTTACCAGCTGAGCGAACCAATGCAGCACCCTGACCTGGACGCAACTCAATGTTGTGAATCACAGTACCCACAGGGATGTTCTGCAGTGGAAGTGCGTTACCAACCTCAGGAGCAGCCTCTGCACCTGACATCAGTGTAGCACCAACTTGCAATCCATTGGGAGCAATAATATATCTCTTCTCACCATCAGCGTAGAACAACAAAGCGATACGAGCCGAACGGTTTGGATCGTATTCAATTGTCTTAACCACTGCTGGTACACCATCTTTATTTCTCTTGAAGTCGATGATACGGTAAGCCTTCTTGTGACCGCCACCCATGTAGCGATTGGTCATCTTACCCTGATTGTTGCGACCACCAGTTGACTTCTTACCAACTACAAGAGATTTTTCTGGTACTCGTGCAGTAACTTCTTCGAAAGTACCAATAATCTTATGTCTCTGCCCTGGTGTTGTGGGCTTAAATTTACGTACTGCCATTTCTATTAAATATTGCTATAAAAATCAATAGTCTCACCTTCCTTCAGCGTAACGATCGCCTTCTTGAATCTGTTGGTGCGTCCGCTGATGATACCACTTCTCGTGTAACGTGACTTCTGCTTGCCATCGTACTTCATAGTGTTTACACTTTCTACGTTGACATTATACAGTGCCTCAACTTCTTTCTTAATGTCAAGTTTAGAAGCTTCAGGACGAACAATAAAGCCGAAACGATTACTCATCTTCTCGGTCGCAGCTGTCATCTTTTCTGTAACTAACGGTTTAATAATATATGCCATTATTCAAGCCTCCTATAATTAAACTAAAGCACTGTCTACTGCAGAGAGCGATTTTTCTGTAAACACAAGTACCCCAGCATTCAATACATTATATGTATTCAATCCTGAGATTGTCTCTACATTGGCACGCTGCAAGTTACGAGCTGACAAATATACATTTTTATTAGGTTCTGGTAAAATTAAAAGTAATTTTTTATCAGAAACTTTAAGATTATTTAAGAGTGCAACGAATTCTTTGGTCTTTGGAGCCTCGAAATTGAAATCTTCAACTACCAAAATCGCATTGTTCTGAGCCTTGTATGAGAGGGCTGACTTACGAGCCAAAGCCTTCACCTTCTTGTTCAGTTTGAAAGAGTAGTCTCTTGGCTTAGGACCGAATACACGGCCACCACCGATGAGAACAGGTGAGTTCAAGTCACCACGACGAGCACCGCCACCACCTTTCTGACGACCAATCTTACGAGTAGAATGGCTCACTTCACTTCTTTCTTTTGACTTATGTGTACCCTGACGACGGTTAGCCATGATGAGCTTCACGTCCATGTAGATAGCATGGTCGTTAGGTTCAATGCCAAAGATAGCATCGTTCAATGCTACTTTTCTTCCGGTGTCTTCACCTTTGATGTTATAAACGTTAACTTCCATTATTTCTCAATTAAAACGATTGAATTTTTCCATCCTGGAACAGAACCCTTGATCAACAGAAGGTTGTGCTCTGGAATCACTTTTAAAACTCGCAGGTTCTGTACAGTCACACGCTGATTGCCCATCTGGCCACCCATGCGCATGCCCTTGAACACCTTTGCAGGGTAAGAACAAGCACCGATGGAACCCGGCTTGCGGGCACGGTTGTGCTGTCCATGGGTAGACTGGCCTACACCACCGAAGTGATGTCTCTTCACTACGCCCTGGAAACCTCTACCTTTGGAAGTACCGATAACATCAACGAACTCTGTGCCGTCGAACAGCTCTACGCTTACGGTATCACCCAGATTTAACTCTGTCTCAAATTCTTTGAACTCGGCCAAGTGTTTCTTGGGAGTTACTCCAGCCTTCTTGAAGTGGCCCATCAGAGCCTTGGTGGTACGCTTTTCCTTTGCATCCTGGAAACCAAGCTGAATGGCTGCATAACCATCTTTCTCAACTGTCTTAACCTGAGTAACTACACAAGGACCTGCTTCGATAACAGTGCATGGTACATTTTTACCATCGGCACTGAAAACGGATGTCATTCCGATTTTCTTTCCTAATAATCCTGGCATTTCTCTAAATTTTTAAAACTTACACTTTGATTTCTACTTCCACACCGCTTGGCAACTCCAACTTCATCAGTGCATCTACAGTCTTAGCTGTTGAGCTATAGATGTCGATCAGTCTCTTGAAAGAAGAGAGCTGGAACTGCTCACGTGACTTCTTGTTCACGAAAGTTGAACGGTTCACAGTGAAGATACGCTTGTGAGTTGGCAATGGAATAGGACCGCTGACAATGGCACCTGTAGCCTTCACTGTCTTTACGATGCGCTCAGCTGACTTGTCAACCAAGGTGTGATCGTAAGATTTCAATTTAATTCTAATTTTCTGACTCATTTCAGTTTTTAGTTAATAATATATTAATAATGTATGTATGGAAGTCACGGATTAAGAGTCATTTGCTAACCCATGACATTCCTGATAGTTTTTAAAGCAAATCAACACGGCCCTTCACTTCTTCAAGCACTGCAGTGGCAATGCTCTTAGAAAGCGGAGCGTGATGATCATAAGTCATTGACGAGGTGGCACGACCAGAAGTGATGGTACGGAGGTCTGTCACGTAACCGAACATTTCTGCCAGTGGCACCATGGCCTTCACGATGCGGGCACCAGAGCGGGTAGATTCCATACCCTCTACCTGGCCACGACGCTTGTTAAGGTCGCCTATCACATCACCCATGTTTTCTTCTGGAGTAACGACTTCCAGCTTCATGATGGGCTCCAGAAGTACAGGACCGGCCTTGGCGGCAGCGTTCTTGTATGCCTGGATAGCACAGATCTCAAATGACAGCTGATCGGAGTCTACTGGATGGAATGAACCATCTACCAGTTCCACCTTGAGGGAGTCGAGAGGATAACCGCCAAGCACACCGTTCCTCATGGCAGTTTCGAAGCCCTTCTGTACAGATGGGATGAACTCCTTAGGAATGTTACCACCCGTCACTGAGTTGATGAACTGCAGGCCACCCTCCTTGTAGTCCTCGTCTACAGGACCTACATTGACGATGATGTCTGCAAACTTACCACGACCACCCGACTGCTTCTTGTAGAGCTCACGGAGGTTCACTGTCTTAGACACAGCCTCCTTATAGTTCACCTGAGGCTTGCCCTGGTTGCACTCTACCTTGAACTCACGCTTCAGACGGTCGATGATGATATCGAGGTGGAGCTCACCCATACCGGAGATGATGGTCTGACCACTCTGCTCGTCGGTGCGAACAGTGAAGGTAGGATCTTCTTCGGCCAACTTGGCGAGGCCGTTAGACAGCTTCTCCATGTCTTTCTGGGTCTTAGGCTCTACGGCGATACCGATCACAGGATCTGGGAAGTCCATAGACTCCAATACGATAGGTGCCTCCTCGTCGCAGAGGGTGTCGCCCGTATGGATGTCTTTCAGACCTACCACTGCACCGATGTCACCAGCAGCAATCTCATCTACTGGATTCTGGTGATTAGAGAACATCTGGAACATGCGTGAGATGCGCTCTTTCTTGCCACTGCGGGTGTTATATACATAAGATCCGGCAGTGATCTTACCAGAATATACGCGGATGTAAGTCAGACGGCCCACGTATGGATCGGTAGCAATCTTGAATGCCAGTGCAGAAGTGTGCTCCTCCTCATCGGGACGGCGCTCTTCCTCTGCATTGGTGTCTGGGTTCGTACCTACGATGTTAGGAGTATCCAGTGGTGAAGGCAGGAAGGCACATACATAGTCGAGCAGAGGCTGCACGCCCTTGTTCTTGTATGATGAACCGCAGCATACTGGAGTAAGCTGCATGGTCACAGTGCCATGTCTCAGAGCAGCCATCAGCTCTTCTTCGGTGATGGTGGTAGGATCTTCCAGATACTTCTCCATCAGCACGTCGTCAAAGTTGGCAGCGTTCTCGAGCATCTTGTCTCTCCACTCCTCAGCCTCATCCACGAGGTTGGCAGGAATGTCTTCTATATCGTATTCTGCACCCATAGTCTCATCGTGCCACAGGATGGCCTTCATCTTGATGAGGTCAACCACACCCTTGAAGTTCTCCTCTGCACCGATAGGTACTTGGATAGCGCAAGGGTTAGCACCGAGGATATCCTTCATCTGACGAATGGTTTCGAAGAAATCTGCACCAGAGCGGTCCATCTTGTTCACATATCCCAAGCGTGGCACATTGTACTTGTCGGCCTGGCGCCATACGGTTTCAGACTGTGGCTGTACGCCGTCTGCTGCACTGTAGGTAGCCACGGCACCGTCAAGCACGCGCAGTGAGCGCTCCACTTCGGCAGTGAAGTCCACGTGTCCCGGGGTGTCAATCAGGTTGATCTTATATGTCTGGTCGTTCCACTTCCAGCGGCAGGTAGTAGCTGCTGAGGTGATGGTGATACCGCGCTCCTGCTCCTGAACCATCCAGTCCATGGTAGCAGCACCGTCGTGCACCTCACCGATCTTGTGTGTCAGACCAGTATAGTAGAGTATGCGCTCTGACGTAGTAGTCTTACCAGCATCAATGTGTGCCATGATGCCGATGTTCCTCGTCAAATGTAAATCTTGTTTAGACATTGTTGTTCTTTACCGTTGTTAAATTAGAATCTGAAGTGTGCGAATGCGCGGTTAGCCTCGGCCATTCTGTGCATATCTTCCTTACGCTTGTATGCACCACCCTGCTGGTTGTATGCGTCAACAATTTCGTTTGCCAGCTTCTCTGCCATAGACTTGCCGCCACGCTTGCGTGCGAAGGCAATCATGTTCTTCATTGATATTGATTCTTTACGGTCAGGACGGATTTCAGTAGGTACCTGGAAAGTGGCACCACCGATGCGGCGTGACTTCACCTCTACCTGAGGGGTTACGTTGTCAAGCGCCTGCTTCCAAATTTCCAATGCAGACTTCTCCTCGTTCTGCAGTTTCTTCTTCACTGTGTCAAGTGCGGCATAGAAAATGGTGTAAGAGATGGTCTTCTTGCCATCGTACATCAGGTGATTTACGAACTTTGACACTTTCACGTCATTAAACACTGGATCTGGCAGGATCACGTGTTTCTTTGGTTTAGCTTTTCTCATTTGTTTTTACAAATAATGTTTTCGTTCTTGGCTGTTTGTTTCTGTCTTCTTCAACCTGCCTCCCTCCGGAGCGGTTTACTCAACCTTCATAAATGTCCAAAAAACTAAAACTTAGTTATACTTAATGTTTATTTCTTCTTAGCAGCTTTTGGTCTCTTAGCTCCATACTTAGAACGACGCTGCGTGCGGCTTGCTACACCTGCGGTATCAAGCGTGCCACGAACGATGTGATAACGTACACCTGGCAGATCCTTTACACGACCGCCACGTACCAGAACGATTGAGTGCTCCTGCAAGTTGTGACCCTCACCTGGGATGTAGGAATTCACTTCCTTACCATTGGTCAAACGTACACGGGCAACCTTACGCATTGCTGAATTTGGCTTCTTAGGCGTGGTAGTATATACTCTCACGCAAACGCCACGTCTCTGCGGGCATGAATCCAGCGCAGGAGACTTGCTCTTGTCCTGCAGCTCTGAACGCCCTTTTCTTACTAACTGTTGAATTGTTGGCATTTTAATTGTTTTTTAATTATTATATTATTGTTATTATTATTTCAATCTTAGCCCCAAAACCTTGATTTGAAGCATTCTGCATGGCATTTTGCTCACAAACGGGCATAGCTCACCCTATTTTGGGGCTGCAAAGTTACGGATAATATTTGAAAATTCCTCAACCTCTGCCTTATTTTTTGTCTTTCGACCCTCGGAAAACACGAAAAGATGCCAAAATTTAGCATCTTTTCACATTTTTAAGTCTTTTTAAATTCACGCCTGACCCTGAATGCCTGGGAAAGCGATGGTGTTGCTCTCTTCTGGCAGGTGTATCTTGCCGAAGTTCTGCTCATACTTGGTCACGTTTCCAGAAAGAGCGATGAGCAGTCGCTTGGCATGCTCTGGGGTCATCACGATGCGGCTCTTCACCCGAGGGAGTCCGCCTGGCAGTGCGTTCACGAAGTCGAGTATGAACTCTGCGTGTGAGTGTGTGATGATGGCCAGATTGCTATAGACACCTTGTGCCACGTCATCAGACATCTGTATCTGTGCCTCGGGGGCTTTCTTTTTTTCTTCCATGCTATTATATATATTAATAAGGTGTAAAAAAAAGCTGCAAAAGTATCACTTTGCAGCTCTGTTTCATGTCAAGCATCAGAAACCTTAGGCCTTTACGCCGTTGTACTCATCAGATACAGTCAGTTTCTTTCTACCCTTAGCGCGGCGTGCTGCTAATACTCTACGACCATTGGCAGTTGCCATTCTCTCACGGAAACCGTGCTTGTTTCTTCTCTTTCTGTTAGAGGGTTGGAATGTTCTTTTCATTGCTATATTTCGTTTTTATTGTTATTATTCTCACACAATCGGGCTGCAAAATTAGGAAGTTTTCCGAAATTAACCAAGAAATCGCTCTTTTTATCTCACAACTTTTTGTATTTTTTATCGATTTGGATTATTTTTGCATCGGAAATCGGGAAAAATCATCCCCGAGCATCCGAGATACGACTATTTTAAACAATACATTATAAAAAAGATTACGAGTATGATTAATGCCCAAGACATTAAAATCGGAACCGCCATCCGCATGGACGGCAAGCTGTATTTCTGCATCGACTTCCTGCACGTAAAGCCAGGTAAGGGTAACACTTTCATGCGTACTAAGCTGAAAGACGTGGTAAACGGCTACGTATTGGAGCGCCGTTTCAACATCGGTGAGAAGCTGGAAGACGTACGCGTGGAGCGTCGTCCATACCAGTTCCTCTACAAAGAAGGCGAAGACTTCATCTTCATGAATCAGGAGACTTACGATCAGGTACCTATCGCAAGAGAGCAGATCAACGGTGTGGACTACCTGCTGGAAGGCATGGTAGTGGAAGTGGTGTCTGATGCCAGCACTGAGACCATCCTCTTTGCAGACCTGCCAGTGAAGGTGCAGATGAAGATCACCTACACAGAGCCAGGCGTTAAGGGTGACACTGCCACCAACTCACTGAAGCCTGCTACACTGGAGTGTGGTGCTACCGTGCGCGTGCCTCTGTTCATCAACGAAGGCGAGACCATCGAGGTTGACACCCGTGATGGTTCTTACGTAGGTCGCGTGAAGGCTTAATCATCCCTTATATATATAAATAAGGTGTAAAAAAAGGCAGAGGAGATGCTTCCCGAAACATCGGGGAAGCATCTCTTTTGTCAAAGCCAAAATTGTACAAAAAGGACATACGGCCTCCACTGCCTTCATGAAGGCGCAGAATTTTCTACGTGAGGGAAAATTATCTCCCTCGTTGGGAAAAAATTTTTTCCTAGTTAGGAAAATAAAATTACCCAGTTAGAGAATTTCTGACGCCAAAAACGGGCATTCGGCAGCGAGTGTACTTTTAGAACATATTTGATAAAACCGAGAAACAAGAATAAAGAATGAAGTATAGCCTCATCATACCTGTCTACAACCGTCCCGATGAAGTGAACGAACTGCTTGAGAGCCTCACGCAGCAATCGTTTACCGACTATGAGGTCATCATCGTGGAAGACGGATCTTCCGTGCCTTGCCTCGATGTGGTGAAGGCCTATCAAGACAGGCTCGATGTGCACTACTTCAGCAAGCCGAACTCCGGTCCTGGACAGACGCGAAACTATGGCGCAGAGCGTGCGAAGGGCGACTATCTGCTGATTTTGGACTCTGACGTCTTGATACCAGAAGGCTACTTCGAGGCCGTGGAACGCGGCATTGCAGAAACGGGAGCCTTGGCATTCGGAGGCCCAGATAGGGCGCATCCCTCATTCAGTCCTACGCAGAAAGCCATCAACTACTCCATGACTTCATTCTTCACCACAGGAGGCATCCGTGGTGGAAAGAAGAAGATGGACAAGTTCTATCCGCGTAGCTTCAACATGGGCGTGAAGCGCAAGGTTTATCAGCAACTTGGCGGATTCTCCAAGATGCGCTTTGGTGAGGATATCGACTTCAGCATCCGCATCTTCGAAGCGGGATACCCCTGCAAGCTCTTCAGGGATGCTTGGGTTTTCCACAAGCGCCGCACCGACTTCCGCAAGTTCTTCAAGCAAGTGCACAATTCTGGCATGGCGCGCATCAATCTCTACAAGAAATACCCTTCTTCGCTGAAATTGGTGCATCTGCTCCCTGCCGTTTTCACGCTTGGAGTCTTGCTTTGTTTGCTCCTCATCCTTGCAGGCATCGTCTATGGGGTGCTCAATCAGAGTGGCATCATCCAGATAGATTTTCCAGGAGGTCCGTTAGGTGTGGCATTAGGACTGTTCCCCCTCTTACTCTATGCGCTGATCATTTTCATAGATTCCTCTATCAAGAACAGAAGTCTGAAGGTGGGATTGCTTTCCATTCCTGCGGCGTTTATACAGTTGATAGGTTATGGAACGGGCTTCCTGCGGGCATGGTGGGGACGCTGCGTAAGAGGGAAAGGAGAGATGGAGGCTTTCAAGAAAAACTTTTATAAATAATTCACGATGAACAAATTAAACATTAATCAATGGGCAGAAGAAGACAGACCACGTGAGAAAATGATGCTAAAGGGAGCCAGTGCATTGAGCGATGCCGAACTGCTGGCTATCCTCATCGGCTCTGGCAATCAAGAAGAGAGTGCCGTAGCACTGATGCAGCGCGTGCTTCAAGCCTGCCACAACGACTTGAGCGCCCTCAGCAAGTGGGAACTCCGTGATTTCAAGCAATTCAAGGGACTTGGCGAGGCCAAGAGCATCAGCATCATGGCAGCTCTGGAACTGGGAAGAAGGCGCAGCGATGCCAAAGGCATAGAGCGCGTAAGCATCCGTTCTTCGGCAGATATCTTCGAGATCTTCCACCCTCTGATGCGCGATCTTCCCATCGAGGAATTCTGGATTTTGCTGCTAAACCAAGCCAATAAGGTCATTGACAAGGTTTGCATCAGCAAAGGCGGCATTGACCAAACGGCTGTGGATGTACGACTTATCCTCCGTGAAGCCCTGCTGCAAAGAGCCACACAGATAGTCCTTATACACAACCATCCCTCGGGCAATATCCGTCCAAGCAGGGAAGACCGTAACCTCACGGCGGCAGTGAAGAAGAGCGCTGAAGCCATGAACATACGCCTCACCGACCATGTCATCGTGGCAGATGGTGCGTTTTTCAGCTTTAATGACGAAGGATTGATGTAAAAATGAGTTTTTTTCGTAACTTTGTCCGCATATATAGAAGGAAAACTATGACAACTTTTGAAATAGAAGAAAAAATAGTGGCCATGCTGAAGACGGTGTACGACCCCGAAATACCCGTCAACATCTACGACTTGGGCCTCATCTACAAAATAGATGTGGCAGAAGACGGTGCCGTGAACATAGACATGACACTCACCGCTCCAAGTTGTCCGGCAGGCGATTTCTTGATGGAAGATGCCAAAGAGAAGGTCAGCTCCATCAAAGGGGTGACTTCCACCAACATCAACATTGTCTTCGAGCCCGAATGGACCCAAGACATGATGAGCGAGGAAGCCAAACTGGAACTTGGTTTCATGTAAAACGCGCACATATATGAAGAATATCTATTTCCTCTCGGATGCACACTTGGGATCCCTTGCCATAGAGCATAGCAGGACACAAGAGCGAAGGCTGGTGAACTTCCTTGACCAAATCAAGGATAAGGCTGCAGCCATCTACCTTCTTGGCGACATGTTCGACTTCTGGTATGAGTTCAAGACCGTAGTGCCAAAGGGCTATACGCGCTTCCTTGGCAAACTCTCGGAACTCACGGACATGGGGGTGGAAATCCATTTCTTCACAGGAAATCATGACATCTGGTGCGACGACTATCTCGAAAAGGAATGCGGCCTCATCATCCATAAGAAACCGCTAACTACCGAACTTTACGGCAAGGAGTTCTACTTGGCGCATGGCGACGGCCTTGGCGATCCTGATAAGAAGTTCCAGTTCTTGCGCTCTCTGTTCCATAACAAGTTCTTGCAAGCCCTGTTTTCCTGCATACATCCGCGATGGAGTGTCGCTTTCGGCTTGAATTGGGCTAAGCACAGCCGCATGAAGCGTGAGAACGGCAAGGAGCCCGACTATATGGGAGAGGATAAGGAATACTTGGTGCTCTATACGAAGGAGTACTTGAAGAACCATCCCGACATCAACTTCTTCATCTACGGGCATCGGCATATAGAGCTGGATCTGCAGCTAAGCAAGACCTCGCGCGTGCTGATCTTAGGCGATTGGATCAATCTCTTCACCTATGCCGTCTTCGATGGAGAGCACCTCTTCATGGAGCAATACATCGAAGGAGAAACCAAAGTCTGAACTTACACCTTATTATAATATGAATGCCCCGCTCTTAGGAACGGGGCATTTCATTTATTTCAATTTCAATTAATTTTATCAATTAGTGAACTTATATCCAGCAGCCTTGGCAATGTTGCGAGCGATTTCGATATTGTCAATCTTGCCATTCATGAACAGATTGGCACCAGCACCTACCACATAAACAGGCACATAGCCAGCAGTATGTCCGCCAGTTGTCCATGCGATATGAGCCGACTTTGCCAGCACAAGTTTGGCAGCAGTAGCCATAGGATCTGTGGAAGAATAGAGGCTCTCATCAAATTTGATATTATTGTTCACGAAAGATTCTTCGTAAGCATCTCTCAGTTGTCTCTCCTCTGCCCAAGTGAGTTTCACCTTATCAAAGAAACCGAAGTTCTCCGCCAGAAGCGCCTTCACGCCTTCCCATGAAGCATCTCTCTGATGGTCGCGACGATAATCGGTCACTTTCTTTGAGAATTCCTCAATAGAGCACTTCTGACTCTTGAAGTTCTCCAGATAGAGCCAGTAGTTAGAGTTGCCTAATGCCAAACCACCAGTCTCATGATCGGCAGAAATTACGATCAGCGTCTCCTTCGGGTGCTTCTGATAGAACTCATAAGCCACCTTCACAGCCTCATCCATATCGATGACCTCTTCAAAAGCAGCTCCGGCATCGTTGGCATGGCAAGCCCAGTCTATCTTTCCGCCTTCCACCATGAGGAAGAAACCCTTGCTCTTCTTATCCTTTGTCAGGAAGTCGATGGCACTCTCTGTGATTTGCTTCAGTGTGAGGTCGCCAGGCTTACGATCGATGGCATATGGCAGACAGTCAACGCGCGTAGCACTTTCTGGCTGCACCAAAATCATCTTATCAGTAGTGGCAGCCTTTGCCTTGTACTCATCTACGCCATGTGCTATCACATAGCCAGCAGCATCAATCATCGGATAGATGCTTGGCGCAGGCTTACCGTCGATGGTCTGCTCAGTACGCAGGAAACCGCTACCTGCGAAGAAGTCGAAACCAGACTTTGGCAGGTCTGTGGCAATCTCATAGTACATCTGACGACGTTCCTGATGCGCATAGAAGCAAGCAGGTGTGGCATGATCGATACTCACTGATGTTGCCACACCGACTTTCTTTCCCGCTTTCTTGGCCATTTCTGCCAGAGTCTCTACCCTATTCTTGTCCTTATCTACACCGATGGCAGCATTGTAAGTCTTCACGCCAGAAGACAGCGCCGTACCACCTGCAGCAGAGTCGGTGATAGGATTTGAAGAAGAATAAGTGGCAGCCACAGTTGCAACAGGGAAAGAAGGAAACAGCAAAGGCTCTATGCCGATACGCCCTTGATTGGCAGCTATATACATCTCGGTACCATTGATCTGGTTTACGCCCATACCGTCACCAATAAAATAGAAAACGTACTTCGCCTGTTGTGCCTGCAAATTCAGGGCAAACAGGGCTACGAACAACAAATAAGCAAATCTTTTCATATCATTAGTTTTTATTAGTTTCATAAGACAAAGGTAATAATATAAATCCGAATCCACAAATAAGCCCCTAAAAATAAAAAAGCGCAAACACGCACAAAATCATTTGAAATTTAGAATAATCAGAAAAATAATTAAATATCATGCTTATTTTTTTATAATTTTATTTCCTAATTTCAAGCAAAATACCTTATATTTGTATGAAATTTGTTTTTTACAAACGCCCATTGAATGGGAGTTTCCGTTAATTAAGAAGAAAAAAGCGTTTAGAATGATTATATATATCAAACGGTGATTCCTAATTATGCGGAAAAGATAAATGTTGATAACCCTATTTTATAGATAACTATATATAATACTGGATCTAAAATGAATAAATTTAGTTTTGTAAAGGAATTAGCGAAGCGACTTAACTGCAATGACTATGTAGCTAAGAACTTTGTGGATGAGTACAACAAACTTGTTGTAGAGAAAATGTGTGAAGGTGAAGAAGTAAAGCTTCAGTACTTTGGAAAGTTCATCCCTCATCGCCAGCCTCAGCGCCCTGGCCGTGACCCAAGAAATGGTGAGTTCCATGAGATTCCAGAACGCACTACCATCAAGTTTAAGGTTAGTGCTAATGTCCTGAAACAAATGAACCCAGAAGAGTAACTGTAAATCTGGATATTCATACACTCGAAAGCTTATTGCATTACAAATCCGTGACGGATGTAAGAGCGTGCTTACACCCCGGGGATTTGTAATGCAATAATTATATCCGTTCCTTTCTGCTTTCTTTTTTTCAAGCAAAATGCCCACAAGTTTTGCTTTTACATCAATTTACACTATCTTTGTATGCAATAAACAATCTATACAATAACATTAAATCGTTTACTACTATGAGCAAACTAATCCAAGGAATTATTGAGCGTGCCAAAGCCAATCGCCAACGCATCGTGCTTCCAGAAGCCACAGAAGAGCGCACATTGAAAGCTGCAGATCATGTTTTGGCCGATGGCATTGCGGACATCGTCCTGATTGGCGACCCAGCAGAGATACACGCCCTGGCTGAGAAGCATAATCTGAAAAATATAGATAAGGCAACGCTTATCGATCCACTGAACAATCCGAAATCTGAGGAATATGCCGCCCTGCTTGCTGAACTCCGCAAGAAAAAGGGCATGACCATAGAGGAAGCCCGAGAGCTGGTGAAGAATCCGCTCTATCTGGGCTGCATGATCATCAAGACCGGGGAGGCAGACGGCCAAATCTCTGGTGCACTGAGCACTACTGCAGAGACGCTGCGTCCTGCCTTGCAGATCATCAAGTGCACTCCGGGCATCACTTGCGTCAGCGGTGCCATGCTGCTCATCACCAAGCAGCCACAGTATGGCGAAGACGGCGTTTTGGTAGTTGGCGACGTAGCCGTGACTCCTATGCCAGATGCCTCACAGTTGGCGCAGATTGCCGTATGTACGGCACAGACAGCCAAGGCAGTAGGTGGTTTCGCAGACCCACGCGTAGCCATGCTGAGCTTCTCCACTAAGGGTTCTGCTTCTCATGAGGTAGTAGATAAGGTGGTAGAAGCTACCCAACTTGCCAAGGAGATGGATCCTACACTGAAAGTTGACGGTGAATTGCAGGCAGATGCCGCATTGGTGCCTTCTGTGGGCAACAAGAAAGCCCCTGGCAGTGAGATCGCTGGCAAGGCCAACGTGCTGGTGTTCCCTTGCCTTGAAGTGGGAAACATTGCCTACAAGATGGTGCAACGCCTGGGCGATGCCGTTGCCCTCGGCCCTATCCTCCAAGGTATCGCACGTCCAGTAAACGACCTCAGCCGCGGTTGCTCCGTAGACGACATCTACTACATGGTAGCCATCACCGCATGCCAGGCTCAGGCAGCAAAAGCTAACAAATAAAATTACATAGTTATGAAAATATTAGTACTCAATTGCGGAAGTTCCTCTATCAAGTACAAGCTTTTTGATATGAGCAATAAGTCTGTCATCGCTTCTGGTGGTATAGAAATGATCGGCCTGGAAGGCTCATTCCTTAAGTTCGTGGCTCCCGATGGAGAGAAGAAGATCATCGAGAAAGACATTCCTGAGCATACCGTAGGCGTAGAGCTCATCTTGCAGACCCTCACAGATCCTACCTATGGTGCCATCAAGTCTCTGAATGAGATCAATGCCGTGGGTCATCGCATGGTGCATGGTGGCGAGAAGTTCACCGAGTCTGCCCTCCTCACACCTGAAGTTCTGGAGGCTTTCGAGGCTTGCAACGACTTGGCTCCGCTGCACAATCCAGCCAACCTGAAGGGTGTGGCTGCCGTGAAGGCCATTCTGCCAGACATTCCACAGGTAGGTGTGTTTGATACCGCTTTCCATCAGACGATGCCCGACTATGCATACCTCTATGCACTGCCATACGAATACTACGAGAAGTACCAGATCCGCCGCTATGGTTTCCACGGAACCTCTCATCGCTTTGTAAGTCAGCACGTATGCGAGATGCTCGGCACTACTCCTGAGGGCAAGAAAATCATCACTTGCCACATCGGCAATGGTGCTTCCATCGCTGCCATCAAGGACGGCAAGGTGATAGACACCTCTATGGGTCTCACCCCATTGGAAGGCCTCATCATGGGTACCCGAAGCGGCGACGTAGACGGTGGTGTGGTGACTTACCTGCAGAACAAGTTGGGTGTAGATGCTCACCGTATGAGTGCCATCCTCAACAAGAAGAGCGGTATGCTGGGCCTCACGGGCATCTCCAGCGATATGCGCTCCATCGAGGAAGCCTACAACAAGGGCAACCAGAAGGCCATCACAGCTACCAATGCCTATATCTACCGCATCAAGAAGTACATCGGTGCCTATACGGCTGCATTAGGCGGCGTAGACATCATCGTCTTCACGGGCGGCGTTGGTGAGAATCAGGCAAGCATCCGTTCTGGTGCCGTTTCTGGTATGGACTATCTGAACTTGAAGGTTGACGACAAGCTGAATGCCGAGACTCGTCTAGGTAAGGAAGGCATCATCTCTACGCCAGATTCCAAGGTGAAGGTCGTGGTAGTTTGCACGGATGAAGAGCTGATGATTGCTCAAGACACCGTAAATATCTTGAACAAGTAAGTCTGAGATAAACTTTTCATAAACGAGAATCCCCGCTTTCGAAGGCGGGGATTTTTTATGCTCACCGTTGTGAACATTTATGCTCACCGTTGTGGTCATTTTTGCTCACAGCTGTGAGCATTTGTGCGCATAACTGTGAAGTTATCCTTATTCCTCTGCCGTGAGGAAGCTTTCCAACTGCTCAGCATTAAGATTCAAGTGGAACTCTCCCCGATGTGCTACGGAGATGCTTCCCGTTTCCTCAGAGACGATGATGCAAAGAGCATCAGAGACCTGTGACATGCCCAATGCCGCACGATGGCGCAGTCCCAGTTCCTTAGGGATGTCCAGATTATGCGATACAGGCAAGATGCAACCAGCCGCCTCAATACGCTTCTTTCTGATCACCATGGCCCCGTCATGCAGCGGACTGTTCTTGAAGAAGATGTTCTCAATCAGTCGCTGATTGATGTTCGCGTCTATCACATCCCCCGTATTGATGATGTCATCCAATGGGAAATCGCGCTCTATCACGATGAGTGCCCCCACCTTCCCCTTCGCCATGCTGATGCATGCCATCACGATGGGCATAATGTCCTCGTGCATAGGCTTCGATTTCTTGTTGCGCATCAAGAACTTCACGAAGGCACTGGCGTTGTGGTGCGAACCAAGGTTCAGCAAGAAGCGGCGTATCTCGTCTTGGAAAATCACGATGATGGCAAGGACACCCACACTGACCAACTTATCCATGATAGAGCCCAGCAATCGCATGTCTAGCACCTGCGTCACTACCAGCCATATCAGGATAAACACCATGATACCCACGAAGATATTGATGGAACCTGACGACTTCATCACCTTATAGGTATAATAGAGCAACACTGCCACCAGCAGTATGTCTATGAAATCTTTAATGGTAAAATCGAAAAACACTTCCCTATCTATTTAGTTGATTGATACTTAGTTAATTCCTCATAGATGCGCACCGCTTCCACTGCCTGCTTCACATCATGCACGCGCAGGATGTCTGCTCCCCGTTCCAATGCTGCCATGTGTAGGGCTGTGGTGCCATTCAGTGCCTCTTCAAGACGGATGTCCAGCAATCGCCAAATCATGGACTTGCGGGAGATGCCCACCAGCAGGGGCAACTCAAACACTTGGAAATCGGCCAAGTGCGCCATCAATTCATAATTCTGCTCCACCGTCTTACTGAACCCGAAGCCAGGATCCAAGATGATGTCATGCACCCCCATGCCCCGAAGTTCAGACACCTTCGCTGCCAATGCCTTGATGGTATCGGCCGTCACATCAGCATACGTATGCTGACGATGCATGCTTTCCACCTCGCCTTGGATGTACATTAATATATAAGGTGTACGCAACTTGGCAACGGTGGCGAACATGTTCTTATCGAACGTGCCGCCAGAGATGTCGTTCACCATGCCCACGCCGTATTCCTCCACACACATACGCGCCACATCGGCCCTGAAGGTATCTACAGACACCAAGGCCTGTGGTGCCACCTTCCTCAAAGCCCGCAATCCGAAGCGCAGACGCTCCGTTTCCTCCTCCTTACTGACTATCGCAGCATCTGGACGCGTGGAGTAGGCTCCCACATCGATGATGTCGGCCCCTTCAGAGAGGAGTCGCTCCACCTCAGCAGCCACTTCGCTCTCCGTCTGCTTACGGCTGGCTTCATAAAACGAGTTGGGCGTCACGTTCAGAATCCCCATCACCAAGGGGCGTTCCAACGTGAGCAACAGTCCGTTTATGTTGAGCGTATTCCACTTCATAGGCACCTCGTCACACTTTATTGCCACAAATGTAATCAAAAAAACGCTTGTATTTCGCTTTGATAACAAAATAATGCCTATCTTTGTTTATAATCCGTAAATAAGTTGGTATATGAACACTGATATAGAGGCATTATATGCGCACTTTCTGAAGAGCAGCGGTGTGACTACAGACAGTCGCCACTGCCCGCAAGGTTCCCTCTTCATCGCCCTGAAGGGAGCCTCTTTCAATGGCAACGCCTTTGCAGCGAAGGCATTAGAGGCTGGTTGCAGCCATGTGGTGGTAGATGAAGCTGCCTTTTTCAAGGCCGATGACGATCGCTATACATTGGTGGACGACGGACTCCTGGCTCTGCAAGCCTTGGCACGCCACCATCGCAGGCAGTTGGGCACTCCCCTCATCGGCATTACTGGCACCAATGGCAAGACCACAACCAAGGAACTCATCGCTGCCGTGCTGCGCCAGAAGTTCAATATCCTCTATACGCAGGGCAATCTGAACAACTCCATCGGCGTGCCCCTCACCCTGCTGGGACTGAAGAAGGAGCATCAGATGGGTGTCATTGAGATGGGAGCCAGCCACCCTGGCGACATCAAGGAATTGGTGGATATTGCAGAGCCCGATTATGGTATCATCACCAATGTGGGAAAGGCGCACCTCTTGGGCTTCGGCTCTTTCGAGGGAGTCATCCACACCAAAGGCGAACTCTACGACTTTCTGAGAGCGAAGGGAAACGCCACTATCTTCATCGACCATGAGAATCCTTACCTGCAAGGCATCGCACAAGGACTTACCCATATAGAATATGGCACTTCCGAGGGACTCTACATCACAGGACGCGTCACAGGAAACTCGCCGTTCTTGGCTTTGGAGTGGAAGGGCATGCAGAGTGCCGCTTGGCAGAAAGTGCAGACCCAACTGATTGGTTCTTACAACTTTAACAACGCCTTGGCCGCCATCACCATTGGTAGTCATTTCGGAGTGACACCTGCGCAAATCAATGCGGCCCTTGAGGGCTATGCACCACAGAACAACCGTTCGCAGCTACAGCACACAGAGCGAAACACCCTTATCATCGATGCCTACAATGCCAATCCTACGAGCATGCAGGCCGCCTTGGAGAATTTCTCTCAGATGCAGGCCGATCATAAGATGTTGATTTTAGGACAGATGGGAGAGCTCGGTGCTGAGAGTGAGACGGAGCACCAGCACGTAGTGGATTACATCGACCAGTGTGATTTTGAAGAGGTACTGTTGGTTGGCGAGCAGTTTGTCAAGACACGCCACGCCTACCCCACCTATCCAGACACCCCAGCCTTGATTGCCGCCTTGCAGCAACTCAAACCTGCTGGGAAGACCATCCTTATCAAGGGGTCTAACAGCAACAAGCTCAGCTCTGTGGTGGAGTATCTTTGAAGAACCTGCGACGCACCCAGAAATAGCACACCGCAGTACCCACTAAGGCCCCTAACGTGTTGAAAATGAAGTCGGCCCAATCGCCGCTTCTTGTTGTGGTGGCATACGCTTGCAGCAGTTCCACCACGCCGCTATAGACTATCGGAAACATCAAAGCCCCCGCGAAGCCACGTGGCAAGGGGGCTTTCTCTTTTCTATAGGCCCTGAAGAATTCTATCCATATCACCGATGAGAGGGTGAAGTACATACAGAAGTGCACGAACTTGTCAAAATTGGAGATTTCATCCAGCTGTGTCTTCGGAGGCGTGAAGAACGACAGATAGGTGATAACCAAGATCAGTCCTACAGACAGGGGGTAATTTTTCAGAATCCATTTCATAAGCTAAGATTTTACGGATGCAAATATAGAAAAATTCATTTATTATGCCTATCTTTGCGCGAAATTATTACAAAATGGTAAACGAATCTAACAGAATAAATTTCGGAAGCAAGGTGGGTGCTATTCTGGCTGCTGCTGGTTCTGCTGTGGGATTGGGCAATATCTGGCGCTTTCCCTATGAGACAGGCAACAGCGGTGGTGCTGCCTTTATCCTTATCTATATAGCATGTATCCTTTTCTTCGGCCTGCCTGTGATGATCGCAGAGTTCACCATAGGCCGCCATTCCCGTGCCAATACGGCCAGGGCTTACCAGATTCTGGCACCTGGCACCCAGTGGCGTTGGGTAGGTCGTTGGGGCGTGCTCACAGGCTTCTGCATCTTAGGCTACTATACCGTAGTGGCTGGTTGGTGCTTGGAATATGTGATAGATTCGCTCACCAATGCCTTTGCCGATAAGAGTTCAGACGATTATGTCAGCATGTTCAATAGTTTCGTGAGCCATCCGTGGCGTCCAGCCCTCTGGATGATCATCTTCATGCTGGCTACCCACTTCATCATTACCAAGGGTGTGCAGAAAGGCATCGAGCGCTCGGCTAAGATCCTTATGCCTGTGCTCTTCATCCTGCTGCTGTTCTTGGCGGTTTGCTCCATCATGCTGCCTGGAGCCTCAGCGGGTATCGACTTCCTCTTGAAGCCCGATTTCAGCAAGGTGAATGCCGATGTTTTCCTCAGTGCATTAGGACAGACATTCTATTCGCTGAGCCTTGGCATGGGTTGCCTCTGCACCTACGCCTCTTACTTCAGGGCAGATACGAAGTTGCCCAACACGGCACTTTCCATTGCCAGCATAGACTCCTTGGTAGCCATCTTGGCAGGATTCATCATCTTCCCTGCTGCCTTTGCGGTGGGCATCCAGCCCGATGCAGGCCCCAGCCTCATCTTCATCACCCTACCCAACGTGTTCACCAATGCCTTTGGCAATATCCCACTTTTAGCCACCGTGCTGAGTCTGATGTTCTACGTGCTGCTGTCGTTGGCGGCCCTCACCTCTACCATCTCCATGCATGAGGTGGTGACGCTATATCTGCATGAGGAGTTCAACTTCACCCGCAAGAAGGCAGCTTGGATAGTGACCATCGTCTGCGGTTTCATTGGTGTGCTTTGTGCGCTTTCTTTCGGCCCGTTCAAAGATTACACGCTCTTTGGCAAGAACCTCTTCGATATGTTCGACTTCGTGACGGCGAAGATCATGCTGCCTATCGGTGGCTTCTTCATCGCCATCTTCACGGGGTGGTTCCTCGACCATCGCGTGTTGCGTTCAGAGCTGAGTCCTTGCCGCACGCTGCACCCCTTCATCTATCGCGCCATCATCATCATCCTGCGCTATGTGGCACCTGTAGGCATCGCTATGGTGTTCCTCAACGAGCTTGGTTTCCTCTCCTGACGCATGGCACACTGGTTTGATGAGTTCCGCTATTTCTCCCCTTCGGAGAAACGAGGCATTGTGTTGCTGCTTGGCCTTATTCTGGTAGCAGTCGTTTTGGTTATCCTCGGCCCTTTCGGCACTTCCGCCCCTCCTGTCGATGCAGAGGCAGAGCGACTACAACAGAAAGAGTACGAAGCATTCATGGCTTCCGTCAAGGAGGTGGATAGCCTGCGTCGTCAGCCTCGCACGTATGAGCGCAACTATGAGCCTCGCACTTACTATGCCAATAGATCCGACTATCCCCGACGTTCGGAGAACTATCGCCAGCGCTCTGGGGCTTCCGACAGTGTTTTAAAAGAGCCCCCTCAGCACTATCTCCCAGATACCACACGCCAATACCCGCAGAAACTCGATGAAATCGTGGTTTTCGACCTAAATCGTGTCGACAGCCTCACGCTGATGCAGATTCCAGGCATCGGTAGTGGCATTGCAGGCATGATCATCAGCTATCGTCGCCAGTTAGGTGGCTACTATGCCGTCAGTCAGTTAGGCGAAATCAATCTCGACTACCAGCAACTGCTCCCTTGGTTTGAGGTACACGAGGAGGACATCACCCGCATCCCTGTAAATCGCAGCAGTGTGGAGCGTCTGCGCAACCATCCTTACCTCAATTTCTACCAAGCCCGCGCCATAGTGGAATACCGCCAACGTCATGGTTCCGTGCCAAACCTCCGCGTTTTCACCCTTTACGACGAGTTTACAGAGGAAGACTTAGAGCGCCTTTCCCACTACCTTAGCTTCGAATAGCTCAAAAGTGCCCTGACTTTTGGTAAATTATCCCTCTTTTTTGTATCTTCGCTGCATGAAACAAAAATACGAATGAAGTATCTATCTGCCATATCCACACTGATATGCATGCTTGTAGGAACGAGATGGAACAACTTATGGCCTACTTCAGCTATGATACTTTCACCATAGTTTCAGATGACCCTTTTAATAGTGGCTCTTCTGGACGAGTTTTAGGTCCTAAGCATTCTACAAAAACCATTGCCTCCTACCAAGACCTCTACGCTACAGAGCAGCATCTGTATGCCCTATACTACGGCTTCCCCGAACTTGACAAAGACAATCCAAACAACACTTGCTATATTTTGCAGTTCGATTGGGAGGGCAACTACCAGAAAGCCTATCACTTGCAGGAGGTAATCAACCGCTTCGCTGTGGATGAACAGCGAAACTGCATCTACGCCACTTATACAGCGAAAGGTGAAGACCCTGTGCTGCTGAAATACGAACTAAAATAATTATACGATTTGTATAATTCAAAATGAATAATTAGACTTGATAATTTCAAATCTAATCCGTACCTTTGTTGCTTAGTTTTTAAGTAGAAGACCACAGTTATGAAATTAGGATTCGACAATGACAAGTACCTCCGCATACAGTCGGAGCACATCAAGGAACGCATAGCGCAGTTCGGTGACAAACTTTACATGGAGTTCGGTGGCAAGCTTTATGATGATTATCATGCCAGTCGCGTGCTCCCTGGCTTCCACCCCGACAGCAAGTTCGACATGCTCATGCAGCTCCAAGACGATGCTGAGATCGTCATTGTCATCAGTGCCGAAGACATAGAGCGCAACAAGATACGCGGCGATCTGGGCATCACCTATGACAAGGATGTGCTGCGCCTACGCGACGTGTTCACTGCCCGCGGATTCTACGTGAGCAGCGTGGTCATCACCCACTTCAACGGTCAGCAGAGTGCCGTGGCCTTCCGCAAGATGCTGGAGCGCGAGGGCAACGTGAAGGTGTATTACCACTACCTCATCGAGGGCTATCCCACCAATGTGGAGCTGATAGACTCTGACGAGGGCTTCGGAAAGAACGACTATGTGGAGACCACCCGCCCGCTGGTGGTGGTGACGGCCCCTGGTCCTGGCAGCGGCAAGATGGCTACCTGCCTCAGTCAGCTCTACAACGAGAACCTTCGAGGCGTGAAGGCGGGCTATGCCAAGTTCGAGACATTCCCCATCTGGAACATCCCTCTGAAACACCCTATCAACGTGGCTTACGAGGCTGCCACGGCCGATCTGGACGATGTGAACATGATAGACCACTTCCATCTGGAGGCTTATGGCGAGACCACAGTAAACTACAACCGTGACATCGAGATCTTCCCTGTGCTGAGCGCCATCTTCGAGGGCATCTATGGGGAGAGTCCTTATAAGTCGCCTACCGACATGGGCGTGAACATGATAGGCTACTGCATCAGTGACGATGAGGTGTGCCGTGAAGCGTCTAAGCAGGAGATCATACGACGCTACTACACGGCTCTGTGCAATATGTACGATGGTAGAAACAACGAGCATGAGGTGAACAAGCTGGTGCTGCTCATGAAGCAGATGAAGCTCACCACTGCCGATCGTCGCTGCACCGTGGCCGCTGCTGAGCGTAAGGAGCAGACGGGCGTACCTGCTGCTGCCATCGAACTCGCTGATGGCACCATGATCACCTCGAAGACCACTGCCTTGCTGGGCCCAAGTGCTGCCTTGCTGCTCAATGCCATGAAGCATCTGGCTGGCATCGACCACGACCTGAAGCTGATTCCGCAGAACATGATAGAGCCTATCCAATACACCAAGACCCGCCTGCTGCATGGCAACAACCCTCGCCTGCATACCGATGAGGTGTTGGTAGCCCTCTCCGTGCTGAGTCAGCACGATGAGAACTGCCGCCGTGCCTTGGAGACCCTCCCTCTGCTCGATGGCTGCCAAGTGCATGCCACCGTGATGCTCAGCGAGGTTGATCGCAAGATCTTCAAGAAGTTAGGCTGTGGCCTTACCTTTGATCCTGTAAGGAAATAAAGGCACTAAGCCTTTATTTCCCTCCTCACATAGACCGAATGGCTGAGGCGCCCACTGATTGTGATGCCTGTGGAGGCATCGCGTCTGAAAGCCATCAGCTCCTGCGTGGCAGCGGTGCGTGAGAGGCCCGTCAGTGCCACATAGTCGGCTATGCGCATGGTGGCATGCTCGTCCAGATAGCGCTGCGCCAAGGCCAGTCGTTCTTCCTTGCTGTAAGGCGAGCGATGCAGCCTCCTCACCCCTCCGCGCTCCAGTGTGCAGTGCCTGTCTACCTGCTTCACCAACTCCTTGTCGGCCTTGAAGTACACCCCGTTCACCTCTAAACTCAGGGCATTGTGCTGGGGCTGACCGTCGTCCAGTCCGTCCATCTCCTTATCTTTCCTCACCCCAATAGTGGCTTGCAGCGTACCCAGTCCGTCGATGGTCACCGAATAGCCTTCTGCCAGTTGGTAAGCCACTTCCTCGGCCAGCTGCATCAGCACGGCCTTTATCACGCCGTCGCTGACACCCGCCCTGTGGACAGACATCAGTCGCACCAGTTCATCGGTATCGATGTTGCGCTGCACTTGCATGCGATAGAAGGCCTTAGGCTTCCCTTCCCCGTGCAAGTCGTTCATTTCTTGTTTGATATACTTAGCCATAATTCTAAATGTTACTTGTTAAACTTTGTGGGAGGCCGATGCAAAACCTGTCGACAGGCACAGCAAAGTTCAGACAGCAGTGCTGATTGTACAGACAGCACTGGTGATTGTACAGACAGCAGTGCTGATTGCACAGACAGCAGTGCTGATTAAACTTTGCATCGCCATCCGCATGGTTTTATCTCGGCATCCCGATGATTTTAATACTACGTCTTTCTGATTTTATCAAGGCGCGTGATGGGCCACCTCCGATTTTTCCTTTCACCTTTCACCAGAGGGCTCTTCTTGACTGATTATCAGCGGCTTATAGTGGTGAAAGGAAAATCGTTTCCTTTCACCGCCTTTCACCGCCTTTCACGCTGCTGCTTGCTTGGCAACCAGTTGATAGAGTTGTCCACTATGCCCGTGCATCAGCTTACAACCCATGAATTTCAGCACCTTCCCGATTTTCACCCTCGTGACAATGCTTTCTTGTAGCATCGGATAGCATCCCTTCAGGGTTTTGAGCACTTCGCTACTTGGCATCCAGCGTCCCTCCTCACTCTCTTCTGGCACTCTGAAGCAACTACCTATCATTCCCTCTAAGTCCATTTCTTTGAAATAGGGCTGATTAACCTCCTGAATGCGAGCCACCTCATCGTTGGAGAACCAGTATGGAGTTTGCTGCACTTGGAGTTCATATACCAGCTGTGCATAGAGTTGCTGATAGTCGATAGGCGTTTCATTGTCGATGAACATGCCCCGTGGCACTTGCAAGCAGAGGTATCTGCGACTGCCTGTAGGGTCACAAAGCGGATGCTCATCATTCGTAGTAGCCAAGAAAGAGGCATATCTGCGACGATCTTCCTGGCTCTTTCCGAATATCGGACGCCCATTGACCTTCACTCTCGAAAGCGCTTGCTTCAGTTTTCCTTGCTGCGAAGGTCCCATGTTGGCAAACTCGTCGATATTCACTAACAAGTTGTGCGTCAAAGCCATATCGCTGTCGAACTTGTTGCTGAAATTGATATGGTCGAGGAAGTAAGCCCTCAGCGATGGAGGCAGCAGCCTCACGGCAAAGGTGGACTTTCCACAGCCTTGCATACCTATTAATAAAGGTACGGCCTCATTGCCATGAAGCATATCCATCCCTCGCCAATGCGCCACAGCAGAGCGCAGCCAAGTGCTGCACCACGAGAGTTGCTCCGAGGTCAATCCTGGGATGCGGCTAAACAGCTCAGCCACATGGTTTTGGCCATCCCACTCAGGCAGGCTTTCCAAGAAATCCTTAATTGGATCATAATCCTTAACGGCATCAGATCCCACAAATTCTACGATGTCTGTTCTTGGCGAATGCTCGTCAAAACCCGCCATCTTGGCTTTTCGGACGATGGAGTTCAGCACGACTTCCGTCAAGATGCTCCATCTGTCCGCCTCATCACTTAGTTTTCGTACTTCAGTCTTTCCACTGAGCACATTCCGACGAAATGCGTAGTTCTCGTCGAGGAAGCTGTCTATCATCAGCACAGCTCCCTGCATTTGATTAGCTTTCTCATTCATTTGTAAAAATGTTTTTTTGAAAAAGGTTATAAATACTGTTAGCTTTGCCGTTTGGGCAGGTGAAAGGAGGTGAAAGGAGGTGAAAGGAGCGCGCTTTCCTTTCACCGCATTTAACGCCTGTCTTCCAGTCACTTACACCACATTGGTGAAAGGTGAAAGGAAAACGGCGCATCCCCCATCAATTCCTATCTACTGCCCCTTCGCTCAAAGGCAGCGCAAAGATAATACAATGGATATGGGGTTGTCAAGTTTTTTCCACTTTTATTTCGCTTTTATTAGAAAAACAGGGAAAAATTAAGGAAACGCAGGGAAAAGTGCAGGGAAAAATGCAGGGGAAAATTGCTATTTTCTAAAATATCGCTATCTTTGCACTATCCTCAGGCTTCGGCTTGAGGGATGACATAAGTAACGTAAAGCGTTTGAGGTATTAGCATGATATTGTGACGAAGTACTTTGTTTATACTAATAATATCAGGGGGGGGAACTGATGAAATATTGCAGCTTCCGCCTAGGTTTATTCAGTATAATGGAGCTAAATAGTCCATAAAATGACACCCTAAACCCGAGCATTTCGTTAATAAATCAGCGGAAACAGTATAATTTTACCACTTTCCGCTTGTTTTTTTACGAAATATTACTATCTTTGTGGCGTCATTTAAAATAATAATGTTATGCTCATAGGTCGAGATAAAGAAAAACAGATACTACAAAACACTCTCTACGAAGAGTACTCACAATTCGTTGCCGTATATGGAAGACGTCGTGTTGGTAAGACTTTTCTTATCAGAGAAACCTTTGAGAACCGATTCGACTTCCAATTTACTGGTGCTGCAAACTTGACTGCAAGAAAACAGTTGGTACGTTTCCGTCGTGCACTCAAAGAACATGGGCAGAAAGATACTCCGGAACTAACCAATTGGGGCGATGCTTTCAGTGAACTCAAACGCTTTATTATGAGTCAGCCTGAAGGCAAAAAGGTTGTTTTCCTTGACGAGCTTCCATGGATGGATGCTCCACGCTCTGGATTTTTATCAGAGTTGGAATCATTTTGGAACGGATGGGCATCTGCACGAAAAGATATTGTTTTTGTGGTATGCGGAAGCAGTACTTCATGGATGGTCAAAAAAATCATAAAGAATAAGGGTGGTTTGCACAATCGCTTGAATCATCGTATATCCCTCAGTCCTTTCCCACTGGGATTATGCGAGAAGTTAGCTCAGTCAAAAGGTCTTGCGTTAAATCGCAAGCAGATGCTGGAAGCCTATATGATATTTGGCGGTGTTCCGTATTATTGGAGCTTGTTGCAGAAAGGAACAAGCATAACTGCCGAGATAGATAGACTGATTTTTTCGCCTAACGGAGAGCTGCATGATGAGTTTGAGATGCTATATGCTTCTTTGTTCAAAAAGCCAGAACCATACGTTCGCGTTATTGAGTTATTGGCCAAGAAAAAGATGGGCATGACACGACAAGAGTTGTTGACAGCAGGAAAATTTGAAGACAATGGAGCATTTTCTGACATTCTGAAAGATTTGGAGTGGTGTGGCTTTATTCGTAGTTACACCATGATGGGGTATCGGACAAAATCGGACATCTTCCAGCTAATAGACCATTATACATTATTCTATTACGAATACATCGACGGAGTACGCCAAGGCTCAAACTATTGGCGATCAATGTTGGGAACACCGAAGTATTACACTTGGTGTGGCTTAGCATTTGAGCGCACTTGCCTATGGCATGTTGACCAGATTAAGAAGAAGCTTGGTATTAGCGGAATACTGACAAACGAATATGCATGGCGTTGCTTACCAGATGAAAACATCGGTAGGCCAGGAGTTCAGATAGACCTGCTTATAGACCGTAGCGATGGGATAATTGATATATGCGAAATGAAATACTCGAAGGATCCATACACCATCACTTCCGATTATGCAAGTGAACTTACCCGCAAACGAAATGTATTCCAGTCTGTAACAGGCACAAAGAAAGCCATTCATTCCATCATGGTCACCACTGATGGTCTAACTCGGAATGAATATTGGGGTGACGTTCAATCTGAAATACAAATGGACGATTTATACGAACTGTAGAAAAACAGTATTTGTATTATCTCATTGTGGCTCACGGACTTTCTTGTTGAAAAAGAAAGGCCCTCTGTGTAGGAATATTACGATAAACTCAAGAATATCTTCCACACATTTGTCATAATAAGGGTCAAGCTATTGTTGCAAAATCTGATTTTGTTTATCACCAGAAAAACATTACCTTTGCTGTAACTAAAAGAAATCATGCCATGACAAACATCGCAATCTATACACTCACTTCGGAACTGCATGATGAGCAGGCTATAAAGGCTGTGACGAACGAGTTTCTTAGCAGTCTGAATATAGAATACATTTTCAGAGGGAATGACTATGCTGACTATGGCACGCATGTGCTTGACTTGATTTATGTACGGACAGGTGGCACAGAAGGCATTTTCAAACGACTGCTCCCTGCGTTGCTGAAGAAGTCGCCTCATCCATTTTATCTGCTGACATCGGGAAAGAGTAACTCCTTGGCAGCCTCGATGGAGATTCTGTCATTCCTTCGTCAAGAGGGATATCAAGGAGAAATCATCCATGGGAATGCTGCCTATATATCAAAACGGGTGAAGCTATTGTGCAAGGTAAGTGAGACTAAGAAAGCATTACAAGGCTGTAAGTTGGGCATTATTGGAGCACCCTCCGACTGGCTGATTTCAAGTATTGTGGATAAAGACATAGTCAAGGTAAAGCTGGGCATCGAACTAATAAACATTCCGATGCAAGTGCTTTTGGATGAAATCGATGCCACACCTTTGGAAGAGGTAGCAGAGAAAACATCCTCTGAAGTTATAAAGCGCGCACTTCCTGGAGCCCAGCAAATCTATCGGGCACTGAAGGCTTTAGTACAGCGATACGACTTGCAAGGATTTACCCTGCGCTGCTTCGACCTTCTGACTGCTGTGAAGAACACGGGATGCATGGCATTGGCAAAGCTAAACGCCGAAGGCATCGTGGCTGGTTGTGAGGGCGACATCCCAGCCATGCTCTCGATGAAGATAGCCCAAGCAGCCATTGGTGTGAGCGGCTTTCAAGCCAATCCTGCGAGCATCGACCCTGAAACGGGAGAGATGTTGTTTGCCCATTGTACCATTCCATTCAACCTGGTGGAGAGTTATGAACTGGATACTCACTTCGAATCGGGTATAGGCGTAGGCATCCGTGGTTATATGAAAGAAGGGCCTGTGACGATATTCAAGGTATCAGGGAGTCTTTCACGCTACTTCATTGAGGAGGGAGCATTGGTGAGTAACCAAGCCAAAGCCGACCTTTGCAGAACGCAGCAAGTCATCCAGCTATCTGCCCCCTGCCAGACTTCCTATTTCCTGACAAATCCCATTGGCAATCACCACATCGTCTTGCCAGGGCATCATAAAGACCTTTTGGAACAACTGATGAAAACGCTTTAAATCTTGCCATCCTTCATGTGAATGGTGCGGTCTGTGAGTGACGCGAGGCCCTCATCGTGGGTGACGATGACGAACGTCTGGCCAAGGCGGTCGCGGAGATCGAAGAAGAGTTGGTGAAGCTCGGCCTTGTTCTTGGAATCGAGGCTGCCAGAAGGTTCATCGGCCAGGATAACATCGGGATGATTGATCAGCGCACGGGCCACTGCCACACGCTGCTTCTCACCTCCAGAAAGTTCGTTGGGCTTATGCTCCGCACGGTCGGAGAGTCCCATCATGGCAAGCAACTCCTTGGCTGCTTCGAAGGCATCGGTGCGACTGCGCCCTGCGATAAAGGCAGGAATCATGACGTTCTCTATGGCTGTGAATTCTGGCAAGAGCTGGTGGAACTGGAACACGAAGCCAATGTGCTGATTGCGGAAGGCAGAAAGCTGCTTCTCCTTCAAGGCCAGCACATCGGTGCCGCCTATCAAGACATGCCCAGCATCAGGTGTATCGAGCGTACCCATGATTTGCAGCAAGGTGGTCTTACCAGCACCACTAGGTCCTACGATGCTCACTACCTCACCCTTCTCTATCTGCATATCGATGCCCTTCAGCACCTGCAATGAGCCGAAACTCTTCGTGATTCCTTCCAGTCTTATCATAATGTTTAGTTCCCTCCTCGTTTCAATATCATCTGCGCTATATTTACGTCACTGTCAATCAATGACTTCATACGCCCTTCACGCACAGAAGGAGAAAGCAGCTCCACAGCTTCAAGAATATCCTTTAAATTAAGGTATATCACCAACTCCACCGATGCATCTTCATCAGCATGTTGCTTGATATACTCCAAATAGACTTTACCTTTCTCCTCATTTACTGAACGCATCTCCTCATTGCGCATCTCCTCCAGAATCTCACGGTCGTTACCCATATCCTCATAGCGTTCCGTAATCTCCTGCTGCTGTCGCAGATAAGGCTTTCGCATTTCATTAATCTTTTCCAGATCTTGATAGTATTTGCTTCCACTGGAGGTATAATCTTGGGTGGTTCCTTCGAAATATGCTTCCTCTCCAGGCACCATAGTGAAATAGAAATCCTCACCAATGCGGGCACTGACAGCATAGTCGAGATTCACAGAGAAAGCAAACTGCCCATTCTCCACAGTGGTATGCACGTCAACATAATCTCCAGAACCTGGCACTGCAAGATAGGAGACAGTCAGATTACCATCGGGCAGGTCAGTGAGATGCCCTTTCATCGTAAAGTTGCCTTGTGCAGACAGCGACAGGCAGAGGCATAAGCCATAAAACAAAGTCAATAACTTTTTGAACATAATGTCCGCTCCTATACAAAATCCAACGCATTACGTTTAATAACCAATGGATACCGCTCTGGATGCTTAAGGCTTTCTATTTCAAGGTCTACATCAAGATCTGGCCACTCTATGGCGTTCTGGCCACTCATTCGTACATTTAATACGCTCTTGATTGAAGCGTCCTTCATCCAAGGTATGCGATTATAAGACAAGAAATAATCATTTCCTGCTACTGAGATCATTATTCCCTGAGCATTAATCATCAACACGCTTGCCAATGTGCTGTTGATATTGCTGTTTAAATTTGTCTCCATTCTTTTCTACTATTTTTTGAAATTTAGTCAACTCATGCTCTGCAAATCCATAATTCTCAGCTAATTCCACAATAGGCTCCAACAATATTTGGCTTCACAGTTTGCACGTATCACATGAATATGCATTCTTCCCTCCTCGTTAGAGAATATCTTGAACACATATCCATTCTCTCTTTTAAAGACAGGACTCATAGCATATTTACACTATTATTAACTATTCTGGCTGCAAAATAAACAAAAAAATTCCATTTCATGCTAAAGATACTCCAAAATGTAGTATTTTTGCAGCGAAACGGTTAATAGAGTATTAATTTTAAAGGTAACAAAGTATTATGAAAGTAGCAATCGTTGGTGCAAGTGGTGCCGTGGGACAGGAGTTCCTGAAGGTGCTGGAGGAAAGAGATTTCCCAATGGATGAGTTGATTTTGTTTGGTTCTCCGCGCAGTGCAGGCCGAAAGTATCCATTCAAGGGCAAGGAGATAGAGGTGAAACTGTTGCAGCACAACGATGATTTCAAGGATATCGACATCGTGTTTGCGTCAGCAGGTGCTGGCACTTCCAAGGAGTATGCCGAGACCATCACCAAGTATGGAGCTGTGATGATAGACAACAGCAGCGCCTTCCGTATGGATGCCGATGTGCCACTGGTAGTGCCAGAGGTGAATGCTGCCGATGCGAAGGACCGCCCTCGTGGCATCATTGCCAATCCTAACTGTACCACTATCCAGATGGTAGTTTGCCTTAAGGCCATCGAAGACCTCTCACATATAGAGCGCGTGCATGTGGCTACCTATCAGGCTGCCAGCGGCGCTGGTGCCGTAGCTATGCAAGAGCTTGAGGAGCAGTATCGACAGGTATTGGCAGGCGAGCCTGTCACGGTGAGCAAGTTCCAGTACCAGTTGGCATACAACCTGATTCCTCAGGTGGATGTGTTCATGGAGAACGACTATACCAAAGAGGAGATGAAGATGTATAACGAGACGCGCAAGATCATGCACAGCGACGTGCAAGTGAGCGCTACCTGCGTACGTGTGCCATCTCTGCGCAGTCATTCTGAGGCCATCTGGATAGAGACGCAGAAGCCTATCAGCGTGGCAGAAGCTAAGGCAGCCTTCGAAAAGGCAGAAGGTGTGGAGGTGATGGATGATCCTGCCAACAAGATCTATCCGATGCCGCTGTTCCTGGCAGGCAAGGATCCTGTGTATATAGGTCGTATCCGTAAGGACCTCGCTAATGAGAAGGGCCTCACATGGTGGCAGGTTGGCGATCAGATCCGTAAGGGTGCTGCGCTGAATGCCGTGCAGATAGCAGAATATTTGATTAAGGAAAACGCACTTTAAGCAGCACATATTTCATAAGTAGAAGCATCTCAGCACACGCCGTGCATGAGATGCTTCTTTTTTTGCACGATTTATTAGATTTTTATTATCTTTGCCCTATATAAGCAAACTCTATGAAGAAACTCATGATACTGTCCTTGCTGCTCTGCTTCATCGCTTGCTCTAAGGCACAAAACACTTCGGAACCTGCTAAAGTCGCAGAGACAGAGGAGGTGCGCCCCGCACCCATCTTGACGGGCGACCTCCAGACGGAGGCTTACTTCCACTTGCTGGAAGGGAAGCGCATTGGTGTGTATTCAAACCAGACGGGTATGGCGGGCGATGAGCATGTGGTGGACTTACTGCAGCGCAGTGGGTTCAACATCGTCTATATCCTTTCACCAGAGCATGGTTTCAGAGGGGATGCCGATGCGGGGGAAAAGGTGGACAACTCCGTAGACGCAAAGACAGGCCTGCCCATCATCTCACTTTATGGGCAACAAGGCGGGAAACCCGATGCCAAGACCATGCAGCAGGTAGATGCGCTGGTGATGGATATTCAGGATGTGGGGCTGCGCTTCTACACCTATTATATTACTATGTGCCGACTGATGGATGCTTGTGCAGAGCAGGGCAAGGAGCTTATCATACTGGATAGACCCAACCCCAACGGCATGTATGTGGACGGACCCATCCTCGACATGAAGCATAAGAGCGGTGTGGGATGGCTGCCTATCCCCGTGGTGCATGGCATGACACTTGGCGAACTGGCACAGATGGTGAATGGCGAGAAGTGGCTGCCTCAAGGCAGGCAATGCAAGCTCACCGTGATTCCTTGCGCCAACTATACCCATCAGAGTCGCTATGCACTGACGGTGGCCCCATCGCCCAATCTGCCAAACATGAAATCGATCTACCTCTACCCTTCTACCTGCCTGTTTGAAGGAACAGTCATTAGCTTAGGCAGAGGCACAGATAAGCCTTTCCAAATCTACGGGCATCCGCAGATGAAAGACCAGCCTTATAGTTTCACGCCTCGCAGTAAGCCTGGTGCCACCAATCCACCACAGAAAGACAAACTCTGCTATGGCAAGGATTTGAGCCTACTGGAAGATGATGCCATCATTCAAGGAGGGCTCAACTTAGCTTACGTCATCGATGCCTACCAGAACCTGAAGATGGGCGATAAGTTCTTCACCACCTTCTTCGAGAAACTGATAGGAGTAGATTACGTGCGCCAGATGATCAAGCAGGGAAAGAGTGCCGGGGAAATCAAAGCCCGCTGGCTGCCCGATGTAGAGAAGTTCAAGGAACAACGAAAGCCGTACCTGCTCTACGAGGAACGATAAACAATAAACGTTAAACATTAAACGTTAAACATTAAACATTATAATTCATAATTCATAATTCATAATTAAGAAATGACCCCACTAGTTGCAATACTGACCATAGCGATATACTTCGCCGTATTATTCACCGTGTCTTACCTCGCAGGCAGAAGGGCCGACAATGCAGGCTTCTTTGTTGGAGGCCGCCAATCTAAGTGGTACATGGTGGCGTTTGCCATGATAGGTGCCAGTATCTCTGGCGTGACCTTCGTCTCTGTGCCAGGCATGGTAGGTGCCAGTCAGATGGGCTACCTGCAGATGGTGCTGGGCTTCGTGGCAGGACAGTTGGCCATCGCCTTCGTGCTAACCCCACTGTTCTACAAGATGCAACTCACCTCTATCTATCAGTTTTTGGAGGACCGATTGGGAAAGGGAGGCTATCATTCGGGGGCTTGGATGTTCTTCATCAGCAAGATGCTGGGAGCCTCCGTGCGCCTCTTCGTGGTTTGCCTGATGATGCAACTGCTCATCTTCACGCCATTAGGACTACCCTTTGCGCTGAATGCCCTAGTGACCATGATAGTCGTGTGGCTCTACACCTTCCGAGGCGGTGTGAAGTCGCTTATCTGGACCGATTCACTGAAGACACTCTGCTTGCTGCTGTCGCTCTTTCTCTGCATTTGGTACATCGCCAAAGACCTGCATTTCTCTGCCGTTGATGTGTTCCAAAATATCACGGGCAGTGAATGGAGTCGCATCTTCTTCTTTGATAATCCTAACGAGAAGCAGTATTTTTGGAAGCAGTTCTTGGCAGGTGCGTTCACCATGATTGCCACCAACGGACTCGATCAGGACATGATGCAGCGTAATCTGAGTTGCAAGAACCCGCACGATGCGCAAAAGAACATGATTGTCAGCATCTTGCTACAGCTGGTAGTCATCTGGATTTTCCTGGGTTTAGGCGTACTCCTTTATCTCTTTGCACGAGAGCATGGCATCACGGTGGCAAAGAGTGATGAGCTGTTCCCTACCATCGCTACAGGCGGTTACCTGCCATTGGCTGTGGGCATCATCTTTGTAGTGGGACTTACCTCTGCGGCCTTTGCTGCTGCAGGTTCGGCCCTTACGGCATTGACCACCTCTTTTACAGTGGATATCTGGGGAACGAAGGGGGAGACGGAAGCCGCCATCACCACTGCACGCAAGAAGATTCATATCGGTATGGCGGTGCTGATGGGTCTCTGCATCGTTGCTTTCAACATTCTGAATAACACCAGTGTGATTGATGCCGTTTATGTGCTGGCAAGCTATACCTACGGTCCTATCCTTGGCATGTTTGCCTTTGCCATCTTCACTAAGCGGAAGGTGCGCCACTATCTGGTGCCACTGGTAGTCATCGTCTCTCCAATCCTCTGCTATGTGATCGACAGTCATAGTGAGGCTTGGCTTGGAGGATACCAATTCAGCTACGAACTTCTTATCATGAACGCCTTGTTTACCTTCATTGGACTCTGCCTTATCAGTACGTCTGAGGGCGGGAAGAAAAGCGCGTTCACTGCCATCGCTTTGGTGATAGGACTCTCATTAGGTCTGACGGGATGCCGCGAAACGTCTGCCTCCGAGGAGCCTAATGTGGAGGTGGGCATTCTGCTGGAGCAGCAGGCCATCCGCTTCCGCTTGCAGGGCGACTACCGTATGCCCGATGGCCAGAAGGTCTCTGGAGAGCAGACGGTGATGTATCAAGATGGTGTCTTAGCATGGAATGGCACTACGCAGAAAGAACTGCTGTTTACTCCTGCCAAGGCCGACAACTACATCGAGATAGAAGATGTGATCATCGGGGTGGACTTCCATTGGGAGCGCCGTGAACAGCAGCGTTTTCAAGGGGCACTGAAGTTGATTGTAGAAGAAAACGGTATCACCGCCGTGAACCTAATACCTGTGGAGGACTACCTCCTCAGCGTGATTTCCAGCGAAATGAGTGCCCATGCCTCCCTCGAGTTTCTCAAGGCTCATGCTGTGATTTCACGCAGCTGGCTGCTGAATAAAATGAAGAATGAAGAATTAAAAATGAAGAATGAAGAATCTGATTCAGAGGAAAGTTCTTCATTATTCACTCCTCATTCTTCATTTATCAAGTGGTACGAGAGTGACGCGCACCAGCGCTTCCATGTCTGTGCCGATGACCATTGCCAGCGTTATCAGGGCTTCACGAGGGTAACTACCGAGAAGGCAAGGGAGGCCATAGAGGCTACACGCGGACAGGTACTGACCTACAACGGGGAGATTTGTGATACCCGCTACTCCAAGAGTTGTGGTGGCGCCTTCGAGGAGTTTCACACGGCTTGGGCAGATAAAGACCTGCCTTACTTGCTGAAGGGAAGGGACTTGGATGTAATGAAGAATGAAGAATCAAAAACGGAGAATCCGCTGCCAGACCTGACGATCGAGGAGGAAGCGGACAAGTGGATTCGCACAGCTCCAGCCTCTTTCTGCAATACGGATGATAAACAGATCTTGGCGCAGGTGCTGAACAACTACGACCAAGAGACCATCGACTTCTATCGCTGGCAGGTGAACTACTCTCAGGCAGAACTGTCTGCTCTGATCAAAGAGCGCTCTGGCATCGACTTTGGTGATATCCTGGATCTGCAACCTGTGGAGCGCGGCACCAGCGGTCGTCTCTGCAAACTGCGCATCGTGGGAAGCAAGCAGACCTTGGTGATAGGCAAAGAACTGGAAATCCGTCGCACGCTCTCTACAAGCCATCTCTTCAGTTCTGCCTTCGTGGTGGATAAGACCTACAAGGCTGGCAGTAAGTTGCCAGATACCTTCACCCTCACAGGTGCAGGATGGGGGCACGGCGTAGGTCTCTGCCAGATCGGTGCTGCCGTGATGGGAGAGCAAGGCTATGCCTACGAGGATATACTGAAGCACTACTACCAAGGAACAACCATTGAGAATGCCTATTAATAATTCATAATTCATAATTAAATATGAGACTGATTGCCGACAGCGGATCTACCAAGACCGATTGGTGCCTGATGGATGGAAGCACCATCATGAAACGCGTCAAGACCAAGGGTATCAACCCGTTTTTCGAGACGGAGAAAGAGATAGAGTATGAACTTTCCAACGCCTTGGTACCTAAGATACCCAGAGGATCCAAGATAGATGCCATCCACTTCTTTGGTGCTGGATGCACACCTGAGAAGTCGCCCATCCTGGCCAGAGCCTTGATGATGCAGGTAAGCGACGAAGCCCGTGTGGAGGTCTGCTCCGACATGGTGGGGGCTGCCCGTGCCTTGGCTGGGCATGAACCTGGCATCGTGTGCATCTTAGGTACAGGGTCCAACTCCTGCGAGTACGATGGCAAGGAGATCGTGAAGAACGTATCCCCGTTAGGTTTCATCCTTGGCGATGAGGGCAGCGGTGCCGTGCTGGGTAAGATTCTGGTGGGCGACCTGCTGAAGAACCAACTCGGTGAGGAGCTGAAGGAGAAGTTCCTCTCGCAATACCAACTCACCACCGCTGAAATCATCGACCGCGTCTATCGTCAACCATTCCCCAACCGTTTCTTAGCCAGCTTGCAGCCGTTCTTGGAAGAAAACCTCGACAATGAGACCATCTTCTACTTGGTGATGGAGGCCTTCTCGCACTTCATTGCCCGCAACGTGATGCAGTACGACTATCAGCACCTGCCTGTGCACTTCACAGGATCTGTGGCCTATGCCTACCGCACGGTACTTGAGAAATCGGCCGAACTCACTGGCATTCAGTTAGGAAGAATCACCAAGAGTCCGATGGAGGGGCTGACACGATACTATGGCAACCTTTGAGAAAATCACCGAAGAGCCCTCGCACTACGACCATCTGGAGCAGATGTCGGTGCATGAGATACTGACGCACATCAATGAGGAAGACCATCGCGTGGCAGATGCCGTGCAGCAAGCCATTCCACAGATAGAGCGATTGGTAAGCCTGATTGTGCCACGCATGAAGCAAGGCGGTAGATTATTTTACATCGGTGCCGGCACCAGTGGCAGGCTTGGGGTGCTTGACGCTTCGGAGATTCCCCCTACCTTCGGCATGCCATCCCGCATGGTGATAGGCATCATCGCTGGCGGAGAGTCGGCCTTACGCCGATCCATCGAGAATGCGGAGGACAAAGAGCATAAAGGTTGGGAAGACCTGATGGAGCACAACATCAACACCCGTGACACCGTGATAGGCGTTGCCGCTTCTGGCACTACGCCCTACGTGATCGGAGCCCTGCGTGAAGCCCGTGAGCATGGCATACTTACAGGATGCATCACCAGCAACCCCCACTCCCCCATGGCCGCAGAGGCCGATGTGGCTATCGAGATGGTGGTAGGCCCTGAGTTTGTCACAGGCAGCTCCCGCATGAAGTCAGGCACAGGGCAGAAGATGATCCTCAATATGATAAGCACAGCCGTGATGATACAGCTGGGCAGGGTGAAAGGCAATAAGATGGTGAACATGCAGCTCACCAATGAAAAGCTGATAGACCGTGGCGCCAGGATGCTGGTAGAAGAATTAGGACTTGGCTACGGTCAAGCCAAGTCCTTACTCTTATTGCATGGTTCGGTAGAGAAAGCGATAGAGAGTGTCACTACTCTACAATCTCCGAAAGAATAACGTCGAATATCAAGGTAGAATAGCCAGGAACTGTGATTCCTGTGGCAGGCTTAGCTCCATATCCACTCTGATATGGCACGTAGAGCATCCAGCGTTCACCCTCACGCATATACTGCAGGGCGGCTATCCAGCCTTCTATTACGCCGTTTACCGAGAATGTTGTTGGCGTATCATACACCTCTGGGAGTTTGACGTTGCCATCAAAATCAGTATCAGTAGCCACATAGCCACTGAAGTTGCTGTCGAACACATCGCCTGTCAGGTAAGAGCCGCAGTAATAGGCAGACACCTTATCTGTATAGAGGGGATGCCGACCGTCTGTGGAAGTCAGCTTCTCGCAGAAGACGTACCGTCTTTCCTTGGTAGAACTCACACGCGTCTGAATGCCGAACAGCTCACCGATAGGCATGGCATCTACCTTCGCCGTATCCGATGGCGTACTGAAGAGGTTGCTTCCCGCTTCCCTCAATAAGGAATCGCAGATAGCCTCATTGAGTTCCTGCCAATGGTCATAGAGGTTTTCCTCCTCTACTTCAGAGCAGGAAAACATCGCGCCCATCAGCACGAAGCCCAGTATCCCTATGATATACTTCAATGGTCTCATTTTCAAATCAGTTTCTTAAGCAGGCTGGTGATGCTCACGCGATCTTCGATGATGCCACGCAGCTCACTGATAGCCACACGCTCCTGCTCCATGGTGTCACGGTTGCGCAGTGTCACACAGTTGTCGTTCAGCGTGTCATGATCCACGGTCACGCAGTAAGGTGTACCGATGGCATCCTGACGGCGGTAGCGCTTACCGATGCTGTCCTTCTCCTCATAGATGGTGTTGAAGTGGAACTTCAGATCGTTCACTATCTCACGAGCCTTCTCAGGCAGACCGTCTTTCTTCACCAATGGCAGCACAGCCAGCTTCACAGGAGCCAGGGCTCCAGGCAGCTTCAGCACCACGCGGCTCTCGCCGTTCTCCAACTGCTCCTCGCAGTAGCTACCACACATCACGCTCAGGAACATACGGTCTACACCGATACTGGTCTCCACCACGTAAGGCACATAGCTCTCGTTGGTCTCAGGATCGAAGTACTTGATGCTCTTGCCGCTGAATTTCTCATGCTGTGAGAGGTCGAAGTTGGTACGGCTGTGGATGCCCTCCACCTCCTTGAAGCCGAAAGGCATCAAGAACTCCACGTCGGTAGCAGCGTTGGCGTAATGCGCCAACTTGTCATGGTCGTGGAAGCGGTAGTTCTCAGCACCGAAGCCCAAGGCCTGATGCCATTTCATGCGCTGCGCCTTCCAGTTGCGGAACCAATCCATCTCAGTGCCGGGCTTGCAGAAGAACTGCATCTCCATCTGCTCAAACTCGCGCATACGGAAGATAAACTGGCGTGCCACGATCTCATTGCGGAAAGCCTTACCTATCTGTGCGATACCGAAAGGCAGCTTCATGCGGCCCGTCTTCTGCACGTTCAGGTAGTTTACGAAGATGCCCTGTGCCGTCTCTGGACGCAGATAGATCTTCATGCTGCCATCGGCAGTGCTACCCATCTCGGTAGAGAACATCAGGTTGAACTGGCGCACCTCCGTCCAGTTGCGTGTGCCACTGATCGGACAAACGATGCCCTCATCCAGAATAATCTGGCGCAGCTCCTCCAGGTCTGGTCCCTGCATGGCAGCCTTGTAGCGCTCATGCAGTGCCTCACGCTTAGCCACTTCCTCGGCTACGCGCGGACTGGTAGCGCGGTATTTCTCCTCATCGAAGCTGTCGCCGAAGCGCTTACGCGCCTTAGCCACTTCCTTCTCTATCTTCTCGTCATACTTAGCTATCTGATCCTCTATCAGCACATCGGCACGATAGCGCTTCTTAGAGTCGCGGTTGTCTATCAGAGGGTCGTTGAATGCATCCACGTGGCCGCTGGCCTTCCAGATGGTAGGATGCATGAAGATGGCTGAATCTATGCCCACGATGTTATCGTGCAGCAGCACCATGCTCTGCCACCAGTATTGCTTGATGTTATTCTTGAGTTCTACACCATTCTGACCGTAGTCATACACTGCGCCCAGACCATCGTAGATGTCGCTGCTGGGGAATACGAAACCATACTCTTTGCAGTGCGCCACTACTTTCTTAAAAACGTCTTCCTGTGCCATAATCTATGCTATTTCGTTATAAACCGGCTGCAAAGTTATAAAAATTAATTGAGAATTGAGAATTGAGAATTGAGAATTATAGCTGCGCAATGATTTTTTAATGTTCAATGTTTAATGTTTAACGTTTAATGTTTTATCGTCGTTATCTCTATCACGCCATTGGCACCGCGCACGCCATAGCCGCCGCCATCCTTCAGCACCTCGATGCTCTCCACGGTCTCCACGGGTACTATGGCATCTATATCCGTGCCCGACATGGCCACACCATCCACCACGAAGAGCGGTTCGTTGCTCGAATTGATGGAGTTGATGCCACGTATGCGGATGCTGCTTCCCGTCATATCCGCTGATACGATGATGCCCGACACGCAGTTCTTCAGCACCTCAGACACAGAGCGGAATCCCGAGCGCATGATGAGTTCATGATTCACGCCCCCTTTGGGAGCCGTCACCTGCACATAGGGCAGCGTGCGTTCAGCGTCCACCTCTTTCACACTGAAGTCCTTGTCGTTCAGGGAGACGGTCACCTCTTGCAGGCCATTCACAGGCACCATCGCGTCTTGCTTGCCCGATGCAGCTATCTGCAACGTGTCATTCGCCTCCACACTGGCAAAGGCGAAGCGCCCCTCCTTATCAGTAGTCACCGTCTTATCGGCTTTCTTCAGCCACACCACGATGCCCTTCTTGGGCTTGCCTTTCTTGAGCACAGTGCCCGTAAGTCCCTGCGCCATCAGGGCAGAGCCGCTCAGTAAAAAGACCAATATCAAAAGGATTCTATTCATTTTCTGCTCATCGTTATTTATCGTTTACATCTGCCCTACACTTGCACCCAGCGTCACTATCTCTATCACACCGTTGGCCCCGCGGGCACCCCAGCGTGATCCGTCCTTATGCAGCTCTATGCGCTCAATGCTTTCCACAGGCAGCAGCTGATCCACGTCCACATCGGCATACTCCACCCCGTCTATGACGAAGAGCGGCGAGTTTTCACCTTTCACGGAGTTCACGCCACGCACGCGTATGGTGCTGCCTATGAAGGTCTGATCTACGGTGAGTCCCGTCATGTGGTGGCGCAGCACATCCGTCACGCGCTGCAAGCCCGAGCCAATGATCTGGTCGCGTGTCACCACGGTGCCTTTCAGCTTAGTGCTTGCGCTGGCCAGTGCCATGTAGGGCAGTCGCTGTTCCAGCACGCCGTTGTTCAGCACGAAGTCGTTAGGGTCTATATACACCCTGAGCCTTCTGGCCTCCGACACCTCTATGCGGGCAGCTTTCTTAGCCGTCACGTTTATCTGGAGCACGTCGCCAGGAGCGGCGTTACGGAAATAGAAACGTCCATATTTATCAGTCGTCGTGCGCTCTCCGCCATTCAGCATGGTCACCACCAGGCCCCTTTTGGCCTTTCCCTTCTTAGTGATGATGCCCGACAGTTCTTGTGCCATCAGTGTGGGACACAGCACCATCACCAGTAAAAGTAATACAACCTTTTTCATATCTTTGCCTTTTATTGATAGTTTCCGCTCAAAGATACTACTTATTTTTCACGTTAGCACGCTGAAACACAAAAACTTTGTTAAATCGCTACTGAAAGCGAAAAAACAATGAATCATTTAGGCATCGCCGCCGCTGGGGGCTCTAAATTTTGCATCCATAGTTGCCTGCAGAAGTGACATTTCTTGGGCAACTCTCTGCAAACGCGAAGCATATCCTTCTACTCTTTCTATCAAACTATTATACTTGTTTTCAGCCTCTTCATATAGTGTCTTTGATTCTTCCACCATCTCCGCCCTTTCTTTCAGCGCTTTTTTATAACTTTCCAGCAGCGTTTCTTTCTCATCCAGCTCTTCCTCTCTGGCATTCAGTTCTTTCTCTCTGACTTTCAGCTCCTCTTCTTTAGCCTTAAGTTGTTCTTCAGTCATCATTTTGTTTCAATTTTTATAGGATTTAACTTTTTCGTCTGCAAATATAGCATTTTTTATCATGCGTGCAAAATAACTGAAATTGAAATTGAAATCTTCACTTTAGTTACCCGATGCCGCTGTCACCGCCCTGGTCATCAGAGCTGCCGCCTTGGTTCTCGGTGCTGTCACCGCCAGCCTGCTCACCGTCCTGATTCTCAGAGCTTCCAGCGCCTTCGTCCTCTCCGTCCTCCACGGTGCCAGAGTCCTTAGAGGCCACGGCCTTCACCAGCTCACCATCCTTATCGTAGCAGGTGATGTTGATGCCCGTGTTGGCCAGCTCCTGCTTGATGTCCACACTGGGGGTGAAGATCACTCGGCGGCTGGTGATGAGCTTGCTGCTCACGTCCTCTACATTCTCTACGCTGGCTGCACGCACACCGAAGCGCATGGTGCCCAGTCCTGGCACTGCCACGGAGTGGCCTTCAGTGGCCCATGCCTTGATGACTTCACCGATAGCGTCCCAAGCTGCGCTGAGTGCGCCCTTCTGGATGCCACTGCGGAGCGATGCCTCCTTGATGACTTTCGCCTGTGAGAGCGTGTTGTAGAGCTGGGTCTGCATCACGAAGCGATAAGTGCCTACATACTTTCCGATTTTCTGCAAGGTCTGCCTTGCGATCAATTTGATTGCCATAGTTTTAAGGTTTTAAAAGGTTAAATGTAGATAGATTGAGAATTTCCCGTCTATAATGTTAAGTTACTACATTGGAAATGCGTTTGTCAAGTCTTTTAGGGTATTTATTTTAAGGCAAACAAGAAAATAAAACATTATCATATACTTTCTAAAGTGTTAAAAACAATACTTTTTCTTGCTGAAAAAGGGGGAAGTTTTGACAATTAAAGAATGGCTACTTTCACAAGCAGTCAGTAAGCAAACACAAGAGACCCGAAAACTGCATAAATATGCGGTTATGCTAATACAATGCATATAGCTCTCTCACGGGGAAATTTTATTTTCCTCACGAGGGAATTTTTACGCCCTCACCTGAAAGTTTTAATTTCTGCGTGGGGGAGGTCTTTTATACCCCTTGCGGAATTGCATAAATATGCAGTCGAGGGCATCTATTTTGCATATACTCATTTCAATTTCAATTTCAGTTATTTTGTACACACATCTATGGAAAAGAAAGAACCCAGAGGACTGCGGAACAACAATCCGCTGAACATCCGCCACGGCATGAGCCAGTGGCAGGGGACAAGTCCCCACAAGACCGACCGTGAGTTTGTCTGCTACATGAGCAAAGCCTATGGCTACCGAGCCGCATGGAAGATACTCCAGACCTACCATCGGCGCTGCGAGGAGCAGCAAGAGCCATTCTGCCTACGCAGCATACTGATGCGCTGGGCACCGCCGACCGACGGCAATGATACCGAGGCATACATCCGCCGTGTGATGTTGCTCTCTGGTGTCGGCGGGCAGCAGATACTCCCTGCTCCCAACTCCAAAGACGGCTACCAACGACTATGTCCCATACTCGTGGCTATGACCTGCGTGGAGAATGGCATCAAACCCGAAGCGGTGCAAGTGCACTATATACAGAAAGGCTACCAGATGGCATTCCCACATGTGAGATTCAAAAATTAAAAAATGCAGAAATGCAAAGATGCAAAGATGCAAAACATCCCCTCTGCGCTGTGAAGTGCGGAGGGGATTAATCACTTTCACTCGGAAAAGGTAAATTCAAATTTGTCTTTTCCCGTGAAAAATATTATCTTTGACCCCAAATGGCTAAAAATATGAGCGCTGAAGACGATAATATCTTGGAAAACGAAGGAACGCAGCAGGCTGGGCATTCGGACTACAAGCCTACTGACGGAAAAGACGCACTGGCGAAGCACCAACTGAGCGGCATGTACCAGAACTGGTTTCTGGACTATGCCAGCTACGTGATTCTGGAGCGTGCCGTGCCGAACATCATGGACGGACTGAAACCCGTGCAACGACGTGTGCTGCACAGCATGTGGCGCATGGAGGACGGACGCTACAACAAGGTGGCAAACATCGTGGGACATACGATGCAGTTTCACCCTCATGGCGATGCCAGCATCAAGGATGCCTTGGTGGGACTGGGGCAGAAGGAGCTGCTGGTGGACACGCAGGGCAACTGGGGAAACATACTCACAGGCGACGATGCTGCTGCTGGTCGATACATAGAGGCCAGGCTCTCACCCTTTGCCAAGGAGGTGGTGTTCAACCCTAAGACCACGGAGTGGCAGTATAGCTACGATGGACGCAACAAGGAGCCGGTGACGCTGCCTGTGAAGTTCCCGCTGCTGCTGGCGCAGGGCGTAGAGGGCATCGCCGTGGGTCTGTCGTCCAAGATCCTGCCGCACAACTTCAACGAGCTTTGCGACGCGGCCATCAGCTACCTGCACGATGAGGAGTTCCATCTGTATCCCGACTTCCCCACAGGAGGCAGCATAGACGTGAGCCACTATAACGACGGTCAGCGCGGCGGTGTGGTGAAGGTACGTGCCAAGATAGAGAAGCTGGACAACAAGACGCTGGTGATACGCGAGATACCTTACGGCAAGACCACCAGCAGTTCTGCCTCGAAGAGCAACGGCAGCCTCATAGATTCTATACTGAAAGCCATAGAGCGCGGCAAGATCAAGGCCCGCAAAGTGGAGGATAACACGGCGGCCAACGTGGAGATTCTGGTGCATCTGGCACCAGGGGTATCGTCTGACAAGACCATCGATGCCCTGTTTGCCTTCACGGACTGCGAGGTGAGCATATCGCCCAACTGCTGCGTGATAGATGATGAGAAGCCGCAGTTCCTCACGGTGAGTGATGTGCTGCGCCGATCGGTAGATTACACGAAGGACCTGCTGCGCAAGGAGCTGGAAATCCGTAAGGGCGAACTGCTGGAGAGTCTGCACTTCGCATCGCTGGAGAAGATATTCATCGAGGAGCGTATCTACAAGGACCGTGAGTTTGAGGAGGCGAAGAACATGGATGCTGCCTGCGAGCACATCGACGATCGCCTGACACCTTACTACCCTCAGATGATACGTGAGGTGACGAAGGAGGATATCCTGAAGCTGATGGAAATCAAGATGGCACGCATCTTGAAGTTCAATAGCGACAAGGCCAACGAGGCCATTCTGCGCATGAAGAAGGAGATTGCTCAGATTAACAAGGACTTGGCGCATCTGGTGGAATACACGGTGAAGTGGTATCAGCACATCAAGGACAAGTATGGCAAGGACTTCCCACGCCGTACGGAAATCAGGAACTTCGACATCATAGACTCTGCCAAGGTGGTGGAGGCTAATCAGAAGTTGTACGTCAACCGTGCTGAGGGCTTCATCGGCACAGGACTGAAGAAGGACGAGTTTGTGGACAACTGCTCCGACATCGACGACGTGATCGTCTTCTTCCGCAACGGTAAGTACTTGGTGACGCCTGTGGCAGAGAAGAAGTTCGTGGGTAAGGACATCTACTACATAGCGGTGTTCAAGAAGAACGACACGCGCACCATCTACAACGTGGTGTATCGCGACGGCAAGGACGGGTGGTACTACATCAAGCGCTTTGCGGTGACGGGCACCATACGCGACCGTGAGTATGACCTCACGAAGGGGAAGCCCGACTCTCGCATCAGCTACTTCAGTGCCAACCCTAACGGTGAGGCGGAGATCATCAAGATCACGCACAAGCCTAACCCACGCCTGCGCAAGATCACCTTTGAGGAGGACTTCTCGAACATCAGCATCAAGGGTCGCCAAGCCATGGGTAACATCCTGACGAAATATCCTATCCACCGCATCATGCTGAAGCATCAGGGCGGCTCTACACTGGGTGGCCTCAAGGTGTGGTTCGACAACGATGTGCTGCGCCTGAACTACGACGGGCATGGCGACTACTTAGGCGAGTTCCAGAATGACGACCTCATCTTGGTGGTGCTGAACAACGGAGAATACTATACAACCAACTTCGATGTGAACAACCACTATGAGAACGGCATACGCACGTTGGAGAAGTTTGATGCCCAGAAGGTGTGGACGGCTATCCTCTACGACGCATCGCAGAAGGGATTCCCCTACCTGAAACGCTTCTGCTTCGAGCCTACCTCGAAAAAGCAGAGCTATCTGGGCGATAACACGGACAACCGCCTGATATTGTTGACAGATGAGCCTTATCCACGCTTGGAGGTGGTCTTCGGAGAGGGTGATGCCTTCCGTGAACCTATGGTGATAGAGGCTGATGAGTTCATCGCCGTGAAAGGCTACAAGGCGAAGGGTAAGCGTCTGACGACCTTCACCATAGAAACCATCAATGAGCTGGAGCCTACCAAGCATCTGTTGGAGGATGCCGAGTCTGCTGTGGTGACAGATGAGGAGCCTACGAAGGAGAACTTAGACCCCGATAAGGATAAGACGGATGAGGACATTCTGGATGAACTGACGGGACAAGGGAGACTGTTCTGAATTTTCCGCGAAAATTCAGAAAATGCAAAAATTAAAAAAATAAAAGATTAAAAAAATATTTGCATTCTTGCATTTTTGCATATTTGCATATTGTCCATGACTGCCAAGCACTATATAGCGACTTTCTTCTTGTGCCTGACTACCCTTGTGGTGCAGGCACAGGGGACGCTGTATAATGAAAGCTCAACGGACCCAACGATAGTGACACGCGCTACCAGCTATGGCATAGGTGTGGCGAACGTGTTTGATAACTACTTGTCGCCTCAGGCCTATAAGGGCACGGAACTGCGCCTCTCTCGCGAGAGCATTCATGCCACGAAGTGGGCACCAGAGACGTGGAAGGCGCAGACGTACTTCCAAGGGTATATGGACTATACCAGCAACCGTGCCGACAATAATCACACGGTGGCGGCAGTGGCAAATTGGAACTATGGGCTCCACCGAGTGCTCTTTCAGACAGCGAAATTCCAAGTATTGGCGGGTGGTGTGGCCGACCTAAACGGCGGTTTCATCTACAACATGCGTGGGGGCAACAATCCGGCTAACGTACGGGTGCATGCCAATCTGGATGCCTCGGCACGCCTGCTCTGGCATACGCACATAGGGAGCTTCCCGTTCTTGCTGCGCTACCAACTGAATGTGCCGCTGGTGGGACTGATGTTCTCACCGCACTACGGGCAGTCGTACTACGAAATCTTCTCCTTAGGCGACGACAAGGGCGTGGTGAAACCCACTACCCCACTAAGTCAGCCTACCCTCAGAAGTCTGCTCTCCGTGGACTTCCAAATCAGGAAGACAACGCTACGCGTGGGGTATGTATGCGACCTACAGCAAGCGAAACTCAACGGACTGAAATCGCACCTCTATGCCCATACGCTGATGGTGGGATTCGTGAAACACCTCAAAAAACTGTAGCCTATGAAACGTCTTTGCCACCTATTTATATTAATAATGTGTCTGAGTGCCTGCGTCAGTGAGGAGGAGTTCAAGGATACCCCGATGGACAACTTCGAGGCGCTGTGGCAGTTGATAGATGAGCACTACTGTTTCTTGGATTATAAGCAGATAGACTGGAACGCCATCCACACGAAGTACGCCCCTCAAGTGAAAGCCACCAACTCTGACGAGAATCTCTTCGAGGTGCTGGGCAATATGCTGGCAGAACTGAGGGATGGACACGTAAATCTCTACACCATGCACAACGTGGCACGCTACTGGGACTGGTACGAAAACTATCCGCGCAACTTCAGCGAAGCGCTGGTGGAAAGCTATCTGGGGCAGGGCTACCGCATCAGCGGGGGCTTGGAATACACCATTCTGGAAGATAACATCGGCTACTTATATTTCGGTTCGTTCTCTTCTGCAGCAGGCAACGGCAGTCTGACGGAGATGCTGGACTATTTCTCCCTGTGCGACGGCCTCATCATAGACGTGCGCCAGAACGGCGGCGGCGATTTGACCACAGCCGATCGCATCGCTGCTCGCTTCACCAATGAGAAGACACTCGTAGGGTATATTTGCCACAAGACGGGTAAGGGGCATAGCGACTTCTCCGAGCCTGAGCCTATCTACTTAGAGCCCTCGGAACGCATACGCTGGCAGAAGCCTGTGGTGGTGCTGACGAATAGGCACTCCTACAGTGCGACCAACTACTTCGCGAACATCATGAGCCAACTACCGTTGGTGACGTTGATGGGTGACCAAACAGGTGGTGGGTCTGGCATGCCGTTTACCTCGGAACTGCCCAATGGTTGGGGGGTGCGCTTCTCGGCCTGCCCTATCCTCAATGCGCAGAAGCAGCATACGGAGTTCGGCATAGAGCCAGACATTCATGTAGATATGGACGAAGCCGACCAGCGCCAAGGCATTGACACCATGATAGAAACGGCCCGCACCTTCCTGAAAAGCAAGTAAAATGCAAAAACAATTTGTCGGTAAAGAAAATCTTCTTATCTTTGCGCTCGGTTTCAAATCCACACATGCGGGTGTGGCGTAATTGGCAGCCGCGCCAGACTTAGGATCTGGTGACGAAAGTCGTGTAGGTTCGAGTCCTATCACCCGCACTCTTCTGAAAAAAAACTAATCATAGATAAAGGATGAAAAAACTACTCTCTACAATGGTTCTGGGCATAGTGACCCTGAGCAGTATGGCAGTCACCCCGCTTTGGCTGCGAGACGTACAGATTTCTCCCGATGGGCAGCAGATCGTCTTCTGCTATAAGGGTGACATCTATAAAGTGAAAACCAGTGGCGGCACGGCTGTGCAACTGACTACGCAAGATTCTTATGAGTGCAACCCCGTTTGGAGTCCTGACGGCAAGCAGATAGCTTTTGCAAGCGATCGTGAGGGCAACTTCGACCTCTTCGTGATGTCGGCAGAGGGTGGCGCTGCTAAGCAGCTTACCAACAACTCTTCTGCTGAGACTCCTTGGGCGTTCAGTCCCGATGGCAAATTCGTCTATTTCTCTGCTGCTATCCAAGACCCTGCAGAGAGTGCCATGTTCCCCAGCGCACGACTCACAGAGCTCTATCGTGTACCTGCTACAGGCGGCAAATCCACAATGGTGTTGGCCAGTCCTGCCGAGATGATCAGCTTCTCACGCGACGGCAACACCATGATCTATCAAGACCAGAAGGGCATGGAGGATCAATGGCGCAAACATCATACTTCTTCAGTGACGCGTGACATCTGGCGCTATGACGTGAAGACGGGTAAGCATACCAACCTGACCAATATCGCTGGGGAGGATCGCAACCCTGTATTGAGCAAAGACGGACAGACGGTGTATATCCTTAGCGAGCGCAACGGCGGCAGCTCTAATGTCTACTCATTCTCTCTGAATGCGCCGCAGCAGATTCAGCAGGTGACCAATTACAACACGCATCCTGTACGCTTCCTCTCTTTAGCCGATGACGGCAACCTCTGCTTCACTTATGATGGTGAGATCTATACGCAGCAAGTTGGCGGCAGGGCACAGAAGGTAAACATTGACATCACCCGCGACGATGTAAATAAGATTCAAGACCTAAGTGTGACACGCGGTGCTTCTTCAGCAGCCGTATCTCCTGATGGTAAGCAGGTGGCCTTCACCGTGCGCGGCGAGGTGTTCGTGACTTCCGTGGAATATAACACCACCAAGCAGATCACCTTCACCCCTGAGAATGAGCGCAGCGTGACCTTCGGTGCCGACAACCGCACCTTGGTATATGTCAGCGAGCGCGACGGGCATTGGAATCTCTACAAGGCTACCATCGGCCGTAAGGAAGATCCTAATTTCCCGAATGCCACCCTTATCAACGAGGAGGCACTCTTCAACGGCAAGGACGGCATAGAGCGCACCTACCCACAATTCTCTCCAGACGGCAAGGAGTTGGCTTTCATCGAGGGGCGCCGCTCCCTGAAGGTGATGAATATGGACACCAAAAAAGTGCGCACCATCACTAATGGCAATACGTGGTATGAGACGTCTGGCGGTTTCGAGTATAGTTGGAGCCCTGATGGCAAGTGGTTCACCCTGGAGATTATCGGCAACCGCCGTGATCCGTACAGTGATATCGGCATCGTAAGTGCACAGGGCGGACAGGTGACCAACATCACCGCCAGCGGCTATACTGATGGTAGTCCTATATGGGTGATGGATGGCAACGCTATCCTCTTCACCAGTGAGCGCTATGGTATGCGCAGCCATGCGTCTTGGGGTTCTCAAGACGATGCTTTGCTGGTCTTCATGAACCAAGACAGCTACGACAAGTATCGCATGAGCAAGGAGGACTACGAGCTGCAGAAGGAGCTGGAGAAAGAGCAGCAGAAGGGCGATGCTACCGATAAAAAGGATGATAAGAAGGATAACAAAGCTGCCGATAAGAAAGAGGCAACCAAGGACATCAACATAGAGCTGGAAGGCATTGGCGACCGCATCGTGCGCCTGACACCTAATTCTTCAACCATGGGCGGTGCCATACTCGACAAAGAGGGTGAGAACCTGTTCTACTTTGCCCGTTTCGAGGGTGGCTACGACCTCTGGAAGATGGATTTGCGCAAGCGTGAGACCAAATTGGTAACAAAGAATGCTGGTGGTGGCAGCATGGAACTGAGTGGCGACGGCAAGAGCATCTTCGTGCTTTCTGGCGGCAGCATCCAGAAGATGGAGCCCGGAAGCGGCAAGCTCACCCCTATCACTTTCAATGCCCAGATGAAGCTCGACCCTGCTGCAGAGCGTGAATACATGTACAACCATGTGGAGCAGCAGGTGAAGCAGCGCCTCTTCGACCCGAAATATTTCGGGGTGGACTGGGAAGGCTATGTGAAGGCATACCGTAAGTTTCTGCCTCACATTAGCAACAACTATGATTTCCAAGAGCTACTGAGCGAACTTCTGGGAGAACTCAACGTATCACACTCTGGTGGTCGCTATACGCCTAACCTCAGTGGTGATGCCACTGCAGCCCTGGGCTTACTCTATGACTACAGCTACACAGGCAAGGGTCTGAAGATTTCAGAAGTGGTAGCTAATGGTCCCTTCGACCATGCCAACTCGAAGGTGATGGCTGGTGATGTGGTAGAGAAAATCGATGGCATCGAGATCACTGACGAGACCAACCTCTCCAATATCCTGAATGCCAAAGCCCGCAAGAAGACGTTGGTATCCCTCTACAACGCACAACGCAAGGAACGCTGGGAAGAGGTGATACTGCCTATTACTCAGACGGCCATGAACACCCTGCTCTATGAGCGCTGGGTGAAGCAGCGTGCGGCCGATGTAGAGCGCTGGTCAAACGGTCGCCTTGGTTACGTACATCTGCAGTCAATGAACGATGGCAGTTACCGCACCATCTACAGCGACATTCTGGGTAAATACAACATGAAGGAGGGCATTGTGATTGATACCCGCTGGAACGGCGGCGGCCGTCTGCATGAGGACATCGAAGTGCTCTTCAGCGGAGAGAAATACCTGGAGCAGGTCATCCGTGACGTGGTGGCATGCGAGATGCCAAGCCGACGCTGGAACCGCCCAAGCATCATGGTGACATGCGAGGCCAACTATAGTAATGCACATGGTACGCCTTGGGTGTACAAGCATATGAACTTAGGCAAGATCGTGGGGGCACCGGTACCAGGTACCATGAGCAGTGTGTCTTGGGAAACCCTGCAAGACCCTACAATGGTTTTCGGTATTCCTATTGTAGGCTTCCGGCAATCTGACGGCACCTATCTGGAGAATACGCAGTTGGAACCAGATATCCTGGTGCTGAACGATCCAGAAACAGTGGTGAAGGGCGAAGACACCCAACTGAAACGCGCTGTAGAAGAACTGCTGAAGGATATCGCTGCCAAGGGCGATAAGTGGTAAAGACTACCATAAGAAAGCCTCCCCTCTGGGGGAGGTTTTTTTTGCCTTGGCACTTAGGAAATCAGATAGAAGACACCCAGAAGAATCAAGTTCACGAGGATAACGGCTCCGAAGTATTTCAGGATCAGAGGGCGCATCTCTCGCTTACCTCCGGAGAAGAAGAGTGCATAGCACATGTTCACAGTAATGTTGCTCACAATGGCCTGAAGCGTACACGCCACCACCAGATGGATATTCATGCCACTGCCTTGCAGTAAGTTGAGGATAAACGGCGTGATATCACTCAGACCTGAGATGAAGGAGAGCACATTCAGACCGCTCTCACCTGCATAAACCAGCGTGTAGTGGGTAACGATGGTGAACACCACGAACAGTGCGGCGAAAATCAGCGCCACCTTGAATTCCAGAGGGTTGCTGTTGTCTTCCTCTTCCTCTACCATTTCCTTCTTTGCCGAAGTCTTGGCCTCGGTATGCCGGTGCAGCCAGATGCCGATGCTGCCCGCTACTGCACTCATCAGCAGCATATATGGATAGATGGCCAAGAATGCCGCACGGCTGAAAATACCGATCAATATCAGGAAGCGCAGGAAGGTCATACTGATGGCCATGAGCATGGCAGCTACATATTCTGGCGCTTCTTCGGCTGTGGCATTCTTGCTCTTTCGTGCCAGAACGGAGATGGTGGCGGTGCTGCTATAGAGGCCTCCGATGATGCCCGACACGAAGGTGCCCGACTGCCGGAACACGTAGCGCTTCAGCAGGTACGACAGGTAGGAGATGCCTGATACAATCACCGTGGCAAACCATACCGTATAGGGCGTAAGGTTGATGCCGGGGATAAGGTTCTCACGCGGCAAGATAGGCAGAATAATACCGCTGATGGCGAGGAACTTCGCCAGCGTGATCATCTCGTCGTTCTTCATGTGCTGCGCCAGCTCCGCAAAGGTGTGCTTCATCTCCGCAAAGAGCAAGACTGCCACCACCAGAGTGACATAGAACCATGACGGCTGCGTGGCCACAATAGGCGGAATGCAATACGTGATCAGAGCGATGACGATGGTCGTAGCACCGAAGGCATGCACCTGAGATAGACGGGCATAATAATAGCTGATGAGCAGCAAGCCCAGAATGAGGCCGCCACCCATATACAGCTTATATTCCACAGGATCGAGGATATAGAGCAGGTAGCCTAAGATGCCGATGAAAGTAAACGTACGATCAGTACCAAACATCTGGCTTTCCTTGCCGGGTTTGAGGTTCAGTCTTCGGAGCGACAGACCTATCAGCAAGGAAAACAGTGTCACCAAGAGGAAGGTGACCAGTTGTGCAGGTACATATTCGTAAAGTTTCTCCAATGTGCAGCCTTATTGTTCGTTGCTTACCGTCATGCCCCATTCCCGGAAAGGATGCTGCCGAAGCTGCGAATTGTAGTAGCGACGGTCGCCCGTCACTTCCTCTCCGATGAAATCGGGTTTCTCGTAAGGCTCATCAGGCGAAGAGAGTTCCACCTCTGCCATGATGAGTCCCAAGTTGTCGCCGTAGAACTCGTCCACCTCGAAGGTATGCTTACCGCTCTTTACCAAGTAGCGTGTCTTGTCTATCACGCCGGGCTCACAGATTTTCATCAGCTGCAGAGCCTCATTAAGCGGAATCTCCTTTTCCCATTCGAAGCGCACCAGTCCCCCGATGTCCGATGGTCCCTTGATGGTGAGGTAGCCCTTGTCGTCGCATATACGTACACGCACCGTACGTCCGCGGGCACTGCTTACATACCCCTGGACGATACGGCTTTTCGCATACGCTTGGTCACGAAACTCCCCCTTCACCAAGAATTTCCGTTCTATCTCGTAGGCCATGCTTAGACTTTACCGGCGTACCAAACGAACATTAGTACCACTAAGATTGCCAGTACAATGGCAATACCACGGATGACCATCTTGGCCTGTTTCTCCTGCTTCTGTGCACGGAGTTCTTTTTTGGTTGTTTTTTTAGCTTTTGACATAGTATTGATTATTGATTAATGATTAACTGAATAACTGATTATTTGATTTCTCATTCGCCTCCCGAAAACTCCATCAGGTAGGCTTTGATAAATTCGTCTATCTCACCGTCCATCACGCTGTTCACATCGCTGGTCTGATAGCCCGTGCGATGGTCTTTCACACGACGGTCATCGAAGACGTAGCTACGAATCTGCGAGCCCCACTCTATCTTCTTCTTGCCTGCCTCCACCTTGGCCTTCTCCTCATTACGGTGCTGAAGCTCCTTGTCATAGAGGATGGACTTCAGGTGCTGCATGGCGTTCTCGCGGTTCTTAGGCTGGTCGCGTGTCTCGGTATTCTCGATGAGGATTTCCTCCTCCTCCCCCGTATAGGGATCTTTATACTGGTAGCGCAGACGTACGCCAGACTCCACCTTGTTCACGTTCTGACCGCCGGCACCGCTGCTTCGGAAGGTATCCCATGACACACACGACATATCTACCTTTACCTCGATGGTATCATCTACCAGCGGGGCAGCAAATACAGAGGCGAAAGATGTCATACGCTTGCCCTGGGCATTGTAGGGAGACACACGCACCAAGCGGTGCACACCATTCTCGCCTTTCAGGTAGCCATAGGCGAAGTCGCCCGTGATGTCGATGGTGCAGCTCTTGATGCCCGCCTCATCACCCTCTTGGATATTGGCGATGCTGGTCTTATAGCCATGACGTTCTGCATAGCGCAGGTACATACGCATCAGCATGCTGGCCCAGTCTTGGCTCTCCGTGCCGCCCGCACCAGAGTTGATCTTGAGCACGCAGTCCATCAGGTCGGCCTCATCGCGCAGCATGTTCTTCAGTTCCAGGGCCTCAATGGCCTCCACTGCTTTTCTATAATTTTCATCCACCTCTTCTTCGGTCACCATCTCCTCCTTGAAGAAATCGAAAGAGAGCTGCAGCTCCTCGGTGAGTGTCGCCACCTCCTTATAGCCATTGAGCCACTTCTCTATCTCTTTTACCTTCTTCATCTGAGCCTCCGCTGCCTTCTGGTCGCTCCAGAAGTCGGGATCTTGCGTACGCAGCTGCTCCTCCTCATATTCCATTTTCTTGGCATCAATGTCCAAGTAGCGGTGAAGCGCCTCGGTACGGCTGATGACCTCTTTCAGTTGATCGGCTGTTATCATATTTTATTCCTGATACATTTTATCTATTAGTTCCTTATAGTTCTGCTCCACGATATTCCTACGCAGCTTCAGCGTGTTGGTCAGCTCGCCGCGTTCCATGCTGAATGGTTCTGGCAGCAGGGTGAAGCGCTTGATGCGCTCATAGTTGGCAAATTGCTGCTGCAGGGTGTCCATGCGTGTCTGGAACAGTTCCTTGATCTCCGGATTGAGCAGCAGCTCATCCATGCCGCCATAGCGGATGCCTTTGCTCTGTGCATAGGCTTCCACAGCCTTGTAGTTAGGCACGATGAGGGCAGAGACGAACTTATATCTATCGGCTATCACGGCCACTTGCTCGAAGTATTGGTCAACGGCCAACTTAGTCTCAATGGCTTGCGGACTGATATATTTTCCGTTGGACGTCTTGAAGAGGTCCTTCAGGCGCTCCTTGAGGAACAAGGTGCGACCTTCCAGATAGCCAGAGTCCCCCGTATGGAACCAGCCCTCCTTGTCGATAGCCTTGGCGGTAGCCTCGGTCTTGTGGTAGTAGCCAGTGGTGATGGTCTTTCCACGCAGCAGAATCTCGCTGTTTTCTCCGATCTTCACTTCAAGGTCGGGCATCACCTCACCCACAGAGCCTATCACAAATTCCTTCACAGGGAAACAAGACACCGTAGCGGTGCTCTCCGTAAGGCCATAGCCCACCATCATGTTGATGCCGCAGGCATGGGTGAACTCGCAAACCTCATCAGATACAGCAGCACCAGCCGTAGGGAAGAACTTACCATTCTCCACACCTACCACCCTACGCAGGGTAGAGAGTATGGTGCTGTCGAAGAACTTGTACTTCAGCTTCAGCCATGTTGGTGGTTCCTTGCCCTTGCTCAGATAGTCCACATTGTAGGCCTTGCCCACCTTCAGGGCATTGAGCATCAGCGCTTTCTTCACACCGCTTTCCTTGGCAATCTTCTGCTGCACGGCAATGTAGACCTTCTCCCAGAAACGAGGCACACTGCACATATAGTTGGGGCGCACCTCTCGGATGGTCTTCTGTATATCGGCCGGACGCAGATTGATGCAGATCTGGATGCCCTCATTGATGCAGACGTAGCACCAGCCACGCTCGAAGACATGCGTCAGCGGCAGGAAGTTCATAGATACGTCTTGGTCGCTCATCACATAGAGACGCTCGTGGTGTGTGCGCATGGCTTCTTGCCAATTATAGTGATGCAGCATCACGCCCTTCGGTTCTCCGGTGGTGCCAGAGGTATAGAGGATGTTACACAGATCATCGAATGAAACCCTGGCAGTGCGTGCTTCTACTACCTCATTGTATGGCAGTCCTTCACCGCACTTCATGAACTCGTCGAAGTAGATGGAGTTCTTGTCACGTGGGTCTTTCACCACGGTAGGGTCATAGATCACGATTTGCTCCAGTGAGTGGCAATAGCCCTGCACCGAGATGGCAGCATCATACTGGAACTGCTCGCCTACGAACAAAATGCGCAGGTGGGCATCGTTGATGATATAGCGAGCCTGCTCCGGCGAACTGGTAGCATAGAGTGGAATCGTCACTGCCCTATTGGCAAAGCACGCAAAGTCCACGAAGAAACTCTCTGGTTTATTCTGAGAAAAAATACCTACATTCTCAAACTCTTTCACGCCGAAGGCAACCAAGGCACTGGCGGCTTGACGCACGTTATCGGAGAACTGCCTCCAAGTGATAGGCACCCATTGTTCTTTGGAGTAATCCCTGTATTTCAGGGCTACTTTATCTCCATACTTTTCAGCCTGACGATGGATCAATACAGATAAATGATGAATAGTCATAATCTTACTTTTTTTAGTTAGGCAGTTCAAAGGTACTTCTTTCTAATCAAATATCAAACTTTCAGCCGCATTTTCTTCCCTTTTGCCCTTGTTTTGCACTCTAGTTAGGAAAGTTTTTTTAGCAAGTTGCACAATTCTATTATCTTTTTCCTTAATTTCGCAGGACGAAACACTATTATGCGTATGAACGAGCAGGTTGTAAACATGGCCCATGAGGCCGTAGGATTATTGAGAAAGCTTATCGCCATCCCTTCCATCAGCAGGGAGGAGGATAAGGCAGCCGACTATGTGCAGATGTATCTGGAGGAGATGGGCATGCAGACAGGCCGAAAGGGCAACAATGTGTGGTGCCTCAGTCCTGGCTTTTCTTCCCAGAAGCCTACACTGCTGCTCAATTCTCACATCGATACGGTGAAGCCCGTCAGCGGATGGACACGCCCGCCATTCAGTCCTACCATCGAAGATGGGAAACTCTACGGCCTGGGGAGCAACGATGCGGGTGCCAGCCTGGTGAGCTTGATGCAGGTATTCCTGAAACTCTGTCAGACATCACAGGCATACAACCTGATTTACCTGGCTTCCTGCGAAGAGGAGGTGTCTGGCAAAGACGGCATCGAGTGCGTGCTTCCGCTCTTGCCGCCCATCGACTTTGCCATCGTGGGGGAGCCTACAGAGATGCAGCCTGCCATTGCTGAAAAGGGATTGATGGTGCTGGATGTGACTGCCTACGGCAAATCGGGACATGCTGCACGTGAGGAGGGCATCAATGCCATCTACCTGGCTATGAACGATATGGTTTGGTTTCGCGACTACCATTTCGAGAAAGTTTCGCCCTTCTTAGGACCTGTGAAGATGAGTGTGACCATGGTGAATGCAGGAACGCAGCACAATGTGGTGCCCGATAGGTGCAGCTTCGTGGTAGATATCCGGAGCAATGAGTGCTACAGCAACCAGGAGTTGTATGACCTCATCTGCCAGCATGTGTCTTCAGAGGTGAAGGCCCGCTCCTTCCGCCTGGGTTCATCGCATGTAGAGCCTACGCACCCGCTGGTGCAGCGCATCGTGGCTTTGGGACGCACGCCGTTTGGCTCTCCTACGCTGTCCGACCAGGCTTTGATGGCATTCCCATCGCTGAAGATCGGACCGGGCAAGAGCAGCCGCAGCCATTCGGCCAATGAGTTCATCTGCCTTTCGGAGATAGAAGAGGCCATCGACCTCTACCTGCAGATACTGGATAAATCAGAGTTTTAGCCAACGCTCAGGATTGAGCTTGTTGCGCTCCTTGCGCAGCTGGAAGTGCAAGACGGTGCGATTGTCGTTGGAGGGGTCTGTGAAGACCGTTCCCAGTTCTTGGCGTGTGGTCACGTCATCGCCTTGCTTCACATTGGTGGAGGAGAGGTTGCAATACACCGAGATGTACTGCCCGTGGCGCACCAGCACATTGAAGAGTCCGTTGAGCTGGAAGATGGCTGCCACCTTTCCGTTGAACACAGCGCGAGCCTTGGCTCCTTGCTTTCCTTGCAGGTCGATGCCTTTATTGTCGAGGGTCACGTTCTTCATACCCTGCACATTGTATTGTCCGAAGTGGCTCACTACGACGTAGGACGTAGAGATCGGTGCAGGCAGCCTGCCACGGTTTTGCTCGAAGTTGGCCGACAATGCCTTGTCGGAGGTGTTGGATGCCGTGGTGCTTGGCGCAGCGGCGGTAGTGGTAGTGGCAGGTTTCGCGGTGCTTGCAGCCGGTTTGGCGGTAGTTGTAGCCGCAGCGGTCTTGGTTTCCGTGCGCTTGGCTGCTTCCGCCTTTTTCTTGGCCTCGGCTTCCCTGCGGGCTTCTTCCTCTGCCTGCTTGCGGGCTTTTTCCACCTCGGCAGCTACGAGCTTGTCGATCTCGGCATTCAGCTTATTGGCTTCTGCCTGCATCTTCTTTATTTCATCTTGGAGTCCCTTCTGCTTTTTCTGCAACTCGCTCACCAAGGCCCGTTGCTGACGCTGCTGCACCTCCAGAGCCGAGCGCTCTGCTTCGCGTTGCTGCAGCAGGTCGGTCTTCGAGGCCCTCACCTCCTCCAGCTCTCTGCGCTTGGCACTGATGTCTTGCTGTTGCTGCTGCATGAGCAGTCCCTGCTCCTTTTGGTAGGTGGCATACTCACGCACATACCTCAGACGACGCAGGGTCTGTGAGAAAGTCTTGGCAGAGAAGATAAACATGAGCTTCTGCTGTATGGAGCCGTGGCGCTGCAAGTAGCGCAGCGAAGCCACATAATCGTCTTTCTGTGCCAGCAAGTCTGACTGCAGGCGCACCAGTTGGGCTTCCACGAGATTCATCTCGGCATCTATCTGCACCATGTCACTGGTCAGTGTGTCTATGTATTTGCGCCGCTCATCGATCTGTCCCATCAAGACACTCAGGCTGCTCAGTTGGCTTCCCACGTCTTTCTTGGTGGTATTGAGCAGCGACTGCGTTTCCTCGATTTGCTGCTTCAGTTGCCCCTGCCTACTTTGTAGGTCTTTGATGCGCTTATTGGTCTGTGCTCCGAGGGGAGCCAGACACAGCAGTAGGCAGAGTAGAAGCAGCAGGCGTTTCATAGGCTCAGAAGGAATTGAAGTAGCTCGTCAAGGGTCACCTGATCGTAACGCGATGAGAGCGTGGTGGGTTTCACGTTGTTCTCATCAGTAGAAAAATCCGATAGTTCCACCTGTGCCTTTTGGAGCTTGGCCAGTCCGAATTCCTCGCCCGAGATGCTCTTCTTTCCATTTGGAGTAGAAGCTTCGTAAATCAATTCTTCCAGATGGTTGTAGGTCCAGCGCCGTGGCAGTCGGTCCTTCAGTTCTTCCTTCGTGGTGCGCACATACCGATGGTTGATGCGGTCAACCAAGAGGATATTCTCAGGCGTGACCTCGATGCGAGCCACTTCCGTACGCAGGATAGGCATCAGGAACGATACCTGTACGATATCGTTCTTCTTCAGCTTCATGGTGCCGTTTACGGAGTAGGTAGCATCACCGTGGGGGATGGTCACCTGCACCTTCGATGAGAGGTAGGCACTCTCCTCGCTGTTGACGCCCACCGCCTGTTTGGAGGTCTTACACCCCGTAAGACCTGCCATCAGCAGGCACAGCAGCAGGCAGATGCCGTAGGTTCGTCTGATAGTCTGTCTATTCCACATAGCGTTTCTGGTTGATTTTCTGTTTTAGCTTGGCGGAGTCGCTGCCCAGCTCCAAGGCTTGTTTCCAGTACTCCAGGGCGGCAGCGGTCTCACCCGACTTATAGTAAATATCTCCGCAGTGCTCCACCACATCGGCGCTCTTGTCGCCCTCGGCGTTCATGGCCATGTCTATGTAGAGTTTCGCCTGCGTATAGTTGCCCTTCACGAAGAGTATCCAGGCATAGGTATCCAGGTAGGTGCCGTTCTCAGGTTCTGCCTTCACGGTCTTGTAGCTCATCTCCTCGGCCTTGTCGAGGTCGCGCTTCTCGAGCGACAGGTAGTAGGCGTAGTTGTTCAGCGCACTGATGTTGTTGCCATAGGCCTCTATGGCTTTCTCATAGGCTTGATAGGCCTCCGTCAACTTACCCTGCGTGTGGTAGGTGTCGCCCATCATGGCGTAGAAGTCGGACACCACCTCCTTGGTGCTGTTCTCATTGACGTGCTCCAGTGCCTGCGTGCATATGCGCAGCACGTCGTCATGCCGCTGCTCGTGGGCGTAGGCGATGGAGAGGTAAAAGTAGAATTCCAAGGCTTCCGGACTGGCTTCCACGCCTGCTTCGCACAGGTTGATGATCTCGCCGTAGTCTTCTTCACGTATGGCATCCTGCAGCAGTATCATGCGCCCGCCGCTGTTGGTGGGGTCTATCTGCAGCAGTTTGCGCAGCACGGGATTGGCTTCCTGCTCCATGTTCTTCGCTATGAGGTACTGCGCATAGAGCATGGTGAGGTCGGCATTCTCGGTGTCTTGCTCCAAGATGCGGTCAAAGCGGCGGATGATCTGCGTACTGTCACGCTCCTCTTGCTCCACCTGCACGATGAGTCGGCGCATCACGTTGGTCTTCACGGCATCTTCCACCTTTCGGTTCAGCAGCAGGGAGTCCAAGGTCTGCTCATAGAGGGCTTTCTTATCGGTGAGCTCGTAATATGAGGCCAGCGAATAGAGAGCATTGGCATTGTCGGGCTCCTTCTTCAGCACATCCTGATAGATGTCGTAGGCTTTCTCCTGCTTTCCGGTCTGTAGGTAGGCATCACCCAACGCCACTTGGTAGCGCAGCTCATTGGGGTATTCCTTGACCAGCCCTTCCAGTTCCTTGAAGGCGCGTTTCTCATCGTTCATCTCGCGATAGATGCGGTATTTCTCCATGGTGAGGGCTTCACTTTTACCACGTTTCTGCTCCAACGTGTTCAGCACCTCTATCACCTTGTCGTAGTTCTCGGTGCGGGCATAGAGCGACTCCAGCGTATAGAGGAGTTCGATGTGTGAAGGGAAGTGCTCCGCCATCTGCTCTATCAGTTCCAAGGCCTTGCCTTCCTGCCCTTGCTGCAGGTAGAGGTTGGCCAGCCCCTGCCCATACCAATAGTTGTCTGGGCCATACTTCACCGCCTTCTCCAGCGCCTCCATGCCCTTGGGGGTCTGCCCCAGCATCAGGTAGTATTGTGAAAGCTCGTAGTAGGCGGCAGCCGATGTGGGGTTGATGGCGAGGCAATGCTCCAGCATCAGATAGGCGTTGGCATAGTCTTGCCTCAGCTTACTGTTCACCGACTCCATATAGTAGTAGTCGAAGCGCCGCTGCTCTGCCTCCGAGAGATCCGTCTGTGCCTGCAGTGGCAGCACGGACAGCATTCCAAGCAATATTAGTAAGAAACTTTGTTTCAATTATGAATTATGAATTATAATAATTATGAATTATCATGCAAAACCGAACGCAGAGCCAAGCTTGCTTGAGCTATGCTGAGGTACAGCCGATAATCAAGGCAAAGCCGTAATTGTCAATTGTGAATTGTAATTTATAAATTACTGAAAACTGAAAAACCGATTAATCCTCAATTTTCCTCAATCCTCAATTTTCCTTACTTCTTCCCCGTGTGCCCAAAGCCACCGGCACCGCGCTCCGTATCATCCAGCACCTCGACTTCCTGCCACTCTGCCTGCTCATGGCGGGCGATGACAATCTGGGCGATGCGCTCCCCGTCTTCCACCACGAAGGGCTCTGCGGAGAGATTGATGAGAATCACACACACCTCACCGCGATAGTCGGCATCGATGGTGCCGGGTGAGTTCAGCACGGTGATGCCTTTTTTCAGTGCCAGACCACTGCGGGGGCGCACTTGTGCCTCGTAGCCTGCGGGCAGCGCCATGAAGAGTCCCGTGGGGATGAGCTTGCGCTCCAAGGGCTGCAGGGTGACGGGCTCACTAAGGTTGGCACGCAGATCCACACCTGCACTCTGCGCCGTGGCATAGGCCGGCAGCGCATGTTTCGACTTATTGATAATTTGTACCTTCATACGTTCTGTTGCAATATTTCTGCGAAAATACGGCTTTTAAAGCAAATAATTGATAACTTTGCCCTAAAAATTGTGAATATGGATTGGAACAGACTCATTTCGGCCAAACGCTTCGGGTTGGAAGACATGCATCAGCCCGACTATCAGGAGAATCGTTCGGAGTTTCAGCGCGACTATGACCGCCTTATTTTCTCGGCACCTTTCCGCCGCTTGCAGAATAAGACGCAGGTCTTCCCGCTGCCGGGCAGTGTATTCGTGCACAACCGTCTGACGCATAGTCTGGAGGTGTCATGCGTGGGGCGTTCGCTGGGGAATGATGTGGCGCGTGGCATCTTGCAGCGCCGTCCGGAGCTGCGTGAAAGCTATCTGCCTGAGATCGGTTCCATCGTATCGGCAGCCTGCCTGGCGCACGATTTGGGCAATCCGCCTTTCGGACACTTCGGGGAGCGGGCGTTCTCTACGTATTTCTCTGAGGGCAAGGGTCTGGCACTGAAGGACCGACTGACGGAGGCGCAGTGGAACGACCTGACGCACTTCGAGGGCAATGCCAATGCCTTCCGCCTGCTGACGCACCAGTTCGAAGGCCGCCGCAAGGGTGGCTTCGTGCTCACCTATCCCACGCTGGCCAGCATCGTGAAGTACCCCTATTCATCCAGTGCTATACAGAAGAAATCAAAGTTCGGCTTCTTCACCACCGAGGAGGAGAGTTTTCGGAAAATTGCCGATGAATTGGGCATAAAATGCAAATCTACAGAGCCGCTAATCTATGCCCGCCACCCGCTGGTGTATCTGGTGGAGGCTGCCGACGATATCTGCTATGAAATCATGGACATAGAGGATAGTTTCAAGCTGAAATTGCTGTCACGCGAAGAGACGTTCGACCTGCTGATGGCGTTTTTCAAGGAGGAGCGCAGGGCGAAGATTCGCCAGATGCTGGATAAGGTGACCGATGAGAATGAGCAGGTGGCTTACCTGCGGGCACGTGCCATCGGTCTGCTGACGTATGAGTGCACACAGGCGTTCCTGCAGCATGAGGAGGAAATCCTTGCGGGCGAGTTTGAGGGGGAGCTGATAGAACATATCTCGGAACTGCCACGGCAGGCTTATCAGCACTGTGCAGAGCTGGCCAAGCAGAAAATCTACCGCTCACGCGACGTGGTGGATATCGAGGTGGCTGGTTTCCGCATCATCGGCACGCTGATAGACTTGATGACGGATGCCGTGCTCTCGCCAGAGAAGGCCTATTCACAGCTTTTGATGAACCGCGTAAGCAGTCAGTACAGCATCCGCAGTGCCGCCCTCTTCGAGCGCATTCTCTCCGTGCTGGATTACATCTCCGGCATGACCGATGTCTTCGCCCTGGACCTCTACCGAAAAATCAACGGCAACTCACTGTCGGCAGTGTAGAACGTTAAACATTAAACGTTAAACGTTAAACATTAGCTTTGCAGGGTGAAACCATCCGTATGGGAATGGCGAAGCCGTAACGTTTAACGTTTAATGTTTATCGTTTAATGTTTAAAAAATGACTTTATTCGCTCCAGAAGTAAGCTTCAAGGCATTGGGCTGCTCCTTGAGGAAGCTCTCGATGTGTCGCATGCGCTTTTCCTCGAGGATTTCGTTCACAGCTATCAGGATGCCCGTCTCCTCCACATCACCGAAGCCATAGTTGATGGCGGTGCCGAACATGCGCATCGTGGGGCTCAGACCCATGTAGGCATTCACCAACGGCGGGATGTTGTAGCCCAGCTTACGGATCTCACCGTTGAGCACCTTGTAGTCTTCCTTGAACGTATCATAGCAGAAGAGAGCTTCCAGCTCACGCTCGTCGCTTTCCAGCTCCAACGGCTTCTTGGGCACGATGAGATTCTCCTTGTCGCCGAAGTGCTTGCGCAGGAAGTAGAGTATCATGTCACGACCCTTGCGTATGTAGCTGGGATACATGGTCACCTTGCCGAAGAAATACTTCACCTCTGGCATGATCACCATCAGCGCTCCGAGACCGTCCCAGAGATTGTCGAGTGCGAAGAGTCCCTTGCTGCCCGCGCGGGTGCTTTGGTACTCCAGCGTCACGAAGCTGCGTGCCAGCTCTATGGTGCAAGGCAGATACTCCTTGATAAACTTGTCTGAGAAGTTGAACAGGTGCGAGGTGGCCAACATCGGCTCGCCGTTGTCATAGAACTGCACGTCGGTGCCTCTGATGTAGCGGTATCCGCCCAGAATCTCCTCCTTTTCGGGGTTCCACACGATGAGCTGCTTGTAGGGATGCTCCATGATGTCAAACTCATCGATGTCCATCGACTTGCCTGTGCCGCCGCCCGCCGCACGGAAGACTATCTCACGGAGTCGGCCTATCTCCTTCATGGTATTGGGTGCGTTGTGGGCATCTACCACATAAATGATGTTACTGCTCTTATTGGTCATTCTGAGCCTACGCTCCTCGGTGAGCTCTGCTTTCAGCAAATCCTTGCTGATGGGCTGAATTATTTCTTCCATATCGTTTTCTTACTTTTTCCGGTATTAGTCATTGCTAGTATTGAGGTGGTAAACGATGTCCTTCACATACTGCGCCCACTCTGCAGGGGTGCGGCTCTTGTCGAAGGTCTGCCAAGGCAAGGGTTTACCGACGGTGATCGTGAAAGTCTTATGGCGGTTCTTGAACATCTCATCGGCCAGGTAGAGCATGGCGATGTTGAACTTGATGCCCAGCGTCTTGCTCCAGTTGGCCAGTCGGTAGAAGAAGTCGGAGTTGCGTCCCTCGAAGTGGATAGGCACCACGTCGCGGTGTGTCTCCACACTCTTGCTGATGAAGGTCTTCTTCCATTCCAGGTCGCGTATCACGCCGTTCTGTTTTCTGGAGCACAGTCCTGCAGGAAACATGATGATGTGGTCATCACTATGGAACCCTGCTTCCACCAGCCGTGGGAAGTCCTTGGCTTGCTTGCCGGTCTTGTTGATAGGGATAAAGAATGGCGCTAGGCCTTTGATGTTCATGAGTAGGTCGTTCACCAGGTACTTGATCTTTTCGTCATAGTGGCTGCCCAGCACATAGCCCAGTGCCAGTCCGTCCTGCCCGCCCAGCGGATGGTTGCTCACGAAGGTGAAAGGCCCGCCCTCAGGCAGGTTTTCCTCTCCTTGCACCACCAACTTGGCATCGAGGTAATCCAGCGTGCTTTTCAGGAATGGCAGCCCCACTTCCTCGCCATGCTCCCGCATGAAGGCGTTCAGTTCGTCTTGGTGCACTATCTTCTTCAGGTAGCTCCTCACGAAGCCTGGGATTTTCTTTCCCTTTGCCTTCTCGGCCAGCACGCGGTCTATATTGATCAGTACAGATGAATTTTCAGCCATAATTATGCTTTTACTCCATTTTAACCGCAAAGTTAATTTTTACTTTCTTTAATACAAAACTTTTTACGGAAAAGTATTCAAATAGTCAGCGAAAAAGTCGTAATCACTACTTTTTTCATAAAAACTTTATTGTTCATAAAACCAGTTGTTATTAATTAAGCGCTGAAGCGTGTCGGCTTTGGCGTATTGGCCACCGCGCTGCGGCTCCCACGATATTCGCGTTTATAAAGTAAACTGAACTTTCGCAAGTGAATATTCATTCATCAAGCGACTAATTTATACATTTGA
>ERZ842401.225-NODE-225-length-78099-cov-6.506689_pt1 | contig 78099 bp, 54 predicted proteins | sample MGYA00521270_ERZ842401 | MGnify/ENA primary metagenome ERZ842401 (study PRJEB31892, sample SAMEA3878208) | bioreactor metagenome | biome: Moose rumen | place: Sweden | collected 2011-10 | study: EMG produced TPA metagenomics assembly of the PRJEB12797 data set...
TAAATATTAACAACTTACAAACAAATGATGCTAAATTAACGCATCGCTAGTAATTCATTTTCAAGAATAGTAAGAACAAGACAATTCACATTCGTAAAGATAAACCGGTGAAATATGATACGGGGGCCCAATCTCCTCATTATAATGCGGGTGAGGCATCTGGATCTAAACTAAAACAACATCACTATTATGGAAAAGATTGAGCCCTACGTTATCAAGGAGATCGGTAATAGGCAAAACCATATGTTTGTCGATATTGATCATTTTAGCGACTTAATTCCTTTTATCAAGAAAACGGGAACCTCTGTGTGGCTTTTGGAAAGAAGAGAGTATCAACATGTGTGGAAAACCTCGAGAAGAGAATCATCATCCTCTGACTGTTCTCCAATTGAGATGATTCGTAATGTGAGCTATGAGGTCTTCTTTTCTAATCAAGTCTTTATTTCATTATTAGATAATTGGAGAGAAGAACTTCATATCGTATTAACCAATAAGATTCCTCCTTACTATATAGATAGTTCCAGAGCAAATAGTTCTTGTTGGCCTCTTCTTTTATCTGAGAAACTAGAATATACAGCAGAGCTTTATATTCCTGGAAATCTGGATTATGGATGGATTATCAGCCCCTCTAAAGCTATATTAGATGAGCTAATAAGCTTTAGAGAAAATCAAAAGAACAAATAGCGTCTTTATTAAGGACCACCTCGGAAGCGTCAGGGCTGTAGTCAAGGCCGGCGGAGAGATCCTCCAGCAGAATGATTATCAGCCCTATGGAGAAAAAATCCTTGCCGACGGCCTTGCTTCCGGAGAAAATGACTATCTTTACGGAGGAAAGGAGTTCCAATCGTTCTTTGACTTGCCCTTCTACGACAGCGGGGCGCGATTCCAGCTCACGAGCTGAATCCCGTCCATGAAAAGCGGCACTTTTCGTGGACGGAACGGCAAAATCCCTATCTCATCCATGAATACAGGCCTTTTTCGTGGACGAAACGGCAAGAATCATCAACCTGCCCTCTTCCGTCACTCTCACCGGGGCATCCGGCCACACGTTAGAGTACGCCTGTCTCCTCGACGGGACGAAGATTTCCGCCGCCCAGAAAGGGAGACAATAATTATCCCCGTCAATTCCACTGTCCGACTTCTGCAAGAAAACTACGACTGACATCTCGCTGGTGCCATTCGCAATCTTACAGTGTATACCATACCCTCGCAATTTGCTTTTCCACAAAAATAATGATACTTTTGTGAGATTTTGCGCTCCTAGCGCACATGTATCTAAAACCAAACGGAACATTGAATATGAGTCTGAAAATTGTCGTCCTGGCGAAACAAGTGCCGGACACCCGCAATGTGGGCAAGGACGCGATGACCCCCGAAGGAACGGTCAACCGTGCCGCTCTGCCCGCAATTTTCAATCCCGATGACCTAAATGCCCTCGAACAGGCCCTCCGCCTTAAGGAGCAGTTCCCCGGTTCCACCGTGGGCGTCCTGACAATGGGGCCGCCCCGTGCAGGGGAAATAATTCGACAAGCCCTCTACCGTGGCGCCGATACCGGATGGCTCCTGACCGACCGCCTCTTTGCCGGCGCCGACACCCTCGCAACCTCATATGCCCTCGCGACCGCTATTCGGAAGATTGGCGACGTAGATATCGTCATTGGCGGCCGCCAGGCCATCGACGGCGATACCGCTCAGGTAGGTCCGCAGGTCGCGCAGAAACTGGGACTCAATCAGGTCACCTATGCTGAGGAAATCCTCGGTATAGAGAACGGTGTAGCAACTATCCGTCGTCACATCGACGGTGGCGTGGAGACCGTCCAAGCTCCGCTTCCGGTAGTTGTGACCGTCAACGGGACAGCCGCCCCGTGCCGGCCACAAAACATACGCCTTGTCATGAAATACAAATGGGCCAGCTGCCCTATGGAGCGTCCTGCGGACGACCCGCACGCTTCACTATATGCTGAGCGCCCGTACCTGACTCTCAACCAGTGGAGTGTAGCCGACATCAACGGCGATCCCACCCAATGCGGCCTCTCCGGCTCCCCGACCAAGGTCAAGAGCGTGCAGAACATTGTGTTCCAGGCCAAGGAGAGTAAAACCCTAACTTCTGCGGATGCAGACGTGGAGGGTCTCATCAAGGAATTGTTGGACGAAAAGATCATAGGATAGGATTATGGACAATGTATTTGTATATTGCGAGATTGAAGGGACAACCGTCGCTGAAGTCTCACAGGAACTGCTGACCAAGGGACGCAAGCTCGCAGACGAGCTCGGCGTCGAACTCCATGCCATCGTCGCCGGTACCGGCATCAAGGGCCGGGTCGAGGACCAGATTCTTCCCTATGGCGTTGACAAGCTTTTCGTCTTCGACGGCGAAGGCCTTTTTCCTTATACTTCCGCTCCACATACGGACATCCTCGTAGGCCTTTTCCGGGAGGAAAAGCCGCAGATTTGCCTAATGGGTGCGACAGTCATCGGCCGCGACCTCGGTCCGCGCGTGTCTTCGTCCCTGACGAGCGGCCTTACAGCCGACTGCACCCAGCTGGAGATTGGTCCCTATACCGACGCGAGAACCAAACAGACTTATGATCATCTCCTCTACCAAATCAGACCTGCCTTCGGTGGCAACATCGTCGCAACCATCGTCAATCCGGAGCACCGTCCGCAGATGGCGACTGTACGCTCCGGCGTCATGCAGAAGGCCCTCTACGAAGGCTCCGCCCGCGGCGAAGTCCTCTATCCTGACGTAGACCGCTATGTAGCCCCTGAAGATTGGATAGTGAAAGTCCTCGACCACCATGTCGAAGCGGCAAAGCACAACCTCAAGGGCGCTTCCATCGTTGTTTCCGGCGGTTATGGCATGGGCAGCAAAGAAGGTTTCGACATGCTCTTCGAACTCGCGAAAGTCCTCCATGCCGAGGTTGGCGCGAGCCGTGCAGCCGTCGATGCCGGGTTCTGCGACCATGACCGTCAGATCGGCCAGACTGGCGTCACCGTCCACCCGAAGGTCTATATAGCCTGCGGCATCAGCGGCCAGATCCAGCACATCGCCGGCATGCAGGAGTCCGGAATCATTATCAGCATCAACAGCGACCCTGACGCCCCTATCAACAAGATAGCCGACTATGTCATCGTCGGCACGGTCGAGGAAGTGATTCCAAAGCTCATCAAATATTACAAGAAGAACAGCAAATAAGGAGAGACAACCATGGCAAACTACTATACTGACCATCCCGAAATAGGATTCTACCTCAATCACCCCCTGATGCGCCGCATCGTGGAGCTGAAGGAGCGCGGATTCTCGGAGAAAGATCGCTATGAGGAAGCTCCGGTCAATTACGAGGACTGCATCGAGAACTACCGCCGCCTCCTGGAGATTACTGGCGATATCGCCGCCAACATTATCGCCCCTAATTCAGAGAGTGTGGACCTCGAAGGACCGCATCTGGAAAACGGCAGGATGATTTACGCTTCCAAGACCTTAGAAAACCTCGAAGCTACCCGCAAAGCCGGTCTCTGGGGCCTGACAATGCCCCGCCGCTACGGCGGACTCAACGTCCCCAACGTCGTCTTCAGCATGGCGAGCGAACTGGTCTCCGCGGCTGATTCCAGCTTCCAGAATATCTGGAGTCTCCAGAGCTGCTGCGACACCCTATATGAGTTTGGCTCTGAAGAGCAACGCCAGCGCTTCATTCCTCGCATCTGCGCCGGGGAGACAATGTCAATGGACCTGACTGAGCCTGATGCCGGATCAGACCTACAGAGCGTCATGCTCAAGGCTACCTGGAGCGAGGAGGAGGGGTGCTGGCTCCTAAACGGTGTCAAGCGTTTCATCACTAACGGGGACTCGGACATTCATCTGGTCCTTGCCCGCAGCGAAGAAGGAACCCGAGATGGCCGCGGCCTGTCGATGTTCATTTACGACAAGCGTCAGGGCGGCGTCAATGTCCGCCACATCGAGCACAAACTCGGAATCCACGGCTCCCCTACATGTGAGCTGACATATAAAAACGCCCGGGCAGAGCTCTGCGGCGAACGCCGCCTCGGCCTAATCAAGTACGTTATGGCCCTTATGAACGGCGCCCGCCTCGGCATCGGAGCACAAAGCTCCGGACTAAGCCAGGAAGCATACAACGAAGCTGTCAAATATGCCGCCGATCGCGCCCAGTTCGGCCAGACTATCAACCACTTCCCGGGGGTCTACGACATGCTGGGCAGAATGAAGGCAAAGCTCGATGCCGGACGGTCCCTCCTCTACCAGACAGCCCGCTATGTTGATATCTACAAGGCTCTCGAGGACATTCAGAGAGAGCGCAAGCTCACCGCAGAGGAGCGCGCTGAAATGAAAAAGTACTCTCGCCTCGCAGACGCCTTCACCCCGCTCTCAAAGGGAATGACCTCCGAATATGCCAACCAGAACGCCTACGACGCCATTTCGGTCCATGGCGGTTCCGGTTTTATCATGGAATACAAGTGCCAGCGTCTCTTCCGCGACGCCCGCATCTTCTCAATCTACGAAGGGACTACTCAGCTGCAGGTGGTCGCCGCCATAAGATATATCACCAATGGCACCTATCTCGGGATCATGAGAGAAATGCTCTCAGAGACTGTCCTTCCGGAGCTTGAACCGCTGAAAGAGAGGGTGGCTACGATGGTGGACCGATTCGAAGCTGCAGTAAACGCCGTCAAGGAATTTGGAGACCAAGAGGTACAAGACTTCCTCGCCCGGAGGCTCTACGACATGACCGGCGAGATCATGATGTCGCTCCTCCTCCTTGCTGACGCCTCGGCCGCCCCGGACCTTTTCCTCCGCTCGGTAAAAATCTATGTCCGGATGGCAGAGGAGACCGTCGCCGGAAAGAGCGCCTATATCCTCGCCTTCGACAAGGAAGAAATCGCCACATTCCGGGAAGTCAAATAACTCTACCTGAGCCAGTTCTCCGGATTTTGCGGAGACCTGCCGGACCAGAGCTGGAAATGGAGCTGGTCCTCTCCACCTATTGTGGCCACTGAACCGAGGACTTGGCCAGTCTTGACCTTGTCTCCGGCCTTTACGGCGACAGAACCCATCTTGCAATAAAATGTAAAATACTCGCCATGCTGGACAAGGATACAGTTGTTGTATCCCGGCATCACGACTATCTGGGCCACTTCTCCATCAAATACGGCCTTCACTTCGGCGCCTTTTCTGACCGCAACTGTAACTCCGTTATTAAATGGCAGCTTGACGTTTTTGAAGACAGGATGGTAATGCTGACCGAAAGACTCTATGACAGTACCCTCAACAGGCCACGGCAGACGCCCTTTATTGGAGGCGAAGCGAGAATTGAGCTGGGCGTCTATTGTCGTATTTGTTGACTTGCCGGAGGCCGCCTTCGAAGACGATGACTTCTTGGACGAAGATGCTGCTGTCGTCTTTTTCACTGTCGCCTTACGAATTATCTCCGCAATCTCACGGTTGAGGGCTTCGACCTCGCGGTTTTTCCTCTGAAGCTCCTGCTGGTATTTCTTTTTATCTTTATTTAGCTGAGCCACAAGTGTTTCCGACTCTGCTTCCTCAACTTTCAGAAGGTCCATATCCTTCACCCTCTCTATCTTGATAGCCTCTGCCTCCCTCTTTATCGCAACAAGAGAATCTCTCCTCTGCTCGAGAAGGGAACTCGTCTCCCTGATATCCTCTGCCTGACGGCTCATAGTCGAAGAAAGGCCTCTCAGATAGCCTGTTCGACGGAAAGCTTGGGAAAGATTGGCACTCGAAAGAATATACATGTACCAGATCCGACTATCGCGGTTACGGTAAGCATTCTGGACGAGCCTCCCGTAATAGAGGTTCAAAGTATCAAGACGATCCTGAAGCCTGTCTATCTCTTTTTGCCTCATGAGAATAGAATCATTGAGAGTGTGAATTTGCGATTCACTCTCGTCTATAAGGGCCTTTCTGGAAGAAATCTTTTTCCTCACAAGGGTGAGACTCGAAAGAGCCTTTGCGCTGCTTTTGGAGTTCTCTTTGAGCTGACGGTTGATAATCTCAATTTCTCTTTGAAGCGCGGCCTTTTTAGTCTCCTGCTTCTTTGTGTTCTGGGCATAAGAAAGCGCGGGGACAAGGGCCACCGAGATGATGAGTATTATCTTCCTGAAACTTATCATTTGCCTACTGCTCTAAGCTTCTCCGTCACTTTCTTTTCAAGGTCTACAATCTCCCCGTCATTCTTCTTTATCGCCTGGTCCCAATAGACCTTTGCAAGATCATATTCCTTCAGCTTATAGAGGACTTCTGCATAGTGGGCAAGTATGACTGCACTATCCTTGCCGCCATACAGAAGAGCATGTTTGAAGAAGGGTTTTGCCTCTATATCTTTGCCTTGGAGGTGAAGTATCCAACCGAATGTGTCAAGGTAGGTTGCATTATCAGGCTCCAATTCAACGGTCTTCTTGCTTAGCTGGTAGGCTTTATTGAGCTTTTTGCCGCTCTGGCATAGATACCAGGCGTAATTATTCAGCACCGGAGCATAGTTTTTATTGATTTTCAAAGCTTTGTCATAAGCCTTATAGGCAGCCTTGTCATTTCCGAGTGAGTGGTACATATCCCCGATAGTAGAGTATGCCCTGAGTGTTTTAGAGGTATCGGCAGGGAATCGCTTCAGTATCTCTTCGGCGTTGGCGATGACGGATCCATAATCTTTGAGATTATAAGCCGCCATGCTATTGTACTCAAGAAAAGCACCTTCACCAGGAAAGCGGCTGTAGCACTCTTTCGAAACCTTTCCAAGAGTCTCCCAGTCCTCAAGATATGAGAGAGCGTCCACATAAGTTGCTGACACTCCAATACTTCCGGGATATAGGTCATAATTTTTCTTAAGATACTCTTTAGCCTGGTCTTTCCGCTGGGTGCTCAAATAGTACATCGCAGCCGTAGATAGCACAGAACTATCTGAGGGATGGACATTTACACATTCATTCACGAGGGTATCGTAGTCAGAAAGATGGCCCATTATAAACTTAGGGTCAAGAGAGCGGGTAACATTGGAGATATACATGCTCTTCGAAACCGCAGGTGTCCCAGGATCGGCTACAAACTTGCCGAGAGAATCAAAATACTTGCTGTACTGACGGGTAATCCTATAGACTTCAGACTCTCCTAGAACGGCTGGTATATAGTCGCTCTGGATGGAGAGAGCCTCCGAATAAGAAGCGAGGGCAAGAGAATCATCATACTCGGAAAGATAATAATCCCCCATCATCGACAGAACAGCAGGAGAGGAGTACTTGGCATTGTAATCCTCAAGAGCCTTCAGGGCTTCCTCATTTCGGTTCATATCTCTCAGGAGCTCATAGCGAGTACGGGTAATCTGCTCATTCATACCTGTTTCCATCTCTATTGCATCAAGCGAAGTGAGAGCTTTGTCAAACTGCTTCTGCTGAATATAGAGATTGAGAAGCTCGAACTGGATATCCGTTTTCTTCGGATTGTCTTTGAGAATACTCTCGTACATCTCGATAACAAGGTCAAACTCCCCTTTTATTTCATAGACTCTGGCTAGTCTCTCTCTATACCAGTAGTTGGACGGATCTATTTCTATTGCCTTTTTTAGATGAGCAACTGAAGCATCCACATCTCTGAGATTGGCTTCACAGAGAGCGAGATAATAATAAGCCGCGTCATTCCCCGGTTCTTTCTTGACAATTTTTTCCAAAAGCTCTTTGGAACGGCCGTACTGACTTGAATTGAAAAGAGATACGGCATCCACAAAAGTCGCTGTCATATCTTGCGCGGAGGCCGCGACAGATATGAAAATAGCGATGGCAACAATGATTCTACGCAAGTTCATTCTTCTCATGCAATATTCCTTTTGGAAAGGTATTTACAAAAATAGTACATTTCAGAGAAAATTTTGCGAAATTTGTCACTGTAGGAAAAAATTTCGGGACAAATGAAACGTTTTGGAACGAAATTGCATCTTATTACCTGGAGCTCGGAACCGGGCGAGTCTGGTGGTCAGACTGATGAGGAGAGCCTCATTGAAGCTTGTAAAAAGGGCGATAGAAAGGCTCAGAGACAGGTTTTTGACCGTCTCTCCCGTAAAATGTACGCAATTTGCCTGCGCTACATGGGGGATAAAGGGACGGCCGAAGATGTTCTTCAAGAAGGGTTCATAACCCTGTTCACCAAGCTCGACTCCTTCTCTGGAAAAGGTTCCTTTGAAGGCTGGGCCCGCAAGATCTTTGTCAACACCGCACTTATGCATCTGAGGAAAAACGACGCATTGTCCGGAAGTGAGGATATTGAACAGGCGAGAAGCCTGTCCGCCCCGACAACATCTGCCGTAGAAAACCTTGGATACAAAGAGTTGCTCAAGCTCATTGCAGCCCTTCCGGATAGCCTCAGGACCGTTTTCAATATGTACGTAATTGAAGGTTATTCCCACAAGGAGATTGCCGAGGCCCTCGGATTCGAGGAAGTAACCTCGCGGTCGAAGCTGCAGAGGGCAAGGGCCCGATTGCAGGAAATGATTAAAGAAAAGTATTGAGATGCAAGACTTTGACAGACATATAAAAGCTCTTCTCGAAGACGCGGAGGTGGAAGTCCCTTCCGGTGTCTGGAGTGCTGTGTCCGCGGGTCTTGACAGAGCGGATGCAAAGAAAAAGATAATCGCTACTCCTCTTTGGTGGAGAAGGGCCGGAATCGCAATAGCTGCTGCCGCAGCAGCAGTTGTCGCCGGCTTATTTATCTTTACCGGAAAAGACAATTCTACCCATTTACCATATTTCAACTCAGTTATCGCAGAGGCAACTCCTGCTCCTTTCAACATCGTCCTTACTCCCGCAAAGGATATCGCCCTTGGCGAGAGGACTCTCTCTCGCGCTAAGACAAAGGCCGAGCCCACAGACGACGGAGAAAACGCAGAAGTAATTATCCCTCAAGAGATTCCATCTACACCCAAGGCCTCGGAGACGCCCGCTACTCCCAAGAAGACCCCAAAGGCGGACAGCCAGGAGGATACTGAAGCCCTCAACCGCCTTGCCTTTGAAGAGTCCAAGTCTTCAATGAGAAAGCCTACATCTCTTTCCGTCGGGAGCAATATCCTCAGCAACGGAGACCCATCAAGACGCAAGAGCGGTATGATGAGATCCGTTGCTAAAGGTCCGACCAAGACAGGTATCTCCGACCCCAACACCTCCAGCATATACGGAATCCCATTTTCCGTAGGACTCGGGGTAAACATTCCGCTGAGCAGCCGCGTCTCGATTGGGACGGGTGTTGATTACACCTTCCTTTCCCGTTCATTCACAGGTACTTACACTGAAATTGTAGAAGGAGAAGTCGAAAAATCCGTGACAGGCGATATAGACAATTACCAGCATTACATCGGCATCCCTGTCAATCTCTATTATCATGTCATTGATACCAAGAACATCCGTTTCTATGGATATGGTGGATTGACTCTTGAGAAGAATATTTCCAACCATTACAGAGTCCACTACTCCCCTTCCGACATCAATTGGCTCGACCCTGCAAAGGGGCTCCAGTTCTCCGTCGGTGCCGGCATAGGAGTCGAATTCCTCTTAAGCAATTCGCTGGGCATCTACGTCGATCCGGGAATCCGCTACTATTTCGACTGCGGTCAGCCAAGATCCATCAGGACGCAGCAGCCGCTCATGATGAACTTCGAAGTTGGGCTAAGATTAGGATTATAACCCATCATGTAATAAAAAACAGAATTATTATGAGAAACTTCATGGCCGCGACTCTTATCGCGGTTCTTGTTTCCGTTCCATCGTGTTCGAAACTGAGGACGGACCTTAATTTAGGAAAATCCAGAAGAGAAAACGATTACGGTCTTTTGAAGCCAAGGGATAATCATCCGGCAAGCGGCTTGACTCCCAATGGGAAAACTATCTATGCCGCAGGGATAGATTATCCAAAAGGATATGACTGGGTAAGGGACACTGCCTATGGGACTGTAGAGTGCAAGATTGTCCTTTTCGCAGGAAAAGAGAGGATTCTTGAGGTCGAGGCCGGTCCAGGACATGAGATTTCCCCAGAAGCTGACATGTTCCGGATCCGGCAAGGTCACATTTACACTGATTATTCCACTGAAAATGAGACCGTTATCCAAAAGGACGGGAATCTCCTTTTCCGTTACGGAGGGAGAGAGAGGATCAAAGGATTCCTAATATGCGGGGGAAAAATTCATACCCTTGGCGAAAGCCGCGACGGGAAAGGTTTTTCTTACCGGATTGACGGAAAGGCCATCCTCGAAAGGAAAGAGGGCAAAATTGTCGGACAGATGGGAAATCCGGCCTACGAAGGGGGCGCCCTATATGAGGATGAAGGCCACGTATATTTTTCATACACAGGAACTTCCGCCGAAAAAACTGAACTATTTGTCGTCATGGATGGAGAGCCTTCCAAGGTGGGGCTCGCCTCAAATACTACTGAAGTATTCGACTGTAGGATAAGGGATGGGAAGATGTATAGGATTGAGAACAGGGGGGAAGCCGTCGGCAATCCTTATATAATCTGTGGAGAATCTGTAAAGTTCTGTTCAAGATACATAAATGGGAAAAGAACGGCATTTGGATGCAAGATTCTTCGGAGCGGTGAAACCTTTTTGGCCGGTGGGTATTATAATTATGATGATTCTCATATACTCAGGGTTCTATGGGACAGAAATGGAATCCTTGAAACCGCTTTCGGCGCCCTTGGAACTTATGTCTCAGATTCATCCAGAGCCGATGTCACAACGGATGAAGGCGGGGTTTCAATTGTCCTCAATGGCGAAGAAATACGCATCTACGGCTCATACAAGCTGTTTTCTCCGGTCTGCTTCTCCCTTTCAGACGATTATTATGCAATCGCCCTTTCCGGGCCCTCCCCTATTTTGAGATACAATAATATAGTCTATCCATTGACAATAAACGGACCTTTGACTGAAATCAGGGTAGAGTAAGGAAAAATCGCTATATTTGCGATATGATCACTTATCCAAATATCAAGGTCAATCTGGGCTTGAGAGTTCTTCGTCGCCGCGAAGACGGATATCACGACATAGACACCATCTTCCTCCCCTATGGGGAAATCCATGACTCTCTCGAAATCATTACTGGAGATGACTGGAGCAGGAGTTCCGCTGCGATTTTCTCTTCGGGGCGGCCAGTCGCACAGGCGATTTCCCCCGATGGCGCCCTCATGATAACTCTTGAGAGAGAGGAAGGGCAGGACTGGGCCCCGCTCAATGACCTGACCGCCAAGGCATATTTCCTTCTTGCCGATGAGTTTGATCTCCCCCCTGTGAAGATATTTCTCCGAAAGCACTCTCCGGTCGGCGCCGGGCTTGGCGGAGGATCTTCCGACGCCGCTTTCGCCCTGTCTATGCTCAATGAGATGTTCTCCCTCGGCCTTTCTCTGGATGAGCTTGCATCAAGGGCTGCGACTCTTGGCAGCGACTGCGCTTTTTTTATCTATAACAGGCCTATGAGAGGACAAGGGAGAGGTGATATCCTATCCCCACTCAATATCAATCTTGAAGGATACCATCTCCGGGTATTTGTTCCGGAAGGGATTTCAGTAAATACAGCTGAAGCCTATCGGGGGATTGCCACCTCAGCGGATGCGACACCCCTTTCAGACGTGATGGAGCATGATATTTCTGAGTGGAAAGACCTCATTGTCAATGACTTCGAAAACACCGTTTTCAAGATTCATCCGGCCCTTGCCGAGACAAAAAAAAGCATTTATGAGCAGGGAGCTGTCTATGCCTCCATGTCCGGTTCCGGCTCAGCTCTTTTCGGTATCTTCAAAGACTTACCATAATATCACAAAGAAATAATAACACATCTCTTGCATTATGAAAAAGTTTCTATTTATCCTCTCGCTCGCCGCAGTCTGCATCTGCTGCTCCTCTCCCAGTAACCAGCGTCCGAAAGTACTCGCTCACAGAGGTCTTTGCACAACCGGAACTGAATTTACCACAGACGAAAACACTCTTGACGCCCTCATCCGCGCACAGGAAAAAGGATGTGAAGGAGTAGAATTCGATGTCTACCTTACGGCCGACAGCCAGCTCGTTATCCGGCATGACAATGTCATCGAAAGTGGAAAATTGAGCTGCACGGGTAGCAAGTTCGATGAAATACGCGCTCACGTCCTTCCTTTCGGTCACCAAATACCGACTCTTCGCGAATGGCTCGAGCAGGCAAAGAAGACCCCCGAGATTACCCAGTTTCTCGAGATCAAGGCCCATTCAGGAGATAAGGAAAAGGAAGTCATCCGCCAGTCCCTCGCGCTTATCAAGGAGCTCGACATGATGGATCAGGTCTACTTCCTCTCTTTCAAAAGCGAGACCCTTGATGAAGTTCTCCGCCAGGAGCCAAAGATGAGAGTCGGCCTCAATTCTTCCAGCCTCCATGGTTCAATGCCTCCCAAGGAAGTCAAAGCCCATGGTTTTACTGGCATTTCCTACAATGTCAGCGTCATCTTCAATCATCCTGAGTGGATCAAAGAGTTTCAGGATCTTGGCATAGAAACTTTCCTCTGGATGGTCGACAGCGAGTACATGAAAAAACTTGGCGAGGAGCTTGGATTTACTTGGATGACAACTGACTTCTATGATTTAATCGGATACTGATACAATGAATGTAGTCTGCGTAGGGGATGCCTATATCACCCCCGAAATGATGGAAAGCGGAGTCAGAGCGGCTCTCCAAAAAAACGACAGTCTGACGGTCCTGTTTTTCGGGGAAAAAGACCGAAGGGATATGCGGGATACTGTCAAGGCCATTGAAGCAGGCAAGCGGGAAGAAATAGGAATGCCGGCGGGTTTAAAAGAAGCCGTGGGCGATGCCGACCTTCTTATCGTGCACCTCTGCCCCGTCAATAGAGACCTCTTCGACTGTGCTCCGAACCTCAAAGCGATTATGTCTTGTCGCGGAGGATTGGAGAACATAGACATCGATGCTGCCACGGAAGCGGGCGTCATAGTCTCCAATAATCCCGCCCATAACGCCAATGGCGTCGCTGAGTTCACTATCGGGCTGATTCTGTCAGAAACCAGGAATATATCCAGATCTAATATGGCCCTCAAAAGAGGAGAATGGAGAAAGATTTATCCCAACACTGCTACGACTATCAGGGAACTCACTGACATGACCGTAGGGATTGTCGGATTCGGTTCTATAGGACGACTGGTCGCCCGCAAGCTAAGCGTTTTTGGCTGCCGAATTCTTGTTTCAGACCCCTTCCTTACATCAACCGGAGACTTTCCGGTAACACTTGTACCAATGGACCAGCTACTGGCCGAATCGGATATAGTCACACTTCATGCCCGCTCAGACCATGCTATCATGACTGACCGGGAATTCGGCTTGATGAAGGATCACTCATATCTGATTAATGCCGCCCGTTCCTATCTGGTTGATCCAGCTGCTTTCCAGAAAGCAATGGACAGCGGGAAACTGCTCGGTGCCGCATTCGACGTTTTCGAGACAGAACCCACCATTCCTGAATTCTATCTCCGCTATGATAATGTCACGCTAACGAATCATCAGGCAGGGGACACCATCAATTCATTCCGAGACGCGCCAGTCGCTGCAATCCGCAATTATTTGGATTATCTCAGCGGAGGGCCGCTGCCCTTCTGGGTCAACAAATCGAAACTTATGTGTCAAAGAACTAATAACTAACAGATGAAATCAATACTTGAAAGCCGTCCTGCGCTCGCGGCAGTAATCGGAGAGTGCGCCGAGGTGGCCGGATATCTTTGGGAAAAAGGCTGGGCTGAACGCAATGGAGGCAACCTTACCTATAATATCACAAACCTTGTAGACGACGAGATGCGCTCTCTCCCCTCCCTAGGACAGCCTCAGCCTATTGGCAGCACACTAGAGCATCTCAAAGGCTGCTGGTTCTATGCCAAAGGTACTGGAAGGAGGATGCGGGATCTTGCCCGTGATCCCATGGACAATGGATGTATCATACGAATTACAGATGACTGCGCCCACTATGAAATGGTAGCGGACAAGCCAGTTAAGCCCACCTCCGAACTCCCCTCCCATCTCGCCCTCCAGGATTATCTTCTCGGTAGCGGCAGCAGCTATAAAGCTACCCTGCACACCCATCCTATAGAGCTCGTTGCACTGTCTCACATACGTAGATTTTGTGATTCTGAAGTGCTCACCCGCGCACTTTGGTCAATGATTCCTGAGACCCTCGCCTTCGCACCCCTTGGCATAGGATTCATCCCCTTCACCAATCCGGGCACTGTCGAACTGGCTGAGGCGACCCTCAAAGAAATAAGTCGCTACGATGTTGTCCTATGGGAAAAACACGGCACTATAGCCGTTGGTACCGACATGATGGATGCCTTCGACCAGACAGACGTACTCAATAAAGCCGCTGCCATTTACCGTACAGCCCTCTCCTTCGGGAGCGAGCCTGAAGGTATGACAGATATCCAGATGAAGGAAATCCAGGAACTTTTCAAACTACCTAAAACAAGGGTAAAATAGGGCTCATTTTAATAAAACAACTCTATTCGAAAAAAGATTTATAAGTTATCATCTCTCCCGAAAGGGATTAAGCAGTAAGTTGCGGGACCGTTCTCATTTGGGCGGTCCCGCAATATGATAATCTATGTACATGGGGCTAAATGCATCGGAATAGAAGCAATGCCCGTTACCGTCGAAGTCGACATCACCTCAGGAATAGGAATCCATCTTGTCGGACTTGCCGACGCTGCCGTAAAAGAAAGCCTTCTAAGAACCATCACGGCCTTGCAGTCGAAAGGATTCAGGATACCAGGGAAGAAAATAGTTATTAACCTGGCACCCGCAGATATATCAAAAAAAGGTTCCGGCTACGATCTTCCTATTGCTCTGGGGATTATTGCTGCTTCGGAGCAGAAATCGCTCCCGGGGCTCGGGAAATACCTGATTATGGGAGAATTGGGGCTGGACGGAAGTATCCGTCCGGTAGCCGGAGCCCTACCGATGGCAGAACTTGCAACAGCTACCGGATTCTCAGGATGCATCCTTCCCGAAGAGTCTGCCCTCGAAGCTTCAGAATGCAGGGACGGGGCCGTCTTCGGAGTGAGGACCATTGATGACGTGCTCTCGATTCTTGAAGAGTCTGAAGACCCTTCGGAGCTCCTGATATGGAATACCATCCTTTACCGGAAGATGGAGAAGGCGACGGTGGAGAGAAAGGCCAACTATCCCGATTTTGCCGATATAATCGGGCAGGCCGGAGCAAAGAGAGCCGCCGAAATCGCCGCCGCAGGGGGCCACAACCTTATAATGATCGGCGCCCCTGGCTCCGGGAAAAGCTCTCTTGCCAAAGCAATTGCCGGCATACTTCCGCCCATGACAAGAGAAGAATCCTCGATTACGAGCAAGATCTACTCTGTCGCAGGAAAGGGAGCCAGCAGGTTCGGACTCGTGAGAGAAAGACCTTTCCGGGCCCCTCATAACAGCTCTTCCCTTCCGGCCTTTCTCGGCGGAGGAAGCGGTGACAACATTATGCCCGGGGAAGTATCTCTTGCGACAAATGGAGTACTCTTTCTTGACGAGATGGCTCTCACCCCAAGAAGCGTACTGGAAGCTCTGAGGGGGCCTCTTGAGGATCGTAAGGTTACGATTTCAAGGCTCAAGGCAAAGGTAGAGTATCCTGCTTCTTTCATGCTCGTCGCCGCCTCGAACCCGTGCCCCTGCGGTTACTTTGGGGAAGGAGACAGATGTACCTGCTCTCCGGGCCAAAGAGCGGGATACCTCTCGAAGCTGTCCGGACCCGTAATGGATAGACTTGATCTTCAAGTACTTATGCATCCGGTTGACCCCTCAAAACTTATAGAGGGCATGAAGGAAGAGCCTTCAAAGTCCATTGCAGATAGGGTTGCAAAAGCGAGAGAAATACAAAGAAAAAGGTTTGAAGGATTCGGGATTTTCTGTAATAGTGAGATGGGAACGAAGGAGATGGAGAAGCTCTGCCCGCTTGATGATGCTTGCAAGGAAGTCCTCGGGAAAATCATGAAAAGAGGGGGCCTTTCCGCAAGAGCATTCAGTCGCATAATAAGGATTGCCCGAACTATTGCCGACCTCGAAGCGGTTTCCAGCAAGGATGTTCCTTTGAAGGACCCCGGTCCCATCCTCCCCCGCCACCTCCTTGAAGCCGCCTCCTACCGCTTCCTTGACAGGTCGAAAGTATTTTATTAACCCATTCGTTTTGATTATAGGACCATTATTTATAATTTTGTCCGCTCAACAGAACAATGAAACACGAAATCATCATAGATGGTCTTAAGGACCTTGACAGGGCAGCCGCAGAGTTTCTCAATGAAATTGGAAACAACAGAATCATAGCTCTTTACGCTCCGATGGGAGCAGGCAAGACAACGTTTACTACGGCCCTTTGCAAGCAGATGGGTGTAGTCGAAGATGCTGTCAGTTCTCCGACGTTTGCCATTGTCAACGAATACCGTACCGCCTCCGGAGAGCCGATGTACCATTTCGATTTCTACAGAATCACAAAGCTTCAGGAAGCCGTTGAGATTGGCTTTTTCGACTATATCGATAGCGGTGCACTTTGTATTATGGAATGGCCGGAAAATATCGAGGACATTCTTCCGGAAGAGACTCTCAAAGTCTCTATTAAGGTGCGCCAAGATGAGTCCAGGGCCATTACCTGGGAAGATTAGGCCAAAACCCTGACCTCTTTCTCGAAGGCCTTTCCAGAATCTTCGCTTAGATGGGCAAGAACCGGAGATAGGAATGAAATCATCTGCAATACTTTAGCTTCCTTTTCGGGGATGCCGCGGGAGCGCATATAGAAGCGCTCTTCCTCGCTGAGTTTTCCGACGGTTGCTCCATGGGAACACTTTACGTCATCAGCATAGATTTCAAGCTGCGGCTTTGTTTCCACCCGTGCTTCTTCAGAAATCAGGATATTGTGATTCTCTTGATATGCCTCAATCTGCTGGGCTTCCGGGGCTACTATAATCCTTCCGTCGAACTTGACTTTGGACACTCCTCCTGCAAGACCTTTAAAGAGCTGGTGAGAGTAGGTCCTGCCGACGCGGTGATGCATGAGGATATTGAAAGAAACATCTTCGGAAGCACCTGTAACATAGGCACCTGCAAGCTCAACCGATGCTCCTTCACCAATTATGTCGACTTCTATATCGAATGAAGAGGACTTCCCGGGAAGGACTCCGCAGACGACATTAAGCGACGCCCCCGCCTCGACGACATAGTGCCTTGAAGCTCCTTGTGAAAGCACTTCTTCGAAGAAATCACGCACAAAGACTGTGTCTTCACGGACCGCCAAAGGAGTAGGTATGTAATTGCCGTAGCCCATTGCTTAAAACTGGTCAAATCCGTTATTCTCAATTACTTCCACGAGTTCTGGCCCACCCGTGGCAACAATGCTGCCTCCCTTCAGGACATGGACGACATCGGGACGGACATACTCCAGAAGTTTTTGGTAATGGGTAATAATTATTACCCCTTTTTCCGGACTTCTCAAAGCGTTCACTCCGTCCGCGACTATCTTGAGAGCGTCAACATCAAGACCGCTGTCAGTCTCATCCAGGATGGATAGATCAGGCTCGAGCATGGCCATTTGGAAGATCTCATTGCGCTTTTTCTCTCCTCCGGAGAAGCCGACATTGACCTCTCTCTTGGAGAACTCCGGCTTCATGCCTACAAAGGCCATCTTTTCTTTCATGAGTTTAAGAAAATCAGCTGTCTTCAGAGGCTCCATTCCGCGCGCCTTCAGATGGGCAGATAGGGCCGCCTTCATGAAAGAGGTTATAGACACACCCGGAATCTCAACAGGATACTGGAAGGACATGAAAAGACCTGCCCAGCTACGCTCTTCGGGGCTCATCTGGAGAAGGTCTTTCCCTTTGAAAAGGACACTTCCCGAAGTGACAGTATAGTCAGGCTTCCCGGTAAGAACGGCGCTGAGAGTACTTTTTCCTGCTCCGTTTGGGCCCATGACAGCATGGACCTCGCCCGGGCGAATCGTCATATCGATTCCCCTCAGGATTTCCTTGTCACCGATTGAGGCGCGAAGGCCTTTGATTTCCAGAAGATTATTCATTATTGTAAAGCTTTTTCCATGAAATGAGCGACCAGATGCCGTTTGCGAGATATATTCCGCAAACTATAGGCATGAATACATTGCCGACAGAAATGTGAAGTATCAGCTGTGTCACATTGACTAGCAGCCAGGCTACCCAGCAATCCCACTTCTTAAGAGCAGACAGGAGCTGGGCAAGAAGAATAAGAACTGTGACAAGGCAGTCGAGATAAGGATGGGGATCCAAAGGGAACAGTCGGTCCAGGGTCCATCCCCATGCGAAGGCTACAATGAAGAGAGCGCCTATGGATATTATCCTCTCCGGCCATGAAAGCATAGACACTTTCAAAGAATTGTCAGCCGCCTTCTCGCTCTCATGAGGATGGGTCCAGCGGTAGTGCCCCAGGATATTGATAGCAAGAGATATTGGCTGAAGAAACAGATTGGCATAGAGGTTCTTGGTCATAAACATGACAAAGAGGGCAGCGGTATAGAAGTAGCCGACCCAGAAGTTGTACTTCGAGTTTCTACCCGCAAGGATCACCGTCGTCAGTCCAAGGACCGAACAAACTATGTCAAGAACCGTTGCATTCATTATCCAACCGAACCTTCAAGTGAGACCTGGAGAAGTTTCTGAGCTTCTACCGCGAATTCCATCGGGAGGCGGGAAAGTACCTCTCTGGCATAGCCGTTAACTATAAGTCCCACAGCATCTTCCGGCGCTATTCCTCTCTGATTACAATAAAAGAGCTGATCTTCGGAGATCTTGGAGGTCGTGGCCTCATGCTCCACTATCGCCGAGGGATTGGCACTTCTGATGTCCGGGAAAGTATGGGCTCCGCAAAGGGAACCTATCAGTAGGGAGTCGCACTGGGAATGATTCCTCGCACCCTGCGCTCCGGGATTAATTCTGACAAGCCCCCTATAGCTATTCTGGCTTCGGCCGGCAGAAATGCCCTTAGAGACAATTCTACTGCGGGTATTGCGACCTATATGAATCATTTTTGTACCAGTATCCGCCTGCTGGCGATTGTTTGTCACCGCAACCGAATAGAACTCAGAAGATGAATTATCCCCCTTCAGGATAGTTGAAGGATATTTCCATGTAATGGCGGAACCTGTCTCCACCTGAGTCCAGCTGAGGTGGCTTCCGGAGCCGCAGCAAATTCCTCTTTTCGTAACGAGATTGAGGATTCCGCCCTTCCCCTCGGCGTCGCCGGGATACCAGTTCTGGACGGTCGAATAGCGTACATCCGCATCCTTCTCAACGATAATCTCGACAACGGCTGCATGGAGCTGCTGCTCATCCCTCATCGGAGCCGTACAACCCTCCATGTAGCTTACATAAGAGCCTTCATCAGCAATGATAAGGGTTCTCTCGAACTGACCTGTTCCCTTTGCGTTGATTCGGAAATAGCTGGAAAGGTCCATCGGGCAGCGTACTCCCTTCGGGATGTAACAAAATGATCCATCGGAAAATACGGCGCTATTTAGGGCCGCGAAATAGTTGTCTCCGGCCGGGACTACAGTTGCGAGATACTTCCTCACAAGATCGGGATGCTCCCTCACCGCTTCGGAGAACGAACAGAAGATTATGCCCTTCTCCGCGAGGGTCTTACGAAAGGTTGTCGTGACTGAAACCGAATCGAAGACTGCATCGACGGCAACAACTCCGGCAAGAGCTTCCCTTTCCTTCAGCGGGATTCCGAGTTTCTCGAAAGTCTCTGCAAGTTTTGGGTCAATCTCCTTCGGACGGTCCTTGTCCTTCTTGGGGGCTGCATAATAGATAATATCCTGAAAATCAATTTCTGGCATATCGAGATGAGCCCAAGAGGGCATCTCCATCCCCAGCCAGCGGCGAAATGCATCAAGTCGGAATTCAAGAAGCCACCGCGGCTCCTGTTTCAGAGCCGAAATGGTCCTTATAATTTCTTCATTAAGGCCTTTGGGGACATACTCCTGCTCCACATCCGTCACAAATCCTTCCTTGTATTCCCCGGAAGTGACCTCCTCGATTATCCTATTCTCTTCCTGAGCATCCATCTTATGGTCTGTTGGGAAGACAAAGATACTAAATTTTCTTGTAGCGAGACAAAGGAAAACGCAAAGGGTCTATTCCGCAATGAATTTGACGTTATCTGCGTTCCATGACGGACAGGTCACCCCACTTGCGAAGGAGATGCCTAGAGAAAGATAATTATCAGCCGTCGCCGCCACTGCATCGCTACCGTCCAACTTGGCGCCAATAGAGCCCTTGAAGGAGCAGCTTTCGAAGGTGGACGGGACATCCGAGGAAGTATTGGAGCCGACCAAAAGGCCCCTCGTCCCTTCGGGACCGATGACATTTCCGGTATTCCGGCAGCCCTTCAGGGTATATGTCCTTATTAGGCCCGCAACTCCTCCAACTGCACTGGAAGCTTCTGTAGATGAGATGGTTCCGGTATTCAAGCAATCTTTGATGTACGAGGTATTGGTCGAGGTAAAGCTGCAATAAGCCATAACTCCTCCGATACGGCAACCAGCAACACTTCCGGAAGCGGCAGATGAAGAATGGACGGCATTGATATTTCCGCTGTTGACACATTCTTCGATCCGTGAATAGAAGCCGCTCGAGACAATACCCCCCACCCTGTGGGCCTTGACGTCCATGGATGCCTTGTTCTCGCATCTTCTGAAATATACGAGCTTGCCGGCATTGGCTACTCCTCCTGCAATGCCGCCGATAATGGCTGAATTAGTGTTGGAGTATTTGGTCCCGATATCGTTGGTCACTTCGCCCTCGAAGGTGCAGTCCTCAAAGGTGCTTCCGCCGTCAACAGTGGACGAGACGAATCCCGCTATACCGCCAAGGGAGACAAAACGGGCGGCTGTGGAAGTCGCCTTCCCGGAGAAGGTCGCCTTCACATGGACGTTCTCAAACTTGGTATCGACAGCGCAGCCGGCGACTGTTCCAAGAACAATATTTCCTGAACTGATTCCTGTACTGTTGAACTTCAGTACAACGTCTTCGAAGGTGACATCCTTAATGATTGCCTTTACGGCTGCCCCGAAAAAGCCCATTACATTGACCTGATTCGTGGACACCTCGAGAGTAAGGCCGGTTATCGTATGGCCGTTTCCGTTAAATGTTCCGGAGAAATAATTCTCCGGCGAAGGCACGGCATTGTATGCAAGCGATGCCGCGCTTCCGATAGGTGTCCACGGAGTGCCCGAGAGTTCGATATCGTCCAGAAGCGCCACCTCTCCAGCCGCGTTCTTGTAACTCGAAATATCCCCTCCAGATGCGGCCAAAGCTGCAAATGAAAGAAGTTGGGCCGTGTTTTTAATACCATTTTCTCCGGGAGTCACATCCGACGGTGCCGGAGTGTCCCCTCCTCCTCCAGAGAGGCCTTCTCCGGGGACCACCTTAGATGCATCAGGATTGCGATAAGAATTGATATTCCCAAGAACGACTGTCTCAGCAATTGTGCGAAGTTTCAAAGCGGTCTCTGCTGCAACCAAGCAATCAGGGACATTGGCATCAAAGGCCTCTCCGTACAAAAGAAGATAATTGACGCATGCCTTAAGATAGGAACCATAGCGGTTGGGATGCTTGTTATCAGTGTGGAACAGATTGGTAATTCCTGCTGCGCGGGCCTGCTTGAAAGCCTCATTTATCGGAGAGAGCCACGTATCACAGGCATCCGTAACAAGAAGCGCTCCCCCTTGAAGAGCTTTATCGAAGATATCATAGCTGCCGTATCCTTCGTAGTTGGAACTTCCGAGGAAAGACCAAGTATTCTCGATAACAGGTTGCATGGATGGAGAATATGTCTTGAGTGCGCTTAGAATGGTCTTTGTATCCGTAAGGACGGCCGAATTCAACGTTGGATCCTTATAATAGTCAGAATGACGCGTGGACATATCCTGAAGAAGGGCAAAGTCATAGCTGCCATCTTTGATTACCCACTGCGTCAGTTCTCTCGGGAAATGTTCTCCAAAGTCCTGACCTCCCTTGGTATGTGCCCTGACTCGGAGCTCATGGCCTTGGCTGCGTGCAATCTGCTTGAGTACGAAATTGGTTCCGTAGTAATAAGTAAAGGAATTGCCGATGACGGCCAGTTTCTTGGTATCCTTGACCGGAATCCCTTGATATACAGTCATTTGAGCTCCCGACCAATAGTTATTGACTATGCCTGTATAAGCTGACGTAGATGGACTGAGGGTGCCGCCGCCGTTATTGTAGTTGCCAACAACGCGGCAACGCACAGTAAGATCTGCATTGACTAGGGCCTCTGAAAGGGTAAAACTCTGGAAAAAGGATGTATACTGGTAAGCGCTGAAGTATTTTACATAGAATGAATACTTCAGAGACGGGTCTTCGGAAGCGACATGGAGATCCTCCTCAACCGTCTTCCACTCTCCTCCGTCATAATACTCAAATATCCAATACTTGGGAGAACTTGAATCTGGAGCCAAGAAATTAGCCATAAAGTCGACGGTAGTGCCCTTTGCAAGGGTTAGACTCGGATATGTGAACACAATCGCATCACCGGGTGCCATATTGGCAACTGCTATATTGTTGCCGCTGCGGCCTCTTACTGGCGTAGTACCGCCGGTATTCCCGGTGGAAGTACTTATATAAGCCTTGTTCGCTCCGTCGCCAAATGGAGCCATGAACTTATTATCGTTTGCCCATTTGGTCGCTCCTGACGAAGAAAGTGACGAGCTGATTTCCCATTTGGCTGTGAGGCTCATGGGGGTTGCCGGCGGATCCGGTGTCGGCTCGGGAGTTGGTTCTGGATTTACTATCGGTTCCGGCGTCGGCTCAGGAGTCGGTTTTTCCTCAGGTCCACATCCAAGAACAAATAAGGCGGATAGGGCCGCAATCAAGAATATTCTTACTCTCCTCATAATTATACCTATTTCAGATTATTGCCAAATTAGATATTTTAGTTGAAAAATCAAAGTCCGCCGCCTTTTACTGTAAACGAGACCGCGGCGGTACGGCCTGAAGCGTCGATTGCTACAAGCGAATGCTTGCCAGGAGACGGGGCCAGACTGAGAGTATGGACAAATTTTGTCTCTCCGACATATTCTTCATCGAGATGCCACCAAACCGTTGCTGAAGGGTCCCTATGGGCTAATTGAAAGACTATTTTACCTTCACTACCATCCATCTGGCGGGGAATGATCAGTTCGCTTCCGCTCTCCGGATAGATAAACTCCATCTGGCGTGGAGAAGTCTTCGGAACTTCATATTCTGGATGATACTGCCTATAGAACCACTCCATCGCCGGCGGGAGGGCAAACACTCCTCCACTATGATATGGACATGGTTCGCTTTCCATGGCCGCCGAGGACAACCGGATACTCTTTCCTTCAGGACAATCCGGCCCGCGAAGATGGCCGGAGCGGGGACAGATTTCGGCAAAAATACCCTCCGAGGGTTCCTCAAACCATTCCTCAGACGGCAGAGCGTTGAGGATGGCAAACATCACTGGTCCTGAAACCGAGGCTCCCGTAAGACCTGGAACTCCGTGTCCGTCAGCATTACCTGCCCAGATGCCGACCGTATATTCCGGAGTCATACCGACGGCCCAGGCATCCCGAAATCCATAGCTGGTTCCGGTCTTCCAAGCGGCTTTTCGAAGGGATGGAATATACCTCCAGTCGAGTTCATCCGGCCTGTTGACATCCTTCAATGCCTCGAAGATATACCAAAGCGAAACCTTGTCTGAAAGAGGGAACTTCTCATCAAGAATATAGCTTCTGACCATCCCGGAGTATGCCCGGGTAATCTCGGTGAGCTTCCCTTCCCCGCCCCCTAGAATCAGCGAAAGCCCGTACCAGGATGGGGCCTTCCAGAAAGTAGACAGTCCGCATCTTTCAAGAAGGGAATGGAACTTCGGCACCCCATAGGCCTTCAGAAGATGGACCGAAGGCACATTCAGCGACCTCGAGAGCGCCTCCGAAGCCGGTACCGCACCATAGAATTTCTGGTCGAAATTCTGGGGAGAGAACCCGTCCATATTGACCGGGACATCCTTGATCAGGGTATATGGGAGGATGAGTCCTTCCTGCATTGCGGCGCAGAAGAGGAAGGGTTTCAGGATACTTCCTGTCGAGCGCGGAGAATCGGCAATATCCACCTTCACACCTGGTCTGGTCCTCTCCGGAGAAGCATTTCCGGAGTAGGCTATAACCTCTCCCGAGAGATTGTCGATAACTACCACAGCAAGGTCACTGATTCCTTCCTTTGCGAACTCGTCACTGAACCGGCTCGTTATCCCCTCTATCTGTTTTTGGAGAGAGAGACGGATGGCAGTCCTTGTGACAACACCCTCAGGAGCCTTAGCAACGATGTGAGGGGCATACGAAGGAAGGGGCAGAGGGGCATCTGGAAGGGGTTCTTCAAGCGATAGGGAAAGGGTTTCCTCCGGGAAAGAGCCTTTTTCATAAAGCTCACGGAGGAGTTTGTTTCGCTTTTCGAGGAGAAGGTCCCGGTTCTTGCCGGGATGAATATCGGAAGGAGCGTTCGGGAGAACCGCGAGGGTTGCTGCTTCTGCCCATGATAGTTCATCAGCAGTCCGGCCAAAGTATCTCCAGGAAGCGGCCTCAAGACCTACTACATTACCGCCAAAAGGGGCATGGGAGGCATACATGGAGAGTATATTCTTCTTTGAGAAGCGAACCTCCAGAAGTATAGCCTGCACTGATTCTATTATCTTTTGCCTAATTGTCCTCTCTTTCCCGCGGGAAAGGCGGATAACCTGCATGGTGATGGTACTTCCGCCACTAGTAATTCTTCCGGCACGGATGTTTCCGACAAGAGCACGAACCATAGAGACAGGATTGACTCCGGGATGGTAGTAAAAATGCTTGTCCTCGAACTGGAGAATGGCCTTTTCGAAACGCTCCGGGACAGTCTTCGAAGGGGGAAAACGCCACTGCCCGTCAGCTGCTGTCCTCGCACCAAGAAGCTCTCCTTCGGAGTCCGTCACAACTGTGGAATAAGGGACATCTGAAAAGGGCCTGCCTGGGGACATAATGATGGCCCCAAGCAGTATAATCCCTATTATGGATAGCGTTATTACCCGCCGGCGTTTCATCTTGCCACACTTACTGTGGAAGAAGCTGTTCCAGCTGTGATTTCGCGGTCATACATCGCATTGCAACTTACAGAAGGCAGGAAATATGTACCTTCATAAGTCGCACGCAGCTTGAGAGCGAAGCTGCGGGACTTCCCGCTCTCAAGGTCGAAGAACCAGTTGCAGCGGTCGTCTCGGATGTCGGTATGGTCATATCCTTCATTTACTCCACCGACAAGTCTGTCATTAAGAATCTCCCAGCCTGAAGGAATCGGCATAGAAAGCACAAGATTGTGCTTTGGAGACACCTTGGACGGATTGGTGACCGTAACCTCTGCGAGGAACGTATCTCCCTGATGGAGAGATTGTATGTTGACCGGATGGCCGTCAGTTCCGACGTATCTAACTGAAAGTCCGAGAGATGACGACCAAGCAGGAACAGCCGTTCCGGCAGGATCCCTGATGAGGTCGGTAAATGTGACAAAGAGTTTTCCTCCGGCGTTATTGACGACCTTAACATCCCCGCTTATCGGCACGGAAACACTTGAAGCAGAAACCCTTACCGCTTCTCCTGAGACAGAAGCATCAATTCCTGATGCTCCTGTTTTCGAGCGAAGTCGGTCAAATGCTATGGCGGCGAAAGCCGCTTCCTGAGTAGAGAGGTGCATCCTCTCGGCAGCATCAGCAGCAATAGGGATTGCCTCCGTAAGATTCCCGGTCAAGGCAAGTGCTTCAAGGGCCACCATCCTGTCGCGGAATGCGGTCCCGTAAGTCATGTTGTAGGCATCATAATCCTCGAAATCTCCTCCCACAGATGAAACGATTCCCTCAGCAACTTTGGTCTTTCCGGAAAGGGCATAGGCGGATGCCAACATCCAGGATGCCCGGTAACCGATGTTCTTTTCCTCTCTCAGACGGTTCATTGCAGATGTTGAAGGCACTCCTGCAACGGAGAGAGTATATAACCTGTATGCCTCATCCATATTGGAAAGGACTGAACTGCCAGCAATCTTGTAAGCACCACTCAGCCTTTGCTGATAGCGCTTCCATGCGCTAACTACGCCAGCATCAACCTTATAGCCGGAGCCTGAGGCCTCTGTAAGGAAAAGGCCGGCCATTGAGCTTATCCAGCTGTTGCTCGTTGAATTTCCCCATAGCGAGAATCCACCATCGGGATTCTGGCGGGAATAAAGCATCTTTACGATGCTGTCAATGGTCTCTCCGGCTTCTCCGATTTCCTTCTCCGAGAGCATAGGGAGAAGGTGAAGGATGGCTAGGCCCCTTGCAGCAAGCTGCTCGGTGCAATCGTATGGATATGAGACCATGTCCTTATAGAGCGAGAGCGCATCGAAAGCAGGGAAACTGCTGAGCTGGACATAACTCTTTTCTCCCTCTGCTTTATGGGTTGCCGACTTATGAGAAGAAAGCTCCTCCCGGCTTACAAGAGTCCTGACAGGATTCGGATTGACAACTTCAAGGGTCAATGTCTCGGAAGCGCTATGTCCTGCTCCATTGGCCTTTACCTCGATGGTCGCGGTACCTTCGCCCTCTGCCTTGAGGGCAAAACGGACGATGTCATCAGTCCCCTCTTTGAAAGAAGCTTTTCCCTTCCCTTCGCTGACCAATTTGAGCGGACCGCTTGTCTTTATGGTGACGTCAGCCTCTCGGACTCCCTTTTCAGTAGCGAATACATTGACAGGGAGGGAGAACTCTTCTCCAGGAGCCACCCTTCTGGGAAGGCTTGAAAGGACCATCAGCGGGGCTGTTACCGGAACAGTTTTCTCGGCACTTCCAAAGGAGCCTTCACTTCCTCCGATGAGCATTACCCTGACGCTTCCGACATACATTGGAAGCTTAACCCTATGAACGGCCTTGCCTCCTTTTGCAAGTTGCTGAGGCGGTAGATACCACACGACCGGATTGAAACGGTTGTCCTTTCTGGCAGAAACAATATTGTCCTGGTCGCCTCCGATGGCCGCGATAGCGGAGAATCTGCCTGCGACAGCTCCCATTACATCGTCGTACATGTCCCATGTACGAACTCCGAGAGCCTCAACAGCATTCATCGTCTTCCACGGATCCGGGGTCTTGAACGCGGTGATATCGAGAAGGCCTTCATCAACGATAGCAAGAGTGTATGTCATCGGCCTTCCGCTCTTTTCGCTCACAGTGACCGAAAATTCCTCTTCGGGATGAATAGAGGATGACATCGATATCTGAGGCTCCAGATGGGAACGGGGATTCTCTACAAGCACCCTCTGAACCCCATACAGGCGAACAGGGAGATCATTTGAGACATTCCCATGAGGCTGAACAAGGGTCACATGGACATAGAAATTCGGTGCCATATCCCCAGTTACGGTGAAATTCCAGGGTCTATCTTCGTTACCCGTGGCTACCCATGTGGAAGAAATCACACCGGAAGCATTTTCGAGGGACACAAGTGCATGTCCCCCAGGTGCTGCGGGGATAAACACGGTTGCCTTCTCCCCGGCGAGGTATGATTGTTTATCAGTAGTGAATGACAGCATGCTAAGATTCTCTGGATCTCTCCTGTCTGCTCTTCCCCTGTACTCCGGATAATCGACAATGAAAGAAGCTCCACTGACGTGGCCGCTGTCTGAATCCCTCACCACTACAATATACTTGCCCCAATCGGGATAGTTGACCCTGAGTTGGCACTGGACATCTCCTGACTGAGAAACTAATGTTCCCTCGGAAATTTTGCGAACAGAACTACCATTGACATAAGAGTCGATGCTGTTGGCTCCATTTTCCCACCACCAGTACCATCCGGTTTTGAAAATACGGTACTCGAGTTTATGGCCGGATACTCTCTTTCCCTCGGGGTTCACTACAGCGATGTTGATATTATGAGTTTTATCCGTCTCGAGATAGTCTCCTTCAGGGATCTTGACCCCCACATAGGCACTGTAAGGAGAGAACGGAACCGTGGATGTAACAAAACTTTCATCCCCGCCTTCCTCCTCTACGGAAGTAACGATGGTTGCACTTAGCATTCCGGGAGCATTTTCTGCTGCCGGGAGAGTGAAACTCACCTCAGAATTACCGGAGGCATCAAGCGTAGTCTTGAATAAATCCGCGTCGCTAGCCCTGAATCCCGCTTCCGGTGGCATGAAACGGTATTTTTCAAAGCCTTTAAAAGATGTCGCTCCGCGGCGTAGAGTCACAGATGCCTTTGCTTTCAGCCCGGATGCGGGGATGCCGGTTAGCCATGAAGACGATATCTTCATCTTCTTGACTTCTCCCGCAATCAGAGGTTTTGTGCCATAGTCGGCATCTATCTTCAGGCGGTTAGGTTTTACCGTTTCCACATTGAGGGTCTTGTGGAAACTATTCCCCCCGACCTTGAGATAAGCATCCCAGAATCCTGTCGGATCATCCGCTCCTGTAGGAATATCAAAACTATAGAATCCTCCAAGACACTGCCCGACAAGGCGAGAGAAGAATTTCCCTTCCGGAGTATAGATTTCAAGTGTTGCTGGGTGTCCGTCCGGAAGAGACTTGTCCTTAGAATCAACTATGGCAGAAAGATGGATTGTGTCTCCCGGTCTCCAGACTCCCCTTTCTCCATAAATAAAGGCCTTGAGACCTTTCTTTATCGTCTCGCCTCCTATATCGAACCGGCTCAGGGAAACCTCATTCCCGTCAGAGACTTTCAGATATGTAACAGACTTACCCCAGGTCCCAACCACAATAAATGGTCTTCTTTCGACTTTGATTTTGACCATACCGTTCGCTTCTGTCCTCGAGGTGGCAAGGCGCTGGAGCTGGAAATCATACACATCTATCCGTGCACCTCCAACCGGTTTTGAACTGGTAAGATCATTGGCCCCGACCCATATTTCGTCTGAAAGAGCATATTTCGCTACGAGTCCAAGGCTTGAAGGAAGAATCTGGACACAAGGGAAACGGTCGGATTCCATATAGTAGGACGGCTTGGTGGGATCATCCTTATCAGAATACTCATATCTCTCCCAGTCATAATCGTTGTCCCAATAATATGGGTATGTCTTGTCCCACACCTTATCTTCTTCCTCGGAGATCTTTCCGAAAGCCGACGATGTCATGGCGGGACCCGGATCCTTGCCTCCATAAAGGGACTGATCCTGTCTGAATGACAGACGCACACTGTATATCGCTCCCGGCTCGCTATGAAGAAGGCCGGTGAGATCGACGGAGAAATTATTCCATCTGTGGAGGTCCTTGTTCCTATCGAGAGGAATGTCTGAACGGAAGACAAGACGACCTGAGCGCCTTAGAGCATTATTCTCTCCGAGATCATTGTCCTGAAGAAACATGAGGACATTGGAAGAGTATATCTTCACTATTCTCACTTCGACAGCGCTGAGGTTGACCGCACTGAAAGGCAGAATAAGAGATGCTCCATCGGGGAGGATGGTGCCGTCCGATAGAAGACGGATAGCCGGGGCATCATCATTTTTGATAAAATTCCTGACAAAATCCTCTCCGAGAGCATCGCCGGAGGCGTTTTTCACCCCTGAAGAGATTTTCAGGGCAATCGTCTCTTTGGGGCTCTCATAGTGGACCAGGACAGCCCCGGAACGCTGTTCGATGTAGTAGTTACTCACTCCCTCCATCTCTATCATTCCCTTTATAGAGGCATTGACCGGCGCCTCAGAGAATAATACTTCTATATAAGGACTGCTACCTTGATTGTTGATGGCGGAAATGACCCTGAATCCATCTCCTCCCTTCTCTTCAATCTGCTCAGCTATAGCTCCTTTAACAGGCTTCCCGCCCACTGTGAAACCAAAAATGAAATCTTTCATCCTCTCATCCTGGACAGAAAGAACCTTACCTAGACGGAAAGTCACAGAATAAGTCTTCCCAACTTCAAGGGCCCCGTCGTCAGGAAAGAAACTGACAGAATTTGGAGCTGTCCAGTGGACAGTCCCTTTCACTGTAGGAGAGATGTTAAAAAGGCCATCAGTAATGCGCTTATTCTCCGGGACGTCCCGGGTAAGGTCTACTCTCACAGAAGCGTCTTCAGCGACGATTCCTCCGGTAAAGGCTGAGACATAGGTGGCAAATTCTGCCGACGGTGTCTGTGGCGCTTTGTTTCCTCCTTTGCAAGAAAAGAGTAGCACAAGCGACACCGCTATTGCGATGTAATTAAAAAGCCTTTTCATTACTGAAAATAAAACTTACAACTTAACTTCTTTCTCAAGAATGACGGTCTCAGCGTCGGAACAGAGCTGGATGCCGTAAAGGCCTTCGGATACCTTCCAGTCGTGGACCTTCGTGCAGTAGGAGGCGAAAGCACGGCGGTCAAGATGGATAGTAACAGTCTTGGACTCGCCTTTGGCTAGACGGACCTTCTCATATCCCTTGAGCTCGCGGGTCGGCCTTATTACCTTGGAATTCTTGGGAGCCACATAGATCTGAGGGACTGTCGCTCCTTCGACCTTACCGGTGTTGGTGACAGTAAAGGTCACATCGAAGCCGTCGCCGGAAGGACTTACAACCAAATTCTTATAATCAAAGGTTGTGTAACTCAGACCATATCCGAAGGGATAGAGAGGCTTCACTCCGAAGTGGTCAGCACCCCTGTAACCAACAAAGACACCTTCCCTGTACTCGATATACTGGTAACGGTTGAAACGCGCCACATGACCCTTAGCTGTAGCATTCTTGAGATTGGTCATAGTTGGCTGATAATAATAGTATGTAGGGTTCTTTTCCTCGCTGCCCCAAGCCGTGAACGGGAGGCGGCCGGAAGGATTGACAGCTCCGGAAAGTATCTGAGCCACAGCGGTTCCTAGTGCCTGTCCGTCATACCATGCATAAAGGACTGCCGATACCTTGTCAATCCATTTAGACATGTCGACTTCTCCGCCGGAGACAACGACAACGACCACATTGGGATTGTGCTCACATGTCCAGAGAATAAGGTCGTCCTGACCTTCCGGAAGAGAGTATGTCCTGTCGCTGTTTTCCTTTTCGTTACTCTTATCAAAACCGACGGCGACAACGACAGTCTTTGCTTTCTCCACTACTGCAACATCAGCCTCGGGATCCTCAAGGAAAGTGCATGGATATTTCTTACCAAGGGTAGCTAGTCCCTCATCGATAGTCACTTTATTCTCCTCGAAATAATGGACCTCTCCGCTGCCACCTCCACAAGGCATGATATCAGCCTCCGGACCAATCAGGACCGTAACATTCTTTTTTCCGGGTTTAAGAGGCAGAATTCCATTATTTTTTACTAGCACGGGAGCCTCGAGGGAAAGGTCGAGAGCAGCCTTGTTGGAGAATGGATTATTTTCTGAAATAGTCTCATCCTTGGCGGGACGGTCGAAAAGGCCGAAGGCGATAAGCGTCTGGAGGATGCGCTGTACCTTGACATCAATCATGTCCTCTGTAATAACTCCGTTGTCAAGCATAGTCTTGAGCTCAGCATAACGGAGAGTATAGTTCCTCGGCATCTCAAGATCCACTCCCCCTGTCATTATCTCAAGGGGGCTATAGGTCGAGGACCAATCTGACATAACAAGACCCTGAAAGCCCCATTTGCCACGAAGATTTTCATCAATGAGCCAAGGATTCTCTGCAGCATGGACACCATTGACCATATTGTAGCTGGTCATGACTGCACCGACACCTGCCTCCTCCACAGCCTTTCGGAAGGTTTCGAAGTAGATCTCATTGGCAGTACGCTCGTCAATGACTGAGCTGGTTCCATGACGGTCATACTCCGAATTATTGAGGGCAAAGTGCTTGATTGTCGCCATCACACCCTCGCTCTGAAGGCCTTTGATATAACTCACAGCCGCCTCTGAAGCGAGGTAGGGATCTTCTCCGAAATACTCGAAGTTACGGCCGTTATGAGATGAACGGTAGATGTTTACGCCTGGGCCCAGCATGATTCCAACTCCCCTTGCGCGTGCATCCTGCCCGATACCCTTTCCCATATTGTAGACAGCCTCGCGGTTGAATGAAGCCGCGGCTGCAACTCCGCAAGGATAAAGGGTGGAAATGGTTTTATTGCGAACTCCCTGCGGACCGTCTGCCATTCTTATCGCCGGAATACCCAGCCTCTCAACGGGAAAAGTATGGAACCCGTCATCATAGCCGGATAGCATACAAACTTTTTCCTCGAGAGTCATCTTGGAAACAAGTTCGGCAGCCCTGTCCTTGGCAGCCTGAGAGATGGTCTGCGCCGAAATAATCATCGCCGAAGCAGCGATAAGCACAATTGAAGTAAGAATCTTTTTCATATGAGTGGTTATAAATTATTTCCTATTACTTTGAGTAAATCCGCAAGGACGATGGCCATCATTGATTCAACAATGACGGGAGTCCTTAGGGCAAAGCATACATCATGCCTCCCCGGCACAGATAAGTCTATCATTTCCTCTTTATCGAGATCGAGGGTACGTTGAGTCTTGCGTATGCTGGAGGTGGGCTTGAATGCCACCCTGAAAATAATCGGAGCTCCATTAGTCAAACCTCCGTTAACTCCTCCAGAGCCATTCTTGAGGGGAAGGGGTAGGCCAATTTCGTTAAGTCCGAGAGGATCATTATGTTCGCTTCCTTTCATGGATGAGGCCTTGAATCCGTCACCGAATTCTATCCCGCGAACTCCGGGGATGGAGAATATGGCATGGGAAATGAGTGACTCTACCGAATCCCAAAACGGCTCCCCTATCCCGTAAGGGACTTCTGTGGCAACGCATTCAACAACAGCTCCAAGGGAGTCGCCTTCGGATGCGGCCGCCTTGAGCTCTTCTCCCCATAAGTCACTGTCTGCCAAGTCTTTCCCTCCTACCCTCTCAACTGCGGCTTCGCGAGAAACCCCTCCGAGAGCAATAATTTTCGCATTGATGGATATCCCATGGTCGAATTCGGTTTTCTCCATTATGTCGAATATGCATTTTTTTGCAATCGTTCCCGCCGCGACAATGGGCAGAGTTAGACGGCCTGAAAAATGCCCCCCTCCGCGAGGGTCGTTGAACTCGTCGAATCTCAAGCCTGCGGTAAAATCCGCATGGCCGGGTCTTGGAGTCTGTTCGAAACTCTTATAGTCCTCGCTCTTGACATTCATATTCTTGAAGACGATTGTCAGAGGAGCTCCGGTAGTACGGCCCTGATAAATGCCGCTGATGAATACCGGTTCGTCCGCTTCGATTCGAGGGGTTGTTCCATTTGCTCCGCTCTTTCGCCTTGCTATATCTTTCTTGAGATCACTAACAGATAACTCGATTCCGGGTTCGACTCCGTCGATAACAACGCCGACCTCGGGGCCGTGAGACTCCCCGAAAATACTGACTCTGAATATTCTACCGAAAGAATTCATCGCATTACTGTTTTATTATTATTTCTGGACATTGTCAAACATTTCAATAAATGTAGGGAAGGATTTTGAGACGCACTGCGTGTCGTCTATTTCTATGGGGCCGTCTGCACCAAGAGAGGCTACGGAGAGCGCCATGACCATCCTATGGTCCTTCCATGAAGTATATCGGCCTCCTTTAAGGAGGTTTCCGGACATTATCCTCTGCGTCAAGGACATTCCCTTTATTATCATAAGATCGTCATCCACCGCAACCGGTACTCCGAGGCGGGAGAGCATTTCTTCTATAGCCGCAGCCCTGTCTGTCTCCTTATGCCTAAGCCGGTTGACTCCGAGAAGATGGCTCTCCCCTGGGCAGAAAGCCGCGAGGACAGATACCACCGGGAAAAGGTCAGGACAATTATTCAGATCAGCCTCAAACGAACTCAAAGGGGCCTTTCTGACATGAATAGGACCTGTCGAGGACGAGCCGTCATGAGACTCCGTCTGGGACATACTGGCCCCCGCCTCAAGAAGTATGTCCATAATTGAGATGTCGGCCTGAAGCGATGTAGTATCAAGACCTTCTACCTCGACACCTCCAAAAATTGCTCCGGCAACGAGGAAGGGTGCAGCACCCGACCAATCCCCTTCTATCCTGAAATCGGCCGCCCGGTAGCGCTCTCCGCCCTTTATCTTGAAAGTCACGCCCGTACAGAGAGACCAGTTCTGATTCTCAACAAAATCTTCATCCCCTTCCATCTCGCTGCCGATGATAATCCCGAACTTTTTAAGGACATCGAGGGTTATGAACATATAAGGGATGCTCCTTGGATTCTCAACGTAGATTGTCGATTTTCCGTCCATCAGAGGGAGCGCTGCAAGAAGGCCTGAAATAAGCTGGGAGCCTTCTTTCCCGTCTATTTCCGCCTTGCCGGGGAAAAGCGGCCCTTTAACGGTCAGAGGGACAAAGCAATCGCTTTTTCGAGACTCTGCAATAGCCTCCGAAGAGCCCTCTGGAATCAACCTGACTCCGAAAGAAGCCATGATGTCATGTGCCCCGGCAAGCGGCCTTCTAAGAAGGGTTTTCTCTCCATTTATCCGAACCGGACTGTCAGCCACAGCCGACATCACGGGAATCATCAGCCTTGTCAGGAATCCGGATTCTCCGGTATTGATTTCTTTAAGGGAAAGACTTCCCGGGGCGGCTCCTATGCCTTTAATGACAAGAGTATCGCCTCCGACCCTCTCTACCTCCGCTCCAAGAGCCCTCGCAACCGCAATAGAAGATTCATTGTCTCCGCAAGGGGAGTATCCCTCAAGACGCGAGGTCCCCTCGGCAAGGGCTGCCGCGATAATGGCCCTCTGGGCAAAGCTCTTAGACGCCGGCATCACCAGATTCTTCCCCTCGAATCTTTTCAAGTTGACTGTTTCGGAAATATTATTGACGGCAGAGAGCATCGCCGCGGTTGTCCACTGCCCCGGGGCCGTTGCCTCAGAAGTTGACAGGGAAGCATAAGTGAACGGTGAACCGAGTCTTAGACAATCAAGTCTAGACTTTCGGCCGGCCTCTCCCATTGCAAAAGCGACGAGGGAGGAAGCATCTTCTCCCGCATACCGATATAGGTCGAGCACACGTTCGCAATCGCCCCAGGATGCGGCTGAAACCACGATTTTAGCCACCTCCCCGCCGAAAGAGCGACAACGGTCATAGATAGACCGGAGAGTCGCCTCGGGCGGCGTCCCCCTGAAATCATGGCTCGATCGAATGAGGATTGTCCCAAACTCCGAGCATGCACGGCGTATTCGCTTTCCCATCGGGGCCGGAGCCTCAATTTCAAGGTCGGCATATTTCGCTCCCGCTTCTATCGCCGCAACAAGCCGTTCCTCTGATAGAGCCTCCGCTTCGCGGCGGGAAATACCCCTCATCAACTCCTCTATCCGGCATGTCGCTATCAGAGGAACATCCGAAAACGAGAACAATTCTCTTATCTCTTCGATAGAGAGGGGACTCCTGTCGAGGCGAATTTCGGCCATCTCGACCTCTCCGCTCTCGAGAAGGCCGACTATCTCGTCGAAAGACTTATTCTGCAAAGAAGTGCAAATCATATTTCATTGATTCGAAGAGGAACAATCTCGACCGTCCCGACCCTTCTGACAAGGACAAAATGAATCCTGTCCCCCTCTGATTTCTTGTCTTTAGCCATTGCAGCCTTCAGCTCATCTTCCCGATAGGGACATTCGACAGGTAAGCCTACGCGGACAAAATCATCCTTCAAGGCATCTGCAAGGCCTTTTATCCCGAATATCTTCTCTGACAGGCGAGCGGCCATTATTATCCCCACAGCTACGGCTTCGCCGTGGGTAATATCATCTCCCTTCTGCCTTGCCTCGTGCTCGATGGCATGGGCAAAAGTATGGCCAAGGTTAAGCTTTTTCCTCTCCCCGCTCTCGAACTGGTCGCGGCCGACAATGCCTGCCTTGACTCCGGCTGCTGAGAAAATAAGCTCCTGAAAGGCCTCGGAGTCAAGGCCTCTCCCTGGAGAAGAGAGGAGGGATACAGCTTTTTTGTAATTGCCGCCGCTGTCATCGATTATAAATGTTTTCAAAAGCTCCGCCGCTCCGGAGAGGAAATCGCGGGGCTTGAGAGTCTTAAGGGGCTCGGCCGAAATGAATGTAAATTCGGGCTGACGAATCACTCCGAGCATATTCTTGTAGCCGTCGAAGTTCACTCCCGTCTTCCCTCCGATTGCTGCATCAACCATTGCGAGAAGGGTGGTCGGCACATTGGCATAATGTACGCCTCTTTTATAGAGAGATGCCGCAAAGCCCGCCATGTCGGTGGTAATTCCGCCACCAAACGACAGGACCAAAGCCCTCCTTCCAAGTCCGGCTTCCATCATTGAGCGGCAGATGAGCTCCACGCTCAAGAGTGTCTTCCCCTCCTCGGTGGCGTCAATTGCGACCATCCCTTTGCAAGAGGGAATGTCAGGGATGAGGCCGGCAACATTTTCATCATAGACCACAAAGACCTCCGGATAATCCTCCAAGAGGTTGGGAAGGGCCGAAAGCGACCCTTCCCCGATGATTCTGGAGATTACTTGGCCATCAGAGACCACGTCTATCGTTCTTCTTTCTCTCACTGGACGATATCTATGGATGCCTTGAATATCTTTCCGTTGAAAATGAAAGGAGAAACATAGTCGTCATTGACCGAAACGCCCCATTGGCGACCGACCTCGACGGCGTTGGACTTCCCAGGAACATTAATCTTGAAACTGAATTCTTTTGTCCCGACGGGTTCGTCGTCGATAAAGAGGCTGATCGTCGTCTTTTTGGCTTTGTGATTTGCAACGACTTTCACTGTACACTCTCCTTCCGGAAGAGGACGGTCTGCAACCAGTTTTTCTCCAGAGGAGGTACCATAGACCAGAGCTCCGTCCAGAACGTACAAGGCATAATCCCTCTGGGAAATCAGTATACCGGAAGTACCTGATTTATCGATATATACAGTCAGAGTATAAGGCTTGCCGGCGGAGCCGTCAAAGTAGGGATACTCACCATAGTTGCGTGCCCCGACATAGATGTCGTAATGGGGCCTCTGAGGAGACGGATAGTCGGGATCTATGTTGACCTTGCCATTTTTGAGAGGATAGATATTGTGTTTCCATGCATAATCGTCGAACTCTTTGAGCAGCTCGTTCACCTTCTCGGGATATTTCGCTGCAAGATCCTTGGATTCGTTGAAATCCTTCTTGAGATTGTACAGATGAATCCCTGTATCCGGATACACTTTTGTTCTAAGCCCATTTACTGCTCCATTAGGGAACTGAAGCTTCCATCCGTCCTTGTAGAGGGCATAAGATGAGTTGAGCTCGAAATACTGGAAGGTCTTGCGATCCTTGACGTTATTATTCTTTGACGTTACTGCATAGGCAAAGCTTGTTCCAGATATTTCCGTCTGAGGATAGCCGTGAATCACTTCCGGGATAACTGATTCTGTAAGTTCGACGGTCGTCGGGAGAATATCTGTACAATGGGTGAACTGGGTACGGATACCGCCTGTATCGGTTATTCCCTTCGGATAGAAAACAATCAGGCCATCATGGGTGCCGCCCTCATAATCAGCCCATTTCTTGTAATACCTGAAAGGGGTATTGCAAGCCTGTGCCCATCCCGTAGGATAGAAGGGCCAGGTCCTCTCATCACCATAGTGGTCGTACTTTTTTAGCTCTTCCTCGATATAGGCTTTGTCCCTTTCAGGAGTACTGGTCGGATCCTTGATACCGGCCTGTCCTCCCTCTCCGGAAGCGCCGTTATCGCCAAGAACAACAATAATCAAAGTATTGTCGAGCTCCCCAATCCTACGGATAAAGTCGATAATTCTCCCTACATGGAAATCCGCTTCAGACATGAATCCGGCGAAAACCTCCATCTGCCTTGAGAACAGCCTCTTCTGGTCATCATTAAGAGAGTCCCACGCAGGAACATCGTTATTGACAATCGGAAGGAATGTACCCTTCGGGACTACGCCCATTTCTATCTGCCGCTTGAGAACTTCCTCAGAATACTTATCCCATCCGCTGTCGAAGCAACCATGGTACTTATCCACCCATTCCTTGCTCGCGTGGAAGGGAGTATGGGTCGTCCCTGTTGCGAAATAGAGGAAGAAGGGCTGATCGGGCGCAGCACTCTTCTGGTCGGCAATATAGTTGATTGCCTCATCAGCAAAGCGGGCCACAGCAACCTGGCCGAGAGAATCGTCAGGGACGCGGTGGGTATCGCGATAGAGCATGGGGTGCCACTGATCCTCGCCACCTGACACGGCATTAAAGCCGAAATAGTGGTCGAATCCCCTTGCAAGAGGCCAGCGGTTGAATGGTCCAGCATTAGATCCGTTCTCAAACGGAGCACCATTGTACTTGCCCACGCAGAAAGTGGCATAGCCGTTTTCTTGAAGAATCTCGGCTATGGTACCGTTCTCCAGCGGCATATATGTATCATATCCGGGGACTCCGTACTGGTCGTCATTGAAACGGCCGGTGTGGTTGTCGTGGTGATTCCTTCCGGTAAGAAGGCATGCGCGGGTCGCTGCGCTGATTGCCGCAGAATGGAAATTATTGAATGTCAAGCCATTCTGGGCCAGATAGTCAAACGTAGGCGTCTCGACAAGACCTCCAAAAGCCGAACTGACACCAAAACCAGTATCGTCCAAAATAATCCATACAACATTTGGCGAACCGGGCTTCGCCTTGGGATTGTGGAGAGGATAAGCGGTCTTAGTCTCTCCGACTGTCTTTCCTATATGTCCGGTGAACTCCGGGACAGGGCTATATTGTGCATTAGCAGGAGAAGAGGAGAGGAGAGCGCCTCCTGCAGCAATTCCGGTAAGAATAACAGTTTTTTTGTTTGCCATCAGATAAAGGTTTTTAATCGTTGCAAGTTAATAAAAATAATCCGGATTTTTGTTAACTTCGCAGAAGTTATGACTATCGGATCTATTGATCTTGGAGACCGCCCTGTGCTGCTTGCTCCAATGGAGGACGTAACTGATGCGTCCTTCAGGATTCTATGCAGGGAATACAGCGCCGAAATGGTCTATACAGAGTTTATTTCCTCTGATGGACTCATAAGGGATGCCGCCAAGGCCATAGCGAAGATGAGAACCTCCGATGAGGAAGCTCCTGTAGGAATCCAGATTTACGGGAACGACCCTTCCGCTATGGTGGACGCGGCGAAAATGGCCGAAAGGGCCTCTGAGATAGCCGGAGGACACGGAGCAGATATCGTCGACATCAACTTTGGATGCCCGGTTTCCAAGATAGCCGGTCGTGGCGCCGGCAGCGGGATGATGAAAGATCCGGACAAGATGGTTGCGATAACCAAGGCCGTGGTCGAGGCTGTCGGCAAGCCTGTTACGGTCAAGACCCGGCTCGGATGGGACGAGAAATCAAAGATAATTGTCTCTCTTGCAGAAAGGCTGCAGGATGTAGGGATACAGGCTCTCACTATCCATGGAAGGACGAGAAGCCAGATGTATAAGGGCGAGGCGGATTGGACCCTCATTGGGGAGGTAAAGAATAACCCAAGGATGAAGATTCCAATCATCGGCAACGGAGACATTAATTCTGCTGTAAAGGCCAAGGAAGCATTTGACAGATACGGAGTTGACGGCATCATGATAGGAAGGGCCTCCTTCGGCCATCCATGGGTTTTCAAAGAGATAAGACACTATCTCGATACCGGGGAGGAACTGCCGCCGATGTGCGTAAGAGACCGCGTAGAGCTCGCAAAGCGCCACCTCTCGCTCTCTCTTGCCTTGAAAGGGCCGGTAACCGGAGTGTATGAAATGAGAAGGCATCTCAGCTGTTACTTCAAAGGCCTTCCGGGGTTTAAGGAGACGAGGATAAGACTCGTTACAGAAAAGGATCCGGAAGAGCTTGTAAAGATTCTTGATTATATTGCCGACAGATGGGGCGAGAGTGAGCTGGATAATCCTGTCGGTGTCTATGGACTTTGAAATCATTCTCCCCATGCATTCAAAATATCTAATAAGAATCATCGTGCCGCTGCTTCTTGCATTCGGCATTTCGGGGTTGGCTTCCGCCCAAACCGACTCCAGCGCAACCCTCCGCTTCAAGGTGGAAGGGAAGGTTGTTGACAAGGTGTCTGGAAAGGCTCTGGAAGGAGTCGATGTATCCGCTCCTGAGGAAGGATACTATACCGTGACCAATCCCGATGGAAACTTTACCTTAAAATCCGACAAGAAAATCTCACGCATAGCCTTCTCATTCCCGGGATACCTAACATCTACCGAATACCCAGAAGGTAAGAAGCTGTCCGTGAAGCTCTCTCCTGTCAAAAACCTCCTGGACGAGGCTGTAGTAATAAGCGGAGATCCACGGAAAATCATGGACGAAGCCATTTCAAGAATCGAAGTCAACTACCCTTCCTCCGTTGAGCAGTTCGACTGCTTCTACAGGGAAACCGTAAAGAAGAGGCAGAGATATATTGACATTTCCGAGGCCGTCACCGTCATGAGAAAGAATCCCTATATGTTCAGAGACGTCTTCAAGGATGCCGTGATCGTCAAAGTCGGAAGAAGGCTCATTAGTCCGAAGGCTTCAGATACCCTGTCAGTCAAAGTCCTCGGAGGACCGGTCCAGGGAGCTGTTTTAGATATCGTAAAAAGCGCGGACCTGCTCCTCGATCCGGCCGAGCTTGACCGGTATCAGCTCGATATGCTCCCATCAATGGAAATAGATGGTAGAATGAATTTCGTAATCGGCCTCTCGCCGTGGTCGAAAGACACTGTTTACCCGCTCTACTATGGTCTGGTCTATATTGACAGGGAGACTTTCGCTTTCAGTCGCTTCGAACTGTCCCTCGATATGTCGGACAAGGACAAGGCGACCCGGGCGATGCTTGTCAGAAAGCCTCTCGGACTGAGGTTCAACCCGAAAGAACTTTCCTTGACAGTCAGTTATGCCCCGGACCCGGAGGACGGAAAAATGAGAATAAGATATGTCAGGACCTCCTTTGAGTTTAGATGTGACTGGAAAAAGAAGCTCTTTTCTACAAATTTCACCGCCGTCAACGAAATGGTCGTAACTCATAAGCAGGCTCCCGGGGCACCATTTTCGAGAAAAGAATCATTCCCGGACCATGCCTCCCTGTCGGACAAAATCGGGCGGCTGGAGAATCCTGATTTTTGGAAAGATTATAACATAATAGAACCCTCCGAAAGTCTTGAAAAGGCTATCGGCAGACTTAAAAAAGCAGAATGAAAAGAAGGGACTTTTTGAAAAGCACCGCTGTAATCGCGGCAGTCGCAGGAACGCCTGAAGTGCTGAAAGCAACCGCCCTCGTAAAGAATGAGGAGAATGAAAAGAAAGAAGATGCCGAGGGCCCGCTTATCATCTCCGCACCAATGCTCCAAAACTTTGCTGAGACGTCAATTGGCGTTGCTTTCGCCGTCTCAGCCCTTGCCAACGGATATGTCCTCTACGGAGAGAAAAGCGACCTGAGCGACGGCAGGAAGGTCAAATGCGGAGGATACCGGCTGACAGATATCAACGACAGGGTCATTCAGGTCCGCTTGACAGGGCTTAAGCCGGCAACTAAGTACTATTATAAAATCGGCGCGGATAGGATAGAGTACGGGGGCGGCTACAAGATGAAAATCCTCTCCAATGAGGAAGACCCGAGAATATACAGTTTCACCACCGCCGGGAAAAATGCCAAAGCCCATTTTTGCGTGATTAACGATACTCATGTCAGATGGGATCCTTTCGGGAGGGCCATAGAAAAGGTCGCTGAGCTGTCCCCTGCCTGCGTCATCTGGAACGGTGATGCCAGCAACACAGAGGAGACCATCGAAGCCCAGATGAAGATATTCCTCAACCCGGAAATCGACCGGAAGGACTACGCTGCCTGTCTTCCATATCTCTTCTGCCCCGGCAACCATGACTCCAGAGGATGGGCCAACCGTCACCTCGAAAAGGTCTGGATGTATCGTCAGCCCGAGGAAAGGGATTCTCGCGACTGGGATCTCGGGAGGAATTTCGCAGTGAGGATGGGAGATATCGCCATTATAGGCCTCGATACAGCCGAAGATAAACTCGATACCAACCCCCGTTTTGCCGGCCTTTTCAACAGCGGAGCATACAGGGAGGCTCAGGTCGCATGGCTTGAGGATGCCCTCAAAAAGAAAGAAATCGCCTCTGCACCGCATCTGGTGGCATTTTGCCATATTCCTCTCTTCGACCCGGACCCGAAGGCCAATCCGGGAGACATCGCTCCAGACGACACGGATCCATTCTACCGCACAGACTATGCCGTCTGGCAGCGCACATGCGCAGGTCTTTGGTGTCCCCTTCTTGAAAAAGCCGGTTGCAAACTGATCATCACGGCGCACCAGCACCGTTACCGCTTCGATGCGCCCGATTCTCTCCGTCCATGGGCGCAGATAGTCGGAGGTGGTCCGAATCTCGGAGTGGCCGGTAAGGGAGAAAACCGCCATGAGGATTCCGGGTTATTCCCGACAGTTATAGAAGGACTGGTTGAGAATGACGGCAACCTCAAGATAAATGTCCACAACCTCCTCACCGGAAAGGTCATGGACACATTTACATTCGCTCCTCGTAAAAGACGGAGAAAGTAGATTTCAAGATCCTGTACACGGGGTATACTCCTTCTATTAAAGTACCTGTACCAAGAGTTGAATAATAAAAACAAGAATCTGTGCAGAAAGAATATCTCTCTGGGTAACTCAGCATTTCCATTATGAGATCATCTCCTTCTCCGAAACATACCAATTCTTGAGATTTGGACTCTTCCTGTGTAGTCATCATAATCTACTACGATACGCGCTCCGAAAGGACAATTACCACTAAAATACTCCTCATCACCAAGAATCCAAGAATCCGGATAAACATCATCCCTCCACTGCTCTGGCGGATTGCCAAGCAATGCAGAAACGGCTTAAGGACACACTGTATTGAACTGCTTGATGTCGATTTGAGCATAAGTGCTCAAAACAGACATCATAGTTGCAATCAAAACTGAAGGAATCTTTTTCATCCAATTACATAATCAAAAGATTTGTATAGTCATAATTCGGGTAAGGCTCCTCTTCTGCCTCACCGAAACCTATTTCGACTATAATACCTACCTCATTCACTAAAAAATAGTAATTCTGTAGCTCCTCTGAAAATAGCCAATAATACCTCAATAGTTTACCTGTTTTATCTGTATATGAGCCTGATTGAGTCAACGCATTCCCGCTTTTGCTCCTTCCATATCGCGTATGAACGAAATCATACGACTCCACTTTTGATATTGGGTCACCTACCCTTACTCCTTCTGGAATAAAGCTTAATAAAAAGGGATATGCTGGCGAAGTAGTCTCAAATCCAACAAGCCGATAATCGTCATAATTCAGACAGATACGAGCATTGAAAGAACATTCACCATGGTTATATTCTTCATCACCAAGAATCAAACAGTCTGGATAGACATCATCCCTCCACTGCTCTGGCGGATTGCCGAGCAATGCAGAAACGGCTTCAGGACCCACTTTATTAAACTGTGTGATGTCGATTTGGGCGTACATCGTAGTTGATATTGTTACTAATGCAAGTAACATAAGAACCATTTTTTTCATAAACATTAATCGCATATTATGTTAGTAATATACCCATTATTTACAGTCAAACTGTCTGTATTTAACGTCCCATTTATATACGAGGACGGGTCAATCCAATCATTACTACTGAAAACATAACCGTTTATGGCATCAAAACTCATACCCAAGTGTAGATGAGGATTAGGAACATCACTTATATAGAAAGCATTTCCCGTACGCCCCGTATACCCTATCAAATCGCCCCTATATACTCGATCTCCAACATTGAAAGAGACTCCCGTTCTTGGGTTAATTGCAATCGGATGCTCGCCATTAAGATGTGAATACAGTATTGAAAGTGTCAAAATATTACCCATTTCCTGCACTGGCATCTGGCTTTCAATGACTATTAGATTTCCGAAGGATTGTCGTTTATAACCACTGATATCGTTCACAATCCTTGAGACGGTCCCTGAATACATCGCATAAACCGGGGTCCCTTCTTCAGCAAATAAATCAATTCCGTTATGCTTCTTCGTTCCACCACTTCGCACCATTCCGTATGTTCCTCCCAGATATCCGCTTCCTTTTGAAGCAGCGACTCGCATATCCATGAGAGGATTCGTCACTCCTCGAAGATCATCGCTACATGGTATATTCACATCAAAAAATGCAACGGCATCAACATCTGTCGAAACCTGATGCAAGAAAGGGAGTGCTTTCTGCCTCTCAAACCCACCACGAAAATAACTGAAAACAGGCTCCTCTGCAACTAAATATTTCAGAGTTTTGTCAATGGCAACAAAGGTCCCCGCTGTATATATTCCGGTTCCTGTCATCTCAACAACCTCAGGGATATTGCTCGTCAATTGAATCGAACACTCTATCTCGGGGATCAAGAGATTCGGAAGAAGAATGCCTCCAATATCGTGTAACGATTGTTGCACCGGTAAATTAGGTGACCAACTTCCTCCATTATGTCCTCCGAATCCACCACCACCTCCATTCCCGGACATGTGAGCTATGCATCAGGACGGGTCAATCCAGTTTTCTGTAATTCCTATACATATTGATGGTGTAATATATCCTCCCAGTTCCGTTCTAGTCTCCAGTTCTTCCTCATATAACATAAGATAGGATTCATCATCGCTCGTTGTCATGATGGTCAATGGCCTTGCAGCATAGATCATTCCGTTATGATAACTTCTTATTCCAAGCAAAGTCCCGTCGACGTCTGAGAATACCGCCGCTCCGCTATAGTTGGGGCGATTAATGAAATCATAATCAGGATGTGACATGTCATACGACTTAGTGGGGACAAATGTAATAACATACGTTTCAGAAACGTCACCATGAGTTCCCTCAATCAAAAACTTTTTTAAACCAACGATATTCTGAGTACCAGATTCTATCGTTTGAGAAAAACTTGACCAAATTTTCTGATTCGAACTATTTTGATAAAATGGTATTTGACGGAAAGATATCCCTAAATATTCAATCTCTGCTATTGATGTGGTGTCAATCAAAGATTCTAAAGAATATAAGGTCTCTGTCGTATCAGATCGCGTGGGAGGGGATTTCGGCAATAAATTATATGCAGATAAATCAGCATATAAAGGAAGGCGGGATGCCGGAACAGTTATTCCCGAATAGCATGTTTGATGATCCGTTCGCGAGAGCTGAGAATCATCAAAAATCTTTTGACAGGAAAAAACAGCAAATAGACCTATCACAAAGATTAATTTTTTCATAAGAAGATTGCTCTTGTGTCTAAAATTCTATAAACAATGTTTGTCAAAGCAAAAATACTAGATCTCAAGCACGGCCAATTTGGCTGAAAAGACTTTTTTATTGCTTAAGACACAATAACGACAACTAGCATATCAAAAAAAAGCAGTCTGCTTTTGTTGCTATAATAGCGGCATGAAGAGCCCGCCGACGACGGAGCGGGCCTTCATGGCCTGCCATTTAGGCTTGTCGGTCCATACCCAGTCGCCCATCGGGACACGGTCGGGCGTTTCATTCTCAAACTTCCAGACTGGATCTGCCAGAGCCTCGAAAGTCTCCCTGTCCTTAGCCATCGACGCGCTCCATAGAATCCAGTCGATCTTGGTATACTCTTTCCTGCTGTCAAGAGGCAGGCCGTATTCATTCTGGACCTTCAGATAATAAGAAAGCTCAGTCTCTCGGACAGAATCCGGGAAGATATTGAGATTAAGGACCTTATCCCACGCGAGATTGTATTTCTGACTCCATGTCCCGGGACTGTCGAAAGTAAGTAGATAGTGATCTGTTTCGAATGCCTCCTCCTGCCATTTCTCTGCCATGCTCTCTGCCATCACAAGGTAGTTCTTTGCAATATCTTTATGCCCCAGCAGCAAGGCTGTCTTGCCATAGGCGGCAAGGGCAAGGATAGCTTTTGCCGAAAGGTTGACATTGTGGGCAAGCCTTCCAGCAAAGTCATCAGTACAAAGCTGATTGTCAGGATTATAGCCAAACTTCGACAGGTATTCCGCCCAGATGCTCAAGGTCTCCCAATGCTTTGCAGCATAGTCTGTATCGCCACAGAGAATGGCCACGGCCCCTGTCAGGATAAGCATGTTGCCAGCCTCCTCCACAGGCATGTCATAGGGATAAGTCTGGCCGTTTGCGATGGGATAGGTCCCAACATCATGAGCGGGAAAAGGCTTTGTCCATCGACCGCTCTCCGAATACTCGAAAATATGGTTGAGAAGGCCCTTGGCAAGCTCTTGATTGTATTTTAAAAACAACGGTGCAGACGGATAAGTTACATCCACTGTCCCTATCGAGCCATTGCTATTGTTCTCTTTCGAGAACCATAGAACCTCGCCGGAAGGCGACTGAACCAACTTATGAGCAGTTACCGCCTGCCGGTAAGCGGCAGCGCAGAGGTCGGCATAATGGACCCCTCCCCTTTTGATCGCCTCCCTTCGGAGGCTTTTGTCGAATTCCTCGGAACGGAAGAGAAGATCCTGATAATCAGCTGCTGCCGCCTCGAATTGCTTCTCGATGGAGGAGAAGCTGTCGCGGTTCCACCATGGACGAAGCCATGTCCCGAAATAATCGATCGAGTAGATATCGTCATAGCCGACCATCACCATGTCCGCAGCCTCAGAAATCTTTCCAAAGTCGCGGCTGAAGGCCATATAATCGCGGAGTTCAGCCTTATTCCATGAAGTAGGAGCGGTAAGATAGGCATAGCCCCAGTTGATCCTGACATCATCCCCCTTCTTCCCGAGAATATTCTGCTCCTGAGTACCGACAAGCTGATATGAAAGCCCATTCTTTTCATAGGAATTATGCCATACCGGCTCATCAGGAGTGTCTACGCACCAAAGAGGCGATTCTCCTACAAGAAGAGAGACCTCATGGGGTGCTCCGTCCCTTGAAGAAACAGAAAATCTCATATAATTGACCGGCCTTGACAGAAGGTCAAGATTGTCCATGAAAAGAGGTGCCGTAAAACGGACGGAAAGTTCGACAGGACCGGCCTCGAATGAATAGTATGTATTCATCGCCTGCACCTCGGCCGATAGCTGGGAAGCCGTACGGCTGTAAAGTGAATCGACCCCCATGAAGCGATAATCGGCACCATCCACTGTCACCACCCCGAGAAGAGGGAAAGGCTTTCCTGTCCAGTGCTCGGGAGCGGAGTCATAAAGGCGGTCAGCCGCAGACCAGGCATTGGTATAGGGATCTATGGTAATTAGGGGATATGACGACGGTCTGAGCTCGTTTTTAGGGAGCTCCGCCGAGCATCCGGCGATGAGAAGAAGAAGCGGAAGAAGATATTTATTCTTCATATAGCAGGTATGGTTTTCTTTGGATTTTGAAGGCTTCGACATCGGACGCCCACTTGGAGCGGATTTCCTGGACTGAGGCTCCTGTATCAATCATTTTCCGGACATAATTCTGGCCGGTCAGAAGGTTGAAAAAGCGGGCGCGGAAGAAGTCGTTGCCAATTTTGAGGTTGCGACAGGCTTCTACCAGATACGTAAGGTCAAACCCGCGGGAAATGATTTCATCATCAGACATCCCACGAAGGTCCTTCCCGAAGCATTTCTGTCCTAGAAGAGGAGGATTAAGCGCACCTGGGACACTCTCCGGAGTGAATGAAAAATCATATCCTGTCATATCCGGATGGCCAAAAATCTCGAATGGAGAGTCTGTCCCTCTACCAAGAGAAACCACCGAGCCTTCGAAAAGGCAGGTTGAAGGATAGAGATATATCGCTTTCATGTCCTTAAGATTCGGGGATGGGGCAAGAATGAGATTGTACCTCGTCTGATGGGTATAATTAAGACAAGGAACGACAGTGAGGTCGCACCTCAGATCAGGGGCGTTTTCATCATTCCAGCGGTCAGCGAGCCAGCCTTCGCCGTTCATCATAAGGGCTAGTTCCCCGAGGGTCATCCCATGAACTACAGGTATCGGAAGATAGCCGACGCCCGAGCGATAGGTCATGTCCAGTATCGGCCCGTCCACGTACATGCCGTTGGGATTGGGCCGGTCGAGCACAACTACCTTTTTCCCATGAAGAGCACATTCCCTTATCATATGGTACATGGTGACATAGTAAGTATAGAACCTAAGGCCGACATCCTGGATATCCACAACAAGGATATCGAACTGATTCATAGCTTCTTCCGAAGGAGAATAGCCGCCTCCCCCATAAAGGGAAAGAATCGGCACTCCGGTGGCCTCGTCCACTGAGCTCTCCACCTTCGCTCCTGCGTCAGCCTTGCCCCTGAAACCATGCTCGGGAGAGAAAACAGCCGTCACTTCAACACCTTTCTCCAAAAGGGCATCGAGAATATGCGGGCCAGTAACCGGATCTCCGAAAGGCACCAGAGAACGGTCTCCCCTGCCCTTCCACCTTTCATCAATGCCGCCGGAGAGGACCTCGTCCCCGACAATGCCGGTCTGATTGCTAAGAAGAGCAACCCTCTGACCTTCAAGCAGCGGGAGAAACTCTTCGAAACGCTCGTCTCCAAGAACAACTCCTTCGCTTTTCGCCGAACATGATCCAGCAACAAGACAAAGACTGATCAATAAATAATCCAGATACTTCATACAGGGGACGTAGTGACTATAACCAAAGGTCATGACTGAATGCGCGAGGACGCTTCATGGATTCGGTCCTTACGACATTCCCCTCGGCATCGCGAACAATAACTGTAATTGGACGGCGGGAAGTCTTTGCCTTTGCCCGGAACATATGATAAGAGTTTTTTTTCTTGTGGCTGACGAAGATTTCAGATTCTTTCTCGTCTCTCCACTGAGGAGCGAAACTAACTGCCGACAGCGGATCCTCATCGGAGACTCTCTCGACATCTAGAGCCTTGCCTTTCTCGAGAATCTCAACCGTCTGGCCAGGCTCGAGGCCCCAGTAATTGACATATATCCAATTACTTCCGCCAAGAGTAGAATAGTCTGTACGGGCTCCGTATTCTTCGATTTCATCGCGTACGGATGGCGTCGAAGCATAGTACTTCGCAACCTCGTTCATATCATAAATCCTCATCACTTTATCACCATACCGCTGCGTCCTCCATTCGTAGCGGACACCGTCCCCTCTGTAGCGGCCGATAACCACACCGGAGTTCTCTCCATCGCTGCTGATGAGAGGATCTGTCTTTGTCGTCCACATGCTCCCGGAAAGAGCAGGAAGCATAGTCTGGCGCATATGGGGATAATCCTTACCCTCCGGGCGGCTCATCCTATGGACATGTCCGGAAAAGACATCAACCACCCCGAAACGGGCGAACATCTTGTCAAGCTTCTCGGCTTGACCGGGGATTGTAAGGAAGGTGCCCTTGACATCACGGACAATCGGGCAATGGGTACATAGTATCACCTTCGCGTCGTCGGGAAGAGCTGCAAGATCCGCCTTCAGGAACTCCAGTTCATCTTCTGTAAAACCATCCTTATAATCGCGTGCTCCTGCCACTCCAGGCGCTTTTTTGCCTTTTCCGGGGGTATTGACATAGACAATATTATCCATCATGATCCAGTGCTCGCCACCGATGTTCATGGAATAATATGTGGGGCCCATGATTCCCCTGTAGATATGCTCTGCGCGGAAATCCGTGTCCTCTCCGGTAATTCCGGGGTCATTGTCATGGTTGCCGGGAATACTGTACATCATAGTCGGATAACCCTCGTGGAGGAAGGTCTTGTAGCCGTCCGCAAGCCCGTAATTGTACTTGTCCCAAAAGATTTCATGGGTGAAGTCACCGAGATTGACTGTATATACGGGACCTTCTGTCTTTAGCGAATCCACCTTTGCCTTGATGAAAGGCATAGTAACGTCCCGGAAAACATCCAGATCGTGCCTCATAGGGTCATTGGAGAGATGGACGTCGGTTATGAAAAGCATCGAATAATCGCTCTGATCAACTGCTTTCAGCTCGAAATCATGCTCCTCTATATCATAGAGTTTCCCCTTCAATGGCTTATAGAAATCTCCCTGGAGGCCGTCCTTTGAGAGCGGCTCGTATCCGGAAGGGGTAATGACAAAGACAAAGCCCTGGCGCTTGTCAGTGTACATGGAATAATATCCGTTTGCATCTGTCTTTACTATCTGAAGACCATCTGAGACCTGGACCCCTTCGAGCGGTTTTCCATCGCAGCGGACATAACCCTTTACATTCTGCGGAGCTCCGGCCTCAAGATGAGCGATAGCTGCCTTGTAGATTGGCGTATAATGGTCTCTAAACTCCTCCCAATCATAAAAATGAGGAGCGACGGGATTAAGGGGAAAGTCAACGTGCTTTTCAAGGTAGAGAGGCTTGAAAATAACCTTTCCTGCCTTATTACGATAGAAAATAAGCTGGAGACCGGCAGCCATGGGGACATTCTGTACCTGCCAAATATTCTTCACCTCGTCCGGTTCGACGTATTCATGCCACGTACCCACATCGAGAGTAGTCATTAGAGCCATGAGGCATCCGTCATGGCCGAAACGGAGACGTCCCTGCACCTCTCCGGAAGCAATATCCTCTGAAGCCTTCTCAATTATGTCTTGGAGCATATAGCCACCGAGTTCCCAACCGTGATCGAAATTGTAGCGGTCAGGTCCCTTTTCTCCATAATATCCGTAATTATCGGCTTCCCACAGGCCGAAGAGGTCGTCATCGGTAAAAATGTCGTAAAAACGCTCTTCAAGCGGGGTGTTTTGCATGTCCACGGCAAGGTAGAAGAAGTCCCAGATAAGTTCCGAAGGCTTGAATCCCGTCTTCAAAGGGTCTTTGAAAATCCTTCCCATTACCGCCTTGCTGTCCACATGACGGTCGAGCATATCACGGAATTCTTTCCTCCAGGCGGAATTCTCCTGCCGGACTTCTTTCCAGAACCATTTGTCTACTTTGGGGCTGTCGGAAGAATGAGGATTGAGAAAGTGTTTATCGGCTTTGGATGCATACTCGGTAATCTCCATCTTCTCATTATGCTCCCTCATTCCTTCGAGGAAGTAGGTCATACTCTGGATGGTACGGGGTACATCTGTGGAATGGGCAATAATTCTAGAATGGCCTTTGAATACCTCTGGATAGTTGCGGTAGAGACGGTCTCCGAGTTCTTTGTGCTGCTTCTTTCCGGCAGGGGTAATCTCACCTGCCTTGTTCTTCAAGAACGGATAAATCCCTTCGAAACGCTCGCAAATTTCTTTTCCAAAAGGAGTCAGATTCCCGCTCTTACTGGCCTCAGTGAGAGATTTATGGACATGATCGTACTGCTTTTCATAAAGAATATAACGGGCCCCGTGCCTTGTATATGTCGAGACATAGAATGGCTTATAACCCTTCGGAGCCTCGCACATATCCCGGTCCGAAAAATCATTGAAATAGTAGACTCCCCCGTATTTGTCGGGGTTCGCACTGAGCTCGGCACGCACATCTTCTGTCGTCATGCGCTGCTGCGCTCCAAGAGAATAAGCCGCAAACGCCGCTATTGTCAGAATAAGTATCTTTTTCATCATGATATTCGATTGCATAAGTTAAGGTTATTTCTTCGGCGGGGCCTGGGTAGTGGCAATAATATTGTCTGCAACTGCGATTCTGCTTTCCATATAGGCCTTGAGAGCGTCCCAGTTGTAGAAAGGAGCAATCTCTGATTCGATCGGGAACAAAACATCCTCCTCGTTGTTCATGAACTTTACGATAATGTTCCCTTTGCTATTTTTGTAGAACACGAACTGGATATTGGCACCCATCTGGACATTGTAGTCCTGCCAGAGATCTTTGGCATCATGGGGAGTTGGAGCCGGAGTCGACCAGCCATCGATGTCCATCAAGGACATGAATGACATGATAGCGATATCATGACCGAACCTAAGACGTGCGCAGCGGCCTTCAGCGATGTCCTTTTCGGCCCCTTTGACGAAATCATCTGCAAGAGTCCTGCAGAATGCCCACTGGCGGCCACCCTGAATATCATCCGGTCCCTTAGAGCAGAAAAATCTATAGCTGTCTGCTTCCCAAAGAAGATTGATTTCTTCCTGAGTAAAAAGATCCCAGTAAGACTCCTCATAGTCCAGACACTGATTACTGCAGGCGAGATAGTAGAAATCAATCTCCAATTTCATCGGATCGTCAGTGAAGTTCTTCACATAATTCCAATCCTTGAAAAGCCTTGAGAAGAAGGCCTCGGGATTTGTATTCTCCCGGCACATTGCCTTGTAGTTGTCCTGCCAGTATGCGTACTTGTTGTTGTAACCTTCGTCTGTCGGGGTCACCAAAGGGTTAACAATCGAATGGGGATTAAGGAAGGCCATGTCGTCGTGATTGACAGTCTTTTCAATCTGAAGCTTCGGATTGAGTCTTTTCAGCTGGTCGCAGAAATAGTCCATTGAAAGGATGCAGCGAGGGACACTTGTAGATCTCGCATCTATCTTGCCAGCCCCTTTGAAGACAGCAGGATAGTTTATGAACATCCTTCTGGCTATACCCCTATGCTGATTGGCGCCCTTCTCAGTAAGGTCCCCGCCGCGATTGACGCAATAGGGATACTGGGCATGGTATCTCCTGTAGAAATCCTCTCCTTTTTCGGTCAGAGCATTGTCGTCATGTGCCTTCTGCATCATCTGATCGAAACGGTCATACATTGAGCTGGAGGAGTTGAATCTCGCCCCATGGCGGCCATAATGGCTGATATAGAAGGGTTTATAGCCTTTTGGAGGGGCGGTCGGTGCCGAGAAGCCGCTTTCTGGGTACATGTGGTAAATGCCTCCTGCCTTCGATGGCTGCACCGCAATCTCTTCGAATGCGGTCTGCCCCCAAAGTCCGACACTTATAAGAAATCCAAGTGCAAGTATTAGCAATCTTTTCATAAAAGGTTGTTATTTAATTATTAATTATTTACAGTTTTAGAACTCCTACCCGCATAGCAAACAAGGAAGCTGATAAGGCTGCCGATAGGCGTCCACCAAGTCCATGCTATGGATATCCTATGCCCAAGAAGGGCTTCACTCGCTGGCCCGAGTACATAGGGCTGCATAGCCAGCACTACGAGAAGACCAATTATAAGGGCGGCAACCACGCTCCGAGTATTGCCCCTTTTGGTGAAGAGAGCGCAAACAAATACTCCCCCCATTCCCGCGTAGGAGAAGCACATTACTCCCGTCGCAAAATCAACGAGATTGAGTCCGCTCGCCTGCTGCATCACCGCTGTCACTATAGCGAAAGCAGTAAGAACAGCACCCATAAGGGCAGCCATCTTCTTGGAAGATGCCATCTGAGCCTCTGCAGAAGTGATTTCATGTCCCCTGTCCCGTCTTATCGGGAGATATAAATCAGCCGTAAAGCTCGAGGCCATTGAGTTGATGGCCGAATTGAAACTCGACAGAGCCGCAGCGAGAACACCTACAATCATGAGCCCCCTAAGGCCGGTAGGGACACTGTTCTTGATATACTGAGGGAAAAGGTCGCGGGCATCGGAGGCGAAGCCGCAGAGGCCTGAGGGATCGAGGGCATTGTACTTGACCCAAAGTAGAAGTCCTATGGAAAGGAAAATAAGAACAATGGGGAGACTCATTATCTGGGAATAGACGAGAGAGACTCCGGCAGTCTTGACGCTCTTGCAGGTGAGCTGCCGCTGGACAAACTCATGATCAGTAGAGAACTGGACGACCTTGAAGACCGTAGCTCCAATGAGGGCGCCTATAAGATTATATGGGACATCAAAGCGCAGCGATGGATCGACTACCTGAAGTTTACTGCCGGGAGTCCATTCACCTCCGACCTTCACCCTACCGTGGGTCAGGGAGTGCCAGATATCGGAAAATGAGAAGTCCGGAGTCATGGAAACGTAGACCATCCCGAGGGCGATAAGGCCGGTCCCAACCACGAGAAGTATCTGAATAGTATCGATATAGATCAGTCCCTTGATGCCACCTGCCATAGTGTAAATCGTAGAAATCACTCCCAAGATAATTATAGAGTACATCAGGAACTGAAACTGGATGGAGCCGTAGAGTATTACAGAGACAGCTATCGCCGCGATGAAAAGGCGGGAGCCGGAGGTAAAGAGCTGACCGAGAAGGAACATGACACTGGTCCATCTCTTAGAAGTCTCACCGAAACGGTCCCCGATATAGCCGTAGATTGTGATAGTCCCTGCCTTGTAAAGCTTAGGAAGGAAGAGCCATGCGACCAGAAGGCCGCCAAAAATCGCACCGATGCAAAGCATCAGGTAGGTAAGGTTCGTATTGAATCCGAGCTCCGGAGAGCCAACGAATGTACCCGCACTTATCGAGGTCCCAGTCGCGGCAAGGGCGACCATCCATGTCGGCATCGACCTGCCGCCAAGGAAATAGTCTTCAAGGTTGCGATTCTTTCTCGAAAACCGGAAGCCGAGCCCCACCAGAAGCGACAGGAAAAGCGCAATTATTATCCAATCTATTATTGACATATCAAATGCTCTCTATCTGCACTGCAGTATTGTCTATAAGGGTATAGAACTGATTGTACTGGACATCCGTGCGGCCGGTTCCCTTTCTCATGAGAGCCTTAAGTTCTTCAAGATGGTTCTCATATACCCCTCGCGGAGTCGTTCCTTCCGCGACACAGATTGATGCGGCCATGCCGACAACCTCCCCTATCATACCGCAGGTGCGCATGACTCTCGTGGAACCGAGGGCCACATGGGTAACTGATATGTCGCGGCCTGCCATGAAAAGATTGCTTAGATCCTTGGAATAGAAGCAGCGGTAGGGGATACCATAAGGGGTAACAGGGGTTAGATGGCCCTCAGAAAGCCATTCGTCGCCGGGATAGACCGCAGCATTGTCCTTCCGGGGAAAATGCTGGTCGATATTCCAGGAAACACTCGCCGAAGCATCCTCATAAGGGATTTTTCGGATGATGTCGTTCTGGGTAAGGACATGGTCACCTACGATTCTTCTGGATTCCCTTTTTCCGATCACATGGGATACCCAGATGAGGTGGGTACACTCCCAATCTTCCTTTGCGGAATAGCGGTTCTTGCAGTAAGAGAATGTCGAATAGGCCACATACATGCCGTAGTCACGCATTTTTTCTGCCTCCGCAATAGGATCATAATGCATTCCGCACTCCCAGTACCAGTTTGCCCGGTGGACAGGCTCAACGGTGGTCTCATCGAGAGAGAGTCCCCAGTCAAGGCTGTCCGGATATGAGCAGGGGACATTATGATCCTCGCAATACCATTCGATGGATCCGCCCATATGGAGATCGTCCTTGACCTCCGGAGCCAGGCTTTCGCCGAAAGCGCTCCTTTCCTCACGGCCGGACATGGTCCCGGCTCCAGATAAGACTGCGAGAGCAGCATCGCCAGTGCAATCTGAGAACATCTTTCCAGAAATCTTAATGAGCTTCTGCTCAGTTACTTCCATCGCCATCACCGCCTTTATAGCATTCCCTTCCTTCTCGCAGGAAACTACGCTGTAACCAAGGAAAAGAGTGATATTCTTCTCTGCCTTTAGAACCCTCATCTTTCGGTCGTCCTCGTAGTTATGGGCGCCGCGGGCGTTCCCTCCCCTTTCGGGGCCAATCTCATTGACAATATAGCCGAGAGAGCCGTATGGAGGAAGATTGATCCTTCCTCCGAGACCGACACGGATTTCCGAGGAATTATTGCCCCCAAGGACATAGCGGTCCTGAACGAGGGCAACTTTGAGGCCAAGGCGGGCAGCTGAGATAGCTGCGCACTCGCCGGCGATTCCTCCGCCTACTACGACAAAGTCAAAATCGCCCTTATCCTCAATGGGTTCCTCTCCAAGATAAACTTCTCTCATGGATTTGTACACCTCGAGGCTGTCGCCAGGGATATCCCTGCTGCGGGTAAGGAAGATGGCGTCAGCCCTTCCGTCAAAGCCCGTAAGATCGTGGAGTGCAATCTCATGGATGCCTTCCCCAAGGCGGAAGGTCCCTCCCTTTTGCCATACCCAGCCGGTCGAGATTTCGCCGGTCGAGGCGCTCCTGCCTGTGCCGAAAGTCTCGCCGTCGGCGACGCCATCGATGATCACCTGGAAAATACCCGGCGTAGGGCCGTCAGACCAATATTTTGTCCAGTTCTTTGTTCGGACAAATAAGGTGTATTCACCCTCTGTCTCAATATTGAAAGAAGTCTTGGCATCAGAGACTGGGGAAACTCCGATTCCATGGGCCAGAAGATAGCTGGAACCCATCTGATGGATAAACTGCTGTTCGAGAGTCCAACCGCCCTTATCCTCAAAGCGGCTCGTAAGAAGCAATATATTGTCTTTTTTCCTCATTTTACCTGTCCTCCGCCTGATGGCCGACCCTGTCGACCTGATGATAGAACTGTGTATAAGGAAGGTCGGTTCTGCCTGTTCCCTTCCGCATAAGGGCCTTTAAATCTTCAAAATAGGTTGTATAGATGTCCCTTGGGAGCACTCCCCTTTTCGAGCAGATCGATGCGGCCATTCCGACGACTTCTCCCATCATTCCGCAAGTGCGCATGACCCTGATTGAGCCGAAGGCGACATGGGTGACGGAAATGTCCCTTCCCGCCATGAAAAGGTTAGGAACATCCTTGGAATAGAAGCAGCGGTAAGGGATCGGATAAGGGTCAATCGGGGTAAGCCTGCCCACCGAAATCCAAGTCTCTCCGGGATAGCGGTCCTCATTCTCCTTCATCGGATAGTGCTGATCGATTCTCCATGTAGTAGTGCAGGTGGCATCCTCGTGAGGAATGCGACGAATGAGATCGTTCTCTGTCATTACATAGTCGCCCATTATCCTTCGGGACTCGCGTTTCCCAGCCACATGGGAGACCCATACAAGATGGGTGCACTCCCAATTCTCCTTCGCCGAATAGCGGTTCTTACAATAGGAGAATGTGGAATAAGCGACATACATTCCATAATCGCGGATCTTTTCCGCCTCGGCGACCTGATCGTCATGCATGCCGACTTCCCAGTACCAGTTGGCCCTGTGAACGGGTTCAACGGTGATTTCATCGAGGGAGAGCCCCCAGTCGATAGCATCCGGGAAGGAGCAAGGGGTATTCCAGTCCTCGCAGTACCACTGGAGAGACGCGCCCATAGTATAATCGTCAGCGACTTCCGGCGCTATCTTTTCATTGTACTCGCTCCTGGCTTCACGGCCCATCCTGGTTTCCGCCCCGGCCATGACCGCAAGATAAGCGTCTCCTGTGCAGTCAGAGAAGGTATATCCGGTAAGATGGATCCTCGTCTGTGCAGTCGCCTCAACGGCGGTGATGCCGGTAATCTTTCCTCCCTCCATGTCCGCAGAAACAACTGTGTATCCGGCAAATAGAGTAATATTCTTCTCCGCTTTGACAACATCCATTTTCTTCCAGTCCATGTAGTGGTGGGCTCCGCGTGCGTTGCCTATCCTCTCCGGACCGATCTCATTGATAAGATAACCTAGAGAGGGATATGGATCCACATTGATCCTGCCGCCGAGTCCGACTCTGACTTCGGATGAATTGTTGCCTCCGAGAATGTAGCGGTCCTGGATAAGGGCAACTTTAAGGCCAAGTCTTGCTGCCGCGAGAGCGGCACATATTCCGGAGATTCCGGCCCCTACAACGACAAAGTCGAAATGGCCCTTTTCCTCCGGACGGTCTTCGCCAAGAAGCCTCCTTCGAAGCTCCTTGTATTCTTCGAGGCTATCTCCGGGAACATCGTCTGCCGTTGTCAAGATAATGGCGTCGCAGCGGCCGTCGAAACCCGTAAGATCGTGCAGGGCTATTTCATGAAGGCCTTTTGAGAGATGGTGGACGCTTCCCTTTTGCCAGCTCCAGAAAGGAGTTACTTCCCCTGTTGAAGCGCTCTTTCCTGTACCGAAGGTCTCCTCGTCGGAGACTCCGTCAACAAGCACTTGAAAAATTCCGGGCGTCTGTCCTTCCGACCAATACTTTGTCCAGTTCTTCGTCCGAACAAAGAGGGTATAATCGCCCTCTGATGGCACTGAAATAGTGGTTTTGGCATCTTTAGGAAGCGGAGAGCCAATACCATGGGCGAGTAGATAGCTCGACCCCATCTGCAGCATGAACTGCTGCTCCACTGTCCAGCCCCCCCTATCCTTGAATCTTGTGGCAAGGGCCATTACAGAATTATCCGTGGTTATCATCTTATATTCAAGAAATCATATATCCTATATTGCAAATATACCTTTTTCCAAAGAGAAGGACAAGAAGAATGTAATTATCATGTATCTATGTAAATAAATAAATATTATCTTTGCAAAAGTAAACGCAAAAACTATTACAACCTACATCAAACTAACCATTCTATTTATGTCAAAATTCATGAAAGCGATCGCGTCTTTCTTCCTGTTGGTTATCGTGAGTTTCTCACTGGCCGCACAGAATGACGTGGTTCGGGGTTCCGTTGTTTCAGCAAACGGCGAAACCATCATTGGAGCCGGCGTCGTCGTCAAGGGTGCTCCCACCCGTGGCGTTGTCACTGATGCCGGTGGACAATACTCTATTCCTGCTGCCAAAGGCGAGACTCTTGTATTCAGCTGCCTAGGCTATGTTTCAAAAGAGGTTCTTCTGACCGGATCAACCCGTGTTGATGTCGTTCTCGAGGAAGATACCAGTCTTATCGATGAGACCATCGTCGTCGGTTATGCACCGATGCGTAAGAGCGACTTCACCGGTTCCATCGCATCCGTCAAGTCCAGTGAGCTCCAGTCTTCTACAGCCACCCTCGGCCAGGCCCTTGTCGGCCGTGTCGCCGGTGTTGAGATCCGTCAGAGTGAAGGTGCTCCTGGCGCCGGAGTCAATATCCGTGTCCGTGGTGTCAACTCCCTTACCGCCAGCACGGCTCCTCTTTATGTCGTTGATGGTTATCCTGTCGCCGATGACGATCTGATCAATCCGAATGACATCGAGAGCATCGAGATCCTCAAGGATGCCGCTTCTGCAGCCATCTACGGTTCTCGCGGAGCCTCCGGAGTCGTCCTCATCACGACCAAACGAGGCAACGAGAACAAGGCTTCCGTCACCTATGACTTCTCCTATGGCATTCAGGAACTTTCGCACAAAATCGACCTCTTGAATGCCCGTGAGTTCGCAGAGCTCTATGTTGATGCCCGAAACAACTCCTATTGGGCCTATTGCCAGAAGGGTGGAGTCCCTTACGACCCCACGGATGACAATGCCACCCGTATCGCCAAACTGGCGGCCGTCGGCATCAACCAGTCCACGACAATCATTGTTTCCCCGTTCTTCTGGGACTTCTCCAAGAATGACTACGCCAGCACTGCTTTCATGTATGACACCGATTGGCAGGACGAATACTTCTCAAGAGCAGGCATGGCCCGTCACAATGTGAGTATCAACGGTGGCTCCAAGAACCTCAAGTACATGGCCAGCCTTGGTTATCTGGACCAGGACGGTATTATCTCTCCTTCAGGGCACAAGCAGATCAATGCCCGTATCAACCTGGATGCTCAGGTCACAAAGAAGCTTTCCGTCTCCGTCAACTACGCTATGACTGATGCCAAGACCCGTGAGGTCAAGACATACGGACGAAGCAACAGTGGTGGTGAAAACGGTGAAGGATATGACGGTGCCACCCAGGGTACGATCGTTGCAATTCCGAACTTCCCGGCCTACAATACCATTGAGAATCTGGCCACTCAACCTTGGGCCATCGATGCCAACACCGGTGTCCTTACCGCTGACGTCTGGGCGTCATACAATACTCCCGGTACCCTGGCCCGTTCATGGATGAACTTCTTTGCCAACAAGTACGACTTCAACTCTTCCGAGAGCCCGCTCGTCGTTGCCAATGATATCAAGATCAACCGCGTCCGCGTCCGCAACAATCTCTCCATGGCCGCTACATATGAACTGATCAAGGACCTCAAGATCAAACTCCAGATCGGCCGTATGTGGAACAATGAAGAATATTCCAAGTTCCGCCCCAACAGCGTCGGCGCCGGAAAGAACTATGCTTACGCTGCAGCGTTGGAGACAAGCAACCACTATGCTATCTCTTCTACAAGTAAAGATGAAGACTCCCTCGGTGAGCTCACCGTCAATTACAAGAAGGCCTTCGCCGGCAAGCACCGTATCGATGCTCTCGCAGGTTACACCATGCAGGATCACACGGTCAACCGCATAGGTATCCAGGCCCTGCAGTTCTCAGACAACCGCATTGAGGATATATCCGCCACGATTGACCCGAATGCCGTCCGTGAATACGATGTGACCCGTTACGAGTACACCCTCATCTCTTATCTCGGCCGTCTCAACTACTCCTATTCTGATCGTTACACCGTCACCGGCAGCTTCCGTGCTGATGGATCCTCCCGCTTCGGCGCCAGCAGCAAGTGGGGTTACTTCCCTTCAATCTCCGCAGGTTGGACCATCACCAATGAACCATTCCTGAAGAATGCTGTAGACGGTATCGTCTCCGCCCGTCTCCGCGCCAGCTGGGGTATGAGCGGTAACAATAACATCGGTAACTACGCCTCGATTGCAACGATTGATACGGGTACAACAGGCATGGGCAACGCCATCGTACCGACCTCCTACGAATCTTCGTTCGTGGATGCCGGTCTTAGCTGGGAGACCACCAAGCAGACCAACCTCGGTATCGACCTCGGTTTCCTCAACGGCCGAGTCAACCTCATTGCAAACTTCTACAATTCAATTTCCACGGATGTTCTCTACAGCCTCGGCATTCCGTCGATTTCCGGTTCTACCAGCACGACTACAAACCTCGGCGACTCGAAGATCCGCAACCGCGGTTTCGATATCCAGCTTGACGCCCGCATTCTTCAGGGCCCTGTGAGCTGGACCGTCGGAACGAACTTCTCGCTCAACCGCAACAAGGTCCTCTTCCTTTCCGAGGGTGTTGATGAGATTACCAACAATACCATGCGTTCGTCACCGACCCACATCACCAAGGTCGGCTATCCTATCGGTTCCTTCCAGGGCTTCAAGACCTTGGGCATCATGTCCCAGGCAGATTACGAGAATGTCCTGAAGGATCGCGAGGTATACGTCAACAATGGCAACAAGTTCCCCGAAGACTATAAGCTCCAGGGTTACCCGGTTCCGGACTACTCGCTTGAATATCTTTCCCCGGGTAACGTCATTTACGATGATTACAACAAAGACAACAGGATTACCGATGCAGACCGCCAGATCATAGGCGACGCCTATCCTGATTTCACCGGCGGCTTCAACACCTCTCTGTCCTGGAACGGTTTTGACCTCGCTTTGGGATTCACCTATTCCATGGGCGCCCTTGTCGTCAACTTCAACGACTATTACGCTTACAACATGGAGGGTTCCGGGAACCAGTACGGTATAGTCCGCGAGCGTTACGTGGATGAGAGTCGTCCCGGTAACGGTTACGTTCCGAGAGCTTTCCGTCACGGTAACAAGAATACGGGTATGAAGGTCTGCGACCGCTACTTCGACCATGCTGATTATCTCCGTCTGTCTACCGCAAGTTTCGGCTATAACCTCCCGAAGACCTTGTGCCAGAAAATCAATGTTCAGGGAATCCGTGTATACCTCAACGGAGACAACCTCTTCACTCTTACCAACTACCGTGGTTTCAACCCTGAGGTTGACCAGTACAATTCCCAAGGCAACAGGACCAAAACTGAGCGCAAGACCAACGGTAACATGATGCCGGGCTTCGACTGGGGTTCTTATCCTATTGCACGCGTCTACACCCTTGGTTTCAGATTCACATTCTAAAAGGAGACAAGATTATGAAACTCAATAAAATTATCACGATTATCGCCATCATCGTTCTGTCGGCCTCCTGCCAGGATTTTCTGAATCTGTCCGATCCGAACGCGGTTACCACGGGGAACTACTACCAGAACGAAACTGATATGCAGTCTTCACTGAACGGAGCCTATGCCGCCCTTAAGGATGGCTACTTCATGGGTAACAGCAATCCGTACTTCGAGGAGTGCAAAGCCAGGATTCTTACTTATCCGGATACCGGTGTAAACGCCGGCGAAAATGCCTCCTTCGACAATTGTACCGTCGTACCCAGCAACCAGTTCGTACTGAGTCGCTGGAACTCTATCTATAAGTGCATCGACCGCGCCAACGTGCTCCTCAAGCATCTGGATGACATCACCTATACCGATGCTTCCGTCCGGAACAATCTTGAAGGCGAGGCCCGTTTCATCCGCGCCCTCTGCTACTTCACCCTGGTATGCGACTGGGGAGACGCTCCTGTCGTCCTGTCCAAACTGGAAAGCCTCTCCGAGGTCAATGAAAACAATGTCCGCAAACCCAAGGCAGAGGTCTACAAGGCCATTTACGATGACTGTGAATGGGTCATCAGCAAGAGCTCCCTTCCGGATCTCCAGCCTAAGAGCGGAGTCGGACACGCTTCGAAAGTTGCAGCAATGACCCTTTACGGCAAGGCCCTTCTTCAGAAGGCCACCGACGCTGATTTCGCTTCCGAGAAAAACTCGCTCTGCAGCCAGGCCATCAGCCAGTTGACTGCGGCCTGGAACAAGAAGCCCTTCAGCGATTTCACCGCGGTTGACATTACCGAGGTCTGGGACGTTGACAAACAGGCGGAGTCCAAGGAAGGAATCTTCCAGCTTAGCTTCGTTGGCGGTTCCGCTGCGGCCAACTCTTACTACAACACCTCTTTCCGTCCCAGCAGTATTGACGACGATAGCAAGGAAGTAAACGCCAAGAAGTCCGCCGGCAGTTTCTTCATGTCGATTCCCAAGGGTCAGTCTATTTGGGACGAAAGCGGCGATAAGCGCTTTGATGTGCTGATTGGTTCCGGAAAGAACTCCGGTGGCCTCCCCGGTTACTATACCATTAAGTACAAGGATCTTGACGCCTCCGGCTATTATGGCTGCAACAATGTTGTTCTCCGTTATGCGGACGTTGTCATGATGCTTGCAGAAGCCAACTACCACGGCGGCAACGCCTCCGAGGCAGTAAAGTGGGTCGATATGGTCCGCAAGCGTGCCGGTCTTACCAACACGACTGCGACCAGCGGCACAGCCCTCCGCGATGTGATTTACAAGGAGCGTCAAAGGGAATTCGCCTTTGAATTCAAGGCATTTACTGACCTTAAGCGCGGCTACTCAGCAGATGAGATCATGACGATAATGAAGGCTGACGGCGCGACCGAGTTCGACAAGGCCGACCTCCTCCTCCCGATTCCGCATGCCCAATGGCTCCTCAACCCCGAGGGTCTCTATCAGAATCCCGGATATGTGGATTAATCATTTGCACGATATCAAAAGGCTGACCGTTTTGGTCAGCCTTTTTTAGCCTGTCGCAGTAGTTGCGATTTTGGGTAAATATCCGTATCTTGCCTACACGAAAACAGATTTGACTGATTACCGCATTATGAAAAAAATCGTCTCCATTATTGTCGCACTCCTCTGCACAACCGGCCTTTTTGCACAGATAAGCAAAATTCCTGTAATCTTGGATATTGTCTCGATTGAAAATGAGAATACCGGACAGACAAAAGAAGTAGTCAATATTCCTGTAGACGGAGTCAACCACTATTACCTCTTTGTCGGAAAAATGGGTATCGGAGACCGGATTCTCCAACTCGACGTGGATCCCATAAACCAGTTATATATTCCCCTCGGCAACAACATCACCGAAGCCGTTGCCTTTATGGAAAAGCTTAAGACCCTCTACAAGGAGCCCAAGGGCACTATGCGCGAAATTCAAGGCTGTCTCAAGCCTTTCTTCCCCGGAGAGGAGTTCGAGACCGTCAAGGTCTATAGGCACCAGCCATTCCTTACGAATCAACTTCAGTTTGTCATCGAACGCTCCGAGTATGAACGGGTGAACTACATTGACAAGTCCGAATTCAACTCCCTTCTGAGCGGCCTGAAATTTCACGGCAAGCTTAATCCTTCAGAGATGTAATTCGTACAATTATTATAACCAATGTCCATGTATATGAAAAGACTCTTTGCCTCTATGCTGGCGTTCAGCATTGTACTTACTTCCTGCGGTAAGAGCGATCCGCCTATAACACCTGAGGACAATCCCGGCACTCCTGAAATACCTGTAACTCCCGTTACTCCGGATCCTCCGGCTCAGACCAAATCTATCAGCGTGCTGGCCATCGGAAACAGTTTCTCAGTCGATGCAATGCAGTACTTGTATGACATTCTGAAGGAGGATGGAGCAGAAGAAATCGTACTGGGGAACCTCTACATCGGTGGATGCTCCCTCTCAACTCATTCCGGGCATTTTACGTCCAACGACGATGCCTATACATATTACAAGAATACCACAGGCACCTGGAGTACCAGCGCGTCATATAAGCCGCTTGACGCTCTGCGGGAGCGGGACTGGAACTATATCACGATGCAGCAGGCGAGCGGAGACTCCGGTATGCCGGACACCTATGAGCCATACATAGACAATATCCTGACCATTGTCAAGGAGTATTGCCCAAATGCCGAAGTGGTATGGCATATGACCTGGGCCTATCAGGGCAATTCAACGCACTCTTCCTTCCCTAAATATGGATCAAACCAGATGACGATGTACAACGCCATCCTGAATGCCGTCAACACCAAGGTACTGACCCGGGCAAACTACAAAAAGGTGATTCCTTCGGGCACGGCGGTGCAGAACCTTCGTACCTCGGTGTACGGAGACAATGTCACCCGCGACGGCTATCATATGTCCTATGATGCAGGTCGTTATGTAACCGCCCTGACTTGGGCAGGGTCGCTTTTCGGGACTGATCCTCAGTCCATTTCATGGCATCCCTCGCAGTATACCTATACGGATGATCAACTCTCCTCCATAAAAGAGGCGGCCGTAAATGCGCTCAAGGATCCCTACAAGGTAACGGCGTCATCCTATCCCTACGTGGCGCCACCCGCCGACGCGGACCTACAGGAACTTATTTCCACCGCCGGGTATAATCCGGACAATTACACCCAGATGGAGATTCCGTTCACGAAATTCGGATATTATAATTCCTCCAACGCAACCTTCATCTCCAAGATGTACAATCACCAGACCAGTACTGCCTCGAATCTTGATGACTTCTGCACAACGCCCATCTATGAGAAAAAAGACATACCGAACGGGTCACTGATTGTTGTCAAACCCGGCTTCCAGTACCGTCCAGAGGGCTGGATTACGCTGGACAAGGCAAACAATTCCTCTACCCGACCAGGCAATGTAACGACCACGGTGGTCAAGGTTAACGACACCTGGTGGGGAAGTTGGAACTACCGGGCTTTCAACCTGTTGACAAATCCGAGAAAAACGCTGACCGAGGAGACGGCCGCAGAAGTCTGCAAATCTTTCGGAATCTTTATTCCCAAACAGTAAAAGGCGAGAATACCCCCTCAGCTTGTTGCAAATTTACCTAAAAATGCAGCAGCTAAACCAATTCTCCAACGTTACAACCCTTTGAAAGGCCCCTTTATACTCATTGAAGGCTAGACCTTCTGTCGTGACAAGGGTCATATGCACAGTCTTCCTCTTTTAGAGCCGTTCCTGCAAAAGCAGTCGCTTAGACGATAGTGGATATTCTTGCCGCTGACCCCGAACGGGACATACTGCTCGATGAAGTTGCTGGCCATGAGGGCCTTCAAGTAATTTAGACGATTAGGCGATCAGAACTGGAAATAGATAAACGACTGGAGGTCGGCCGTGATGAACTGGTAGACAAAGAATACCACGGCGACGACAACAAGGGCCATAACAGTAAGAGGGAGGCGGGAAAAGGCAATGCGGTAGCGGCGCTTGAAACGCTCGGGGAGCCAATGGATGAGCATTCCGACGATGAAGACAATGACGATTGCGCGGTGCTGGAGGAGCATCGCTGGAATCTTTGTTAGATCCCAGCCCGATCCAATCTGACCCACCATATTCTTTGCCGTGGCCCATGCTTTCTCATTTGCTTCTGATGGGTCAAGATTGGACCCTGAGCGGAAAAAAAGGCGGGTGAAAGTTATGAACACGAAAGTCTGGAATACCGCCCACGCCGTTCCGAGCCATCCGAAATCAGGCATCTTGCGCTGTTTCTTACCCACATATACGAACTTCTCCTTATGTGTAAGCTTTCTGACCGAGACTATCAGCATCTGGATGAATGCTCCGGCCCATGTAATAAGCGCCCACACAAAAAAGAGGTTCCAGACAGGCGCAGGGGCATATTTTGTAAGTGCCCATAGCCCTGCTGTAACAAGGGTTATGACAAGAACCCGGATATACATATTGAATCCGCTCCAGATCTTGTAAATTATCATTCCCAGCCCATTGAGGCCGCCCCAAATCACGAAATTCCAACTCGCACCATGCCAAAGACCGCCAAGCAGCATGGTGTCCATGTTGTTGATATTCGTGAATATAACTTTTCTGGCCGAGGGTTTTAGGAGGTAAATAGTTCCGATGATGAGAGTCAACGCAGCGACCGCTATCGCTACCCACTTGCTCCCAGAGAGAAATACTGCAATAAGGGCTATAGAAAAAATGCAAATCCAAGTACCTGAAGTCGCGTTTCTATTGCCTCCAAGAGGGATGTAGAGATAGTCCTTGAGCCAGTTAGAGAGAGTCATATGCCATCTTTTCCAGAAACCGGCGGCATTGGTCGCCTTATACGGCGAATTGAAGTTTTTAGGAAGATAAAATCCCATCAGAAGGGCAACCCCTATCGCAATGTCGGTATATCCCGAGAAATCGGCATAGACCTGGAGCGAATAGGCAAAAATCGCAAGGAGATTCTCAAAGCCGGTATAAAGCAGCGGATTCTCGAAGACCCTGTCGCAGAAATTAACGGCGATATAATCGCTTAGAACGAGCTTCTTTATAAGCCCGTTGAGAATCCAGAAAATGGCGATTCCAAACCACCTGCGGCTAAGATTGTAGGGTTTATGGAGCTGGTCCATAAACTCTGAGGCGCGGACTATCGGACCGGCGACAAGCTGCGGGAAGAAACTTAGATAGAATCCGAAATCGAGGAAATTCCTGACCGGCTCAATCCTTCTTCTCTTAATATCGACAATGTAACTGACTGCCTGGAATGTGAAGAATGAGATTCCAACCGGAAGGAAGATGCTGTCCACATGGAAAGTCTGCTCCCCTGCTATCTCGTTTCCAACCCAGGCGAAGATATCGAATACCCGGAATTCTGTCCCTAGAAGGTTATTCAGAAGATCCGTAATGAAATAAGAATATTTAAAATACGCCAGAAGCCCCAGGTCGACGAAAACACTGAGCACAAGGATTGCAGTCCTGCCTTTCTCTGCTTTATGGAGCCATTTCCCGGCAAAAAAATTATAGACTATTACAAAGGACAGAAGCAGCAGGAAAAGACCGCTTGTCTTGTAGTAGAAAAAGAGGCTTGCAGCAAACAGGAAGGCGTTTCTCAGAAGGACCTTTGAATGGACAAGGGAGAAAACGGCAAAAACGAGAGCGAAAAATGCCCAGAAATAGAACTGGGTAAAGAGAAGAGGATGGGCCTGATCAAAAGAGAACAGGTTAGAAAGGAATTCAGATATGAGAGAAGGAAAGGCCATCCTACTTTTGCTGCCTCCACGATTCCATCAATGCATTGAAAAGAAGATCGCCGAGGATATCATACCCCGCCGGAGTGAAATGAATCTTATCCGACTTTGCGAGGCCCGCAGACTCCCATGAAGCGATTGATCCGAGACCTCCCATGATATCGAAAAGATCCCAGAAAGCGGCATCATACATGGTTGCAAGACGGGCGAAAGCAAGCTCCGAGTCAACTCCCTGACGGTTAGGAGAATGGTGGGAATAGCTGTCCGAATTGGATGTAAAGAGGATTGCGCAGCGGGGGTTCACCCTCTTGACCGCTTTCACAAGAGAGGAATAGTTTCTGATGAACCGGTCAGCATTGAATTCGGGTCCTTGAATATCATTGATTCCTATCGAAAAGATAACGAGGTCAGGATTGAGAAGCCTCATATCCATCTCGAAGTCCCGACAATTCAGGAAAGATCCAGTAGATGCTCCGTTAACCCCGATTTCGCTTATTGTCAGCCCGTTCTGAGGACGGTCAAGATAGATGCCGGTGAGCGTCCATGAGCCCGGGAAATCCTTGAAAGAGAGCTTGATCCAATCCGTATAGTGGGGAAGATCAAAGTGGTATCCCCTGCCTGTGAATACTCCGTCAAGAGTGTCCCTCCCAAGGACAGCAACCGGCCTTGCCGTCCCGTAGCCAAGAACCTCCATGCTTTTAAAAGTAAATCCCGGACTCCATTCACGGGCATCCCTTTCATACAGTTCTATCCCTATGCTCGCGGTGCTGTCGGATGTCTCGACAGCCATACCCGTCACACCGAGAGGTGTTCCATCTTGCGGCTTAAGGCACCTTGAGAAACTCCAAGTCCCGGAACATGTGGAGACATACCCCATGGGCGTATTGGTCGATGCGGCGGCAAAAGGAAATACCATTCCCCTGCCTCCGTCGAGTCCATACCGAAGGGAAAGAAGATTGCGGCGAAGCTGCTGCGTCCATACGCCCCCCTGCACATGGGAGCCGCCTACGTGGACAATCCTGACATCTCCGGAGCGACGAACGACAAGGGTATCGAGCTTACGGAGAAACAATTCATAATCAGGACTTTTCCCTGATGGAGTCTGGATCCTGTTGTGGTCCTCCCGAATAAAAGAATATTGGGGGATTCTTCTATGCAGAGTCTGGGCGTCCGCGCTAAGCGCGGCCGAAAGGACAAAAGGAATAAGTATGAGAAAAAACTTTCTCATTGAAGCATATATTTTCTGACTTCCGCATCGGAAAGGACCTTTCTCAGGCGGTAGAAGTCGTTATAGACAAGTATCGATTTTGCAAGGGTGAGTCCAACTATCTCGGAACCACTCTGCGTGAAATGTATATAATCCGGACCTGCGTAAGGAGGATTGTGCTTTACCCATCGGACCATGGAATTTTCCCCACCCATTACGCTATAAAGATCCCAGAATGCCGCTCCGCTCTCAAGAGCGGCAGACCGAAGCGAATCAATCATCTCGCCAAGGCGCGGCCATGTCACAATCCTTCCTCCTACAGATTTTCCCATATCGGAAGGGCCGATGAAAAGGACTTTTGCACGCGGAGCAACCTTATGAAAATAAGATATCTGCTTCCGCACAGCATCCATATAGGAAGAAATGCTCTTGGAGCTATATACGGAAGGCATCATATTGCCTCCGAACTGGAGGATGATAAGATCAGTGTGGTCAAGGGCCATGGAACGCTTCATGACATTCTCGTCAATCCTCGAAAAAATGGTCCCTGAGGAGCCTCTGAGCGGGATATTGTCAACTGCCACGCCGCCCTTTCCGTCCGCCATGATGCCATAGATTTCGGCACTGCCCTTGAAACTGATAGAGGCTTTTGAGACGCTATGGGGAAGATTCCATGTAATCATTCTCGCCCCGAGAGTGTCTTTGTCAAGAACAGTAGCCCTCGGCCTGATGGTATCTGAAACCAACTTTGCGGAAAAACCCTCCGTATTCTTGCCAAGAAGGACGGAGACAGAAGAGAATTTCTTTGTTCTTTCCTTTGCATAGCGGTTCGAGGAAGCCTTCAATGAAACTGTCCCCCCTCCAGAGAGGGATGATAGTTGTGCCATTACTCCATATCGGCGGTGTGGAGCCCTTACGGTCGTAGAATCTCCGTACATCGTATAATGCACAAAGCCTCCGGAAGCACTCTTATAAATGCTAGCGGAAGGGACATTCCCAAGGGCCGGGAACATTCCTGTCCCCTCTCCTGAGAATCGCTCTTGGAGAAACTCCCGAAGGTCGGAGGAGATGCGGTCCATTTCAATTTGGGAATCACCGTAATGGACTATCCTCCAAGTGATTCCGCTGTTTTTCGCACTCTCCCAATCGGAAAAGACACCATCGAAGAAGGTATAATCATCATCCGGAAGATAGAAACGGGCAGGATTGGAGGCAAAATAATTCTTATAGAAGGACAGAGTGTCGCTGCCGTGCAGGAAACCCTTCTCAAGGGAGCTCACAAGGGCATCTACATCGACCTTCTCTTCTGCCGCCTCCAGCAAGGATTCCTCCATGGAAGCGAAACGAAGATTGACTCTGCCTATATTAATACCTCCGGCCGGATACAAGATCCAGCCGGCGGCAAGAAGGGAAAAGACTCCGAGGATGAAAACCAGTACCTTGGAGGCTTTCATTTATCAGTGAAGCATTACGGTAAGACCCGCCATGACGATGGAGACCATCGACATGAGCTTGATCAAGATGTTCAGCGAAGGACCTGATGTATCCTTGAAAGGATCACCGACAGTATCACCTACGACAGTTGCATGGTGATTGGCAGAGCCCTTGCCTCCGAAGTGGCCTTCCTCGACATATTTCTTTGCATTGTCCCAGGCACCGCCCGAATTGGCAAGGAAGATAGCGAGGACAAAGCCTGCTCCAAGACCACCGGCAAGAAGTCCGATGACACCTGCAGGGCCAAGGATAATGCCAACAAGCATAGGGACTATGATAGCAAGGAGAGACGGGAATATCATCTCATGCTGGGCAGCCTTTGTCGAAATACGGACGCAGCTCGTGTAGTCAGGACGCTGCTTTCCTTCGAGGATACCTGCAATCTCACGGAACTGACGACGGACCTCGATGACCATCTTCTCAGCTGCACGGCCGACTGCGTTCATTGTAAGTCCGCAGAAAAGGAAAGCCATCATCGCGCCGATGAAGATGCCGACGAGGACGAGCGGGTTCATAAGAGATATATCGTAATAGTTGACGATATCGGTAATTGTTGCACGTACAGTCTCTATAGTCTGTCCACCGACCTCTATGGTTGTTTTGCCGATATGGCCGAGACCAATCTTGATTTCCTCTATATATGAAGCGAGAAGGGCAAGTGCGGTAAGAGCTGCCGAACCGATTGCAAAGCCTTTTCCGGTCGCTGCTGTAGTGTTTCCGAGCGAGTCGAGGATATCGGTCTTTTCACGGACTGAAGGATCGAGCTCAGACATCTGGGCATTGCCACCAGCATTGTCAGCGATTGGTCCGTAAGCATCTGTTGCAAGGGTGATTCCAAGAGTTGAAAGCATACCGACAGCCGCAATTGAAATGCCATAAAGGCCCTGGCTCAAGGTAGCGGAAGAGAAATGGAATCCTGTAGCGAAACCGTATGCGAGGAGAATGGCACAGGCAATGGTAACGACAGGGATAGCAGTCGATATCATACCGAGACCGACACCATTGATAATAACGGTCGCAGGACCGGTCTGGGAGCTCTCTGCGAGCTTCTGGGTCGGCTTATATGAGTGGGAAGTATAATACTCTGTCACCTTTCCGATAATCACACCGGCAAGAAGACCGGATAGCACGGAGAGAGCAAGCTGCCACCAGTTGGAGAATCCAAGAAGCTTGAAAACGCCAAACGAGAGCAGAGCAATTAGTACTGCACTTAGATTGGTACCGCGGCTAAGAGAACCAAGAAGGTCCTTCAGAGAAGCTCCTTCCTTGGTACGGACTGCGTAAATACCCAAGACTGAAAGAAGAACGCCGATAGCAGCAATAAGCATCGGGGCCATGATGGCCTTCATCTGCATATCCGTGTCACCAAAAAATGCGGAAGCGCCGAGAGCCATAGTTGCAAGGATTGAACCGCAGTAAGACTCATAAAGGTCAGCTCCCATACCGGCGACGTCACCCACATTGTCTCCTACGTTATCAGCGATAGTGGCAGGGTTGCGGGGATCGTCCTCAGGAATATCCTGCTCTACTTTTCCGACTATATCAGCACCTACGTCGGCAGCCTTGGTATAGATACCGCCTCCGACACGGGCGAAGAGAGCCTGGGTAGATGCACCCATTCCGAATGTCAGCATCGTAGTCGTAATGACAATAAGATTCTGGCTGACGGTAGGATTGTAGAAAGCCTTGAGAATCATCCACCAGATAGAGATATCGAGAAGGCCGAGACCAACCACGGTAAGGCCCATGACAGCGCCACTGCGGAACGCAAGCTTGAGTCCCTTATTGAGAGAGTGGGAAACAGCGTTTGCCGTACGAGCGGATGCATAGGTCGCGGTCCTCATACCGATAAAACCGGCCAGGCCGGAGAAGAAACCGCCAGTGAGGAATGCGAACGGGACCCAAGGGTTCTGAACTCCGAATCCATATGCCAGGACGGCAAATATCGCAGCCAATACTATGAACACGATAACGACGACCTTGTACTGCTGCTTGAGGTACGCCATCGCGCCTTCACGGACATACTGCGCAATTTCTTTCATTGTAGGGGTACCCTCGCTTTCTTTCTTCATCTGGTGATAGAATAGCCAAGCGAAAAACAGCGCGATGAGCGATGCCAGGGGTACAAAATAGAACAATGTCTGTGTCTGCATTTTAGCTATAATTTAAATGATGAATAATCAATCGTGACGGCCTTTTGAGCGGAGATAATTGATAAGGAACTCCGGGCGGTCAGTCTGAATCATTGAAGGACCGTAACTAAGGAGCTTATCATAAATCTGTGTTCCATTGATATATGCATTATCATCGTCGAGATTGCCGCAGAGGGTGCCCCAAATACTGTTGATCCAGAGTTTTGCTCCGGTATCTTTGACAGTCTTGAAGCAAGCTTCCACCTCGGGTGTAATCTCATTGAAGCATACCTCGTATGCAAGAGGGACTATCTTTTCGTCCTGGTACTCCTGGAAGAGATCTTTACCCTGAGGCTTGAGAATGTCAATAATAGGCATATACATCATGTTGTGCTCGTTCTTTGAGAACATCTCTTCGCAGAATCTGGCCGGCTTCTTTCCCTTGATAAGGATCTGGTCGGTGACACCGAGCTTTTCCGTAATCTCAAGGACTTTCTCATAATATTCGAAACCCTGGTCGACGTTGACCACAATCCTGTCTTTGCAAACAGCAAGAGCCTCTTCGAGGGTCGGCATATGGAGACTGTCCGTAGTCACATTGTGGGCTCTCTTTAAACGGAAAGTCTTCAGGGAGTCGAGAGTGAAATCACTAACTTTTCCTTTTCCGTTGGTGCAGCGGTCTATGGTGCGGTCATGACTCAGGACAAGAACACTGTCTTTGGTCATCTTGAGGTCAAGCTCCATAATATCTACACCCATCTTGATAACAGACTCAATGGCAGGAATAGAGTTCTCCGGGAAATTCCTCCAATCTCCCCTGTGGGAGATAACGACAACATAATTTGAGGAAGGATTGTGGATTTCCGAAACAATCTTTTCTGCGCGGTTGGCATACTGCGGAGTCTTTGGGGAGCAAGCTGCGAAAAAGAGCGCTGCTACCGCGACAATAGGAACAAATACTTTTGTTTTCATCTTATATTGATTATTAGTTTACTGTCAGAACAAGTTTAATCCTGCCTGTTGAGCCATCTGAATATGTGAGCTCAGCAATTATCGTATGGCTTCCAGAAGAAAGTGTGACTTCCGTTTGGGTTGTCTTCGTCCCATCATAATACCATGTAACGGAAGAAGGAGCCTCGGACTCCGTTTCGACAAGGATAAGTGGCAATTTTGTGCCGGCAGAATAAGTGCCTTTGCCGGGATTGTATATGTAATTAAAACCGACATCCTCCATTCCTGTTACATTGATCTTGAAAGTCGAAATCTTCGAGGAATATTTTATCTCCGTGAGGACAAAATCCGATTTCACGCCTTCCCAGTCTACTGCCTGGAATTCTGTCACCTTGCTTGATCCGACACCAGGGAAGACCATTTTGTTCACATAGCCGGCATAGTTAAGGTTTTCCTGATCAGAGGCAGGCACAATGTAGAAACATGGGTGAGAACCGTTTTTATTGATTCCGTTATAAGCCTCCCAGTTGCTACCCCAAAGGTTGGAAGCCCGGACATTGCGATAATCGATTTTCACGTTCCTGGTCGACTTGTCGACATGATACACTACCATTCCTGCAGCACCGATAGCTGTATCCCAGCTGTAAGCTCCACGGCACTCGTAGAGGAAATACTCGTTATCTGTGGAGGTCGCAGTCTTAAAGGCTTTGTTAGAGCCAACATTGACAGCGGGAAGGGTATAAGTACCGCCCGTTGTTATCTCTTCAATATCGTCGGCCGTATTCCAACCGAGGAATATCCTTTCCTCAATATTGAAAAATGGAGGAGTCCTTCCGTCATTGTTGTATGAGCCGCTGCACATGGTGGAGAAATTGTATAGACCACCAGCCTCTCCATTCTGCGCATAATCCGTATCATAAAGATCAGGAAGCCCGAGAGCATGACCAAGTTCATGACAAGCTGTACCGATTCCGCAGATATTCGTCCCCGTATAGCCCTTGAGCTCGGAGGTACAAGAATAACGATCGATATATTTGCCGTCATAGGGACCGGCATAGAGATGTGACTCATGCGGCCAGATGCAGTCTTTATTGTAGGTTCCGTTACCTTCAGCCTGATTGTAACCGGCATAATAGAAGAGGATCATGTCCACATAACCGTCTCCATCACTGTCATAATTGCTGTAATCAATGGTTGAATCCATCAGTTTACATGCCTCCCTGAAGGCTAAATAAGCCTTGTCAGTGCCGGTAGAGCCGGCATAGTTTTTTGATGAATCTGCAACTTGTACAGGACCATAAACATCAAATTGGGGAATAAACGCACCATTGGAGTTGTCACTATAAAAGTCGCGGACTGAACCAGTCGCCCCGTTTTCCGAATAACCTTCCTTATTGAGAAGACTGCTGAAAGCGGAAACCGGATTGCTTATTACGAATTTAGTATCCAAAAACTCAACCAGGATGACAGGTATCTTTATTGTGCCGGTAGAAACAGAAGACCTGGCAATGCGCTGCTCCTCCGCTGTAGAACGCGTCTTCACGGCCCTGTCGAAAATCGACGACAATTCGGAGGCGTCCATTCTCTTCAAAAAACCATCTTTTCCGAGCTTCACCGCTTCGCCAGCCTCGTTTGTCATCCAGTGGCCATACTCGTCTCCATGGTTTTCAATCATTACCACAGTGCCGTCGGGCTGCGTATAAGCCACTTTGCCTGGCTTAGCAGGAATAGCAAATACCGCCTGGGCGGAGATAAGGGCTATTGAAAGTATAGTAAATATCTTCTTCATGGCTACTTGACATTAATAATGAACCCGACGCGGTTTTCTGTCCTCATCCAGACATCACCGTCTTCAACTTTCAGAACTGTTGCATCGAGAGAGTCGGTCTTAAGGACAGTTTCATTCTCATAGCGGACGAGGCCAACAGTGACAACATCGCCAACTGCAACGTTGGCAGGAACGCCGGAAACTTCTGTGTAAGAGTGATTTGCAGGCTCAAGGATACGGAATCTCACATTATCGCCGCTAAACTTCCAATCGAGTTCACCGGTCCCGTCGGCATATTGCCACGTAGAACCTTGGTAAGAGTAGACTCCATAGACATAAGTCGCGAGGAATTCCTCTATATCGTCCGGTTCTGTGGAGCCTTCGGTTGTACCAACATACTCGTAGAGATAAGGCATCTTTGACGAGCTTTGGCTCTTGGCAAGAGAGAATTTAAACCCTGACGAATAAGTATTTAACCCGTATTTATATGTATCGGGATAGGATATCGTCGCCCTTCCTGTAGAGGAGCTGATGCTTACAGACCAGATACCTTCTTCTGAAGGGAGAGCAGTTGTCACGGTTGTGCTTGCTCCAGTTCCTGAGTGATAAAGATATCTCCCGTCGGACTGCTGGATAGTATATCCTCCGCTACTGAGGGCAAATGTGAACGCATTGTCCATCGATGTCAATCTTACTTCTCCGTCATAATCGGTAACTTCCTCAGACAGAAGAATTTCTGAATCAACACCCGTCGAGACAGGCTTGGCGATATAATACACATCATTGGATGTGGAAATCATCACGTACTGCTTTCCGCCGACCATGGTGTCTGTACGTTTGAAAACGTAGAGGGTGGTATGGGAATCTTCAGGAGACTCCTTATCGAAATCGAAATTAAGAGTCTTAATTTTCCCCGCCTCAAAAGAGGTCTCGGCCGAAAGCGTGACGGTCTTTGTCTCTGACCAGGTCTTTTCGGAAGCATTTGTCACGTTGACGGTCAGTGAAATTGAGCTTCCGGAAGCTGCCGTAAACGGCTTCAGTCCCATATAGAGCACCGCCTCTTCACCCTTTGCAAGGGAAGCTCCTTCTGTGACGGAAACGGTAGCCTTGGAAGAAACCGCCCCTTCTACATCACTCAACGTAACCGGGCTTGTGGTAATATTCATGTCAAAAAGACCGACGATGCTCTCCGGAGCCTCGAGCGTAACGGAAGAAATGGCAATTCCTTCGTCCAGACTGTTTGTCACCCTTATTGCGGCAAGAGCGGAAGCGTGGGCAAAAGAGAGGCTAGGGATCTCGGTAGATTGAACACCACTTGCCTTGCCTACGACAGGATAACTGATTCCGTCAATATGTGAAGTGCTGCCGTAGCTATCTTGGATCTGGTTCTCATCGGCCTTAGAACCTATAAGAACATTGCCCACATCAGTAGGATCAGCATCATCAGCGCCTGCTGGATATATTGCATACCAGTCATAGATGGACTCGGTCAGCTCCGCAGCAAGCGTACCTTTTGCATGACCGGTAGATACGTCATCTACGGTAAATGCACCGTCAGAAACGTATTTTGTAGTCCTGCGAGCTTTATGGAAAAGAGTGAAGGAGTCTCCAAGTTCCCATGCTGTTGACTTACCTTCATTGACTGTCTTCGTATCAACTCCGCTGGCAATAACTTCAAAAGGAATTTCTGTTTCATGCGCTGGAAGAAGAGACTCCTGCTCTTCGACAGAACACTGTACGAGGGTCATTATCGCTGCTGCCAGACCCAAAATGTATATTCTTCTTTTCATTTTCATTCGTTTTGGTCTGACATCCTAGAAATTGATCTCTCCTGAATCATCCCCCCAATCATCAATCACGCCGCCTGCGCTTTGAAGGAAAGAAACTTCTGACGAGAGAAGTACAATCCTTGCCTCTGGGATGGAATAAGATTTCTTAATTTCTGTAAAAAACATGCTTAATTTTATTTGTATATAGAATGCAAATATAATCATTTTATATAAAAATAAACACTGAGCACCACCTAAAGGCACAGAAAAGACCGGCTCCAAAAGGACGGGCCGGTCTTTTTCCTGAATGAGATAGATCTTATTCTGCTGCGGGAGCCTCTTCTGCCTTCGGAGCCTCCTCTACAGGAGCCTCGGCCTTCTTGGCGCGGCTGCGGCGGGTAGTCTTCTTCTCCTTTTTAGGAGAGGATGCAAGAGCTGCCTCATTAAAGTCCACGAACTCTATAAGAGCCATCTCGGAAGCATCGCCCTGACGGAATCCTGTGTGGAGGATACGAAGGTATCCACCCGGACGGTCAGCGATCTTCGGAGCGATCTCACGGAAGAGCTCAGTCACGGCATATTTGTTCTTGAGATAGCTGAACACGACGCGACGGTTGTGGGTAGTGTCTTCCTTTGACTTGGTGATAAGCGGCTCAACATAAGGCTTAAGCGCCTTTGCCTTGGCCACAGTTGTCTCAATCCTCTTGTTGAGGATGAGGGCTGTTGCGAGAGATGCGAGGGTAGCTTTGCGATGAGCACTCTTACGTCCAAGATGATTGACTGCTTTATTGTGTCTCATTTCTAAACGGTCTTTTTCTTTGGTTCAATATTATACTTTGTAACATCCATTCCGAATGAAAGCTTCATTTTCTCGAGCAAAAGGTCGATCTCGTTGAGAGACTTGCGGCCGAAGTTGCGGAACTTCATGAGCTCGGGTCTTGAATAGGATACGAGGTCGGCGAATGTGTCGATATCGGCAGCCTTTAGGCAATTGTAAGCCCTTACAGAAAGGCCCTGGTCCGAAAGCTTGGAAAGAAGCAGATGCTTCATTCTGAGTGTCTCCTGATCAAGTCCTGCAGCCTCCGGCTCGTTGGGATTCTCAATTGAGATAGTCTTGTCGTCGGTGAAGAGCTTGAAGTGGTAGATGAGGATGTTGGCTGCATCCTGGAGAGCCATAGCCGGGGTAATGG